>Ga0209354_10000047_pt1 | contig 59049 bp, 65 predicted proteins | sample LauGreSpBDMM15DD_2_FD_187562 | JGI IMG/M metagenome (GOLD analysis project Ga0209354, IMG submission 187562) | Freshwater lake microbial communities from Lake Michigan, USA - Sp13.BD.MM15.DD (SPAdes) (version 2) | ecosystem: Environmental > Aquatic > Freshwater > Lake | place: Lake Michigan...
GCATCGGCTCGGCTCGGCTCGGCTCGGCTCGGCTCGGCATGGGCATCGGCATGGGCATCGGCATGGGCATCGGCATGGGCAGTGAGCAGGGCAGGGCAGGGCAGGGCAGGGCAGGGCAGGGCAGGGCAGGGCAGGGAGCAGGGAGCAGGCATCGGCAGGCAGGTATGGGCAGGCAGGTATGGGCAGGCAGGTATGGGCATCCGCATGGGCATGGCAGGAAAACGCCAAAAAATCGGGAGCAGGGCAAGGCACAAGCACCCCCCTCCCTTCGCGGAACATCGGTTTCACATTGGGCCCGGCAGCGTAGAACCGGGGGGGAACCCAATGACTCACATTATCTCGACCTTTTTGTATCTTTGCTAAAATGATTAACATGAAAAAACCTATGATAATGCGTGGATTGTCTAATGGCTTAGATGTCCGCGGAGGCCGGTTGATTAACAATCGTGCGTGCAGTACAAGTGGAATTCAGAGGGCTGCTGAATTAAAGAGTTCGATGAAGAGGGAGAAGAAGGTTAGCATGATTGCTGAGGGGATTCGTCGTGCTGAGATGGAGAAGGAGATGGGCAATATGATGATTCTTGGACCTATGAAGCCCATGAAGATGAAGAAGTATTGATATTGATTTTGGAGTAAGGGGTCTTTGATGGCCCCTTTTTCTTTACATATACTGTTTATATTCTGTAGATATTCTTATAATAGTGTCAATTATTGTCATATTAATGTCGTTTTTATGACAGTTAAAATACTAATAATCAATAAGATGTCGAAAATGTCGAAAATAAAGGTGAAATGAAATAATAAAAAAAAGTTGCGTGTGATATTAAAATAGAGAGAGATAGGGAAAGAAGGAAATCGTCATATTCGACATAGTTGTTTGGTATAATTCTTTTTCATATATTTGTCGAAAATCTATTTACATATGAATGAAATTGGATACTCACCCAAGGAGTTAATGTTTGGGGATGATGGTCGCAAGCGGTTGCTTAGTGGCATCAAGAAGATGGCCGGTGCTGTGAAGAGCACGTTAGGGCCAAGTGGCAACACTGTTCTTATTGAGTCGAACAATCACCTAGGCGGTATAACGGTTACCAAGGATGGTGTTACGGTTGCCAAGTCGGTTGACTTGTTGGACCCGGTAGAGAACTTGGCGGTAAAGATGATGAAGGAGGCTGCTGACCGGACAGCTACAACGGCCGGTGATGGGACTACAACTGCGATTGTTCTTACCGAGGCCATGGTTGAGAATGGCATGATGGTTTTCAGTGAGAATCCTTCTTTAAACAGGACCGAGGTCTTGCGTCATATGATGAGTATTGTTGGCGAGGTGGTGAACATCCTAAAGTCCCGGAAGAAAAAAGTAACCAAGAAGATGCTATTAGATGTTGCTACCATCTCCGCCAACAACGATAAGGAGATTGGTCGAATCATTGCTGAGGTGTATGGCAAGATTGGGGCCGATGGGATTGTCACCGTTGAGAAGTCTCAGAGTTCAGAGACGTATGCTGACGTGTCGCATGGGTTCATGGTTGAGCGCGGTTACTTGAGCAACTTGTTTGTGAATGACCAAAAAAGGGATGAGGTGATTTACGAGGACGTGATGATATTGGTATCTGACTCGGAGATTAGCAACATCCTTCAGATTGAGCAGGTGTTAAAGCCGGTGATATCGGAGAACAAGCGTTTGCTAATCATTGCTCCTTGCAGTACGAATGTGGTGAACACCTTGGCTGCGAACAAGATTAAGAACAACTTGAAGGTGGTTGCTATTCCTCCTCCTCAGTTTGGGTACAAGCAGCATGAGCTTATGAGTGACATCGCGGTGAGTGTCGGTGCCACGTACTTTTCTGAGAAGACCGGGGATGATTTGTCATTGATGACATTTGCGGACTTGGGTCATGCTAGTAAGGTGGTGGTAAGCCGGGACAATACGGTAATAGTGAACTCTCAGTTTAGAACTGATTCCGATGAGATATCTCAAAGGGTTTCTCAGCTTCGTGGTGCATATGCTGAGGCGAACAAAAAATCGGACCGGGACTTCATCTTGAGTAGGATTGCTTCTTTATCCGGTGGAGTGGGGGTGATATACGTAGGTGGAAACACCGACATTGAGCAGAAGGAGTTGTACGACCGAGTGGACGATGCGGTGTGTGCTGTACGCAGTGCTCTTGAGGAAGGGATTCTTCCCGGGTCGGGCCGAGCCTTGCACTACATTTCTTGTGAGTTGGCAGATAGGAGTTCATTTGGCAATAGCCCGGAGTACGATGCGGCCCTTGAGATTGTTGTGGCTTCGATTTCTTCTCCATTGAAGCAGATACTTGAGAATGCCGGGTACTGCGACTTTAGTTTGTACCTTGATAAGCCTCATATGGGGGCATCTGATGGTATTTGTTTAAAGACGATGAGGGAGGGGGACTTGTTTGCTCTTGGTGTTGTTGACCCGATGAAGGTTACGAGGAGTGCGATTCAGAATGCGGTGAGTGTGGCAACTACAATTCTTAGTACTAATGCCATCATTACAATGGCACGCTCTTATGAAACCCAATAACACTTAAATCATATGGCAAAAATTGTAGGGTGCTGCGGCACCGGATGCCCACTTAAGGAAACGTGCTACAGGTTCTTGGCTCCCCAAGCCGCTCGTGGCGAAAATTTTGTAGATGGACCGCCTCACTCAGAAGGTGAGTGCGAGTTTTATTGGGGGGAGGCCCCGGGATTTCTGATGAAGGAGCATGAAGATGCAACAATGTTGCAAAAAGCTGAGTACAACCATGTGAGTCCGGACCACTATCGAAGCAGTTCATCGGGCATGGAGGTATTCGAGATGATGATAGCCATATGGGGTAGGGAGAAGTACATCGCTTTTTGCGAGATGAATGCGTTCAAGTATCGGATGAGAGCCGGCAAGAAGCCCGGGCAAGCTGCGAGCTTGGACCTTGACAAAGCAAATTGGTATGAGAATCAAATAAACAAATTGAAATGAAAGCAATAGGAAAGAACATCATTGTGCGTACAATTGAGGAGGAGGTTCGCACATCCTCCGGTCTTTTAATTAGTGGTGAGGAGGCTCAATCATTGCGGTACCGGAAGGGCCGGGTGGTGATGCCGGGCACCGAGGTTGAGAACATAAAGAAGGGGGACTTGATTTACTACGACACTCGTCAGTCCTACAAGATGTTGATAAAGGATGAGCCTTACACCATCATTCAAGAGAGAGACGTTGTTGTTGTTGAGTAATCAAGTCCAATAAACCATTCATTAACCCTATTTTGTACCTTTAATGATGCAAAAATGATGCAAAAATGAGCCAACTAATTCTAAAATTCAACCTTCCCGAAGAAGAAACCGAGGCAAACTTTGCATTAAAGGGTGGGGAATATTTCTTGGTACTGCATGAATTTTACCAAAAGCTGAGGGATATTACCAAATACGGACAAAACCCCTTCAACGGCAAGACAGCAACTGAGCAAGAGGTTCAACTTGCCGAGCAGATAAGGGAGTACCTTTCTGAGCAAAAGATTGATGAGTTGTGGTGATGACCATTAGATAAAAACGTACTCCAATTTCTTTCCTTTCTTTATGTTTTTTTCAGCTTCAAGGGGTTGAAGGTTTGTGTAGAACATCAGCTCTTTCACTTGTTCTTCTGTTGTTGCCAATCCAATGGGGATGATATGGTCGATGTGCCAATATGTTCCATAGTTATCCCAAGCCATCCCGGGTTTGAATTGCTTTTCAATGTGAGCTTTAAAATCTTCTACGGTGCACCCTATATACTTTAATGTGGATTTTGATTTTGTAATTTTATGTGTTCTTAGGATTTTTGATACTTGATTCCTAAGTCTTTTCCTCATCATGTAAATTGGATTGCTTTTGTTCTTATGATAAAGTTTTCTTTGAGCATCCCTTACCTTGTCCATGTTGTTTTTTTTCCAATATTTTTGTTTTTGTTTTTCGCATTCCTTACAATTTTTTCTTCTCGAGAGGAGATGCGGTTTTGTTTTTCTAAATCGGTCAATAGGCTTATCGGTAAGACAAGTTTTACAAGCCATCGTTGGCCCCAAACTTTTTTTCTTTTCGTTTTCTATTGAGCTCATGTATGTAGTTTTTATAAACCTTTTCGGTGTATCCAACTTTTTTTGCGAACATGGGGTTGTTCTTTTGGTCTACTGAGATGTCTTCTCCGTTCAGCTTGTTGTACAAGCTGCCAATCATTCTTGATGCTTTTCTTGAGAGCTTGTAGATTTTCCCTCGGTCTTGGGGGGTGTCTCGTAGTGCTTCAATCCACCCATCTCGAAGAAGGTTGTCAAATCTTTTTTTGTCCCACGACAGCAAGCTGTTGTATTCGTGCACGTCTGAGCGCATGAAGTATTTTTCAGAGTACAAGAACAGCAGGTACTCGAGGGTTTGTTCTGACAATCCATATTTCTTCTTTATGAAAAACTTAATAGGTCTCCAATACTTAAGGTAATCGTATTTCATTAAATTTTTTTTTACCTTTGTAGTGCAAAGATAGCAATATGGCTGAGACCAAAAAAACTTTATCGGAAGAGATTCGTTCTGTAAACGAGAAGTATGCTAAGGTGAGGGCTGAGCGTTCTAAGGTTCGCTCTGATGCTCACACGAAGCGCAAGGCTACTATTGGCACGACTAAGAGAAAACAATCTGAAGGGGGGTCCTATGGGCTTCAGCAGCTTCAGGGTTTCTCATCATATAAAAAAACCCCATAAAAAATACAGATATGGCAGCAATGCGTAAACCAATGACAAAAGGCCCAATCAAGGGTGCTAAGAAACCCACAACCGGCAAAGGAAATGGTTCACAGCCTGAGCCCACAAATAAGGGCGGCACATATATGGCATTTGATAACGGAAGGTTGGCAAGAACTTATGGAAAATATTCTCCAATGGAGTCTATTGATACAACAGGTTTTGGCAAAGGCAAAAAAGAATTTCCTTTCACAACTTCATATTTCGCAGAAAGTAAGCCAATAGTTAAATCTGTAAAAAGAGGTGATGTTTCCGAGATTATATCTAAATTGAAAAAAGGCGCAACAAGGGTTGAGGATTTTAGAAGCCCAAGTCAAAAGAAGAAGTAATCATGGCAAGAATGAAGACAGGCCGGAAATCGGGTGGTCCCGGTGATGGCAAAGGAAATGGAGATGGAAAAGCATCATCAGGCCCAACATACGAGGGATTGACGCATTTGACAAAGTCCGGAGTAAAAGGCCCGGCTACTTTTGCTGATAGCGTTTCGTATCGTCAAGGTTTTGTTCAAGGCAAGATGGGAACCGCTGCAAAGCCTGTTTCTTCTAAGAGCAAGGTGCTTAGCACAGACTACGCTCGTATGGCCGGCCGCTCCGAAGGGATGCGTGCTCGCACTAAGAAAAAGTAATGGCCTACACTAAGCCCGAGCTTCGTGAGCGCTTGAAGAATCAAGTGATGAGCTCCGGTGACGGAGGTAAGCCGGGGCAGTGGTCCGCACGAAAAGCTCAGATACTTTCGAAAAAGTACGATGATGCCGGTGGGGGGTACTCCGGGTCTAAGACGAAAGCTCAAAAGAGTTTAAGTAAGTGGACAAAGGAGGATTGGGGAACCAAGAGTGGCAAGCCATCTACCCAAGGACCAAAAGCTACCGGTGAGCGTTACCTTCCGAAAGCAGCAAGGCAGTCGTTGTCCTCCAAGGAGTACGCGGCTACCTCTGCAAAGAAGCGGTCGGACACAGCAAAGGGTAAGCAGTTTAGTGAGCAGCCAAAGTCAATAGCAAAGAAAACTTCAAGGTACAGATGAGTCTCCGACAAGAGACTCTTTTTTTTTGTAAATTTGTAATCTAAAACCTTTTGAGATGAAATCAGTTCCTTGCACGAACAAAGTTAAGACCGCTACCTCTTCCAAGAAAATGGGAGGTAAGATGTCTTACGGTTCAAAGAAAAAATAAGTTATGGCCGAGAAGTCAAAGATGAGCTGCAACCGGCCGGTACCATCGGACCGTCCGGGCAAGAAGCGTATGGTTAAGGCTTGTGCTAATGGCCAAGAAAAGCTCTTGCACTTTGGTGCAAAGGGTTATGGTCACAACTACTCCGCTCCGGCTCGCAAATCTTTTAAGGCACGACATGGGTGCGATGAGGCTACCAACAAGCTGACCCCTAAGTATTGGGCTTGCAAGAATCTTTGGGCCGGCCCGGGTGGGTCGACTCAGAGCAGTCCCAAGGGTAGGAAAGGAAAATATTAGTATATTTGTCGTATGAAACTGAGCGAAAAGAGCAAAGGTTTTGGAGATACGGTTGACAAGTTCACCACTGTAACAGGGATTAAGAAAGCTGTGAAAGCAGTTGCTACCTCTGTCGGTGTTGAAGACTGTGGCTGTAAGGCAAGGCAAGACTCTTTAAATCGTATGTTTCCTTACGACGTTAAAAACCAAAAATAATGGCATACTTAAAGTTACAAGTTGGTCGGGCTCTACCGGTTGTTCTGAGCGACACCATCAATATTCCTAACCCATCTGCGCCGGTTGGTGCCGGAGCTACTACCGGTACCGGTGGTGGTGGCACCCATCTTATTGATTCAACTCAAAACTTCATTACTCAGAACGTAAGGATTGGTGATATCATCTACAATCTTACTGATGGTACCGCTGCTACTGTTTCGAGCATTTTAAATGCAACGACCATTGTTTGTAGTGCTGCGATATTTTCTACGACTCCTAAGAGCTATAAAGTGTATCCATCGGCTGCAAATGAGAACGGATGTGTTCTTTATGTTGGCACTGCCGGGAATGTTAGGGTTTTGACGATTGGTGGAGACACTGTTACTTTTACTGCTGTTCCGGCCGGTACGTTTATACCTGTAAGTGTAAAGAGAGTTTACTCTACCGGCACAGTAGCTGCTGCAAGCATATTAGCTCTTTGGTAAGGTGGCACCACCTCTTGGATTAGGAATTGGAATTGGTGCAGGAATGAGTGCACCTCCGGCTTCGGGCGTTAAATTATTACTTGATGAAAACCCCGGTGCATCTGTTGCGTATTCACTTAGGAAATTAAGTAGTACATACACCGGTTCTTCAATTCGTGTTCGTAGGTCAAGTGATAATGCGGAGCAAAATATAGGCTTTGTAGGAGGGATTTTAGATACTGCTGCATTGCTTAGTTTTTGTGGCAGTGGTAATGGTTTTGTTACTACATTCTACGACCAAAGTGGGAATGCAAAGAACAGCGTACAAACTTCGGCAGGCGCACAACCAAGAATTGTTTTGTCGGGGAACTTGGAAACATTAAATTCAAAGCCTACAATAAATTACATTTCAGCTAGGGCAACGGGTACACCTTTACAAAATGTAACTGCACAAAGCATTTTTACTGTTGCTCAGGTAAATAGTTATAGTTCGCTTCAATCGCTTGTTTCCTTTGATGGGCCCCAATTCGGCCCTTGGATTCGCTCTTATAGCCCGAATTATTGGAGAACACCGAGTACAGCACCAACAGATACCTTTGATTTCACAAATTTAAGTAATATGTACTTTAACGGCAACCTACATATAACAGCAAACAACTTTTTAAACCCACACATTTTATCGTCTTTTGGGTTATCAGCGATTACTAAAAAGTTTGGCATAAGCGACGTTACTTATGTTGGAAGATGGTTTTTAGGTAAGATGTCTGAATGTATTGTATATCCAACAAATCAACAAAGCGGATTTAAGTCAGGAATCGAATCAAACATGAGTTCTCATTATTCAATTCCATTATGACCATATTAGGCTATAAATACTTAACTGAGGAAGATGCTCAAAAGGCAAGGAAAGATTGCTCTGACTATTATGGCATTCCTGTTTCTCCTGAAGATACAACCCAATATTGGGTTAATTATCAATGTGCAATGTTAGATGAACCTGTTTTTTGGTTCATACTATTTGACGAAAGCCTTGTACCAATTTTGGGAGAACCTATTGAATTTGATATAACTCAGCCAACATTGTAACATGAAACTTACAAGTAACTTTTCTTTTAGTGAGTTCGCTTGCCGGTCAGGAAGTAATTTTAGCTCGGAGGCAGTTACAAACATCATGTTGTTGGCTGAACAGCTTGAAGTTATTAGGTCTGAGGCCGGAGGGAAAACAATTAAAATTAACTCCGGGTACCGGTCACCGTCTCATAATAAAAAGATTGGTGGGGCAAAAGACTCTCAGCATCTAAGGGGAACGGCTGCTGACATTGTAATTTCAGGTATGAAGCCAAGCGAAACCGCTGACTTAATTGAGCGGTTAATTGATGAGGGTAAGATTTTGGAGGGAGGTGTTGGCCGCTACGCAAGGTTTACTCACTACGACATCAGGGGTAAAAAGGCGCGTTGGTCTAAGTAGTTTCATTTTAAAGTATTACCTTTGCAATATGAGATACCTTCTGATACTGTTGGTTCTATCATCTTGCATTACGGAAAGGAAATGCTACGATAGATTTCCTCCCAAGACTACCGTTGATACAGTAGTTGTGGACAGTATTGCGTATCGCGATACTTTAATATTTGTTCCCGGTGATACGATTATTTTTGAGATGCCCGACCTGTGCCCGGATATGGATACCGTTGTTGTTTTTAAAGAAGGAAAGGTCAAGGTTGTAAGAAAAGATAGCATCCTTACTTTTGACTACGAGCAAAAGGAAAAGGAGCTAACAGCAAAGCTAATGGATAAGTATAAGTCTACTGTAATTACAAAAACAATTGTTGTCAAGGAGCCTATTAAGTTTTGGCAGATGGTGTTCTTTTGGCTTGGTGTGTTTTTTATTGTTGGACTTTTACTTTTTGTGTTATGGATGGCAATGAGTTAAAAACTATTATTGCAAGCTACCTGCTTTCTTTGGTAGCTTTTTTTACCCCCTTGGCCGGGATGGTTCTGCTGATAACATTTGCTGTTCTTATTGATACCTATGTTGGGAGGTCATACGCAAAGTGGTCGGGAAAGGTTGTGACATCCGGAAAAACAAGGGTTGGGTTTATTCGAAAGATGGTGACCTACTCGATATCGATTTTATTTTCATTCCTTCTTGACCACTTTATACTGAACGATTTTATCAAGATGATAATTGACAAGGATTATGTTTTCAGCACAATTGCTACCCTCTTCTTGATTCATCTTGAGTACACAAGCATAGATGAAAAAGTAAAGTGGCGTACCGGGAAGAGTATTACAGAAAGGATAGGTGATTTTGTTAGGAGATTGAAGGATGTAATTATAAAAGCAAAAGACATTAAATCAGAACTGTAATGGCAGCTAAAAAGACATCGGATGCTAAGTCATCCTTTTTAAAGAAGCCCGAGGTAAATCGTCCGGGGGTACACGCAAAGTCTAAGACATCAAAAATAAAAGGTTCTAAGAACTATAAAAAGCCGTACAATCGTCAAGGTAAATAAAAAAATTCTATCTTTGTAAAAATTAAATCATATGTCACAAATTATTTCGTTAAATGTTACTCAAGAAGAGCTTCAAATGCTTCAAGCAATGAATACTCAGTACTCGCGCATGAAGATGATGATTGCAGACTTGGAGCTTCAAAAACTTTCTGTGCTCAAAGAGATTGAGGTTTTAAAACAGGACTTCTCTCGTAATGAGTCAGAGCTTGTTTCTAAATATGGTCGCAATGCTATTATCGACATTAAGACCGGCATGATTACATACTCAAAAGAAGAATTACCTAACTGATTATGGCAAAGATATCAACATATCCAAATGCGACTCCTTCGTTAAGTGACAAGGTAATTGGGACAAATGTTACTCCCTCAAATGAGACTGAGAACTTTTTGCTTTCTGATGTCCTTTCGTTATTTGTTGCGAACCTTCCTCCTACTCTATTGCAGTACTCATTGGTTCTTAATGCCAAGGAGACTATAGCATTGGCTCCATCGGGACTTGATGCTCCACTTCAGTTGACGATTGGACCGGCACAGCTTGGCCCATCGGACCCTGTTCAGTTGTTGTCTAGCGGAGAGATTCGTTTCAATCAAGCAGGGCAGTATTGGGTTTCGGCCCAAGGATTGTTTGAAAGGCTTGGTAGTTCCGTCGGGGTTGCACTTTTGCATTTTCGTGCTTTGATAAATGGAGTTCAGTCCGGCACCACACAGTCCATTGAGATTGATAATGTAGGGACTTGGACTCCATATGAAAGGTCTATTCCTATTTACATTTCAACTCCCGGGACTGAATTGTCATTTCAGATTGTCAGAGACAGCACCGGTGTTAATGCCGGGGGCTTGTATCCGGCAGCAGTATCTACTCCGGGATGGACATCAACTCCTAGCTTTGCGATTCAAGTTTACAAATCATCTCTATAATGAATCCTTGGGTTACATCAGAAGTGGATTACAGCTTAATGTATGAGATAAGGAAGATTTCCGTTGGCTCAGACTACAAGACTGCCATGCATTATATCTTGGGTCAGCCTGTACTAAATGATTCTCATAAAATAAACGGATTCACTCGCGACATCACAGGCCAACATTTTGTGTGGATTATTAATGATAAGCAAGAGGTTCTTTTGTGGAAATCATTCGGAAGCAATATGCCCATTTCAATTGAATACAACATCAATATTTAAAAATGCAATCACCATTCCACTTCATTGCAAAGCCGCATGAGGGGAAGCGATACAACAACACAAAGAGCGTAGAGGGGATAGAGCTCATCATTAGTACATCAGAGGAAGACCATCGCTTCTCAAACAGATATGCGGAAGTAGTAGCACTTCCATTGGGATACTCCGGGCCAATACAGGTCGGTGACATTCTTTTGGTTCACCACAATGTGTTTAAGTTTTACAACGACATGAAAGGCCGCAGGCAGTCGGGCCGCAGCTTTTTAAAGGATGATTTGTTTTTGATTGAGGAGGACCAATACTTTGCTTACAAGCGAGATAGTGTTTGGCACGCATACGGAAGGTACTGTTTTGTAATCCCGGCTCCGGTTATTGATTCTTTCATAAAGAAGCCGGGGAGTGAGGAGCCTCTTGTTGGAATTATGGAGCTTCCTAACGAAAGGATGCTGAGCCTTGGAGTAAACAAGGGAGACACAATATGTTTTAAGCCTGAGAGTGAGTATGAGTTTAACGTGGATGGGCAGAAGATGTACCGTATGTTTGACCATCAAATAACAATTAAGCTATGAATGCATTTGTTTACGACGATGTTATAAAGGACCCTATAGCTTACAAGAAGAACATCTTGTCAGGTGTATTTCAAAATGCATTTGATGGTGTGAACTTGTTCAAGAATGTTCAGCCATTGACACCTAGGGATGAGTTCGTTGATTTTTTAATGAATGAGTTTTCTTCTGTGGATTTGGTTGTTTCTTGGAACTTTGCAAGGAAGTCTCCATATATGCAAGATGAGCCCAACTTTGTTCATTCGGATGAAATGATGGGGAATCTTACTGCGATTCTTTATTTGAATGAATCACCACCGGAAGGAGATGGAACCACGCTATATGATGAAGATGGTAAAATTATGATTGTGTCTCAGTCAAAGTTTAATAGAGCATTTGTGTTCAACTCAGATTGCTTGCACTCTCGAAATATTTATCATAACTTCGGAAAAGGAGACGATGCAAGATTGATACAGGTTGTGTATTTAAAACTAAAAGATGAAAAGCTCTAAAGAAATAAAGCTCAGAATTATTCAAGCCGGGCACCGGGCGGTAGAGCAACTAATTAAGGTTGCCGAGGAAGAGATTGTTGGTGGGGATGATGAGCTTTCTGCTGACAAACTAAAGAGTGCAGCTCAAGCCAAGAAGATGGCTATCTTTGATGCATTCGAGATTCTGTCAAGAATAGAAGCAGAAAAAGAAGTTCTAGAGCAGATGGAGAATGGTTCAATGAAAACAGACAGTAAGCAAGGTTTTGCAGAACGAAGGTCAAAATAGTTTGTATCGGGTTCTTGATGGGTACATCCCTAGCAAGATTTACTCTACAAAAAACAAGAGTAAAGGGTGGGCCTATGGCTACAACGAAGAGCACGATATGGTTGTGATATCTCGCACCGGTCAGATAGGTGAGATAGTAATGATAGAGGGATTGGCTATAGCGTTACCGGCGGTTCCGGAATACGTGTACTCAAGAAGTAATATCGTATGTGAGCAGTACTTTGAAAGGGAAAACTACCCATCTGAGTTGGCAAAGATTCAAACCATCTTTCAGTGGAATGAAAGGCCAAAGGAATTTAAGGACCATTGGATTGATTACATAGAGTCTCAGTTTGATTACAGGGAGAATGGTTATTGGTTTATGAACAATGGGTCCCCTACCTACATTACCGGGGCACATTGGATGTATCTTCAGTGTTCAAAGATTGACATTGGCTATGCAGATTATCGGGAGGCAAATAGAATCTTGTATTTGTTTTGGGAAGGGTGTAAGGCTGATGATAGGTCATTTGGCATGATATACTTAAAGATTCGTCGGTCCGGATTCTCCTATATGTCATCATCAGAGTGCATCAACATAGGAACCTTGGCCAACAATGCCCGAATAGGTATACTGTCCAAGACCGGTAGTGATGCTAAGAAAATGTTCACTGACAAGGTAGTTCCCATTAGCACGAACCTCCCATTTTTCTTCAAACCTATTCAAGATGGTATGGACCGGCCCAAGACAGAGTTGGCGTACAGGATTCCGGCATCGAAGATTACGAAGAACAATATGCACAAGGTGAGTGAGGAGGATGAGTTAAAAGGCTTGAACACTACAATCGATTGGAAGAACACTGAGGACAACTCTTATGATGGAGAAAAGTTGATGCTTCTTGTTCATGATGAGAGTGGGAAATGGATAAAGCCAAACAACATCCTAAACAATTGGAGGGTTACAAAGACCTGCTTGAGATTGGGCAGAAAGATAATAGGGAAGTGCATGATGGGTTCTACCTGTAATGCATTGGAGAAAGGTGGTGGGAACTTCAAGAGTATGTACTTTGATTCTGACATAAAAAATCGTAATAAAAACGGTCAGACTAAAAGTGGATTGTATCGATTGTTTATTCCCATGGAGTGGAACCTTGAAGGGTTTATTGACCGTTATGGTATGCCGGTGTTTCGGAAGCCAACGGAAAAAATAATGGGAGTTGATGGTCAATTCATAAACAATGGAGCCATAGATTATTGGGAGGCGGAGGTTGATTCTCTTAAGAACGATGCTGATGCTTTGAATGAATATTACCGTCAGTATCCGAGAACTGAGTCTCATGCTTTTAGGGATGAGAGTAAGGCATCTCTTTTCAATCTGACGAAGATATATCAGCAGATTGACTACAACGATTCAATGATTAAGGGCCATATGTTGACAAGGGGTTCTTTTCATTGGAAGGATGGCATAAAGGATACCAAGGTTATATGGGCTCCCGACAGTCGGGGCAGGTTTCTTGTAAGTTGGCTTCCGCCTAAAGAGTTGCAGAATAGGTTTATTGAAAGGAATGGAATAAGGTATCCTCTAAACGAGCACATTGGTGCGTTTGGATGCGATAGCTATGACATCTCAGGCGTTGTTTCGGGGAGTGGCTCAAATGGGTCTCTCCATGGGTTGACCAAATTCAATATGGAAAACGCTCCATCCAATGAGTTTTTTCTTGAGTACATTGCCCGGCCTCAAACGGCGGAGATATTTTTTGAGGAGGTACTGATGGCTTGTATGTTTTATGGTATGCCGATTCTTGCCGAGAACAACAAGCCTAGGTTGTTGTACCATTTTAAAAATCGGGGGTATCGTGGGTTTAGCTTGAACCGGCCGGACAAAAACATATCAAAACTTTCAAAAACAGAAAGAGAGCTTGGAGGTATACCAAACTCTTCAGAGGATGTAAAGCAAGCACACGCTGCCGCGGTAGAGTCATACATTGAGAAGCACGTTGGATTAGATTTCGAGGGAGTGTATAGGGATTCTGAGGAGATGGGCACTATGCCATTTAATCGTACTATTGAGGATTGGGCAAAGTTTGATATTAACAATAGAACGAAGCATGATGCGACGATTAGTTCGGGATTGGCTATCATGGCGAATCAAAAGCACTTATATCAACCGGAGGTAAAACAATCGAAAATTAGCGTTAACTTTGCAACGTATAACAATTCCGGAGTTTTTAGTAAGATTAATCAATGAAGGACATCAAGGTCAACATAAGTGCCGCCGGTTTCCCGAGTCAGTTTGTTTCGGATGCTGATAAAGCATCAGATGAGTTTGGGTTGCAGATTGGACAAGCTATTCAATACGAGTGGTTCCGAAAGGATGGAAACCAATGTAGGTACTACAGTCAATGGAGAGACTTTCACCGGCTTCGGCTGTATGCTCGAGGAGAGCAGTCTACTGAGAAATATAAAAATGAGATTTCTGTAAACGGAGACTTGTCGTATTTGAACTTGGATTGGACACCGGTCCCTATTATTCCAAAGTTTGTTGACATCGTTGTAAACGGTATGTCAGACCGGTTGTTTAAGGTAAAGGCGTTTGCTCAAGATGCAATGTCCCAAGAGCGTAGGAGTGTGTATCAAGATATGATTGAGGGGCAGATGGTGGCTAAGGACATCTTGATGAAGATTAAAGAGAAGACCGGTGCCGACCCATTTACGATGAATCCCGATGAGCTTCCTAGCACAGATGAGGGGCTTTCGTTGTATATGCAACTGAACTATAAGCCTGCTATTGAGATTGCGGAAGAGGAGGCCATCAATACTCTTCTTGAGGAGAATCACTACTACGACTTAAGAAAGAGGTTGGACTATGACCTTGCGACTATAGGTATTTCTGTGTGTAAGCATGAGTTTTTGCCGGGGGCCGGCGTTGAGATATCATATGTTGACCCGGCCAATATTGTTTACAGCTACACTGAAGACCCACACTTTAAAGATTGTTTTTATTGGGGAGAGATTAAGACTCTTCCGATTACGGAGCTGTACAAGATTGACCCATCTCTTACCAATGAGAAGTTGGAGGAGATATCAAAGTACAGTCAGTCTTGGTATGACTACTTTAATGTAGCTCAGTTCTATGAGAACAGCATATTTAACCGAGATACTTGCACTCTTCTTTATTTCAACTACAAGACCACCAAGCGTATTGTATACAAGAAAAAGATTTCTGATGGTGGAGGTTCCCGGGTGATTGAGAAGGACGATACCTTTAATCCTCCGGCAGAGATGATGGAGGAAGGTCGTTTTGAAAAAATTGAAAAGGTTGTGGATGTTTGGTACAATGGCGTTATGGTCATGGGTACCAATATCATATTGAAGTGGGAGATGGCGGAGAACATGGTTAGGCCAAAGTCCTCATCTCAGCACGCACTTCCAAACTATATTGCGGTGGCACCTAGGATGTACAAGGGTGTTATTGAGTCTTTGGTCCGCAGGATGATTCCATTTGCTGACTTGATTCAGATTACCCATTTGAAGCTACAGCAAGTTATTTCCCGGTTGGTTCCGGACGGTGTGTTTATTGATGCCGATGGGTTGAACGAGGTTGACCTTGGAACCGGTGCCGCATACAATCCCGAGGATGCTTTACGATTGTATTTCCAAACCGGTAGCGTCATAGGCCGCAGCTTCACTCAAGAAGGAGACTACAACAATGCCCGAATTCCTATTCAGGAGCTTAACTCAAACTCGGGAAGTGGAAAGACTCAGATGTTGCTTGCAAACTACAACCACTACCTTGACATGATTCGAACTGTCACCGGTTTGAATGAGGCAAGGGATGGCTCCACTCCGGACCCAAGAGGGTTGGTTGGATTGCAGAAGTTGGCAGCTTTAAACTCAAACACAGCTACTCGTCATATTCTTGATGGAGCGCTTTATATGTTCCGAACATTGGCGGAGGGGCTTACCTATCGGGTGTCTGACATTTTGCAGTATGCTGACTTTAGGGATGACTTTGCAAACAAGATTGGAAAGTATAATGTTGGCGTTCTTGACCAAATCAAGGACTTGTACATTTATGACTTTGGCATTTTCATTGAGGTATCTCCGGATGAAGAGGAGAAAGCTCAGCTTGAAGCCAACATTCAAATGGCCCTATCAAAAGGTGACATCAACTTGGAGGATGCCATTGATATCCGGGAGGTGAAGAACTTAAAGCTCGCGAATCAGTTACTCAAGGTCAAGAGGATTAAGAAGCAAGAGCGAGAAGAGAAGATGCAGATGCAAATGCAAGCTATGCAAGCTCAGCAGAATCTTAAGGCCCAAGAGATGTCGAATGTGTTGGCGGTTCAAAAGATTCAAATGGAGACCGAGAAGGACATCAAGATTGAGCAAGCTCGCGTTGCTTTTGCTATTGAGAAGATGAATGCTGAAGCTGAGCTGAAGAGCAAATTAATGGCTGAAGAGTTTGATTATAAAATAAGGATTGTTGAGATGACTGAGGCACAATTGGCTAATAGAGATGACATGAAGGAGGAAGGTAAGTCAAAGAGAATTAGTCAGCAGAACACAGAGCAATCAAGATTGATTAATCAGCGAAAGTTGAATCTTCCTCCACAGAACTTTGAATCAAACGAGGATTCCTTGGATGGGTTTGACCTAGCCGAGTTCGAGGTTCGATAAAGTTAAAAAAATGTTTATTAACTTTGTACAAATTATAATCTTATGGACATTCAAGTAAAAGAGGTTTCGTTTAAGGAAGAGAAGTCGGTTCAAGAAATTGAGAAAGAGTTACTCGATAAGCACGAGCAACAGCATCAAGACCCGGCACCAACACCGGACCCGGTGCCACCTTCTGAAGACGAGCTCTTAGAAAAAGAGAAGGACGTTCTTTCATATATTGGCAAAAGGTACAACAAGGAGATTAATTCCTTGGATGAGCTATTCACTGCTCGTGAGCAGAATGAAGAGTTGCCCGAGGATGTTGCATCTTTCTTGAAGTACAAAAAAGAAACAGGTCGTGGGATTCAAGATTTCCTGAAGTTACAACAGGATTTTGATTCCATGGATGAAAATAATTTGCTACGCGAGTACTTCTTGCAGACAGAAGAAGGAATCGATTCCGAAGACGTAGATGCAATGCTCTCTGAGTATTCCTACGATGCGGAGCTCGATGACGAATCTGATGTTAAGAAAGCTCGTTTGGCAAAGAAAAAGGCTCTTCATAAGGCCAAGACATACTTCAACAATCTGAAGGAGCAATACAAACAACCCCTTGAGTCAAGGTCGGTTGGTATTCCGGATGAAGAAAGGGAAATGTATGAGTCTTATAAAGAGTCTGTCGAAAAGTCAAAGACCGAAAGGGAGGCTACACAAAAGAAGCGAGACTTCTTTACCAAGAGGACTGACGAGCTCTTTTCAAGTGAATTCAAAGGTTTTGAGTTTGACTTGGATGGAAGGAAATTAGTTTTCGCTCCCGGTGAATCTGAGGCTTTAAAGAAATCTCAGGAAAGTCCAATGAACTTTATCAATAAGTACTTGGACGAGAATGGAATGATTAAAGACGCAGCAGGATACCACAAGGCTTTGTCAATGGCAATGAACCCCGAGCGGTATGCTAAGTTCTTTTATGAGCAAGGCAAATCCGATGCAGTAGATGGGCTAGACCGCAAGCTAAAAAATGTAAACATGAGCGAGCGGAGAGCACCGGAATCTGTAAACAAGGGGGGAATGCAAGTGCGAGCGGTCAACGACGATTCAGGTCGTGGTCTTCGCATACGAAGTGTTAACAAGAAACAATAACCTTTTAAAACCTAAAAATCATGGCAGGTTCATTACTAGCGTCACCTACATTCGCTTTGCAGCCATCTGCTGAGCAGGTAGTGTTGAGCACAAACTACATCACGAACTTTAACTTTTTGAATCAGTATCTTCCTGATACTTACGAAAAGGAGTTCGAGCGTTACGGCAATCGTACCGTAGCATCTTTCTTACGTATGGTAGGTGCAGAGATGCCCTCCAATTCTGACCTCATCAAGTGGGCTGAGCAAGGCCGTCTGCACACCAAGTATGTGTCAGTTGGTACCGGTGCATTAGTAAATGCCCCAAGTGCAGCTTTCCAAGTGAATGACACCGGCGTAACCGGCGTTGCTTTCCGTCCCGGTCAAACCGTTATGGTTGTTCAAAACAATGGGAGCGGATTTAACAAAGGTATCGTTACCGCTATTACTTTGCCTAACACATTTACTGTTGCTTTCTATGAAAGCACCGGTTTGGTAACTGCAGGTACAGGTGCAGGTAATTCTGATGTAACCGTTTTCGTTTATGGTTCTGAATTCAAAAAAGGAACTGTTGGAATGGTTGGTTCTTTGGAAGCTGAAGACTCAATCTTCCAAAACAGCCCAATCATCCTAAAGGATAAGTACGCTGTTAGCGGTTCAGACATGGCCCAAATTGGTTGGGTTGAGGTTACCACCGAAAACGGAGCAAGCGGTTACCTATGGTACTTGAAGAGTGAGCACGAAACTCGTTTACGTTTTGAGGATTACCTTGAGACTTCAATGATTGAGGCTGTTCCTGCTCAAGTTGGTTCCGGTGTTTTAAACACAGGTCTTAACCCCACCTTTGGTAACAAGGGTTCTGAAGGAATCTTTTATGTTGTTGAGAACCGCGGAAACGTATGGGCCGGTGGCAATCCTTCTACCTTGTCAGATTTTGACTCCATCATCTCTCGTCTTGACCGTCAAGGTTCTATTGAAGAGAACGTACTCTTCTTGAACCGCGAGTTTGGTTTTGACATTGACGATATGTTGGCAGCTCAAAACTCCTACGGTGTTGGTGGAACCTCTTACGGTTTGTTCGACAATGACCAACAAATGGCTTTGAATCTTGGCTTCACCGGTTTCCGTCGTGGCTATGATTTCTACAAGTCTGATTGGAAGTATTTGAACGACCCCACCATGCGTGGCGGATTGTCAGCGAACCCCGGTTCAGGCCGCGTAAACGGCTTGTTGGTTCCTGCCGGTTCTACCACCGTATACGACCAAATCCTTGGCAAAAACGCTAAGCGTCCTTTCCTACACGTCCGGTACCGCGCTTCAGAAACTGAAGACCGTCGCTACAAGACTTGGATTACCGGTTCTGCCGGAGGTGCTGCCAACAGCGACCTTGATGCCATGGAGGTACACTTCCTATCTGAGCGTGCTGTTTGCACCTTGGGAGCCAACAACTTCGTATTGTTCGAGCAATAAGAAGAAAGGCAAAAACTAAGATGGGGGTCGCAGTTGAGCGGCCCCCTCTTTTTTATCTTTCAGTAAACCCTTTAATTCAAATACAATGAAAACAAAGTTAGAATCCAAAGACCGTATCTACCGGTTAAAAAAGAATGCTGCTCCTTTGACATACAGCATCCCTGTCCGCAATTCCAAGAGTATGCCATTGCTGTACTTTGATGAGGACCAAAACATAAACCGCGCTCTGCGTTATGCGCGAAATCAAAAAAGCCCTTTTGAGGATGAGCAGGATGGAAATGCCATCATTGAACCCATCGTTTTTGAGAACGGATTCCTTTTTGTTCCTCGTACAAACCCTGTCCTTCAGCAGTTCTTGAACTACCACCCACTAAATGGTGTTTCCTTTGAGGAAGTTAACCACGAGAAAGATGCTCAGAAAGAGATGGAGCAATTATCAATTGAGGCTGACGCTTTGATTGAAGCTCGTCAGATGTCTGTTGAGCAGTTGGAGCTTGTTGGCCGGGTGCTATTGGGCAAGGATGTAACTCGAATGACTACCGCCGAACTTCGCCGGGACATTCTTGTGTATGCTAAGCAAGACCCCTTTGGTTTTATGAACATCATCAATGACCCATCATTGCAAGCGAGCTCTTCTGTTCGTATGTTCTTTGACAAGGGGTTATTGACCATGCGGAACAACAACAAGGAGGTGTGGTATAGCACTCCGTCGAACAAGAAGAAGATGTTGAATGTTCCATATGGAGAGGACCCATACGATATGGTCACCAACTACTTGCACTCCGGTGATGGTATTGAGGACTTGAAGATGTTGGAGAATTTCTTAGAGCAATAAGCGTCTCTTCTCGGAGACTCAAATCAAGGTCGCAATTCGCGACCTTTTTTTTTTGTACATTTGTGTTATTGTTTAACCCCATAATTTTTTTTGTATGCAAAAGTTTTTAAGAATCCCTGTTACAAACGAGCAAACTCAGCTTGTTGGAATTAATGGAATTGTTTTAGTAGAGCAAGCATCTACCACCACAGTTACCATCTCTTATGAGTCAAGCCTAAATGCTTCGGCTAGAAATGTCGTTTTAACTCATGCTGCTCTTTCAGCAGGAAGTGAGGCGGTTCGTGATGCCATTCAAACCGCAATTGTTGCTGCTCTTCAAGAGCCTTGGTACAATGTTGTTTTTGATGTGGTTCCTCCTGTCGCAGTATCGGGCATTGCAATTGCCTAATCAATTATTAATTGTTCTAAAAAAGCACTCTCGTAAGGGGGTGCTTTTTTTTTGTCTATCTTTGTAAAAAAAGTATTCAGATGATAAATTCGGTAAGAAACACCGTACTGACAATACTGAACAAAAACAACTACGGATACATCTCCCCTTCTGACTTTAACCTTATGGCTAAGCAGGCTCAGATGGAGATATTCGAAGAGTATTTTGCTGACTATAACGATACCATTAATCGCGAGAACGTGCGTCCATCAAACGCACCAAGTGCTGTGGTTCTTGCATCAAATGCCGGATATGCTGACAAAAAGAAAGCCATTGAGGAAGCCATTGAACTTTTTTCTACTACCAAGTTCCTATCTCATAGCTCGGGTAATTTATTTTTCCTCCCAAGCCTCACGACTACAGGAGATGATTACTACCTTCTCAATAAGGTGTTATGTTACCCTATCCTTTTGGATTCAGGAAACAATACGAGTGTTCTCGCGAACAACCTAGTTGATGCCGGAGCGAACTTCATCTCTCTTGGTATCGTTGCCGGGGATATTGTAACCAACACCACAACCGGAGCTACAGCAATTGCCACCGTTGTCACCGCAACGACAATCACTTTGAGTGCCGATATCTTTTTGGTATCACCGCAGTCATATTCAATATTCGATGAGTCTGTGGTAAACGAAGTTGAGAAGGTGAATCACAGCAAGATAACGATGTTGAACAACTCGCTTCTGACATCTCCAAACACACACTTCCCGGCTTACACCCAAGAATCAGAATTTATGTCTGTGTTCCCAAGAACAATATCAACCAAGGGGCAGATACAGTGTCAGTACATACGTTATCCAAAGGACCCCAAGTGGACGTTTGTTTCGCTTACAAATGGGGAACCATCATTTAACCAATCTCAGCCCGACTATCAGGATTTTGAGATTCCATTTGAGGATGAGCCTAAATTGGTTTACAAGATTCTTCAATTGGCCGGAGTTACAATCAGGGAGGCAGCGGTAGTTACCGCAATCAAAAGTGAAGAGCAAGAACTATAAAAGTAAGACATGGCTTTTTTATCCGCATTTGAATACTATACCAACAATGGTAACGCTCCACAAGACAAAAATTGGGGGTCATATCAGTACGTTAGCCTGAAGGATATTGTCAATAACTTCATGCTTATGTACTCCGGCAACAACTCTGTTATCAACAACGAGGAGCGGTACAAGGTTTTGTTTCATTCAAAGAGGGCTATTCAAGAGTTGAACTACGATGCGTTCAAAGAGATAAAGGCTCTTGAGCTTAATGTGTGCGATTCGCTTCGCTTTGTTCTTCCGCACGACTACGTAAATTGGGTAAGGATATCTTTGTACAAGGATGGCTACTTGCGTCCATTAACAGAGAACATTCAAATTAACTCAGCCAAAGCGTACCTGCAAGGCAACAACTGTGAGATTCTGTTTGACCAAAACGGAAACATATTGGAGCCACAGAACTCAACCATTGACAAGGATAGGTTTGATGGTGCACTGAAGAGCATTTACTTAAATCCCGGGAATCCATTCCATGGACAACAGGGGTGGTGCGTAGATGGCAATTGGTACTTTCAGTATGGCATTGGGGCCCGGTTCGGATTGAATACTGAGACTGCCAATAGGAATCCAACCTTTACAATTGACAAGAAAGCCGGTGTGATAAACTTCAGCTCTGAGATGTCAGGCGAGTTGTGCATCCTTGAGTACATATCAGATGGAATGGAGGGCAATGACGATTCGCTTATTTCTGTAAACAAGCTATTTGAGAAGTACGTGTACGCGTACATTTCTTTTGAGATTTTGAGCAACAAGGCCGGCGTTCAAGAGTACATTATTGCTCGGGCCCGAAAGGAGAAATCAGCTTTGCTTCGTAACGCTAAGATTAGAATCAGCAACATTCACCCCGGAAGACTTCTTATGAATCTACGTGGGCAAGATAAGTGGATAAAGTAATATGACCAACATCTCGAGAAATTTTATTGCAGGCAAAATGAATAAGACCGTCGATGAACGGCTTATTCCTGATGGAGAGTACATCGATGCTTTAAACTGTAGATTGGGTTCGAGCGAAAAGTCAGAGGTTGGTGCTGTTGAAAACACCAAGGGGAACATAGCTCTTACGTCACTGACCTACATTAATGGGGCTCCGCTTTCTTCTCAGGCACGATGCATTGGTGCGTATGAGGATGGTGCCAACGAGACGTTGTATTGGTTTGTTCACGACCCGGTATTTACGGCAGCAGGTGCCACCGGCAAGTTGGACATGATTGTTTCTTACAACACAACCACTACTGCCTTGACGTATCACGTTGTAAGTATTGATGATGGCGGTGGGGTAAATACTACGTTGAACTTCAATCCAATCTACTTGATTACAGGTGTGAATTTGGTTGAGGTAAATCCGCAAGGAAACTTCATGCTGTTTTTTACTGACAACTACAATGCTCCTCGGTTTATCAACACCGGCCGGACGTATGCTCAGCCTGTTGCAAACATAGACCAATTTGATGAGGAGTCCATCCTTGTTGTTAAGCGTCCACCTAGACAGTCTCCGGGATTGATTCTTCAGGATACCGGTGGCGAGGAAAACTACATGAAGGATAGGTTCCTTTGTTTTGCGTACCGGTATCGGTATGAAGATGGCGAGTACTCTGCGATATCTCAGTTTTCTGCCCCGGCTTTCTCGCCAAAGCAGTTTAACATATCTCCGGACAGCTACCTAAACATTGGCATGGAGAACATGTACAATTCAGTTGTGGTAACCTATAACACAGGTGGTCCATTGGTGAAGGGCATTGACCTTTTGTACAAGGACATGGAGAGCAATGTGATTCGGGTGATTGAGAAGTTGGATAAGGCCAAGCTCGGATTCCCTAACAACACTCTTCAGTTCTATTCATTTACAAACAGCAAGATATTTACTGTCCTTACGGAGTCGGAGATATTTAGGCTGTATGACAACGTACCAAGGTTTGCCAAGGCTCAGACTATAATGGGTAACCGGTTGATGTACGGAAACTATATCGAAGGATACGACCTTGTTGATTTGAATGGGAATGAGGTTCGCTTTGATTATTACACTGACCCTGTGTCAACTGTTCTTGGTCAAGTTGAGCTACCTACAGTTAGAGGCTTTGGCTTATATGATTTGCCACAATCGGGGCCTACTAATTCATTCCCCAACACAAAGTTCACTGTTGACCTTTCGAGTGTATCAACAAAACTTTTTAAGGGTGGTGTTCTTAGGTTTGAGCTAAAGATATCCCACAATTCGGTTCCGCCATCATATCCTTTTGGGTGGAGTCCCGGTACTCCTGTTTTTCCTTCAGGAGTAAATGCATTTAGTGTTAATTTTGAGTTTGTTTTGCCAAAGGATTATGCTAACGTGCCTGCTTTATTTGCAAGCACTGAGTTTAAGAATGCAATAGGGGTAGCTTCTCCTCCAAACTTTCAGCCGCTTTTCCCTCTTTTTTTAGCATCAAATGGTAAGACATTTACGGACTGCTATAACGCAGAGCTTTTGCCTGTGCTTCCTTCTATGTCCGGCAACTTTTCTTTGCTGAGGTCTGCTATAGGTGTTTCGGGCCCCATACCAACTATTGGTGAACCTATCCCTGTTGGCAACCCAACAACAAATGAGTTGGACTTCAAGATACTGTTTCCTTTGTATGAAATAACTACTGCACCTCCGGGGACAGAAGAATGGGAGATATTGAAGATTGATAGTGCAAAGGCGTACTTTACTCCGGCGTTTGGCGAGCGGTCACTGCATAGCAATCGTGGGTATGAGGTTGGCATTGTTTACATGGATGAGTTTGCACGCTCTTCTACAGCTCTTGTGAGCAACAACAATACTGTGTTCTTTGATTGCGGACAGTCTGTAAATAAAAATCAGATTAAGGTAACAATTCCGACAACACAAAGAGCACCATCTTGGGCTACAAGGTATAAGTTTGTTCTTAAGCCTGACAAGACAACCTATGAGACCATCTACTCTAACCTTTACTTTGTTGATAATCCAACCAATACGTTATGGGCGTTATTGGAAGGGGAGAATGCTCGTAAATTTGAGTCGGGGGATAGGCTTATTTTAAAAGCTGACGCATCCGGTGCCAAGACTTCTTGTGCTTATGTGACAATATTAGAGAAGGAAGCAAAACCTGCTGACTTTGTTGCCATACCAAATCAGCTTGACCCATCTCAAAACATACCGGTACCATCGGGGGTGTATGCTAAGATAAGCACTACGAATCCAAAACTTGATGTGTCGGCAAGTCAGTTTAAAAATATTTCTTTCGGAACCAAAACGGTAATTCAAGATAATAATGGATTGGTCCCTGTTATGGACTACACTGTAAATATTCCGGACCCCCTTACTCCGGGTGACTACATAGACAATCCCGGTGGTGAGCCATTAATACCTGTGGGTAGTCGTGTGATTTTAAGTTTCAAGTTTGAGCGTAAAGGCCCCGGCGATGGAGGTGGAGCTTGCGAAAGAAGGATATACACCTTAGAGCAAGAATACATATCTACAGCAAACTATGCTGATTTTAAGGCTTGGTTTGATGGGGATAACATAGATGGATACTTAGATTTGGGAATAAAAGATGTTGGAGGCCCTGTACCGCCAAATCTACCAATAAACAATAGGTACGATGCTAGTATTTACAATAGTCCTCCAAATTCTACAAGTATTTGTAATGGGTTTTTGGGGTGTAACTTTATTGCATACAATTTTTATAGGTTCTTTAGGGATTTGGGAACCAACCGGCTAGCCTTGACCATGACCGGTCCTCCTTCTTGCGGTTGGGATAATGATTCTCAATCAAGCATTACTGTTAGCATCAGTATATTGAGAGCAGGAGGGACCTTGATTTTTGAGACCGAGCCGGTGGATGCATCTCCCGACATATTCTTTGAGAATGAGTTTTCGTATCCTATTGATACAACAACCGGAAACCACCTATCAGGAACCATGGTAGGAGATGTGAATCAAAATATTGCCTTGGGTATTCCCGGGGTTGTGTATCCATCTTTCTTCAACTGCTTTACTTTTGGAAATGGTGCCGAGAGTTATCGGGTACGAGATTCTTTAAAAGGTCAAACATTCTTGTTGGGCAATCGCGTTACTGCGGTATCTACTCAAAACTACAAGCAGGCCCATCGATTTGCAGATATAACCTACAGTGGAATCTACAACGATGAGTCGAATGTAAATAAGCTAAACGAGTTTAACCTTGGTCTTTTGAACTACAAGACGTTGGAGGACTCCTTCGGTCCCATTATGATATTGGATGGCCGGGAGACAGACGTGTTGGTTCTTCAAGAGGATAAGGTAAGCTATGTGCTTGCCGGCAAGAACTTGCTATCGGATTCCGCGGCCGGTGGTGCCATCACATCTGTGCCCGAGGTTTTAGGGACTCAGATTGCAAGGATTGAGAAAAATGGGATTAGCTTCCATCCGGAGAGCTACACAAAATGGGGGCCTAGTAAGTTCTTCACCGATGCCAAGAGGGGTGCTGTTATTCAGCTTTCTGGAGGTTCTTACAACAGCGAGCAGATGGGATTGATTTCATTGACCGGTATGCGTTCATGGTTCCGGGACCTGTTCATAGATTCTATGTACACTCAAAAGCTCGGTGGCTATGACCCATACATGGACGAGTACGTGCTCAGTTCAAACGAAACCTCAATTCCCATAATTGATGATTGTATTGATTGCGGAACAACTCAGAAGTTCACGCTTCCGTTTCGTGGTGGTGGTGCAATACCATACTCATACTGCGTAAACTTGGGATTGCCTATCGGTTCTGTTGATGTGGACTACACGATATCAATCGTTAGTGGCACGCCTACTGTTAACATATCTGCGACATTTAATGGTAGCACGTCATCTACAGGTGCTGTGAACACTAGCGGAACGCTGACATTTTCAAAGTCAACGAATAACACCAACGGCACGATATCACTTCAGTATGGTGGAAGCGGAGAAATGATGTTGGAAATCACTGTTCGTTGCCCCGAGTCTATCCCATTGACCTTGGTTGAGGTTTGCGTATCGGATAACGCAGATGCCGGCAAGTTTATTCACAATGAGTTCAGATACCAAAGTGGAGCGTACATCTCTCCGACTTCATCAGACCTTGTGACTCTTGCTTCGGGATTTTCGTACCCATTGATTTCAAACTACAACCTTACTTCAGGGTTCCAAGGAACAGGGTATTTCCCGGTCAATGGTTCTACGGTTCGAATAATTTCAAACAAGATACTATTCGACAACTACAACTTTGATAGCGTCAACAACAGGCTGATGTACTTTAGGACCAACGTGTTCTATCCAAACACCCCGGTTGGCGTTCAGAACCTTCTATTGGCTGCAACCAATGCGACTCCTCTTGTGAATGTGGGGTCTGCTTGGTACGCTGAGTTTATTATGCCGGGGGGGATGCCGAATGACTATTTGTACCTGATATGGGACTACAGAACTAAGGTGTCTCAAGAGCTGTGCTACTCATCTGTTAGTGCAGAGGATGCGTGTTGCAATTGCGAGCAGTGCGAAGAGCTATGTTCTTCTTGGTCTGCTACGGCAGGTCCGGCCGGGGCGTTGTTGGTCTACAACGATTGCTCAGAGGCTCAGTTCCCAACCATTGTTTATGTAGACCCCGAGGATACTATTATAATCTGTGCATCAAATGAACCAAGCGTTGTAGAAGGATTAGCTGAGATTAGCTTTGCTGACTGCGGATGCGTATCAATTCCTCTTGAAACATAAGACATGGCAACATCATCACTTTACTATTTGAACTCATCATCGTTTGCTTCTGCAACTGCTGTGTTTACGAATTCTGCTCTTACCACCTTGGCACCGGATGGGTGGTTTTCATTTGGTGGTATCGTAAGGGAGCAGGTAGGGGGTGTGCTACAGCCGGCAGTTCCTTGTCCATCGTGCTTCATTGATTGCGACAATCAGTTGGAACATTCGGGGGACAATGGTATCTACAATGTTACCTTCAACACAGGGTTTAATGTCGGTGCCATCATCATTAGGTTCAATCCCAATAACGTGCCGGATGGTTTCTTGGCAACGTATGATGGAGTAGACTACAACGGACTTGTGTCTCCGGCGTATGGTTGGGTGCAAGGCGGTGTGGCCGGGGAGCCATCGTACATTGGCAGAGCGGCGGATGACTGTGGTATATCGGGGACTACGTATGTTCTTGACAACTATCGGTTCCAAGGAGGCAGCTTTATTTTTGATGGCACCACTCCGAGTGTTACTGTCAACCCATTGGCTGTGGATACCACAGTGGGGAATCCCGGCAACTGTGTGATGGTGATACCAAAGGTAAACGCATCTCCTTCTTCTTTGTATCTTCAGATTGTATCTCCTTGTCCCTCCGGGGCTTTTACTGTTGAGGTTGAGTGCCCGGCTCTATTGCAGGGGTTTGCATCAAGCAATGTAAATGGCTCTTCTACTGCTGCGTGCAATGATATCTTGGACCAAACGTACTACGTTGCTCACGTCAATGGGTCGGGAGGTGTGCTATATCTGTACGACTATGTGTTTGCTGATGCCTATGGTCAGACTCCATTATCGGCAGGATTCTACAATGTGTCAGGGATGAGTCCCTTTTATGATTGGATTCAAGTGGATGCGAATGGTGTTGTAATAGCTTTTGGAAGCTGCTCATATAGCAATAACTATTTGGTTCGCAGGTGTGGAGACAATCTTGAGATTGTTGTGTACTCTGCATCAGCACGTACTCCCGGCCAACTGATAAGCGTGAATGAGGCTATCTATGCCGGATGTCGGTTTATAGTGGTAGGGCCACAAGCTACTCAAGCCGATGCCACCTTCAATGCGGTTGTGCCGGGGACTTGCGAGAACGTATGTGTGTATTGGGAAGCGACAAGCAACTTGGAGGTTGGAAGTGTGAACTTAAACTTTGTTGATTGCTTGGGTGTGCCACAGGTTTATTCCTTGGGGCCCGAAGAAACATACAAGTTCTGTGCGAGGTCTACGAGCTACGTGTCTCCGGAGGGCGTGACAAGCGTTATCGATAGCTGCCAATGCCCTTCTGTTTTCTACTATCGAGTAACGCGTTGTGGAGATGGCCTTTCTGTCATTATTGATTCGACTACAGTGTTGAATCCGGGGGATGTGGTATCCATTACAGGATACTCAGGGTGCTACTTTCAAGTGATATCATCTTCGGCCCTTGCTCCTACCGAGTCGTTTGTTTCTCTTGAGCCAACAACTTGCAGTGAGGTGTGTGTGCTGATGTCGTTTCAGAATGTTAGCGGTGGTCCATCTTCAATTACTTGGACCGGATGTGATGACCTTCCGTATGCTTACACGCTGTCCGATGGGCAAACCATATTGAGATGTGTAAAGGGTGGGGCCTACACTGTACCCGGAGGAATTGTTGTAACTTTGTCAAACTGTAACTGCGGAGTATAATGCCTACATACACTCTTTCATATGACCCCGGGGTACAAGGATGGCCATCCTTTTACTCGTTTGAGCCTGATTGGATGATTGGGATGAACAACTATTTCTATACCTTCAAGGGTGGGAATTTGTACCGACACAGTGTAAACGCAGTAAGGAATAACTTCTATGGTGTTCAGTACACCTCAAAGATTAAGAGCGTTTTCAATGTTGAGGTATTGAAGAACAAGCTGTTCAAGACCTTGTCATTGCAAGGTGATGACAGTTGGTCCGCAGAGTTGGACACCGACATTCAGGACACAGGCTTCATTCAGAAGTCTTGGTTTGAGAAGAAGGAGCAAACATATTTTGCTTTTGTTCGCAACTCGGGAACTATCCCGGCGAATCCGTCTCAGAACTATCCCTTGCGGTCATTAAATGGCATTGGTAGGAGCGTTACGGTTTCGGGTCCTCCCGGGGCTACGGTGATATCGTTTTCGATTAACCCATTGATTTCTATTGGAGGAATCATCAGCATTGGAGATGCTTTGTACTTTGCTTTGCCTCCCACGTACTCAACTCCGTTGTTGGCCGGCGAGGTTACTGCTGTCAATGTCAACCTTCCAAACGGAATCAATCAGATTGTTATTAATACCACGATACCGGGGACTACTCCAATTGGCATTCAAACCCCATACTTCTTGTTCATTAAGAATGCTGTTGCCGAGTCCCATGGGGTGTTGGGTCATTACTGCATATTTAGCCTTGAGAACAACTCAACTTCTGCTGTAGAATTGTTTCAAGCGGAGAGTGATATTATGTTTAGCTATCCATAAAAAAGCTATCTTTGTGGTAACTATGCTTGATATTAGAGCTATAACTCATGAAGACTATGACAGCACTCTTGTCAATTGGTGGAAAGATTGGGGGTGGACTCCGCCCACAAGGGATTTCTTGCCTTTAAACGGCACAGGGGGCCTGATGGTTTTTGATGGTGACACTCCGGTGTGTGCCGGATTTATATATGCCACCAACTCGGCGGTTGCTTGGGTTGATTGGATTATCTCCAACAAGAACTATCGGGACAAGAGGGCCGAGGCCATTGAGCTGTTGTTGTCATCTCTTACGAGTGTGGCTCAAGGCTCGGGTGCCAAGATTGCATACGCTCTCATAAAGCATCAAGGTTTGATATCATCATACGAGAAGTTTGGATACATAAAGGGAGATGCATACAATACAGAAATGATAAAAGTATTTTGATATGGCAGCATTTACATCAATAGCGGCAGGTATTGGGTTGGCAGCTACGGCGGCTTCTACTGCAATGTCTTTTTCTCAGGCCGCTCAGCAAAACAGCATTAAGAACAAGGCTGAGGCTGAGGCTGAAAAGGCTTTGGCTGAGGCTAAGAAGCGTCTTGATGTTAACGTGTACGAGGCATTGGATGTAAACTTGGATGCATTCCGCAGACAGCAAGAGGGATTGTTGTCGGCTGCGGCCCAAGCTACTGCTGCCGGTGTCGAGTCTGAGAGGGGTGTTGCGGCCACTGCCGGCCGGGTTCAAGCCGGTGTTAATGATGCCATGGCCGGGATTCGGGAGGCTGAGGTTTCTAAGTTGGAGGAGTTGGAGCAATTGACTGCCGGGGAGGAGAGTAGGCTTAAGGACATTGGTGCACAGATTAATCTTGATGAAGCTGCCGGTGCTCAGGCGGCGGCTGCAAATGCTGCCGAGATGGAGCAGATGGCTTTGGCTCAGGGCATGGAGGGTGTTGTTTCTGCTGTTGGTCAGGCTGCTGAGATGGCTCCATTGTTTTCTAAGACGAAGGGTGCGAGGCAAGCATCACGATTGGAGCGTCAGTTTAACCGGGCCGATACTACGGGGACTTTTGCTGAGAATGTTATGAGTAAGGTTACTGCTCCAACTTTTGACACCACACCTGAAGGTATAAAAGCACAACAGGCTTATAATGCTCTTAGCAAAGGTGGAGCTCCATTTCAAGATTATTTAATTCAAAGAACCCCGGACGAGTTTAACGATTTGATGTTTAAGTTAGGGTTAAGCGGACCAAAATTTAGATAATAAATGGCAACATTCTATAAGTACGCAGAAAGGAACGCTCAGTCGCAAATAAATTGGGCGGAGGTTGGTCGCAATATCACAGACACCTTAAGAGAGGAGGCGAAGCTGCGTGAAGAAAAGATTGCAGCTATTGATGAGAACACAAGGCAGGTTGGTCTTACCCTTCAAAATAACCCACAAGGGGAGCATGAAGGGCTGAACCAATGGTCATTGGAATACGCCGCAAACGCTCAGCAGATGAGGTTGATTCAAGATAGGCTTCTGAAGTCGGGACAACTCAAGGTTAACGACTACACCAAGATGAGGCAGAACCTGTCGGATGGCACAGATGGTATCTTTGCTGCACTTGAGGAGTATCAGACGGAGTACGCAGACAAGATGGAGCGTTATAGAAATGGGGACTCTCAACCATTAGAGCAGTGGACCATGGCTCAAGCTGAAGGGCTTGCTAATTTTAGCACACACAAGCCGGTGATTGATTCGATGTCAAGCGAGGTGTTTATAGCAAAAATGACAGATGGTAAGATTGACAAAAACCCCAACAACTACGTTTCTGTGAGCACTCTTCGCAATAGGATTAAGGGTAAGTTTGACCGGTTCAAGACCGATGACTATGCTGAGAAGATTGCTTCGGGGTTTGGTGTTGAAATCCTTGAGGTTGCAAAAAAAATGGGAACAACTTGGGGTAAGATTATTACTAGAGAAGGAGTAAGGGGAGCTATAAACCCAAGAGACCAAGCTGCTATTGATTCTTATAATATAGCGGAAAATGCTGCTGTATCATCTGCTCTTACGAATCCATACAACTTTACATCTATCCTTAGCGACAATGGATATAGCTTTACTTTTGACCCAACAGAAGCAACTAATAACAATAAGCTAATTCTTTTGAAGAACGACCCTAAGAATGGGTATCCGGTGCCGAATACAGAAGGTAAGAATTACAAAGCTCAAATGGGTGAAGCCGACAAGCTCTTAAGAAACATCATCCGCTCGAAGATGGATAAGAAGACAGAGGAAAAGACATTTGGAATTACTCAAGTTACTCCTCGGCAGGCCGCCACAAGAACACAAGGAGAAATAACAGCAGATGCCAATACAAGTATGATTGGAAGGTTGTACACAGGCAAAGGGGATTTAAAAACAGCATTGGAATATTTTAGGGGTAGATTGCCGGCAGGAAGTACAATAACAAGAAATGAAAAAGGCATTACAATAACAGATGCAAATAATAAATCGACAGATATATCATTTAAAAATGATGATGGAAGCATAAAGAACCAAGCACAATTTATAGAGTCAGCATCATCAGCACTTTTAAGTCCTGATGATAGTGCAAATGTTATTGGCCTTGTAAAAACAGGTGGTTACAGCAAAGGGGAGTTTGACCCTACAGGAAAAGGGTCTGCTACTGTGCAAAAACCAAAGAATATTACTGAAAAGCATAGGTCTCGTGTAGGTGGAATTCAAATTCCTCAAGACAGTGAAGCAGCATCTGTTTCTTATTTACAAAAACAATTTGGTGCAGCAGGATTTACATTTAAACAAGCAGGAGTTGATTACCCGGGGGGTCCTAATAAAATAGAAATAACTGATGTCGATGGAAACTCACAAGATTTTGAAACAACTGATGCCGCAGGAATAAAAGCATTCCTTAGTAATAAATTTAATCCAACAAAGGCTAATGTAGCGTCGTATTCCGAGGATTTGAATGAAAGTCAGAACGTAGATTATAGCACTTATAATTAATCAAACACAATTTTAGTAACTTTGTAGTATGGATGAACAGGTGCTACAGGACCTTTATGCAAGGGCCCAATCATTAGGATACAAAAAAGGAATAGAAGACTTTCGTACTCTAATCCAAACAGACCAAAAGGTCCAAGACGATAACTTCGCCTACGTACAAAGCAGAGGATACAAGAAAACAAAAGAAGATTTCTTTGGCCTATTGGGGATGAACCAATCCACAAGCACCATCCCATTAAAAAAAAAAGAGTCACCCCAAAGTACGGAATCGTTATCGGACGATGGTTCATTGGGGCAATCTATGCCGGAGGTTACAAAGAAGACTCTCAGTAAAGTTGGCATAGAGCCACAACCAAAGCCAAAAGAAGACCCTCTTCGATTCAACCAAATGCCCCCTCAAATGCAGGTTGAGGAGGCGTTTAAAATTATACAAGGGAAAGGATACCAAGGCACAAGGGAAGACTTCATTTCCGAATACGGAATCCAAGTTCCCCAAACCCAAGAAGAGGAGTATAAGAACAAGGACATCTTTGCTCAGAATATCAGGAATGCCTACAGCGGTGCACTTCGATACTCTCCTCAGAAGAAAGAGGTGGTTGCTCCGGCCAAGGCCGAGCCAACGCCCATGGAGCAATCCAAGGAGCAGTTTGCCGAGCAGTTCCCAAAGACCATAGAGAGAATAAAGCAAGCACCCGAAGAAGCTAGGAAAGCCGGAGAGTATTTAGAAAATGTTCGAAAGGGTGAGCGCGAGGCTGAGTTAGCTCAGATGCAATCCAATCAACAAGACGAAGAGTTTTTGCGTTTGGTATCCGGGGTTGACAACCTATACATAAAGGGGGCATCAGAGGAGAAAGCAGAAAGGGAGCTCAACGAAAGATTCAAGAAGTACGGAATAGTGTTTGCCCAATCTAAGGCCGGCCACGACGTTCTTATTGCTCGCACAGCAGATGGAAAGAAGAGCATTGAGATTCCTCTTGCGGTGTCCACTGCTGATTCAAACTCAAAAAGACTCAGAGACTTTATCATACAAAACGGAAAGGCTCAGACGGAGTCTATGTCCGAGGACCTTATCACCAAATCATTGCGTGCACAGAATATGCGCCGGGTGGGTAGACTCAACAAGGATGGCAGCACATCAACGGTTGAGTTCATGTCCTTTGAGCAGGACGGAAAATTCCTTGTAGCTCCTACATTATTTCCAAAGGACAAGCTGAACTATGGTGCAGACCCAAGAGGATGGATGAAGCTAGAGCCGGCCAAAGCAATCGAAGAGGCCCGGGCGAGAGGTGAGCTGTTTGAGTTTAAGACCAAGGCCGAGGCAGAACGATTTTCAAAGGGGGCTTGGAAGGATGTTACGATGTCAGACTTGGAGGGGCAAAAGTTCTTTCAAGAGCGTGGCTTAGACTACTTCGACTACAAGAACAGAAGGGACGAGCTGTTGTCTATCGACAAGGAGCAGTCCCTAATTGAGAATGTAAGTGCCGCCATTAAGAGGGGTGAAATCACAAACGCGAAGCAGTACTTTTCAAAGAAACTTTCTCCGGAAGAGGCCACGAGGTACTCCTACCTTTTGAATGGAAACAATCTTCGCCCCGACTTGGAGTCATACGTTCAGAAGCGTCAGCAACAAAAGAACGAGCTTTACGCCCAAGTGGAGGACCGCACTTTCTTTAACGATGGAAAGGCTCAAACAACATTTGAGGACTTCGATGTTTACCTTAATAAGAAGTCTGATGAGTCAAAGAAAAAGGCTGAAGAAACAAACAAGATAGCAAAGCAGAAGTACGAAGAGCTAAATGCTGTCTCATTGGAGGCTTTTGGCATACCGGCAACACAGTTGATGACGTACAAGCCGAAGACCCAAGATGAGGTGAACGTGATAAACGACATCAAGCAAAGGATGTCAGCCGTTGTTGAGCTGCAAAAAGTATCTGCTGAACGATACTATGCTTCATCTACATTTTTTAATTCAAAGCTGAACAAGGCTGCTCGCAATGAGTACGATGAGAACATGGCTGCTTGGTGGAGTGAGTTTAACTCTGCTTGGGACCGAGGTGAGGCCGGGGCACAGTTGATGAAGACAATCATGGGTGTAAACTCTATTGAAGAGGGAGGTCAGTTGATTTCAGAGGCTATGCAAGATGCCGAGGGGGGTACTCGTAGCCGAGCTTTCCAAACGTATATGTCTTCCGGTGCTTTACTTGCCGGGGACGAAAGGGCTACAAAGGCTTTTTGGTCTGACCCATTTGAGATAACGGCAAACCTAGTAGCTACGAGTCTTGCTCAGCTTCTTCCTATAGGGCTGAGGATTGTTCCTGCTACAACATTGTCAGGTGCCGGTATAGGTGCCGGAATTTCTGCTGCATCAACAGGTGGTTTAGGAACCATTGGAGGTGCAGTTTCGGGGGGTAAGTATGGTTTCCAAACCGGCATGGAGATGGCAAACTTTGCCATGGAGTACACGAACTCATTCTTTGAGGCAGCTCAAGAAAGAGGTTACGACGTGAAGGACCCCGAGCAGTTTGTCAATGCTTACGCTGACGAAGCAGTTTGGAATGAGACCAACAACATTGGTATTCGAAGAGGCTTAGCCATTGGCGGAGTTGGCTTGATGTCGAGCAGTCTTGCCGGCAAGGTATTCAAGGTTAGCAAGCTCGCATCTAAGGCTCAGAAGGTAGGTACATTTGTTGCTGAGCGTGCTGTTTTTGACCCATTAATGGAGGGTGCCGGAGAGCTGTTAGCTCAAGAGTGGTCTACCGGAACCTATGACCTAAAGGAGATTGAGGGTGAGATGATGGGTGGTATTGGTAACAACGCCATTTCAGCAGGATTTAACATGGCTACTTCGGCATTGAAGAACACCAACATTGACTATGCCAATACGCTTACTGATATCTCTGCTGTTGCCGAGGAGTCTGCGAGTGATGAGCGCATATCAAATTGGGCATCGAATATGAAGAGGCTTGGTCAGATTGATGCAGAGACTGAGCAGAGGATACAGCGGAATGTTGGATTGCGTAGGGAGTCTAAGGACTTGTTGTCTGTTGGTGACAACGGAAAGATAGCTTCAAGGGATTCCAAGCTACAAGCAAGGATGATGGAGCTGATGGCTGCACGCGATGAGATGTCATCCACAAACAATCGGCGTGAGGTGTACCGAAACTACATAGCTCAGGTGAACGAGGAGCTGAGGGAGATTGCAGAGACCAAGAAACTCCGGTCCCCGGAGAATTCTGTCAACTTGTCTACCATGAATGCTCCTACGTCAGCCCCCGGAATGCCTAAGTACAGCATCAATGGTCGCTCTATGACCAAGGAGAACTTTATGGATTCTGTTGCCAAGATGTCGAAGTCAAGGTATATGCGTTCTCGCATTGTTGTTGACAATGACGAAGTGGCCATGGGTGAGCTTAACCAAAAACTGACAGACAAAGGATTCATAACTAAACCAAAGACAGATGCCGTTCAAGAGCAAAGCACAGCGCAGTTATCTCCACAAGTTTCAGCCACAGTTGGCGAAGGAGTGGGAGAGCAAGTACCCGGTCAAGAAGAAGTTGCCGGAGAAGTTGACCAAGAGCGTCTCCGAGAAGAGACGCAACAGCAAGTAGAGCAAAGTCGTGGCAGGCTGAGTGAGTTAGAGGATGCTATTCCGGCGGTGATGGAGGTTACTCCGGAGGTTCTTGTTCAGGCCACCAACAATGAGTTGGCACCCGAGCAGTTGGATGGGGTGTTGTCCTCTATTGCTGACGATATCATATCTGAGACTGAGCTAAGTCCTGAGCAGGAGACATTGGTATCTGCGAACAAGGCCCGGGTTGATGAGTTGGTTTCATTAAAGTCTGAGCAGGAGGCATTGAGCTCCGAGGTGAACGACTTAGAAAGTATGTTGGGTGAAAGTGGTGGCGTTCAATTTAGAGCTGAAGAGGGTGTAACCACCACAAGGGATGCGGATTGGGATTCTAAGGCTAAGGCGGAGCTTCCGGCTTCGAGCTTTGAGAGTGACGAGGCTTTTAAATCTACGGTTCGCGATGGTCAGTGGGGGATGCTTACTGCGGAGAATCCTGATGCAACCCAAGTATCTGATGCGGTGAATAAACAAGTAAATGAGCGTGCGGAGGAGTGGTTACGTAGCCGGGGATATACCCCCCAACCTATTTTTGGAAAGTATGGGAACTCTGAAAACAGCTTTTTTGTTGAGGGGTTAACCACAGAGGATGCTGTTGAGTTTGCCCGGGAGTTTTCTCAAGAGAACGTAGCTACGGACAAGGGTCTTGTGTATCAAGATGGCAAGATGAATCCAAGGCAGAAGGGTCAAGAGACCTTTGCTGCGGCCGATGATTTTTACAGCACCATTAAGATTGGAGATAAGCAGACAGACTTCTCTGTTTCTTATGCTGACAACAAGGTTGACAGTGGCGCTAAGGTTGAGACAAAAAAACCTGCTGAAAAAACACAAGCTCGGAAGACCGGAACGCAGTTCCGGGCCGGGGAGAATCCCTTGCAAGATGTAGAGAGTACGGCCAAGGCGTTGGATGGGGTTGATGGAGATGGCTTAAATAAAATAAAAAGTAATTTTATTATAAGAAAAGCCGAAGAGATTTCAAAAAAATTAGAATACTTAAACTGCGATGCATTCTGCCATAAACTTGTAAACAACAGATTATTTAAAGATGTTTTTGATAAGGTAAACTTTAAAATTAAATTTGGAGGAAAAACTGAAAAAGTTGTATCCGAATTGCAAAAAATATTAAAGGTTGGTGACATTATAGCATTTGGAGATAAGAATGATGCAAGGCACTACGCAGTTTATTTAGGGGATGATTCTGTGTACGAAGTTGAAGGGTGGGGAGAAAAGCCAAGAAAGTATAGTCTATCTAAAAACATAGATACATACACAGGTTTAAATAACATCTACAGGGACAACGAATTAAATAAAGAAATCTCCGAAGCCTACCACAAGGCGAAGGAGGACGGAAGCAATCCCGAGTTGGTTAAGGCGGTAGAGGATTTGTTGGGAGCGCCAAAAGCCGGACCGCAGACGCGCATTGACACAAAAAGGGGAAAGAAAATAGGGAAGTTTGATGCACTCGAAGGTGCACCTAAAACTAAAGGGCTAGTAGGACCCGACCCCAACCTTGTAGCAGTAGCAGAAGAGTACGCAAAGAAAAACGGAATCCCATTTGCACGACAAGGAGAATACGTACAAGCTAATGAGAAAAGAGGGAAAAGGATAGCACTTGCTTTTGATAGAATGAAGCATGACCCATCTAACCCTAAAGTAAAAGAGGCATACGCTGACCTTATTCGGCAAACAAAGATGCAGTACCAAGCATTGGTCGATGCAGGATATGAATTCACATTCTTTGATTCCAACTCAGACCCCTACCAAGGGAACCCATCAAATGCGATGCGCGACCTTCGTGAAAATAAAAAGATGGCTGTGTATGGAACATACGATGGATATGGTACGGCCGGGATAACAGCCACTGCCCAAGCAGAAAACCCTCTGTTAGAAGACACCGGTTTTAAATGGAAAGACATAAATGGCGTAGAGCATTCTGTTACAGCAAACGACCTTTTTAGAGCAGTTCATGATGCATTTGGCCATGGATTGGAAGGAGCCGGATTCCGAGCAAGGGGAGAAGAAAATGCTTGGCAGGCCCACGTAAGATTGTTTACAGGCCCTGCCGTTGGAGCCATCACATCAGAAACAAGAGGCCAAAATAGTTGGTTGAACTTCGGTCCTTACGGAGAACAAAACAAAAAAGCAAGTGTTTTTGAGACTGTATTTGCTGAGCAAAAAATTGGCTTAATGCCGGAGTGGACTTGGACTGAAGGTCGGGCTATGGATATGCCATCTGAAGAAACTTCAGTAACAGAAGAGGTCCAAGAGATTGATGAGGATGCTGAGGTTGAAAGAATCGTTAGTGAAATGAACGAGTTGGAGAGCCCACTCGTAGACACATCTGCCCAAATTGAATCAACAGAAGGTGTGTCAACAGATGTGGAGGAACTAAACAGCAGGCTTGACGCTCCACTCGATGTGGTAAACATTCAAATTCTTGATGGGGTACCGGTGCTTATCACAATCTCAGACCAACTTGTCGCATCCAATAAGGGTGTTAAAGACAATGTAACAGGCAAAAAGATTACCAATCTTTTCGGTGGCTTAGGATTCAACGGAATTAAAAAGTTCTTGAATGCAGCTTGGGCAAATATAGGTGAGAATGAAGCTAAATCTCAACACAAAAAAGCTCTTGAAATATACGAAAACAACAAAGCAATCATTGAAAAGTTTTGGGCAGACAACCCTAAGTACGATGGGCACGTCCCCATGTTGGTTGTAAAAATGGGGGAGAACTCAATACTTTCAAACGAGGCCGTATCAAGATTGCTTATTGAAAGGATTAAGTCTTTAAATCTTTCAGAAGATACAAAGAAAGAAGCATTTTCAAATTTACAAGAGAGGCTAAACAAATTTGTAGAAAAATACAATGCAAAATTAAAAGAAGGTAAAAAAGCAAAAGATATAGATGCAAGCATAAAGAACCCTTATACTTTAGCTAAGTTTATTAGTGACAAAAAAATAAAGGATTTTAATGGTGTTTTAAAAAGCATATCTAAAATGCCTACTACTGCAAAGGCTGAGCTTATTAAATTATTAACATCAGGCGAAGCGAGAAAAGCCGGGGACCCTGCAAAAAATCCGAACCCCCCCAAGAAAGATAGTATAGCAAACATACTTCTTGGAGACAACAAAAATTATTCTTTGCTAAGCATACAATCTATAACTGATGTATTAACAGAGCCATCGATATCTAATGTTCCCATTGGAAGCGTTATATCTGTGGTGGGTGTTAAGGTTGCAGAGAAGCAAGCCGATGGAACATACAAGCAGGCCGGTGGTCCCATATCAGTTGACCACCCAAACTATAAGCATGGAGCCGAGGGGATGTCTTTTGGTGTTGTGAAAAGCCCTATGACAATCCAAAGCATAATGCCTGCCGCATATGATGCTGTAGTATCAAAAAACATTGAGAAGGTAAGAAAAGGAGCAAATCCTATTGGTGCAAGCTACGCTACAGCGATTGGTTTTGGGGCACCAAGTTTAGTAGGAAGAACCATCAGCACCAACCCTCCCAAGATGATGGCCTTGATATCACTTATCAATAAGGCTTTCCCAAATGTTTCAGTGTACACCACATCCGCCGCGTTTAACCGGATACTTGAAAACTCTGAAACAAAGCTGACGATGAAAGGAGACGCAGTTCTCTATGGAGTCACAGCCAACGGTGATATCTACATCAACCCCGAGGTGCACAACACAGAGTCTGAGCTTTTCAACACAATCATCCACGAGTTCGGGCACGTTTGGCTTAATATGCTTTTGACTTCTCCTGAAGGAAGTAAAGGAAGAAAGCTGTATCAACAAGGGATAAACATCATAAGAGAAGGAATCAAGACGGACCCTAAGCTAAAAGCTCTATACGACCGTCAGATGAAGTTGTTTAACAACAATGAAGCCGATGCCATCAACGAGATGTTGGCAATCTTGATTGGTAACCGGGGAGAGATGATATCAAAGGCGAGCACCGACATCAGAAACAAGTTCAATGACTTCTTGCTTGCTATGTGGGAGTACGTCCGCGCTACATTCAAGATGTCCAAGGACATTAGCGTAGATGAAATCTCTAACATGAGCCTTGATGATTTCTTGGGTACAGCCATGGCAGACCTACTCAGTGGGCAGGACATGAAGATATCCGATGCTCAGCTCACAAAGATGAGGAACCTAACCTCTATGGCTCGCCAAGATGACTCAATGCAGAGCATCATTGACTTGGGCCGGGAGAACGGATTCTCAGACCAATCCATCAAAGAGATTCTAATGCGGCGTGGCTTTAAAGCTGCCGACATAGATACCGCCATGGAGGTCCGCGTAGACCTAATGACTGAACTGCCCGATGCGTTTACCAACGTAGAAGGTGGCGTGAAGCAAGGTATGAAGCTATTCGCGGATGTACGTCAGCAGCTCAGCAAGTATGCCAAGAAGAAAGTAAAGGAGGCCGATGGCACCACTCGTACTCGGACCATGTCAGAGATACGTCAGAAAGCCTTAGAGCTTCTCAAGGAGCACCCCATATTCAATGCCCAAGCAACCATAACAAAAGATGAACTCATCTTGGCTTTCGATAGGTCAATGTCAACTCGGGCAAACAGGGGTGTCGATGCTCAGATTGCAGAGATAAGGAAGGGCCTCAAATCAAAGAAGATGGGCGTGAAGGAGTTGGCTGAAGCTCAAAATAAGCTCATCAATTTTGTATCAAGCGTACTTCCTCAATCAAAGGGATATAGCACAGCAAGGATTGAGCGTATAGTTCGATTGATTGGAAGCACAAACATAAACAACTTCGATGCTCAAGCCGAGCGCGTGATGAAGATTGTTGAGGCTCAGAAGGATTTGATGGCCAAGAAGGATATTGCTGACGCTGTTGCAAGGCAAAGACAAGAGATGCGCGACCGCCGGGCCGGACAAAAAGAGCTTCGTGCAATTCAGATTACACTGAAGAACTTCATCAGAACCAACCTGCCAAAGTCCAAAGGCTATAGCCAACTTATGGTGAACCGATTGGTTGCTGCTGTCGCAAACACCACAACACAAAATTACGTAGCGCAAGCTGTAAGGGTTCTGAATATAGTTGATAAGCAGCGCAAACTGATGTCCAACCAAAGGATAAGGGAGATTGCAAATGTCATAGTCAAGTCATCTAGGATAGCCAAGACCGGCTCAAATAAACGTCGGGCCGGCCGGGTGGATGCCGACACTCAGTCTCTGTTCGCAACAATGAAGCAGACCATGAGGGCATTGGCAATGGCAAAGAAGGGTGACTCATCCATGCTTGACAGGATTTCAGCATCTGTGGACCCTGCGATATTGGCCGGCAAGGGCATTGACCTTGATGATGTACAACAGAAAATAGACAACGGAGAGGAGCTCACCGCAGCAGAACGCGATGCGTTCAACACAACTGTCGCACTGCAAGAGTTGGGTGGAATCTTCTCCATGTCTCTTGAAGAGTTGGACTCCCTATTGGAAAGAACCAAGGAGATGGGGACAGAAGGAATCGCACGCCTAAAGGCAGACAAACTTGTCTTGAGTGCCGAGATATCTTCAATGAAGACACAAGCAGAGGCTCAGATAAAATCTGACTTTGGATTCTTGTACGATGAAAACGGAGACCTTAAGAGTAAGAACAGGCTTGACTCTGAGTTCCGGCAGATATGGGAGAACTTCCGCAAGCTAAAGGTTTGGGACGGAATCAAGGGTTGGGTTCAGACAATCGACTTCCAATCTCTCACCGGGTTCCAAGACTTTATGCGGAAGAAAATATACCACCTTGGCACGCTGATGAATGTGTTGGACAAGGGTGGTGACTTCTTCAAGAAAAACGTGTACGACGTTCTCAACAGAATGGATGAGAAGAGTAAGCGCGGATTCCAAATTGAGATGGCGAACCTAGACTCTTTCGCACGTGCGTTTGGATTCAAGAACTACAAGCAGTTTGCTCGTAGCTTGAACGGACCTCCGGTTAATATCAACGGAAAGCTACTCACCATCGACCAAATGATTAGGGTGTATGCCCTAAGCAAGAACCCCATACAGCGAAACAAGCTGATTGATATGGGTATTGACATCGATAGGGTTGAGTCGTTTCTTACAGATGAGCAAATTGGATTCGCTGACATGGTTGTTGACTACCTATCCAACAGCTACTTCGATGACGTGAACAGCATCTACTCTTATGTAAACAATGTCAACCTTGGATACGTAGAAAACTACTTCCCAACAAAGACAATTCAAACTAAGATTGATGGGAACATCTTGGAGTCCGGAGACTTCGGCTCTGTGTTCAATGCAGAGACAGCACCTGCACTAAAGGAGCGTACTGATACTAAGGGAGAGATTGACTTGTCTTCAGACTTTACTGCTGTTCTTGAGAATCACTTCCGGTCCATGGAAAGGTACAAGGCCATGGCCATTGGTGTTCGCAAGATGGTTCAGATTTTCAAGATGGAGGATGTCAAGACTTTGCTTGAGCGTACCGGAACCAAGGACATGATAATGCGCGGCCTTAACTTCGCCATCAACCCCGACTCCATGACCCGGGAGCCAACGACCATTGTCGGAAAGCTGTCATCTAAGTTCACAGGATTTGCTCTTTCTTTTAAGGCCATTCAGATTCTGAAGCAAGGCTCCTCTTTTGTTCAGGCTTTTGAGGACTACACCGTAAGGAAGGGGAAGCCCACACCGGTATTGGACCATTTAATGTTCATGCTTGACATGACTTACATTGTTGCCACACTTCCAAAGCAGATTAAAAAGGCTTACGATATGTCGGCTAATGTCAAGGAGCGTCTTGACCAAGGATTGGAGGGGGATGTTTATGGATTGGAGTCCGGCACCGGAGTGTTCCGGCCGATATCAAAGTCATCAAGTGCATGGTCAAAAGCAAGAAGGGCTTTCCAAACCGGAGCCGCGGCTCCTACTGTTCTTGGTGATATCATTGGTGTTCTTGGGTACATGGCTGTATACAACAGAATGATAAAGCAAGGTTTTACTCATGCTGAGTCTTTAGATGCATTCAACAAATACAATGCTACGCAGCAGTCTCGTCGGGCAACTGAGAAGTCACCAATACAGATGAGCAACAATGAGTTTCAAAGGTTGTTCACAATGTTTGGAAGTTCAGTGTTCTTGATGATGAACAAGATTGCTCAGACATCAACCAACATTATGCGCGATGCTAAGAAAGGCAAGATGCCAAAGGCCAAGGATGTACGAGGATTGATGTTGAACCTTGCCATCTCTAACGTGTTGTTCGTTGGTGCTGCTAACATTGCCAAATTTATAAAGGGTGATGATGAGGATAAGGAAGAGGCTTTGAAAGCCATGCGTAATGCAATGCTTGGCCTCAACGTGATTTACTCTATACCTATTTTTGGTTCTGCTCTTGAATCAATGATTGCGTATGCTGAGGGGGAGCCTGACAGGGCTGATGATACCATCAATGTGTTTCAGAATCTATTCAGAAAGTACAAGAAAGCAGAAGAGGGATTGTCTGAAGGGAACATTTGGGCTGCTACACAGCCTTTAGTTGAGATTGTTATTGGAGCTCAGCTAGACCCATTCATTGGTATGTACAACTACTTTGGAGGAGACAAAGATATGCAAGAGGGCTCGGCTTATGATATGCTTGGAATTACTCCATCGTATAGGCCAAGCAATGATGAGAAGCCTGTATCAACTATGGGTAAGGAGGACATGAAGCGTTACTTCCCTGACCTGTATGATGAGACATACGGACCGAACTCTCCCGGCTATGACATTGAGCAAGAGATAAAGGAGATGGAGAAAGAGATTGAGAAGGAGCAGCAGCAGTTGAAGGATGAAGCCTACGGCTACTCCGAATAGTCGGGCTCTTGCTTGTACCTAACGTACTTGAGTCCTCTCTGCTTGTCATAGTAGGCCATAAGTTCGTTGTCGTTTGCTGCACCTTCCCTTGGCTTTCTTCCTCCCATCTTAATGATGCCGGAGATGTCTGCCGGCCGGCCGAAGATGATGCCATCGTCACACGCCCATATCACCAATGGGTTGAGCATCTTCATCTGAAGTTTTGATATCTTGTTCAAAGATATTGGTAGTGGGTATGCATCTCTGATGTACCGGTTTCTTCCTTTTACCTCTGCATATGCCACGAGCTTACCCTCCTTGTTGAATACTTTGTAGTCGATATCGTCGGGGCCTAGCTTTTTAAATGAGCCGCCGAATACATTTACGTATGTTTCGATTGCTCTTCGCTCGCGTATCAAATTATCTTCAGTTTCAAAGCGCATCTCTTCCTTTTTGAATGATTATGTTTAGGTCATCTATAATTGCTTGAGCTTCCAATTTTGCCTTGGGCCAATCTTTGTCTACCATGTGCTCATAGAGCTCGTTCAGGTAGTCGTGAAGGGTATTGGTGAAATTCATCACTTTCATAACCCTTTCTTTTTCTTTCGGTGATTGCTTTGTCATAGTCCGTTTAGTATTCGGTTTATTTTTGATAGGAATTCTTCTTCTTTCCCGGGATAAACTCGGGCTCGTATCGTTGCAAAGATATCATCAAACCTTGAATATTTTGCATTTTCTTGTTCGATTTTTTCTCTGAGGTCTTTGTTTTCTTTTTCTATGGCATTGATGTGGTCTACGATGTTCTCTACATCTTCTGTGTACCATTTTATTTTCGAATCGTTCTCAAGTATTTCTTTGCAGGTCAGATATTTTTCTTGAATTGACTTTATTTTAAGGTCATGTTCTGCACTGCGGATGTAGTGGATTACGTTTGCGTGTCCCACGCCTAGGATTTTACCTATGTGTATGTAGGTGTATCCTCTTTCTCTCAAGATTGTTGAGAATACCTGACGTGCTGAGACGTAGTCTTGTTTTCGTGTTCGCTTCTTTATTGAGTCTATGCTGAACACTTTCTCCACAATTTGAATCAGTAACGTATCGTCAAAAAAAACTTCATTGTTCATTCTCCTGTGTATATTTCTGTTCGTATTCCTTTTTTAGATAGCTCTTCCATTCTGTACTTTTGGAGAGCACTTGGTTTCCCCCCGGGCCTTTTCACTTCCACAAAGAATGTGTCGGTGTTTGGGGGCAGGACCAAGAGGTCGGGGATTCCATTCTTGTTTGTCTTCATTAGTTTGATGACGTAGAATCCTTGAGCCTCGAGGTCCTTTATTTTATTGGCTTGTATTTGCTGTTCTGTTTTCGGCATCTTTGTTTACTATTTCTACGTGTCCCGAAGTTTCAATCCACACTTTTGCACCGCATGAAAGCGGCTTATCGTGGGAGTAGATTATTCTTGCTGCTTCTTTCCCATCTTGCCCATATATTATGGCTTCGTGTGCGTAGTCATTACTTTTGTATGTCTTACAGGTAAGCACAGGTCTGTTGGCACCATCTTTATTTGCTTTGATGTTATGCTGATTTACATGAATTATTGTTCTCATGGGTTTGTGGTATTATAGGTATGTTTTTTATAATTCTGATTTTAGAAATTGTTTTTTGAAATGAGAAATTGTGTAGTCTTTTTTCTTGCTTACAGCTTTGTAGATTTCATCCTCAATGCCATCCTCAGAAAAAATCCAATAGATGTCGCTCTCCAATCTATCCTTCGTTGTCATCCTGTCTCGGCTCTGCCAATAACTCGTGGCACTGAAGTCAATGTTGAAGTAAACTAAAGCGTCAGCCTGCCTCAAGGATATGCCCTCCCTACCACTTACAATCTGAAGAGCTATCGACTTTTCAGTCTCCGAGAAGAGACTCAAATCTGTGGTCAGCTCCTCGCCAAACACTTGAGTCAAAGCACTCAGCTCCTCCTTGAACTTGTAGAAGATGCCAATCTTCTTCCCGGCAAAGTAATTCTTTATGAACTCCGCTTTGCTTAGGTCAAAGGTCATAGACTTTCCGCTCTCAAACTTTACCGTTCCGGAGTACATCTGATGTAACTTCTGCATCAACTTCACCGGAGTGTCAGCTAAGATTACCTCATCCTTACCTTGAAGAACCAAGTCCTTCTTGAGCTTGGCAATCATGGCACAAGTCGAGTCCTTCATCCTAACCCTCAGAACGTGCTCCTTTGTTTCAACAACAAAGCCGGCTTGCTTCTGACTATAGTTGATGGTGTATGGCTCCATTGCCTTTATGATTTCCTCCTTGCCCCGGCTGTAGTCCTTTATCATCACAGAGTTTATCATCTTGGTCTTAACATCAATGTACGCGTCAGCAAAACGATAGAATGACTTGAAAGAAGAGAATGGATTCCCGGGGATTCCGTACACCTGATGGTACATCTGAGAGTACGACTCCGGTGTCGGTGTTCCACTCAAGAGAATCACACGAGGTCTGTTCTCTGCAATCAAATCACATACGTCCTTCGCTCTGTTGCTTGGCTTTGGGAAAGCACCAAGGCTGTGGGCCTCATCGCAGATGATAACATCCCATCTCTTAGGCTCAACTTTGTGAAGACTCTCGTAGTTGATGGTCTCCATAAAGAACTCCGGAGAAAGCGTGGCGTAGTCGCTCTCAATGCTGCTGATGGCTTTCTTCTTTGTTATGAACAGAACAGACTTAGCACCAATCTTCCGGCAGATGCCGAGGCTTGTGAGAGTCTTGCCGGTTCTAACCTCCATAGCCAAGTACAAGAAGTCATGCTCAAAAAGAATCTGAGCACCCTTCTCAATGATGCTTAGCTGATAGTCTCTGTACTCAAATGAGTTTTCTTTCATCTCGGGTAGGTTTTGATAGTGCTCAATGCTTGCACGTATTGATTCAATTGTATGTGTAGGTACACTATGCTTGAGAGCCACGACCTCAACCATTTTCCGGCCTTGCTTGACCTTCTTTGTTATGGTTTTGGTCGCGACACCAAGCAGTAGCCGGAGCAGCTCCACCATCATTGTGTTGCTGTATCCGGCCCTCCTCTCTATTATCTTAATATCGTTCATCACTCGTTTGTTTTAAAGCATATCCAACGTCCACCAAAGTCTCGACCTTCCTCCGGAATGATTCCGTACTTGAACAATCCGTATGAAACAAGCCACTTGTAGAACTTTGTCCTTGAGATTGTCATTCGACTCTTCGGGCCGTAGTCCGGATACTCGCTGATGAACTCGAAGTAGAGCTCTTGCTTGTAAACCTTGATTCCCGGCTCTAGCATCTTGGCCGGCTCTGCGTTGTCTACCAATCCGCACCACTCAATAAAATCGTGGGTGGTCTCAGCAGATAGCTGACGAATCTTAAGGTTTACAAACTTGCTCTTTACAAGACCTGTTGTCAAGTAGTTCTTCAAGCAAGACACCATGTAGTTGTCGAACTCGCACCAATCATCATCGTTCCAATCACCGAAGAACAGCTTTCCGAACTCATCAAATGGAGTGAAGTCCTTGGAGTAGTACTGATGTAGCTCCAACTCCCACTTCCTACGAGCAAATGAGTTGCCTGCTCCCTTGATGGCGTAGTTCGTGGTGATGGCAATCTTCGGAGACTTGGAGAATGGAATCTTGATGGCATCCTTGTTCTTCTTCTCAAGAGTAATACCCTCGGTAACAACACTGAACAGCCGCTCAAAATCAAAGTGCCTCTTCACGTCATCGAAGACAAGAATCTGCGTATCTGCAGACACCAACTGATATGCAAAAGACCGCTCGAATGCAAACGACTTGCCATCTATGGTTACAACCTTCTTCATTTGACTCAGTGCACTCATAACGATTCCCTTTCCGGTTCCTCCCTCCGGATTGTCGGAGATGACCTCATCGTTTAAGATTATGGCCGGGCAGTATGAGAAGTTCTTGTAGCCATGCATCATGAACCCAATCGTGCTCCGCATAGACTCAATCCGCTCCGGCTCTGTGTGACAGATGTTCTCAATGAACCTCTTGAAAGCAAAGGATGGAGATGTCTTGCACTGAATGAAGTTTCTGTCAATGACTTGGTCTTTCCATACGTATCCTCCAAGGTCAAGATAGTCAATCGGCATCACTTCAGACTTTGTAATCTTTACAGCACAGTTCCGGTAGTACAGATACGCAGTGTCCTTGGTGTCCTCGATGAAGTAAATGTCAATGGTGTTCAACATCGATAAGAACTCATCCTTAAAGAACCGAGTTTGGTCAGCGAAGTAGTTGTACACGTTGATGTCATCCAACTCAAGGAGATGGTTCAGAACGAAGTCCTTTATCTCCTTCTCAGATGCATGGTCAATCAAGTTGTTGGTCACCTTAACGAAGACGTAGTTCTTACTTCCCTCGGGGCAGAACTTGTAGAACCCATTGTCCTCCAAGAACTGCTTGAAAAGGATGTGTACAATCTTTACAGAACCCTTGTCGTTCTTAGTCCAAAAGGTTAGCTTGGTGTTCTCATCCTCAATTCTATTTAGGAGAGCGTCCACAGCATCCCCATCCAAGTCTGACTCCAATAGCTGAGACCGAACCTCTTTCTTGGAGACACCTCTGCGTATCTTGGCTTTGACCTGATTCACTCGCTCTTCATCCTCGTAGTACTTCGTTCCGAAGTTTCTAGTGTTCTGATATGCTGAGTCTATGGTTCGGATAATCTCCGACTCGGTGAAGTCTCCTGTTGAGTATTGGTTCAAGACGTATCCGGCCAAGCTCTTGTTTACACCGAAGTCATTAAATGCCATGGCCAAGACAAAAGCATTTTGGTTTCTCTGTCCCTCAATCATCGGGTACTTATTTGTCCACCACTTCACGAGTATGTCCACAATCTTGTTCTCATCTGTGATGGGGATGGTTGGGGCATCCCGATACTTTATGACCTCGTTGTAGGATGCCTCCTCAATCTTGTCCCAAACGAATGAGTTGTTGTTGATGTATATGAGTGGGTCATATGACTCGTAGCAAACTCGGCTTATGTTCTTCGTTGCTTTGTCGAAGTATGGAGAGTTGAAGTGAGACTGAAGTGAGTTGAAGTAGTTGATGTGGTTCTCGGGGTCGGCAGGAATCTTTACCAAAACCTTGAGTCCGTTTCCGGATGGAGAGATGAATACCGAGTACACGTACTTATCTTTGCTTAGGCTCTCCTTGTCGGATAGCAATTCCTTTTGCTTCTCGTATCCATCGAAGTCCAAGCAGATGATTCCGCTATGCTCTAGTATGGATGCATCGTTCCTTTTGTTGAACGTGCCGGAGAAACATATGGCCGGAAGCATCTTCTTCATCTCTTGACGCTCAGGCTTCCTCTTCTCATTGCGTATCTTCTTGACCAACTCCTTTGATGCTCCCTCGCGAATGCGATTGATGATAGAGTCTACCGGCCGGAAGAAGGGGGCTGAGGTATCCTTGATGTTCTGAAATATTGTGACGTTTGTTGTCATTTTAATGATGTTTTTATGACACTTAAGTTATTGATTATTAATTATATGTCGATTATGTCGATTTTAAAGTAAAAGTATATTTAAAAAATACTATTACATAGAAAGAAAATAAGAGAGAGAGTAGGAGAGTTTATATTTTCGACATTTCCGACATGAGAAAAGAATGGGGGAACGAATCCGCTCCCCCTATCCCTTTTTGATTTGGCTTCAGTTAGAACGGAAGTGCATCTCCATCCACATCAGGAGAATGAACAGGGTCATTTGCAGGTGCAGGTGCTGACCGAGTTGTTGCTTGGTCTCCACCCTTCGGTTGCCACGTGTCGAGCTCGACATAGTAGTTGCCGCTGCGTGCTTGCTTAATCTGAAGGTTCACCCATCCCTTCCGCTCATTGTCCCTCATGAATTGAATGGCCTCATCGACCTTCATGGATAGGCTTCCAACAACGAAGTTGGGTGATGACTCTTGACGCTTAAATGAAAAGCCGTCCGCGAAAACTTTTTCTTGTTCGCTCATAAAAAAATGGTATTTGTTTTCCCCTCAGATAAATTTTAATTGTTCTCCTCTCTTGGGCCCGAGGGGTTCGCCCAATTGATTTGATTTTTGCGTCTCCTCCAAGAGACTCTTAGAGCAGCTCCATTTCAATGTAGTGGTTGTCCACACTATCGAATGCTATCGGCCCGAAGTATCTGTTGTAGACCTCTATGGCCTGCTCAACCTTATGCTTTCCGAACATAAGGAACTCCTCTGTTGGCCGGAACACACCGAGCTGTGCTGTCTCCTTGTCAATGACGTAGAACACCAATGGCTTACCGAATAGCTGTCCGTAGAGCCAAGCCTGAGAGTCGTAGTTGTACGCTCTTGCAGAGTACTTGAATCGGTGGATGTCTCCGGTGGTCTTTAGGTCAATGAGAATGTGCTCAGAGACAATGTCTGCCTTGCCCTTCCAAAGTTGACCAAGAACATCCTTCACCTCCGGAACTTCGAACTTATTCCCGGGCCGATAGATTTCATCGTAGAAGTGGATGTTGGATTTCATGACCGACACAAGGTGCTCGATGTTCTCCTTCTCATGCTGAAGAAGTGCTATCTCAAGTCCGCTCTCTGCGATGAACTGCTTGTAGATGTTGGTGTTCCTTGTGGATGCATCAACAAATGGAACTGACTCAGCCTTGTCAGGCTCAATGAGTAGCTGATGAAAGTATCTGCCCTCCAACAAAGCCTTGGAGTCCTCGCGACGCTTGCGGTAGTCCTTCGGGTTGGCGAGAAGAACTCCTATGTCGGAGTTCGACAGGAATTTCCTGCCGAACTCTCCATAGTAGTCAGAATCATCTTGGAGTCTTTGGATGATTTGATTTTTGTTCTTCATCACAATAGCTCCTTGATTTTGTTTGCAACGGCCGGAGCAATGGTGTACTTCCGCTTCAACTGAGCCACAATCTTATCGTATCCCGACTCCTTGTTGGCATTGACGTAGGACAAAACTCGCTCCCAATTCTCTGTGCCGGTCTTCAGTGACTCAAGGGCAGCAGCACCACCTGTTGGGGTTGATTGGACATTTGAAGAGGTGCGTGGGTTGCCCATGGTCGGGGCAGCAGCCGGCTCACCGGGGATGTCCTCTCCGCTCCATAGTTGGATGCCGAGTCCATGCATGGCAATTGCCTTGGCTGTTGAACGCTGAATGGACTTGTTAACATCGGTTGCGGTAATCTTATCAACGAGGATAGGATTGTTCCGAAAGTCCATGATTGGCAAGTAGTCGATGTGCTCAAGTCCATTAATGGTGATTCCCACCTTGACGTATCCTGTTCTGCCATCGGTGAAGAAGTTCATCCCTGTTGAGGGGTCTTCATACACGTTCCGATTTGCATTCGGATAGCTTGACTTTAGCATAGACCATGCCCATGCCCATGAGAGGTAGTCCAATCCACCTTTGTTCTCGATTTTGTCCCTGAAAGGAACGCTGTTTAAGGTCTCGAAGACCGATTTGGTTGTTTCCATATGAATGGTTTGTTAAATGGTTACTGAATTGATTACGTCATCTAAGAAAGAACGGAACTCTTTTTGGTGCGATGACTTTGACACCTTGTTGATTCCATGGATGATTGTTGTGTGAGCCACGTTTATGCCTGCGTATTGCATTAGCATTACCTTTATGTCGCACACTCGGAGTCCTTTCCTTTTACACAGATAGAAGATTGTTTGTCGAGCATCTGATGAGTACCTGCTTCTGCTGTTGACCAAATCGTCTTGGCTCAGTTCGTACATCTCTTTTACACGCTCAACGATTGACTTTAAAACCTTTGAGTTCATTTGATTTTATAGATTGTGCGGATATCAAAGGGCGTATCCGCTTCGCCACCAAAGATAGGCAATATGGTGGTAATCACCAAATTATCCGTAAACTATTTCACCGAGAATCATGTACTGAAAAACAACGTCGGCCTCTTCTGCATCGCAGTATCCATTTACAATGTTGTGCATTGAGATGTTGGCGTACTGCATAAATTTTGATAAGTTTTTCATCGCAATGCTCTTACAAAGAAGTCCTATTTTTTCTGTTGGCTCTTCTGCATCAATTACTTCGAGGAAATTGCCATCACAGAAGTTCCGATAGACTCTAATTGAGAATGGGACATCAGGATATTTTGTCTTCAGGGTTTCATAGGTTGTTTCACTGACATCAAACCAATGGTTTGAACCACCTTCAATTGCTGTAACAAAGATAGACTCAAGGTCTATTTCTAATTCGATTGTTGCTTTCATGTTATGTGTATTTGATTAATTGTTAAACAAAGTTTGCAATAAACTTTGACATATGCAAATGCCAAATGTTAATTAAATGTTAATATTTCAAAAAAGATTATTTTCTACCCTGAACTCCGTTGAATTTACTCATGGTATTTGTTTTTAATTGTTAATTCGTACCCTATCGGTAGTTGGATGCTTGGTTTCTAATGCAGCCGTACCCTATCGGGGGCTGTTTGGATTGTGCATTGGTTTGCCCCATTTATTGCCAATATTTGGGACGATAATCGAGATAAAACCGATTACGATAACATAACGTAACAACTTGTCGTAAAAGGGATAAAACGCTTTGTTTTTGCGTCTTTAATGACAAGTTAGTAGTCAGGACAGGACTCGAACCTGTAAAGATATTAAATATAAATTAAATTACAACTATAGATGATATTTAACCTTCATCCAATATGACTCAGTTGATACCTTAGACATCCCCCTAGGGCCTCCGTTCCAACACCGAGCAATTGACTCGTAGTCCAAGTCCTTGTGGTGCTTCTCCACAATCACCATCAGCATATCCACAGACTTGTCGCAGTCCCACCTGTCATTCATGGTGTATAATTCAGAACCTAAAAGCCTGTTGACCTCCCTGACCATGATTGGTCTTATCTGCAAGCAGCCAACTGCATCCTCCCTTCCATTGTATGCACAATCGTTGCCTCTGCTCTCAACCTGAATCATGCTCGCAACCAAGCTATTCAAAGAGTCCGCAATCCATCTCGTTTCTGCATCAGTCATCATTGTAGAGTCTCTTGTCGGAGACTCTAAGTTGATTTGATTGTCGATGCAAGTGCTAGGAATCACAACGAATCCCAAGTAGCTGCCAATAATTGCGGCAATGATAAAAGAAATTGTCTTCATGTCAATTGGTATAAAAGGTTAATAGGATGAAAGAACCTCTACAATGGTGGTTACTCTCTGAACTAACTGCTTCCTTTCCCTCCAATAAGGATGGGGAGAATTGACGTACTCAGATTCGATAACTGCACGAGCCTCAGCCTCAGTTTCAAATGTCTCTGAATGATACATAGGATGCAATGCATCTACGATTTGATAACGAACAGATTTACTTGGGGTGTTCATGGTCTTGTGAATTTAATGGTTAATGAATTGGTGCTTGAGCCAACAAGTATGGCTACATCTGATGATGGGTGAGTCTCGTGATAAAGGTCATACGTCCTGACCTTCTGCTCCAAGTCCATGGAATGCCAAAGCCGAAGGATGCTGCCCATACCCATACTCTCATCTAAGTCCAAGATGTCTCGCTTGTCAGCCATGCTCAGGCTGAAGAACCACCTGTCAATTTGACCTATCAGTGGCTCAATTACGTTACGAAAAATCATGGCTCATCAATACTAAATGTCCATTGTAATCCTGACCTCTGTTGAGAACCCAAGAGTACTCGACAATAGAGATGTTTTCTGTGTCCGTCAGACACAAAAAGTCAATGGCACGTTTCAATGCCTCATAGCGAACTAGTGCGTCATAAAAGTTGTTGAACACCTCATACACGTCATTGTCTGCGAAGATGTAGTAGTAGTGGATGATGTCTGACTCATCATCCAAGTGAAAAATGTTCGACCAATCGGCCAAGTCCTGCTCTGTTAATGGATAGTAGGACTTCCTTCCATATAGGCCACAGATAGCATTCCAAAACTTCCGACCTTCATCAGATGCTGACCATGGGAATCCGCCAAAAAGGATTTGGTTGCCTCCAATCCACCGAGGATTGTCTTCATTGAGCCAATCTAACCCTGCTTGCACTCCCCTCCATTTTAATGTGTTTCGGACAAATGACTCAGCAATTGTCTCTTCTAGCTGCGAAATAAAATCAATCGGTCTCATAGGTTTCTAATTATGTTTTGAATTTGAATGAATGAAAGGTTTACCTCATCTTCCGATAAGTAGTAGGCAATGCCCATGTCTATGCTGTAGGCTTCGTCAGAAACGAATGCTCCACTTCGATTCATAAGAGCATCAGCAAGAGCCACAACGGACAAGTGATACTCAATGCCATCTACGTAGACCAAGTACAGGGGATAGGCTTTGCCTCTGAAAATAATTTTCTCTGTGGTCATGATTGTTTATTGAAGTGATTGTTAAAGATTTCTTCTGCAATGTAGTTCCCCGAATTAAGGTGTCCGCGAAGAACCCGAATCGAACTGACTACCCTATCACCAACAATCTTGTCGGCTGTGTCTGTGAATATCATGCGATTCGCAAAATGTAGGATTCGCAAGGTCTCTTCGTTGTGGTCTGTGCAGTCCCATCTTCCATTGTCTATGTAGTAGATAGGCTCAGAAACGTATCCACAGACCTCAACAAATGCTCCATGCAAGCTGCATTCCAATGGCTCGTATCCTCCGAAGGAGTAGTCTCTGCCATCAAAGATAAACTTGAATCCGCGACCTACAACACCCATGGCAGGTAAGGAATCCTCGTGAGACCATTCATCACCATTGATGTTTACTTTGAAAATCGGAAGGATGTCCCGACCATCTTCTGCGTCAGCCAACACTAAGGATTGGTAGTTAGACTCGATGCTGTGCTCAATTACTAGCTTTCTCATTTTGATTTGGTATTAAAAGTTAGTGTGGCTTTCGGACTCGAACCGAAGGAAGAGTCTCTTCTCGGAGACTCAAATTGCTGCTAAGCATTCCGACCATCAACCACTAGACAAAGGTTGGGAATGTATGGGACATTAGCAATAGCTAAATGCCCCATAATTCTTAAGAATTGTTAATTAACAGCTCCGTTTCAGTCTTGAGACCTTTCCCATACTTCATGGCCTATCCGCTCATTTATCTGCTCCATTGTCAAACCATTTTCAAGAACTGAAGACAAAATGTCTTGGCATTCATCATCGGGAATGGTTGTGTCGAAGCACTTAACATCATCAACATGCCAAAGATTCCGAGTAAAATAGCCGTTATCATCCAACACATTTTTTGCTTCGTCTATGGATATGTGTCCAACCTCAATACCAATGTCTAGGCCATTACCTAGAGCCTCGTTAAGGTCTTCAAAGGTTTCGATTAGAGCCTCGCTGTCATCATCGTATAGGGTGTAGAGCTCAAACAATTCAGAGCTAAAGATTTCTTTTGCTTTGTCGGTTACAACCAACCAAACAAAGCCATTTACATTTTTTGTCATAATTGATAGGTGTTTAATGGTTATTGTAATTAAATTGAAATGGTTTCGATGTCTTCAGCAGAGGGAATAAAGCTAATGTGAGCATTCGGATAGCGCTTCCAAAGAGCTTCGACCAATGACTCATTGTCATACTCTTCGTATCCATCTCGCTCTTGGTTGACCAATGGATTGATTACTTCGATAATGTCCTGCTCGCTCAGGTCTGTCAAAAGATAGAAGTTTTCTTCTTCGAATGCTGTGGTGTTGATTCTGAAAATGTTCATAATTGATAGGTGTTTAATGGTTATTGTAATTAAATTGAAATGGTTTCGGTGTTTCTAAGATATTAAGTGATTATTCTTTTTCGTAAATTGCCTCGCCATTGGAGAATCTGCCGACACACCTTAGTGCTGCACTGCTATGCTCCCGAAATACCTTCTCGGTTTCTTCAGCAAGACTAGACATCATGTCGACGATTCTCTGCCTGATTAGGGATGCCAATAGGTCAAGAACATCCGAATCGGTCTCGCCTGATACGGCATACGAATTCCTGTCCAATAACTCCTTGATGTAGTCTTCATCGGGAACGGATTGTATGTCCAATTCACCATATCCATCCAAGGAATAGCCAATCTCCCAATCTAAATTAGCATCCGAATAGTAACCTGACCGAATGCAAGTTTTAATGTGGACATCAAAGTCAATTGGCTTCCCATTCTCAGGATTCCAAACGCATCCGTTTATAAACTTCTCGGTCATGTATCGGCCATCGTACTTGTCCCATGACTCTCTCGTAGATTCATGGCCAATATCGATAAGGGATGCAGTCAAATTGGCAGCAGCATCATCGAAATCAAATTCTTCTTGAATCGGAATGACAAAGACTCTGCTTGCATTGTTGGTGATAAAATTAGATGTAGCCATAGCTGATAAGTGATTAAATGGTTAATGATTAAAAAAGTTAGCTGTGGCATCGGAATCGAACCGATTTTGAGTCTCCGAGAAGAGACGCAAACACCATGGCCACAATACCAATGAGCATCTTATCCCTGAGAAGGGAATTTGAAGTACTGAAGGTCAAACGGATGTCTTTCGCCATCCCAACCATCCACATACACAAGATGTCCTTCCCATGTTTCATCTACCTGATAAGCAAATGATATGGCATCCTGCGTAGTGTAGGCAATTAAGGAAGACATGAATCTAATGACATTCAAGTTAAAAGCAATGGTTTTCGGGGATGTGCTGCTGATAAAGGTAAGCACAAAGGTCTCTTCAGGTTTGCCATCCCATTCGCCTAAGTGCGTCTCTACCTTTGCATCCGACAGGCCAAAAATACTTCCTGCCAATTCCATTACTCTGCTGAATTCAGCATTCGAAAATGCTCCAAAGGGATTGTTCTCCTTCCCGATGTTAAAAATTACACGATTGCTCATAACTGATAGGTATTAAATGATTATGGAAATGAGTCATACTCTACAAGACTCGCCAAAACACTGACATCTCCTGAGAATCTTTGAACGTAATCAAATAGGTTCTCAAGACGATATCCATCGGCATCAATCTCTACATGAGAGACACGTATTACATACACGTCATTCCTTGAAATGTCCAATGGAATAGAACTTGAGACACCTTTGAATCTGCCAATGAAACTAGCAAATTCCTGTGCTGTCATGTGAGATTGGTGATTACCATCTCTGTCAATTAAAAAAACTATTTCTCGCTTCATGGCTGATAAGTGATTAAGTGATTAAAAAAGTTAGCAGCAGCATTGGAGTCGAACCAATTTAGAGTCTCCGAGAAGAGACTATAAGACCTTCACTGCTTGCGTCTCCGACAAGAGACTCTAGGCAAGAAAATGCAGCATTAGAAAGCTATAGGCAAAGCCTGTCAGAATGACTCCCATGCCTATAAGGTAGGATTGGATTGTTGACCTGCGATTCTCAGCGCGGAGTCTAGCTTGCTCGCGCTCGATGTCAAAAAATTGATTGCTCATGGTGAATTGAATTAAATGGTTAACGATTAAAAGGTATACACAAAAGTACTTCAGAACTTCGACATATGCAACAGGCAAAGATGCCGATTTTGTTAAAGAATGTTAAAAGATAGCAGAGTCTCCGATAAGAGACTCCGCATACCTTCCCACATTCATTACTTGGCAGCTACATAAAAGTGAGCAGGAGACTCGGCCTGATAGCTGTAGCCAACCCTAGCAATTAGCTTGCTCACAGATTCGCTAATTTTACCTTCGTCTCCGAAAACTAACTGACCTTTGTGCTCCACATACTGCAAATTGTCGGTGAAAAGCACATTCCCTTTGCCGACCTTGGTCTCTACTCCAATGGCATTCAAGACCTTCTGTAGCTCCTTGGCAGATACCTTGGCTGCTGTAGGCTTGGCAGTCTCCTTGGCTTTGGCCTTGGCATCAGCAATGGCCTGTGCCTGTGCTTTGGCCTGCTCCTTGGCCTGTGAATCAGCAAGAGCCTTGGCATTTCGCTCATCTACAATCGGCAGCAAAGCAGTCAATTGCTCAATAACTTGCTGAAGGTCAGCAGAAGTAAATTCGCTGCGGATTGTGGCACTGCCATCTGAATTGGCTTGCACCTTCACAGATACATTGGCCAAATGCCATGTCAACGAGCCAACAATGGTAGTCTTGGTCTCACCTTCACCTTCACCTTCACCTTCACCTTCACCTTCACCTTCACCTTCAGTCTCCGACAGGAGACTCCTTTTGGCGAATTCCAACAGGTTATTCACCGACCTTTCCACAGCAATCCCCGACTCTGACTCCCGAAGGTTCGCCCAATCGTTAAATTGCTCCAAGGTATCACCTTCCAAAGATGCTGCCTGAATTAGCTTGTAAGCCCAAGACTTACTAAAGCCATACAAAGGGAACAGGTCGGCCTTTTTCAAGCCTTCAGATTTCAGGGCAGCCTTACCTTCCTTGGTGTCTGCCCAATTAGTTCCTTGGCGGATAACTTCGCCAATCTTCAGGTGAATAGCCAACACAGACTCTTCACCTTTCTTTAGCTGTGCAGTTAGCTTCTCTACAGCAGCGACGTTCAGATTCTTTTTTAAATTGCTCATGGTATGTAGGTATTAAATTCTGCGACATCGTTTGGTCAATCGCTCCGCTAAGGTCTGTAGAAGTTTTGTGTAAAGCAAATTTTGGAATGTTAAAATTTGTTAAAGCCTTTGATAGCAAGGGTTTCAGGAGCTCGCAAAATGATATTGGTTAGAATGGGGCAGTTCAGGGTCAGGGAGAACGCCTGCCTTTGTGTCATGTCTCTGCCATTTTGTCTGCCATTTTGTCAGCATAACATCTGCCATTTTGTCAGGTTTGGCAGTCATTCCGTAACAGCATGCAGCACAGCACAGCACAGCACAGGGCATGGGCAGGCATGGAGCAGGCATCGGCTCGGCTCGGCTCGGCTCGGCTCGGCTCGGCATGGGCATCGGCATGGGCATCGGCATGGGCATCGGCATGGGCAGTGAGCAGGGCAGGGCAGGGCAGGGCAGGGCAGGGCAGGGCAGGGAGCAGGGA
>Ga0209354_10000048_pt1 | contig 58777 bp, 60 predicted proteins | sample LauGreSpBDMM15DD_2_FD_187562 | JGI IMG/M metagenome (GOLD analysis project Ga0209354, IMG submission 187562) | Freshwater lake microbial communities from Lake Michigan, USA - Sp13.BD.MM15.DD (SPAdes) (version 2) | ecosystem: Environmental > Aquatic > Freshwater > Lake | place: Lake Michigan...
GAAGTGAAGGTGCTGTTTTAGTTAAACAACTAACAAAATCACGTGGTAAACTACAAGTTCCACGTTTAGGATCGCATTTTGTACAACTAGGGCATCTTAATGGACAACTTTGAGATAATACAATATTAATAAAGGAAAAGATTACAAGAGCTGATTTGAACATTTTTACTTTTTACTTTTTTATTATATGATTATTTCTTAACTTTAAATAAAAGTAAATTTCATTATTTTTATTTAATTATTTTTATTTAATTATTTTTTTGAAAAAGCTTTTGATTGTTGTATTCTAACATGTTTTAAACTATAGCACGAAATGTGTTGTTTACCTTTACTAATCTTTTGTTTTGGTTTGAATAAAACGTCTTCGTATTTTTCGTATACGTCGTAATTGTCATAATCGTCGTAATTATTCATTTATATTTTAAGATATTAATATTAATTTCAATTTTTTATACTGTAGGACACCATTGTGATTGCCAAGGATTTTTAGCACCATTCATGTATACAATATCAGACGCAGTTGGATAAAAAATTCTATATAAATTTTTACCTAAAGTTTGACTTGCATAAGCCGGTGTCATTGTTCTGACTAAACTGCTAGGTTTAGCAGCAGTTTCTCCAAGCATAGGATCTGCATATTTATAATTATTATAAACCAGATTGTACAGTCTATTAATAAGGAATGGTTTTGCAGAATCTGGATTTTTAGTAGTAGATGTAGAATCTATTACACTCATTGCCCTCATCATATCATTGTCTTCGTGAATAAGATTATGACAATGAAACATATAATCACCTTTATGAGCACCAAATCTTGCAATTGCATATACAACTTCGCTTGGACCTAAATAAAACACGTCTTTTGGGGATAAATTTTCATATGGTCTCAAATTCATTGGTTGTTCTACTCCTAAAACTTCTTTTGTTCTTTTTATTAAGAAAAAGTCAACAAGATGAATATGAATAGGATGGAACCAACCACCACCTGTTTTAAATCTCCAGAGTTCCCATGTATTTTGACCTACATCAGCTGCTGCAATTTTAGCAGTATCCCACGTTTCTCCATTAATAGTCCAATGACCGTTGTTTCTTCCAAAAACAAAATCCCTATGATAAGACCCTACATTAGCCATATTTGCAGCTGTATTAATATCTGTTGTGCTAAGAACATTAAAGATAGGTTTTAATGGATCTGGGGTCGTTTGAGTATACGTAAATACTGGAGGAGTTACTTCTGTTGTAGTTGTTCCAAAAACACCCTTTGCAATAAGATGTGAATTACAAAAATAAGGCACGTCTTTCATAAGATCAGTGTTTCTATCATTCCAAAAATAAACCTCTCTATTAGCATATCCTGCAAAATTACATACAATTTCATAACGTTCAGCTACTCCAATCAAGAGTCCTTCTGGTGGAAAAGGAATATGTGTTCGTCTAAATCCACCATCTGCAGCAATAATTCTACAAATTCTTTGTGAAATATCATTCAAACGATTGTCTTTAATCTTTAAAAGATAAGGTCTAGAAACAGCTGCATTTAAAAATCTAAAACGTAACCATTTTGGTTCCATATTCATTACAGGAAAAGCAATCCCTGAAACCATATTAATATCCCCGTATAAATTATCTTCGTGTACACCAAAGTGATCAATTGCTAGTTGACATTTATTGTCAATCAATTTATCTGACAAAATCATTTCGTATTCTTGAATATTTTCTAAATTCCAAGGTTCTCCACATCCACCATGTTTAACTTTAGAACTAGATATATATAATCCAGCCAATCCAAAATAAGCATTATCGGCTGTAATGTGTAATGCATGATCGTGATACCAACCTGTACCAGCCCTGTTATTAGGATAAACGTAATCTTTAACTTCGCCAAAACAAGTTTCATCTTCCGCCCAACCATCATATGGAGCTAAACTAGCAGAACCGTGAAAATGAACACTGATAGGACGTCCAATTCTATTATTCACAGGTAAACACGGATTGTAACTGCCCTTAAAATAACCAGTGTTTGTATTGATTAGATTTTTAAATCTAACAAGACTTTCATGACCAGTAGGTACTCGAATCGTTGGTCCAGGTACAGCTCCATTATATGACATAAACCAAGTTCCTGGAAAATTTTTACATCCAGGAATAATATTGTCAAATGGTCTTTTTTGTGTAGAAAAAACTGACATATCATAAGTAAACAAGCAATGGCCATCAGTTCTACACACTTTGTCCTTATGTACAGCTAGTGGTGGATTGGTAAACGTATCCGTAAATGGTGTAATCTTAAAAGGACTACCTGTAAACCCATTAACTGATACCGTAGTTCCATCCGTATTTGGACAAACAATTGTTGGATCTTCAAATGGTGTTACAGGTATTTGTGCAACAGATATTTTTACAAACAACAATGAAAAAACCAATTTTTTCACAGAATGCATATTGTATATTTTAGATAAAATAATTATTATTTTTAAACTTAAAGATAATAATTCATTTTTTTTTAATTAGTATCCAGACGATAATGATATTACCAATAAATTCACTTAATTTAACACTCGGGTTATCCTTGTGGAATGTTTCAAAAACAATATTTGGTAAACATAATTACAAAATTCTAGACGAATTTGTAAATTTCTAGACGAATTTGTAAATGGTACAAGTGTAAATGGTACAAGTGTAAATAGCAGAAATATGAATGACAACATTTTAAGTGAAAGTGAAAGTGAAAGTGAAAGTGTACTAAAGGTATATTATCCACAAGGTAGTTCATCTCCTAGTAAAAGTCCAGTTGGTGGTTTAGGATTTTATGCCACACCAAGTGAAATAACTAACGCGACTGATGTAACTTTGAATTATTCTGTAAAATTTGATAAAACGTTCGATCCAGTAATAGGTGGTAAATTACCTGGATTATTTATTAATGAAAATGGTAATTTATTTGGTGGTTCTGGTGGTAAACATACAAATAACACAAGTTGTAGAGTAGCTTGGAGATCTAATTTTACTGCAGAAGCATACGTTTATTTACCAAAATACATTCAACAAAATACAAGTTATTACAATAATACAATACGAAATGCAGTTTTTGGTGATTCTGTTTGGAGAGGAGAGTTTCAATTTGATAATAAAAGTTGGAATAATGTAACATTAAGAATACGACTAAATACTTTTATAAATAATAATGGGTCGTTTACACCAAAAATGGATGGTATTTTAGAATTAACAGTAAATGATGTAAAACGTGGTTTATATGACATTATTTGGACTACACAACCAAATCGTAAAGTCGAAACCTTAATTTTTGAAACATTTTTTGGAGGAAGTTCACCGAAAGCAGTTACTCCAAATGATACGTGGAGTTACTTTAAAAACATATCTGTAGTAAAAAATTCTTAAATAGTAATGGTTCTTTTTATAAAAAAGGTTTTATAAAAGGTTTTAAAAAAGAAAAATTATACAATAGTTAAGTTTCAGGTGGAAAACTACCTTTGTTAGGATTTGTGGGTTTAAAAGAATTGTCTCCATATTCAAATTTACTATTTAAATAATCATATATAATTTTTTCATATAATTTATTATCTGGTGTTGATATTATCAATCTATAGCAATTATTACCTTGTGTTTGTAAAAAAAGATTTTCTCCATCATTTTTTAATGAAAACTCATACTCTTCTCTATCTAATAATTCATCAATATTTTCGTCTTGATTAAATGGTCTATTTGGAAAAAGAGTACCGGCATTATTATCATATTTTAACCATTCTGAAAGTAAATATTTGAATTTTTTCATAAATGAATTTTTACCATATACTTTATGCGATTTAATTATTAATGAATCACTTTGTGATGCAGCACTTCTTGCAAATCTTGTTTTCCCAGCATATCTTATTTCAATTATATTAAATTTCATAAATAATTCTGCAAATATTTGCACTGAAGTATTAAATTTTCTTTTAATTTTATGTATAAAATAATTTTCACATATACTTTTATTTTTAGAATTACTATCACATAATTGCATAATATCTTTTACACTATCTTGTTTTTTTAATATTTCTTCAATAAGTTCAGGTGGTAGATTTTGCATTTAATATTTATATATATAAGTTATATATATAAAAAAAATTGTAAAAAGTGTTATTTAAGAAATGATTTTATTAACTAAATGACTAAACTAATTAAGATACTACAACATCTATCATTTCACTTGAAGTATTAGTTTTTGACCAAGAGCCAGATCCATACTGAAAAGATAATAACGTTTGATAGTAACATAAAGATTTTGTTGAGTAAATAAGATACAAACAAACTAAACCATTGAATACGTAAATCTTTGTTGAACAGACAGTATAAGAAGAAGAAAAATGTAGGGTAGACCAAGACAACCAAATAAGGAACCAAATCAAGGATAGCAGTTGGATGGAAGTGAGAGGCTAACAAGTAAACAAAGTAAGCAGTGTTAAACAATCTAAAGTAGACAAGTGTTAGTCGTAAGTAATCAATTAAACAAAACACTCTTAAAAGAGGATTAATATTTGGAGCAACAATGTTAATCATTGTGTTGAAATAAGTGTTTTGGCACCATCTACGACGCTGAGACACATATTGTTCAATAGATTGAGGTGGGACTGTATAGGCATTGCAACGTGTATCCATAACAATTTTTGCATCAGAATTAGTGTACAAAAGACTGCTAGTATATCTTCTATCTGTACCTACATATTGTACGTTAGAAACAACCAAATCGTCATTATCAGGAATTTGTGAATACAAAATTTGTGCATCAATTGCCTTTGAGTTTAGTCGGAACATTGAGATACAACCAGGTAAACATAAAACTTGCCCAAACAAGTCTTCAGTTGTACGACGTGTAAACTGTCCGTATAAATATTGAAAGTTTTGTAAATTATTCCAAAACCAATTACCAGAAGATTTGTCAACATTAACAATACCACAACTTGCCATAGCATTACGTTTGTTAATAGAATCAAGCAAGCAAGTAATAGTATGAGATTCAATTGTTGTATCTGCATCAGTTGCAAACATATAATCAAATTCATTCGTTCCAAAAATAGACATAAAATCAGATAAAACTTCTTGTTTAAAGTGTGTTGTCAAAGAATTAGTAGGGATATTATTTGATGATTTGTTAAAAACAGTGTTTGCCAAAATAATACTGTCCTTTTTACCAAAGTTTTGATCTTTTTCAATTAATACAACGTGTTTATCACGTCTAGTTCCATAAAACAAGTTAACAGATACATCTTGACCCTTCCAATTTTTATAATACAAACCAGTTTTAGAAATAACAATGTTGTCAATAATATCCTTAAAATGACCATTTCCATCAGATACAATACAAGTAAGTAGATAATGTGGTGTAACAGCACTGTTCAAAATAGAATCAACTGTTTTTGATAATTGTTCAAAAGTTTCTTTATAAACTGGGACAAATGCAACAATACGTTTAATTTCATCAGACAAATCAGTTTTTTGAACACTTAGATCTGTAAACAAATGCTTATAAAGCATATTGAACACAAAAATCAAACTACTAAGTAGATCTTTTGATTTTAGTACCAAAATAACGTAAACAATAACTTGCAAGTCCTGAACATAATAAACCAATGTACACATAGCAGCATTTAAAGAAACTACAAATAAAATATACAACCATTTTTTTACATAAAAAACAGTATCGTCGGTGAAAAATGACCTATTTTGATAACGACCAACTGACAATAAAAATAATGTCACAATAGCAAGGATAGATAAACCGATTGAAGTAGCAGAAATTTCGTTTGAATTCATTTCGTTGACAAGTATGTTTTATCAATTTGGAATTTTATTTCAATTTTTTCTTAGATGCCGTTTCTTTAAATAGTTTTGAGTATTTAAAGAAAATGTATTTTGTTAATGTATTTGTTAATGTTTCCCGGATGCTAATACAATTTGGCAAATATGTTCCAATCTTTCACAATGTTCTAATGCTGACCATGCATCTTTTGCTATAACGACAACGCCATGTTGTTTTAGACCAACAATATCAAAATCAACGTGTCCTGTGTCTTTGTTTAGATTAAATGCTTGTATTGTACCATATGCTAATTCTTCACTAATTGGTGGTATCTCTGGTACCATTGGACCTACACGTGTATAACGATTAATTTCAGGAAAAGTATTAGCTAATTCTTGTAAATCTAGACCAGCGTACATTGCTGCAATGATATATGTAGGATGCAAATGCAATACTACTCTATTATCTGGTAAATTTTTTTGTAATAATATGTGTAATGGTAATTCTCCAGTGGGATTAAGACCTATAATTTTTTGTTGATAACTATCTAATACTCTAACGGGATTTACACCATATTTTGAGTCTTCATCTTTTTGTAATTCTAATTTAATCATCATTTCAGCATTCATATGATATTTTCGAACTCCACTTGGTGTTACATATAAAAAATTTTCATTCTGACGTTTAAATGATGCATTACCATCACGTGTACTAATCCAATTTTTATCATATGCAGCTTTCATTACATCACAAATAGTGTCTAACATTTTTTATTATATATAATAATAAAAAAAATCATATATATACGAATTCTCTTAAATTTCCTACTACTCGTTTTAGGTTTTGTAAATAAATGTAGTTGTTATTAAAATGTATGTACACGTCCTCCTGTTTTTTCATAACATGACAAAACAAATTCTTGTTTATATTCTGGTTTTATATTGATAACAACAAGGTCAAATTGACGTAGATTTTCTAGATTAAAGTTATTCTCAGATAAAAATCTGACATCACGATTCATATAATTATTTTGAACAATATGATCATATACTGTAATATCCATATTAAGGTCTGTTAAACTTTTATAAAGGGCATATCCTGGTGAATTAGTAACTAAACTTTCACCCCGTTTGAATCCAATACCAACTAATAAAATTTTATCAGGATTGTATTTTTCAACTATTTCTCGTGCTTTGTTACTTGGACGTTTTTCCATTAACTGTGTAGAATATTTTAAAACAGGTAAATCTCCTGAACGAAACAAGTAATAAGGATTAACAGGAATGCAATGACCACCTACACCTAGTCCTGGATAAAATGGCATAAACCCAAACGGTTTAGACGATGAAGCATTAATCATCTCGTTACTATTAATTCCAAGCTTTTCACACATATCAGATATTTCATTTACATAAGCTATATTTACCATTCTAAAACAATTTTCATATAGTTTACACATTTCTGCACATTCACACGAGCTTACTGGTACAACACGATCAAATACTTTACCGTAAATTTCTAAACATTTTTGCAAACTCGCTTCATCTAATCCTGATACAACTTTTGGTATCGCTTGCATAGGAGGTTCTGTTCTACCAGGATCAACTCTTTCTGGTGAAAATCCAACGTAAATACCACGATCCAAAAAGTCTGAAAAATATTCACGTGTAGCTCCCACATAAACTGAACTTTCAACCATAACTAATGATCCTGGACGTACTATGTTTTCAATTGAACTTTTTACTGCTTGTATATATGACATATCAATGTCGTCATTCTTAACTAATGTTGGAACTGAAATTAAAAAAACATTGCAATCTTGCAAATCTTCATATGTTGTTTGGAAATAAAGATCCTTGTACTTGTTTTTTAATAAAAAAATACGTTTAGGTAATAGATCAACACCAATAACTTGATATTCCCTACTAAAATTTGATAGTAAATGTTCACCGACATATCCAACTCCTATTATACAAACTTTATTTGACATTAAAATAAACTCCAAAATAAATATAAATCAATTTTTTTATAAATAAATTAAAAAATATATTTAATAAAAAAATGATTTAAAATTATTCTATTATATAAAATAAAAAATGAAGTTTCTTATTAAACCCATCGATGAATCTGTAAAACAAATGTATGTAAATCACAGTACATATCACAATTCTGATAGCGGTTTAGACCTATTTATAGTAAAAGATGAAGTCATTCCTGCAGGTGAAACTAGACTTGTTGACCTGGGAATTAGTTGCCAATTAAAACATGAAGAAAAGTATTTTAGTTATAATATGTATTCACGATCTTCAATTTCAAAAACTCCATTAAGACTTGCAAATGGTGTGGGTTTATGTGATGCAGGTTACCTTGGTCCACTAAAGGCTGCTTTACATAATACAGGAACGTCTGATTATACAGTTAAAAAGGGAGAACGTTATGTGCAATTAGCAAGACCAGATCTTGGAGAAGTGTCTTTTGAACTAGTTGAAGATTTTGGAAGAATTACATCAAGAGGAGACGGAGGTTTTGGATCAACGTTCGTCTAAAATTTAAATTATTTTACTTTTATTACATTAAATAAATGACTATAATAAAAGAACTTGACATAGAAAATTTAATAGATTTTTAATAGTAAAATGGAATTAATTATAATTTAAATCACGGTGTTCTGTTACAATTTCCATATTAACTGGTGAAAGATCACCGTTAACTAATTGAACATAACGTTGCCCTCTAGTAATATAAAAAGGTTCAGATGATGTATTGTACAAAGGTGCTTTAATATTTCCCAAATAACCAGCATCAATTAATCCTACTGAATTTTTCATAATTAATGGTGTTTTTGAGATACTTGATCTAGGCATTAATAGATAACTATGATATTTATAAAAGTTACCACGTAACCAATGCCAAATACAAGGATCAACTGATCTGCTTTGACATTGTACACCCATATCTACCAAAACAGTTTGACCTGGTAAAATAGTTTGGTCTTTTACAACAAATAAATCTAATCCTGCATCTCCTTTATGATATGTATTATGGTTTTCATATAAATCTTTGTCACATTCATCCACAATTTTCAACAAAAACTTTTTGCGCATCTTTTTATAACTAATTTGATTATTATTTTTAAATTAACGAGTATGTTTTCAATTTTTATTTTCTAAAGTATATACAAGGTTATAAATATGTCAAGACCACTCATTACACTTGCAGTTATTAATACATTTACAACAGCCGTATTTACCTATATTTACAATTACTACATTCGAGCAAAGACCGTACAAGATCAAAAATTAGAAGTATTAGTTTCAAAAATTAATGAATTAGAACGTTCAATTGTTTGTATTCAACAATCCATAGAAGATCTAGAAGAAAATTTAAACAGTAAAAATAATAAAGTCATAGAAAGTAATTTTGCTCTTAGTAGTAAATTAGACGATTTTATCAACTATTCTTATGATGTATACGATGAATAATTTTTAAACAAAGAGTAATTATTTTATGTATTTTAAAAAACATAAAATAAAGTATAACTACATATAACTACATATAACTACATATGAATACACAAACAATCCAAAATCTAAGACAATATCGTGTTGTTTTACAACCACCATTCTTTAATAACGTCGGATATGGTATTGCCTTGTTTGATTTGATTTCAACATTTTTAATAGCCAGAATTTTAGAACCAATCATCTTACCTTATTTACAATTAACCAGAGCAGCTTATTATTTATTATTAATACCATTTGGTATTTTGGTTCATCTGTTAGTAAACCAACCTACATTTTTAAATAATCAAGTATTCAGTAAATCACTAAATTTATATAAAATTGTTATAATAATCATTGTTTACAAATTATATCTAGAATCTAAAATTTAACTTTTAACAACTTATTAGTCTTCACGATGAAGATAGACAAATAAATTATTAGTCTTCTTTGGATTACCTTGTAAATGATTTTTAGTAGCATCACTTATCATCTTATCTTTAACTCCTTGCATATTTAATGATGGAAATTGGTCAAGATAATGGTTAAGTACGCCTACTAAATTTGGAGTACTCATACTTGTTCCACTATAAACTGCTGTCTTACCATCAGGAATCGTACTTAGAATATCTACTCCAGGTGAATACAAATCAGCACATTTTCCGTAATTTGAAAAATATGCACGATTATCATACTTGTCAGATGCCATAATAGTTAAAATACCACGAGCACTAGCTGGACTAGTTTGGCAAGCATCAGAATCTTCATTACCAGCAGCAACAACAACATACATAGAATTACTCTTTACAAGAGCTTCAATTGCTTTATTAATTGCACGAGAAAATCCACCTCCGAGTGACATACTTATAACACTCTTTACGTTAGGGTTACCTTTAAGCTGTTCTTGATGACGCTTATGTACAAATTCTAAACCACTCAGAATTCCAGAATAACTACCAGACCCCTCGCAGTTTAATACCTTTACTGCAAATAACTTTGCATCTTTACAAACACCATAACTCTTGCTCCCAACTAATCCAGCACAATGAGTACCATGACTATTACAATCAGTATTCTTATTGTCTCCTGCAAAGTTGGCCAACCAAGTTGCACGTCCCTCAAATTCTGGATGGTTCACATCAATACCAGTGTCGACAATATATGTATGAATATCAACATCTTTATTCTTATGACAACTTCCAGATTCATTGTACTCAAAAGTATTGTCAAGAGGTAAATCACGCTTAACAACACGGTCTAAATGCCATGGCATACTTGATTTCATTTCAAATTCATGTTCGCCTGGCTTTTGAACATAAAACATATTTTGCTCACCAACAATAGGCTTAGGTAACGTAAATGTTTGGTCTTCTTCAATGTCAAAAAATTGTGATAATGTAGATACATATTTAATCAAATTTTCATGTGATGTTGTGTAAAATGGTAAATATCCTGATTCAGCAAATTCAGCAAATATTTTTAAGTTGTGTTCTCCTGAAATTTTATGAACTTCAAAATTACCAATATATGCTTCCTTTGGTGTTAAAATATAATTTGTTGCAGAAACAAAACCTAAAATAAAAAATGAGAAAAATGACGTATATAACATGTGATAAACGTTATATACATTTGTTTTTAAATAGCTTTTAATAGTTTTTTAATGTTTTTTAAATGAACGTCTTTTTGATCGTCTTTTAACAGAACGTCTTTTTGATGGACGTTCATTATGTTATATAATATATAATGAAAAAAAAAGTAATTAAAAGTAATTATTTTAAAGTCTTTACATCATCTATCCATCCCCATGCAATAATTGATATTCTACCTAAATCTTGTTGAGTTTTATCTTGTAAAATTCCATGTCGCCAAATACCATTGGTATCATTGGTAAATGAATACGCAGTTCCATCTGGTTGTGGTATACTAATAACAGTTTTAGTTTGTGAGTGTTCAAAAGCAGCATCTTTAGTAACACCAAAGGATACAGCTACTGTAAAATTTTGTGTTAATGCTCTCTCTGGATTAATAAATGAACTGTCATGATGAAATGGTTTGAAATGATCTGGGTCACGATACCAATTAAGCCTTGTTGCTTTAATATCCATTTTAAATACGTCTTTTAATCTTGAAATTACCATATTAAATGTTTGGCATTTTTCTTTCCAATTTGCTCTATCATTAGCTATTAAATGAGTTCCTTCAATTTTATCATTACCATGCCACATTTTTAATAACTGTTCTTCTGGAATTCCGCAATTTTGAATTTCGGAGACTAATTTATTATAAATTTCATATTTGTCAAAGTCGTCAAACAGTTTAGGAGAAAGTAATACATCCCTACTAGTTAATTCAGGAATATCACTATTGTTATTATGTTTAAAAGAACGTACATCTAAAACAAAACGCATGTCTACCGGCTTTGTCATTGGATCAAAACATTCTGTATTTTTTATGTGCTTGTTTTTATTGTTTTTAAGATTTTTTCGCAATTCTTTATTGTATTTGTCTTTGTTTTTTTTGTTTTCAACTTTTTTATCAATGCCACTATCTTGTTTAATTTGTCCATTTTCAACAAATTCATTTTTATTATTTTTTTTACCTTGGTCTTGGTTTTTGATTTGGTCTTTGTTTTTGATTTGGTCTTGGTCTTTTATAAAGGTGTGTGATTTATTACATTCTGATTCTCGTTTGCAAGAGCCAAATTTCCAAAAGTAAAAACAAATATTATTATCGTGAATAAATTTACAATTTGTTCTTTGACAATTATTGTACATGAAATTTTTACAAACAACTGCAGGGGTTAATATAGGACTTAATGTAGTCATTAGATAAAAGTATATATAATCGATACTTTTATGTTTAAATTCAATTTTAATTAAATAAGGGGTCATAATTGTCTAGTTCTTGTTCACAATTTGTATTAAAGTAATTATATAACCACAATGATTTAACAACTATAAAATTTAAAATATGCAGAATCAAAAAAATAATTGTTGTTACCATAAGTAATGAAAGTAAAACCATTAATGTATATAATTCGGGATTTATTTTGTCAAATGTTAATTTCAAACTAATGTTAGGAGAGTCATCTTCTAGTATGCTACTCATATAATGCATTTACAATATTATATAAGCATTTAAAATCATTTTTTTATTAAAACTTTTTTACCCACCAATAATAAGAATGTTTACTGATATCAAAAATCTGTTTTTAAAACAACATGGATCATTTGCAAGATGGTTGCAATTTGAAACAATTGTTGTTTTTGCAATAGTTATCGTAGTATTAACACAAGCTTTTGAACGTAATTATGGGTTTGTAGTAATACTACTAGTATTTGCGTTTTATGTAGCTAATACGTACGTATCTATAAAAAATGATAAAATTAATGATTTTAATAGTATAACAATGGTTAAATTACAAACCCTGCAAAGTAAAATGTATGATCACATTAATTATAAAGTTCGTCTTTCTAAAACTTCTGGTCAAACAATGTCAAAATCAGATTTAGATGAATTATATAAACGAAACGAATTAGATTCAATGTATATAGATGCAAATTTAATACATTTCTTATTTTCTATCATAAAATTATACGAGTATAATCCTGATTTGTATTTTTCATTATTAAAAGGTACTAATAATATTTTACGTATTCAAAAAGAAATAGATACATTTTATGAAGCAAATCAGCAATATCCAGAAAACACAACTGAATTATTACAAGTTGCATTAGATTTACGATCAAATACTGTAAACAATCTTCATGATTTTATTTATACAGTACCAAAGACTTCACAAATGTACTCTTATATAGGAGATTCAACTGAACGTTACGCTACATTAATATCGCGTATAACAGATACTATATATCAAAGTTACCAAAATAACATTGATCAAAGGGGTATAAATACTACTACCAAATTCGTATCGTACAATACTACAAAATCATTTGACCCAGAAAAAAATCACCAAGTTATACCAGGTAAAACAAATCTACGTAATATTCCATTTTATATATAAAACAAATAAATATAATCGCATTTTCTGATAATTTATATATGCTTTACGTGTCAACAAAACTAGGATTGTTATTTAAATGATATAATACAATGTTTGAATTGTTATATGAATTGTATTCTTCTATAAAACGAGTTAAGACATCTTTGTTTACATAATTTTCTATAAGACTGTCTAAATAAGCTATATTAGTCAGATTACTTTTTAATAATAATTTTAGGGAAGTATACAGTGTAAAAAAGTCCCAATATTCAAAAAAAATACTTGTTATTTTTTTATCCATTTCTCCAATAAAAGAAGATCTTTGATATTTTGGTAATTTACTTGATTTGTCTAACAAAAAAGAATTACTGTAATCAATTACATAAAAATTCCCCTTACGTATAAACAAATCAGGATTTATAAAAACGTTATGTACATGAAGATTTCCGTGTAAAAAATTGTAATTTCTAAATTTACTAACAAATCCAAATAACTCATTCAATAAAAATTTAATATGCGGATTGTTACCTTGAATATACTCGTATAATGAAATTTTATCCCTTGTTTCATAGTATAAATTATTTGCTTTGAAATTCATTAATGGAGCAATTCTTTTGTCAACTAAATACAAGTATACAAATGATTCCCATTCTAAAACAGCAAAGTTACTACATCTTTTTATAATATTTTTGTTATCACATTTTTCGTAATAACAATTTTGAAAATTTAATTGTGTCAAAAATTTACACTCGCTATCTCTTTTAGATTTTGAGCGAAAAATATTATCATCTTCGTGTTCGTCTTCTTTTTGCTTATTTATTTTATACCATTTAAATGTCATACGTGTGGTTCTTTATAATTTAATAAATTTATAAATATTATTAAATTTTTTTGTAGAATAATTTTTTTTTGTATTATGTAACTAGTGCTCTCCATTTGAATATTAAAGATACAAATCCAGAATAATTTGGTGTAGTGTATTGTATTTGTCCATAATCAGTTATATTAAATTCTATACCGGTATCATCACCTACGTATGTTTTTATAATTTCCCACGAAGTTTGTTTATTAATGCCTCTAATATGAAAATTAACATATAAATCTGTTGTTGCTATTACCTTGGCTGTTAAGTAACAATCAAACCCTAAAACATTATTATCAAATACAAGTCCTGTAATATTTGCAAGTGTATCTTGATTGTTTGCAGCTGTAAATGTTCTTATTGAAAACATATCGTAAGGACTTGGTGTCATATCACTTCCATTTACATAAAAATTACTACCAACATATAGAGTTTTACCAATACTTGCACCACCTAATGTAGTAATAGTTCCTCCTGATGTAATCGATTCTGCATCGTGTGTATTACAAATACTAATACCACCAGACATTAACAATGCACCAGATGACACACTTGTAGAAACACTTGTTGACACGCTTGTTGCTGAAGAATAACATATAGGAATACGGTCTGTAAAAATAACACTTGATTGATTAGGACTTTGTACAGTACTACCAAATTCAAATCGATCATTTGTCTCGTTGTAAACAATTCCTACATATGGTTTATTGTATACGTGTATAATATCTCCAACTGATGGATTTTGATTAAACCATTCTGATGACAATGTAGCAATTTTTGTTGTTCCATCGTATGCCGTTATTTTTCTAACTTGATTATTACTAAATCCTGATGAGACTTTTATCCACCATCCAATATAATAATCATTTATAGCATTAGCACCTGTTGTTAATTTTAATTGCGTTGCTGTCATACCAGATTGATCAGGTAATGTATATGTTTGGGGTGGATAAACATCTGCAACAACATCTCCTGAACCTATATTATTATCCTCTTGATACCTATTGATAATAAACCCAGAATCACTAGAACCAGTAGGCCCAGAGTTTAATAAAAACACATTATCCTTTAATGATGTATTCGTTGTATCTACCGTTGTTGTTTGACCATTTACCGTCAAATTTCCTACTATTACTGTATTTCCTAAGACATTCAAATTACCAGACATACCCATGCCACCAGATACAATTAATGCCCCAGTACTCACATTTTCACTTTCTGTAGTAGATAATAATTTTACATCACCTCCAATATATACACCCTTACCTATACTAGCCCCTCCTGCTATAGTTAAACTGCCACCATTTTGTAATGAAGTTGAATTTGAGGTTTTTGAAATAGAAACCCCACCTTTAAAAACAACAGATGCAGTATTCCTATCTGAACTTGATATTGTATTATTAAACACTGTATCACCGCTTGTATTTGTTATTTCAAATGATTTTTCAATAGAATTTCCTAATGAATCGTAACGTGTAACAGAAAAGTTCTGTGTAGCACTCCATCTATCAATTGAAAAACGTTTGATATTAAATGAATCGTAAAAATTCAAGATATTATCATCTTCTGTATAATAATTAGTAACTCCTCTAGTTAATGTAACAACCCCTCCTATATATACATCTTTACCTATACTAGCACCACCAGGTGTTAAAATACTTCCTCCATTAGAAATATTAATAGAGTTTGTATCGGATTGTAATGTTAAACCACCCAAACTAACTAATGTACCAGTAGACAAGTTTACTGCATCATCAGTTGCAGTTAAAGTCAAATATGCATACGTACTTGAACTACTTCCACTACCATTAATTGATCCACCTATATATAAATCACCTGAAAAAGCACCTCCTCCAGCAACTGTTAATCCACCTCCATTTAAAACACCTACAGCATTTTGACCACTTTTTATAGATAATCCACCATTTACTACTACTGATGCTTCCAATGAAGAAGTTGATGGTGTTTCATCTAAAAATTCTGTAATACCTCCAACTATCATATTCTTATCAATTGCAACTCCACCTGCTACAGTTAAAGCACCTCCTCTTGTTAATGATTCGGCTTGTTTTGTACATGATATACTAATACCACCGTCTACAACAAGACTTGCAGTTGTTGAATTAACACTGTTTACAGAACTAGTAATTAAAACACGATCATTTGTATGAAGTGTCCCATTTATATCTAATTTATAAACTGGATCCGAGTTATTTATACCGACATTTCCAGAAGTCTGTAAAACTAATTGGGAAATACTGTTTCCTACATGCATATCAATTGGTTTTGTTTGACCTGATCCATTTCCAACTGATTTTATAGTATATTTTGAAACATCATCGTTTGTCCCAATTGTTAAATTTTGATTGTTCGCCATTGTATTATCCCCCAAACTATATAGACGAATTTCTGTATTATGTTCTGAACTATTTACAGATGAATGACCAGTTAATTGTAAATGAGGATAGTGATCTTGGGAACTAGTTAATACCAAACTAGAATATGTATTATCAACTGTATTTGAGGATAATTTTATCACACTTGTTTTACCTAAGAATACATCTTGACCTATATAAACATCTTGTTCTACACTAGCACCACCAGATACAGTTAAGGCTCCACCTTCTGTAAAGCTTGATGAATTTTGAGTTGTGTTAATACTTAAACCACCGTTTTGTAAAATTAAGGTCCCTGTACTTGAGTTAACAGAAGGTGTTGTTGATGATAATACAACATTTCCATCTGTCCTTGCAACTATTTGATCAGTTATTCCAGATGATATAATAATATGATGGGGTACACCTGTCCCAGACTTGTTGCTAGAAATAATGTAATCAGTAGTATTCCATCCTAATCTAAGATATTCACTATCAACAACATCACCGTGTACTCCACTAGAAAAAATACAAATATCATTTGATTCAGATGATTGGCCAGTTGCTGTGAAAAAATTAATATTTGAGGAATCAGTCCCTGATTGAAATGCTAATGAATTATTAGTTAAACCACCACCCTTAATAATATATCGTTGATTTTCTCCTGCCAAAACAATGTTTCTATTACCACAAATACGAAATACTTCATCACTAGTAGACCCAGATTGCCCAGCGTAAAAAATGTGATTTCCAGATGTTGTATTTACTTGATATACTATTGACCCAGAACTTACTGATCCTAAACCGCTAAATTGATGAGGTTGGCTTAAATCGTAATCTGGTGACCATAAAACTAATTTGTTCTTTTTATTATTTGCAACATCTATACCTACCGAGTCGCCTGTAAAAGTTTTCTTAGCAATAGCCAACCCACCTAATGTAGTAAATGACCCACCGGCCGTTTGACTAGAAGAATCTGATGTTGTTCTTATACTCATACCCCCGTCAATTCTTAAGCTACCATTTGAAGTGTCAGTTGAAGGACGTGTATTTGATATATGAATGTATTGTAAAAATTCTGTATTGTCAGAATGAACAGATAACATTTTTAAAGATGTTTGTGTATTAATAATATCAACGTTACCAGTATCAGTTTGTAAAACAATATCGTCAGAATTATCTATAATTAAATCTGTATTTTCAACATTTATTGATGCTGCACCTGTTGCTGAATTTGCTAATAAAATCTGATCTTGACCTGTATATCTTACAATTAAAGCACTTGTATTAGAGTTTGATTCTCCAACTGTTAATTGTTTTGCTATTTGTACATTTTTACCTACTGCTAACCCACCAGCTACAGTTAAAGCACCTCCTTTTGAACCTGTTTCAGAATCTGTTGTACAAGAAATACTAACCCCACCATTAATGTGAAATGCACCAGAACTAGAGTTTGTACTATTAGCAGTCATATTTAAATTTATTCCTGTATCTGATAATTCAAATCGTTTATTTACTCCATCTGGCGCTATAAACATACTTTTATTAGAAATTGTATCAACAAATAGTCTATCATTTGTTAATCCACGAATTGAAAGGTGTCCATTTGAACTATCAAGTGTCAAATCTTTACCAACAAAAACATCTTTCATAACACCTATACCGCCAGCAACAGTTAAAGCACCACCTGATGTAGAACTAGTTGAATTATATGTTGTATTTATACTAGTACCACCATTTACAACTAAGGCACCGTCTAAAACACTTGTACTTGCAGTAGTACTAGTAATATTAACATCTCCTCGTTGTATAACCAGTGGAGATTGTAAAGGTTCAACTGTTATCTTTTTTAAACGTATATCTGACATTCTTATCTATTGACAAGATATTTTATTTCATAAACAAACAAAGAATTTTACACTAACAATATATTTCGTAAAACGAGTGAAAAAAAAATAATAATAGATATTAAATATGTTTGATAGACCGATCTTATTCTACAGTGAATACTGTATACACTCTACTAATTTTATTAATACACTAATGAAACATCAAGAATTATACGAAAGTTTTATTAGAATTAGTATAGATGTTGATACTAATACACGACAAAGACCCAAAGTTTTTTACGATATTCAAAATGAATTAAATATTAAAATTACAGAAGTTCCAACTGTAATAACACCTGGACCAGAATATATTTTAGCTGGAGCTGATGCATTTGATTGGTTGGAATTTCAAATGAATAAACTAAAGGAAACATCTAAAGATATAGAAGGTTTCAATAGTATGGAAATGGGGTCATTTTCTGACTCTTATTCTACTTATGGTTCATCTGATTTATATGATGCTAAAGAACAAACATTTAAATTTATTGGTAAGAATGATGATAAAATAGAAACACCTCCAGAAACTTCATCTGGTGTTTCAAAAGATGATTATTCTAGAAAACAACAAGAAAGAGAAACATTTGATAATGTAAATTATTCTAAACCTGGTAATAAAAGTGGTGGTAATATGGGTGGTGGTAATATGGGTGGTGGTAATATGGGTGGTGGTAATATGGGTGGTGGTAATATGGGTGGTGGTAATATGGGTGGTGGTAGTGATAAACAAAGAGATATGGATGATAAATTAAAAAGGATGATTGCAGAACGTGAAAATTTTGGTCAGGTTATCCAGCGTAAATAATCAAGGATACATATTTAAATACACCATTCTTTTTTTATTTAGTAATTATAATGCAATTGAATACTATTATTATAATTATTCTTATAATCTTGTTTTTTACAAACACTTTATTTTATAGGGAGGGATTTAAAGTATCATTTTACAATAATACTTATGTGACAAATGATCAAGATACTTTATATCAAAAAGAGGTAAAAGAATTAAATGACATGTTTGAGCAAGCAAATACAGAAGCATTTCCTGATTATCGTAACATATATCATAAATTACCAGGTTACATTAAATTTCCATGGCAAAAGCTTGTTAATAGTTTAGTAATTGTTGTATTAAATGATATTTTTTCAAAATCAAAGGATTACCGTGGTTCTAAATTATCAGTTGTGAAAGATATGTACAACATTTATTGGTATGATGATAAATCTAATAATCGTCATCTAGTATTTACAGTAGATGTAAACAATGAAAAATTAAAATGGACTAGAAAAATAAGATTTTATGCTGTATTAAATAATTTATCAAACTTTATAACAGATATGGGAGATTATATAACAGATATAAATGATAATTTTCAACAAGCATTTCTTTCAAATTTGTCAATTCGAACTATATCTTTGGAAGAATCAACTGTTACATTAGTAGTAAAGGGTGTGGATAACAAAATTGGTAAAGAAGATTATTATAATTATTATATGATAACAAATACATTACATTTGATGGATCCTTATTTAACAAGTGGTAAATCAATGGTTATAACAGACGAAATGAGACAAAATTTTGAATTGGAATTAAAAGAACGTGAACGACGTGAACGAGAAAAATCTCTTGCTGGATTTTGTTATAATACAACAAATCTTACAGCAAATACAAAACAAGAATGTATAGATTCTGGTGGTATATGGGATTATCCTCCGGAAACTTCTTATGAATGTCCGTATTATTCGGCTAACGAAAATTATCCAAATTCATTTGGAAATTTAGTAGGAGATAAATGTAAATTGCCAAAAAATATGCAAATTATTGGACATAGAAATTATTCCCTTGATCCTAAATTAGCTCCTCTGTGTTATAATTGTAATAAAGATACTAGTATAATGTATGGAGATGGTACATTAGGATTTTGTTGCGATGATCAAAATGATAAATCAAAATATCCACAATTAATAACACCAGATTATGCATTTGACGGTGATCAAGATGCACGAATAAAATATTTTGATGATTTAAGATTAAAGGGTTTAAACGTTAAATAATAAGATAAAAAACAAAAAAAAAAAATATTTTATTATACTATAATAAAACAATGAGACATTCTGCTAAAAAGTATCATTCTCGTAAACGTCACTCTGCTAAACGTCACTCTGCTAAACGTCACTCTGCTAAACGTCACTCTGCTAAACGTAGTTCGCCAAAACGTAGTTCATTAAAACGTAGTTCACCAAAACGTAGTTCATTAAAACGTAGTGTTAGAAAAACCAGAGTAACCTCTCATTATCGTATGCGTGGTATGGGTGTTTTATTGAACATGTATGGTGGAGCTAGTGAAGCTCTTGAACAAGAAGTTGCAACTAGAAAGAAAGAACTTGCCGATTTAAATGCTCAGTTATCAGCTGAAAACAGTGAAGAAAGAAAAAGAAAAATTCGTGAAGCTATTGCAAAGGCTCAAGCTGGTATGGAAGTTGCAAAAGAAAAAATGAAACAGCTTTTACGTGGAGCAGCTGAAACAGCTGGAAAGGCCGCTGCAGCTCTTAGTGCTGGAGCTAAAGTTGCTGGACAAAAATTGAGTGCTGGTTTGTCATCACTTGGAGCTAAATTGAGCAGTGGATTATCATCAATGGGATCTGTTATCAAGGGTAAGGTTGATGATTACAAAGATCGTAAGGCAATTGAAAGATATTATTCAGAAAAGGCAAAGGAAGCAACTAGTCAAATGAAATCTCAGAAATACGAAGAGGATATGAAACGTCGACTAAGTAGATCATCAGCTTCATCAAGTGCTCCTTCTGATACTGGAAGTCAATCTGGTGGTTCATACACAGGATCGTATACAGAATCTTATAGCGATACGCAATCTGGTGGTGATTCTACTAGCTTTCCATTTTAAAGAATTGGAAAGTAATTTTATTATAGTATAATATATAACCAATATAAATAATATATAACCAATATACATATTATTTTAACAATTGATATATTTTGTTTTAACACTGGAAAATAATCCAGATGATTGTGATTCAACTCTATAATGAATATGTCTTGATAATTTTTTATTCATTCCAAATTTAGATACATAATAATCAGATGGACAGTTAACTTTAAGAGTAACTTCTCCATTATTATCAGTGTTTACAATCCCACTATTTCCATAACCTTTGTAGGCTTCTAGGGGGTTATCGAATGTTTTATCTGATTCATTTGAAGCCCAATATAAGACTTTTGTATTTGGTTTTAATCCTTGTAATTTTACATCAATCAGTTTTCCAACTGTTTCTCTTTCTTTGATAGGAATAACAGTTGGACCTAAAAATGGTAGGTAATAATCTCTACTAAATATGTGAAGGGATACACTGTAAATGACCAAAATATTCAAGACGAATATAATGTTTTGATTTGCTGTAATATACGAGATTGGGTCAACTTTAAGTAAATGTGTCAATGAATAACTTAGGGCAGCTAGGGCTAAAAATAGTTTTGCAATTATAAATAAGTACATTATATAATAATAAAAAGAAAAAATTATTGGGGTATTGTAAATATGTTAGAATCTAATCAATTCGTTTACAAAGATTATCTACAAGAAATTTTTGATACTTCTTCTAAACCATTCATAAAAGAAATCGTGTTAATTGTAGCGTTGTATTGGTTTTATACGACTATATCAATAGAAGATTTTATAATTTTTATAAAATACATAATCCTTTTAATCTTGATTAGATATTTTTTATCAGTTTTAACACAAATACGTGATAGTAATGACAGGAGGTATTTTATATTAAACGCTAATGTTATAATATTTATGACTATAATATTATGGACGAATCAATTTGGTATTTTAGTAGATAGGGGGTATTTAGCTAGTGTATTAATTACGAGTTATAGTTTACTTGTGATTAGTACTAAAGAACATTATACATCAGATGTTTTAGTAACGTTATTAGTTACTTATAGTTTGTTTAATAATTCTACTGTTAAATATTATGTTAACGGGTTATCTTAATTATTTCCTTACTGTAACTTTATAACGCCTTGAGTTGTGTTCTACAAAACTAGACATGACAGTTACACCAGAATATAAAGATAATATATTATTAATTTTGTCGAATTCTGCTTGCACAACATCAATAAATGTTGAATCTTTATCTTCTATTTCAGAATTAGTGATTACAGACGAATCAAATATAGGGCCAAAAACTAGTTCGTGATTGAATTCAAATGTTGACATTTTATACTATTGCCTAATATAATAATTTTATAAAAATACATAATAATTTTATAAAAATACATTAAAGGATTAAGTTATCCAAATGTTGAATTATACAAAAAACACGTTTTAGTGGATAAAAATAAACCGTAAAACTACCCTTTTAGAATTTTTTATTTCTATGCAATATATAAGTATTTTAACAAGTGCGTTTAAAATGAATTTTCTAAATAGAATTGATAAAGACATAACATTGCTTTTAGATAATTTACCAGTTGGAATTATAAGATTCAATGATAAACGTCGTTGTATTTATGCAAATAGATTTATAGTTAATTTGTTTGGTATAGATATATTAACATCATTAGATGATGTAAATTCTATATATATACAATCAATTCATAAAGAAGATTGCGAAATAGAAATGCAAACTTGTATAGATTTTATGACAGATTTTAAAGAACGTAATACAACTATAAGGATTTTTAATAAACAGTTAAATGAATATAGATGGATGACAAATAAAAGAACTGTTGTTTACTCTGATGAAGACAATACATATTCTTTCATGTATACTTTACAAGATATAAACGAGAATAAATTGTTAGAAATAAGACTAAGAAATGAAACGATTAGAGCTGAACAAGCTTATAATCACAAGTCTATTTTTCTAGCAAACATGTCACATGAAATACGAACTCCATTAAATGGAATTATAGGTATGCTTACTTTATTAGAAGATACTAAATTAACAAATGATCAACAAGATTATATTTCAATGGTTAAAGAATGTTCATATAATTTAATGACTATTATAAATGATATTTTAGACTATTCAAAATTAGAAGTTGGTAAAATTACCCTTGATATAAAACCAATGAATCTTCGTGAATGTATAGAAACGACAAATGATATTATTTTATCAAAAATATACGAAAAGTCATTAGAATATACCTATAATATAAATTCAAGCATTCCTGAACAAATATACGGTGATCAAAATAGAATTAAGCAAATATTATTAAATTTGCTAAGTAATTCTATAAAATTTACAGACCGGGGAAATATATTAATAAATATCGAACAAGTAAAACATGACGAATATGAATTATTAAAACAAACATATTCTGAAGGTATTTTGTGTGAAAAAAACGTATTTGAAAATTCTATAGGGTGTGATAATGTATGTGTTAATAAATTATATCTCCGATTTGATATTACAGATACTGGTTGTGGTATAAACCAAAAGGATAAAGTAAAACTTTTCAAATCATTTAGTCAGGTAGATAACCAAATTACCTCAAAAGTTTACCAAGGTACTGGATTAGGATTAGCCATAAGTAAAGAATTAATAGAATTAATGGGTGGGTTTATATGGTTAGATTGGAGTGAGATTCACAAAGGTTCCAGATTTTCATTTGTTTTACCAACATTAGAATCTATTGAAAAACAACAACTACCAAACGAAACATCAGATGTAGTTTTACAAAATGCAAATGTTCTTATAGTAGATGACAATCTACATAATAGAATCGGTTTAACTGGAATGATTACAAAATGGGGTATGAAACCACACGTTTTTAGCAATGGTGAGGAAGCCCTTCATTTTACAAAATTAACAAAATTTGATATTGGTCTTATAGATATTTGTATGCCAAAAATGGATGGTCACCATTTTGCAAGCAAATTACGCGAACAAAAAGAATTTGAAAATTCAGATTTTCCATTAGTAGCTCTGAGTAGCTTAGGTGATAAATTGGTATCTAAATCCAAATACTTTAAAACACATATTATTAAACCTATTAAAGAATCAAAACTTAAAAAAATATGTATTGACCTATTACAAGGTAGAGTTCATCAAGAAAAATCAACTAATAATCAAATTCAAAAAACAAATACCCAACTTCCTAGTTTAGATAACTACATTGATCAAAATAATTTATGCGATATAAAATCAAATGTCAGAATCTTATTAGCAGAAGATGTGTATATAAACCAAAAAGTAGTAATAAGTTTTTTAAATAAATTAGGGTATGATAATGTTCAAGTTGTTGATAATGGTAAACAATGTTTAGATGTAGCATTAAATAACCCCTTTGATATAATTTTACTAGACATTCGAATGCCTATAATGAATGGAGAAGTAGTATTGCAAGAATTAAATAAACATTACTCAATATCTCATTCTACTAGACCACATATGGTAGCAGTAACAGCTTATTGTCTAAGAGAAGACAAGGAACGTTATCTAAATATGGGTTTTGATGATTACATACCAAAACCAATAACTTTAAACGAATTAAAAAGATGTTTAGATAAATTTATAGAAACATTACTTTACAACTAAAATTTATTTTTACTAAGTTTAGTCGGAATCGTCAGGCAATTCTAGTTCTCTACATTTTTGATTTTTATATTCAATATCTGCTTTACTATACTGTATTTTTTCTGTTTTTTGAAGATAATCAATAATTTCTTGACAATCACATATATCAGAAGCTTTTTTACATTCTTTTGTAAGCTTGAAAATATCTACATTATATTTTTCTACAAGTAATTTTACTATGTCAAAAAATCCAAACTTAGATGCATATATAAGTGCTGTGTAGCCGTTTTTATTAGAAACATTATGATTTCTTGCAGCCTGATATTTTAATATATTATAAATTAAAATTTTATTTTTAGATTTTAACGCTTTCATTAAAAGTGTGTCACCATTGTCAAAAATATGGTCTATATCCCCATTAGTTTCAGGATACCTGTTTAGCAAAACTTTTTTAATTTTAGTTAATTCATTAATCAACATTTATTAATTTTTTGATGAGTTTATATTTCAATTTTTTAAGCGTCATAATATCAAACTAATATAGTTGTAACATTCTTACATCAAAAGGAATATGAATGATGAGTGGAATCATAAAGTTGAAGTAAGAAGAAGCAACTAAAATTTATTTTTACAATTAAAATTTATTCATATATGATTTTTGGTTCTGAAAAACTATCCAAATCATATTCTATAATAAACCAATCCTTAACTTCGTATGACTTTATTAAATCTTGCAAATTTTCTAATCATAAATCTTGAGTACTAAACACATTTCCATATTTAGACTTAACTGTTCCGTAACCACTCCCTGTACCAAAAAAATATTCAAAATAGCCTTGGTAAATTTTCATAAATTACTTATTAAAATATAATGTATTTAAATTTTAAATAGAATAAAGTTACAATGCAATAGAATGCAATAATTTACTTATCGATTCTTCGTATGTTGTAATATTATTATCAGGGTCATTTTTTATAACAAGGTCATAATAATCATTTGGAATATCATCTAAATCACATTCTGATGGATGTGATCTTAATGATTGTAAAGTAGTTTCATTTCCATTCGATTCTTGGGTTAAACGATTTAGGTTTCTTGTTGGTGCATCTATTTTTATAACTATTCCACCAAAACTCTTTATATAATCTAATTCGTTTCTAAATCTAACATCTGTACAGATAAATATATCTACTCCTCTAGATTTGTACACGGAAATCCAATTATCAAAATATTTTATCCAAATATCTTTTCCAAGTACGTTTCTACCATTTTCAGTTCCCTCCATTTGTAATAAACGCCTTGTCTGATTTGTTTTTGATACGTATACATCTTCAAATTTTATATTTTGTTTTGTCATAACATTTACTTTGATTTGATCAGCAAATGAAACTTGTAAAAAGTTTTTTCTGTTATTTTTTAATAAAGGAATAATTGCATTGTTGCAAATGTAGTCCTTACCACATCCCATTTTACCAGCTATACCAATAATCATTTATAGTATTATATGATGACTTGTAAAATATAAAATAAATTCATTTTTTAGATTCATTTTATATTTTCATTTTCATTTTATATTTAAATCTTTACCTCGAAAATTTCAAAATCAAATGGTATCTGGTCCATATAAGAATCTTCATAAATATAACGAGATAAGTCTTCTTCTGACATCTCAAATAAATTCATATTTTCTATTCCAAAATCGTTATTGTATTTTAACTTTATTTCATTTAAACGAATCTCAGCTTTCTCATTTGATTCAAAATGTTCTACAATAACTTCAGCATATGGATATTTATAATCAGGATAAGCAATAATTACTTTTAAACAAAACATCTTTATTAATAATCATAGTATATTTTTTTCAATTTTATACATTTTTATCGTCTGTTTTAGATTTTAATAGAATCAAGACAATCTTCTAAAAGATCTCTTGTAATATTTATTTCCGATTCAATCTTATTAATACTTTGTTTTGTATCATTTGTATAAAAATATCTTTCAGCTTGACGAACAAGTTTATACGTATGATCTAATAAAACAGAACATGATGTAATATATTTAACCATTTTAATATATTTTTCATATAATAAAGTATATTTATGATTAGGTACAGATGTCTGTAAAAGTCTTTCGTATTTATTTTTCATATCATTCATACTTTCTATAATCACATTTTCACTGTAATCAGTTTTTAAAGTTGCGTGCTCTGAAACCAACGCGTCATATTTCTTTTTTAATTCTTCTCTATCTAATTTTATTGTGGAGTATTCTATTTGAAGATTATCATAATCATCCTTAATTTTTTTATAATCAGATTGCATTAATAACTAATATTTAGAAATTAAAAACGTAATTTTACCTCTACAAGTAAAAATATTACCAATAACTTTCTCCATAATCAATGAAAATTTCGTGATGAGGTTTGATTGTTCGTGATGCAATTGCATAAACCTTTCCCTTTTTTACATCAAAATAAGCATTGTTTCGAAATTTAGAATTATGAGCATCATTAATATTTCTAATAATAGTACTTCTAATATCTAAACCATCCCAACATTTTGTTTTACTACCTTCTCCTTCATCGCAAAAAATATAACTCCAACAATGGTCATCTTTGCACCTTTTTTCTAATTTACCTAAACTTACCTTATTCCATGGATGACTGTATACACCGATAACATCACCAGTTTTAAATCCATATGGTCCAACATATAATCCATTACCGGCGGCTTTAATATTAGATTTTGAAATATATAGATTTTCGATAAGCATAGTATGAAGTTCACAATATTGAGGATACAAACCTAATTTAAGGGCGCATCGTTTTTCAGTGCTTGGGTCTATATAAGTACACCTTGAATGCTTGTCAGGTTTTGTTTTTGCTAATTTATTAAAATCTTTGTTTTCCGGAGATGGGATTTTAGGTCTAGATGAGCGTTTAAATTTACCTTCTGCAAACTTTTTTTCTGGACTTTTGAATAATTTCATTTATAATATAACAAATGAAAAAAAATACATTTAATATACTACTCAAATTATTTTTTTATAATGTTAATATAAGTTATGTACGTATTATTGGTAATAATCCTTTTATACTTATTTTTATTCGCTCAACCCATTAAATTAACTGTTGAAAAGTTTGTAAATACAAACGATCCAAAATTTACATTAGATTACAATGACGATGGATACGATTTAAAATACACCGGTAAAAAAACATTAAATGATGAAATAGTCTCAAAATTAGTTGTATCAGGTCTTGATCCTAACAAACAAAAATATTTACAATTCCTTGGCAATATTAATGATAAATTTAAAGAGTATATACCCAAGACTGGAACTTTTCGAGGTTCTTGTGATGATAAAGTTAATCAATCAATACAAAAACGCATACTTGCTGAAGTATTTGAAAAACAAGACTCTGATAAAACGAAAGGATTATATAAAAGAGAAAAATCAAAAATAGATTCGAGTAAATCATATGATTGCGTGGGTATATCCAGTAATTTATGCGAAACACCAAACCCTTATTTTTATTTATCGGAATCCACACATTTTCCACCACCATGGACTATAGCTACATATAAAAACGTGGATTATCCTAAAGTTACAAATCTTAAATGTTTTAATAAAAATTTGGATTGTTGTAGATCATCACTTAATTAACTATGTCACAATTTCAAATGGAGAAATTGAATTTTATTTGAAACTTCATCAAGTGTCAAAAATGGGTGGAAGTTGCAATAATTGCCAACATCGCTGTTGTATTAATGGAGATTCAGGAGTTGTTATTTGTGGCGAATGCGAAGTATGTGGAGTATATATGCAATTATGTTCAAATGACTTGACAGAAGAAGAACTTGATGAAAGATGCAATGGAGAAGCGTGTGGATGCGGAGATAATTTAGAAGCGTGGTTTTGTGACGACTGCAAGTAACATGTCGCTTTTTTACTTAACGACCTTGTAATAAATATAAAAAAATATGTACATTTTTTTTATATTATATTAATATATATAATGGATAATACGTTGTTATTCTTGATTGTTGTATTCGTCTTTATGTTTTTATTATCAAAACGTGAAAATCTTGAAAACATAAAAGATGTAAAAAATTTTGTTATGTGTAAAGATTGTAAAGCTTGGAATCATGTGGATGTACGTTCAAAATGTGAAAAACAATGTAAACTAAAATTTGCAGATCGGAATCCTGAATTTACAGGAGAATGGACCAGATTAGAAAATTCAGACGTGTCTTGCGAATGCGCATTTAAAGGAAAATTTAAAAAAGAATATGTAGGTTGTCCCGTTGGATCTCAATTAAATGATAAATCTTGTTTTATTTGGAATCAAAACGAAGCAAAAGGTTCTTGTCCATCAATCTGTAATAAATTTTTGCCAGATGTTCAACCAAAGTGGACAGGAAATTGGAAATCTACTAGTGTAGATAGTTCTGCTTGTGAATGCGAATATTATGGATAATTACGAAATTTCTTCATAACTAGGTGGAGACACAGTTACGTCAGTTACGTTAGATACGTTAGATACATTAGATACATTAGATATAGAACCTTTTGAAAAGTTTAAAACTAATCCTGTTACCATAAGAATAATACCTAATACTATTCCTGTTATTCCTCCTCCATAATTTACACTAGTACTTGCTGGTTTATTTTTACATTCGTTTTTCCCATAACTTTTTGCTAGATACCAATGTCCAATAAGAAATACGATTATACCAGCAATAATAGTTGAAGTTCCACCAATTGACATTTATATAATATATTTATATTATATATTTATTTATTTATTAATGTTTATATATTTATTACTGTTTTGTATTTATTTAGACTAAAGTTCTACCCATTCGAGATCTAAAATAATCCATATATGTATTTTTAAACAAAACTAAATCATAATGATTAGATATATCTAGTTCTTTCATAAATTTTCTAGATGATCCAGAATCTGACATATTTTTCAGGCGATTACCAAATGATCTTCTGAACATTTCAGTATTTCTATTATCGGTAGTGTTTACGTAATAGTAAAATGTATATAATTCTCTTGCCATTATCGTATTAAAATTACAAATTAAAATTAAAAATTTAAATCAAACTAATAATAACTTATTTATCACAATTCATTGTCGTCGTGTAATATAAAATCACATTCCTTATTTTTTAAAAGACGTGTGTATAAACAGCGCGTATCTTTAGTTAGAAAATGTATTTTTGTATCTAAAAATTCCCAATTTTCATATATTTCTGTCATTTTAAGATATTTGCAAGTTTCTTGCATAGTTATTTGCAAGTTTAATAATTTTCTAGAAAAAAATGATAATTTTAGTAAACCCATTCGAAATCTAAGTTTTGCAAGTGTATTACTTATATACGCTGTAATTTGTTTTATAGGAGTTAAATAATCTAATATTTCTAATAATTCATAGTTTTTAACGAAAGTTCTACAAAAAGGACAAGATACGTGAAATATATTAATATCATCTAAACCTCGTGTTTTTTTCCACGTTGTATATTTAGTTCTGATATATTTTATAAAACAACCAGTATGAAAATTATGTTGACATTTTAATGTTAATGTACTGTTTAGTATTGTATTTATATAGTTTTCACATGATATAATGTCATCTTTATCGAAATTTATGCAATCTTTATTTTTTGGCGAAAAAATTTCAAAGCAAAAAATACATTCGTCTTGTTCATACATTATTTAGATAATCTAAATTTTATTAAAAACAATTCATTTTTTTACAAAATTTCACCCATTATTTCTTTATGTTTATTTTTTATATATTTAATTAATCTACTATATGCTGTAAAAATAGATAAATAATCTGGTGTTTTTTTACTACAAATACTGCACTTATTTGTAAAATTATTTGAATTTGTTGTTGTAAAATTATTTGAATTTGTTGTAAAATTATTTGAATTTGTTGTAAAATTATTTGAATTTGTTGTAAAATTATTTGAATTTGTTGTAAAATTATTTGAATTTGTTGTAAAATTATTTGAATTTGTTATGTAGTTAAATTTGCAGTATTTCATAAAACAATTTAAATGGAATACGTGGTTACAAGATAATATGATAATCATATTATTTAGAAAACACTCATTGTTTTTGTTATTAATAATGTCGTTATAACAAAAACAACAAGTTGGGTGTTTATATATGTGTTTTTCCATTAATTCGTTTATCCATACTGAATTGTCATTATGTAAAATAATATATAATTCGGTTAAATATGGAGGATGAATTATAGAAATAATATCATCATTGCAACGTAATCCTATCATATAATTCTAAATCTTACAATTAGTTGATACGTTGATACGTTGATACGTTGATATGTTGACAGGTGTTGTCAGGTGGTATGTTGTCAGGTGAGGTATGTTGTCAGGTGAGGTATGTTGTCAGATGACTAATTTCTTAAACTATATTTTTAGATTCATTTTTTATTTAATGGAATTTCTAAATTCATCCGGATCGGTCGATTTAGAATTCTAAAGGGATCGGTCGATTTGAAATTCTAAAGGGATCGGTCGATTTGAAATTCTAAAGGGATCGGTCGATTTGAAATTCTAAAGGGATCGGTCGATTTGAAATTCTAAAGGGATCGAAATCGATCCCCCTATTTTTGTAAATATCCATTCGGTAAAATATCGTAATTATGTGAACACTCTCCCTTATTATTCGGATAAACATCCATGATTTTTTTATCAAATCCGTAAGATTGTGCTAAAGAATCATCTTCTGGTTTATATTTACATTCAGAACATTTTGTTACTGGTTTAGTCATTCCTTTTAACTCATTTTCGATATCAACGTTCATTTTTGGAACACCAGAGGGAATATAAGTTAAAAATGGTGCAGTGTAATTATTACATTCGTTTTTATTAACAAATCTTGAATTATCAACTACATAATCAAATATACTCTTATTACTTTTGGCATATTGTTTCATAAAACACGCATCGTATTTATTTTTTGTAAAACTCATTATATTAATATTACATATAATAATTTTCTATAATTGTTTGCAAATAGTGTATTAAATAACAATATTATTTAACTTGTAATCGTAATAATCCAATGGTCGTCTATTATAAATACGATCACATATATAGTTTTCACTAAATGTATTTTTAGAACATATAGCCAATACACACCGTTTATATTCCGAAATCCAATTGTGAAATCCATTCTGTTTAATGTGATCCATCCACTTTAATAAAAACTGTTTTTGTTTACAAGAAATGTCATTTAATCTATCTTGTACATATAATAAAACCCAAAAACCACAATTCATTGTTGCACCAACTTCGTGTATTTCCATAAATTGAGGTCCATTATGGTTTGCATGTATATAACGGTATTTATTATCACGAAAAGCCATTTTTAATAATTTATTTAAATCTTTGTCATAACTGGAATCAGATGGTTCAAAACGCTCAGCAATATTACGTATATTATCAACTATCAATATATTATAATGAGAACTATACTCGTCAATTATAAAAATTGGCAATATACGTAAATGATGAACCATATTATTACTTTTTCTAGAAAATGTACATCTTGGTACATGTAAAGATCCATGTGATTTAATATAAACAACAAATGAAGAGTAGTCTATATAATCTCTGAAATATGTGTGTAAAAAATAATAAAGCTCACCTACACTTAATGGTCTGAATTTATTAAAATGATCTGTGTAATTTATAAATTTGACATTTTCTGAATTATTTAAAGAATTAACATTTACAGAATTATTTACAGAATTATCATTTTCTGAATTATTTACAGAATTCATATCTTAAATTATCATATATTTTTAAATTGTTATTATAAATGGAAGATTTATGGTGAACAGAATTGTCAATTAAAAAATTACCACCGTAAATTAAAACGTGATTTTTGAATATTGTGAAAATAAAATATTTTATTATAATATATAATGGCATCAAATTATACTAACCCTATTAATATATTAGATTCTAACAATGCAACAGGCCTTGGGACAGGTGGGTCTCTAAATGTAGAAGGAGGAGCGTCAATAAAACAAGATACATTTATTGGTGGTAATGTTTCTATTTCAGGTACAACTACTTCATTTTCTGACAATATTTTACTAATAAATAAAAACCCTACTCAGTCTACAGATACAGGTATAATTTTTCAACGTTATACTAGCGATATACAAAACAATGATAATTATGCCGGTATTATATATTCTGAACAAAATGATGCATTTAATTTAGGATATCTAGTATCTGATGCTGATCGTAATTATGTTTCAATAGGGAATCTTGTTTCTCTTAATACAAAAGAAATCACTACAGGTAATATCAATTTTACAGGTAATTTATATAAAAATGGTACACTTTACAATCCAGGTAGTCAATGGACTACTACTAATTCTGATATATCTTACACATCAGGTAATGTAATCACTAGTAATCTTATTACTACAAATATATCTGGGTCAAATTTACGTTTGTCTGGAGATTTATATGTAGGTGGTACGTTATCAACAGTTAATGTTACAACAACAAATGTAGTTGATATAAATATATCAACAGGTACTATTACTGTATCTGGATTATCTAATTTTGCAAATGCAACAGCTACTAATATTTCTTCAAGTACACTAAATAATTCTGGATTACTTTCTACTTTAAATATAATAAGTTCAAATACAACTTTGGGTTCGTTAAATGCTACAAATAGTACAATTACGAATGTTGTTGCGACAACTTTGACATCTGGTAATATTTATTTTACTGGAAATTTATATAAAAATGGTGTTTTATTTGCAGGAACTTCACAATGGAGTAATGGTGCAGGAACAATACATTATACAAGTGGAAATGTAGGTATTGGTAGAATTAATCCAGAGTATACGTTAGATGTAACTGGAAATGCTAGAGTTACAGCGACATCTGTAAATACAGTTACTGGAGGTGTTACATTAATAACTCTTGAAAGACCAGGTGTTTCTGGTACGACATACCCAAGTTATGTAGACTTTAATGTGCATAGATATAGTCAAGTGAGCTCAGATGCATGGACACAATTAGATTTAAATTTATCAAATGGACAAAGCGTAGGAAGAACAAATGTAATGACGCTCCGTGGAAATGGAAACGTTGGTATAGGAACAACTGCTCCAGGGTACAAATTAGATGTTGTGGGTTCTGCTAACTTTACTGCTAATTTACTTGCAACAAATATAAGTGGAGGAAATATAAGTGCAGGAAATTTAAACGCAAATTTGGTCAACTCAGCTAAAATGAATGTATCACATACAAGTAATAATCTAATTACAGGAGGTATTGCATTGTTGACTCTTAATAGACCAGGTGCTGTAAACCAGGCATATGATAGTTCTGTAGACTTCAATATACATAGATATAGTAATGTTAATTATGCTGCATTTACACAATTAGATATAAATTTAACAAATGGACTTTCGTCGGATAGAACAAATGTAATGACGCTCCGGGGAAATGGAAACGTTGGTATAGGTACAACTGCTCCAGCTTATCAATTACATTTATCAAGTGACAGTGCTGCAAAACCAAGTACTAATACGTGGACTATAAGTTCTGATAGTAGATTGAAAACAAATATTACTATGGCCAATTTGGATATTTGTTACGATAATGTAAAGAATATTCCATTAAAAAGATATACGTGGCGAGATGACATCTACACAACTGACCAAGTACATGACCGTTCTAAATTAGGTTGGATTGCACAAGATGTAGAAACATTTATACCAAAGGCTGTAGAACAAATGGAAATGCACGGATATTCTGATTGTAGAACGTTGAATTCTGATCAAATTATAGCGAGTTTATATGGATCTGTCCAAAAATTAATACAAGATTTTGAAAATGAAACGACACAACATAATGCAACTAAACAAGCATTAGATAATTTAAAGACAGAATTGCAAAATAAATTTCCTGGTGAATTTAATTAACTTAAGTTATCACTTTATTTTTTAAATTATAATATATTTTTAAATTGTTATTATATATAAATGGAAAGTTTAGGGTCGTCTGAATTGTCAATTAAAAATTTACCACCAGAATTAAATTTAGAAAATGTATTAAATTTAGAACTCCAAGATATGTTAAATTTATGCTCCACAAATTCTAAATTTCGGGAAATTTGTAAGAAATATGAAGAACTAATTTACAATAATTTATTAAAGCGTGATTTTGGATTTTATAACGAAAAGATTGGGTCAAAAATTGTATACAAGTTATTATACGAAATATCAAAATGGGATAGGAATTTAACTCCATTTAATATATATAAACCAATACAAGAATACGATTACAAAGGTTTGCAACATTTAGTTGATCTAGGATTTTTAAATAAAACACGATATGTTAACACAACCCCATTAGAATATGTTATAATTAATTACAATAAAATACCTAATGAAAAACAAGGAGTTGCCAATAAAATAATAGATTTGATTGTAAAAATTACAATCAGCAGTGATAATATAACTCCTATTGAGTTAAAAAGTTATATTTTATCTAAAATGCTGTCAAGTAAATACAAGCGTCAAATAATTGACGTTTGTAAGCATATTATAAACACTAAATATTTTTTAGAAATAATATCATCAGAATATTATAACCCAAAATTACATGATGTAATGGAATATATGAAATCACTAGTAAAATCTGATTTGCAAAAATACATATACCCAATATCTACCACTATACTACAATCAATTGAAAATAATGACATCCAAACACTTAATGAATTATTAATGAATAAAAAGTATACAAATGACGAATTAAACTCGAGTTTACTTTTAGTAATTGGATCAAATAACATAGATTTAATTAATTTATTGTTAAACAATGGTGGTGATATAAACCACAATAAAGGTTATCCATTAAAATATGCAATAGATAGTGTAAAAGTAAATGCTAAAACAATTGAACACTTGATAAATCGAGGTGCTAATGTAATGGTTGGAAAAAACAGTATACTTAAACTAGCTATAAAAAGACGGAGATATGATATTATGAAACTCCTATTAGAAAAAACACCAAGTGATAAAATACTACCAGATATAGCCCGTGAATTATTTAAAATATTTAGACTTAAAGTACGTCTAGATTTAGAAAGACTTCTTGAATCTAAAGGATTCACGAACCCTTATCCACATATTGAAGCTGATTCTGATTACGAATATAGATAAAAATACCTTATATATTAATTGTATTTAAATAATCAATTAATGATGTATCTTTGATTGTTGAATCGCACATAATTTTTCCTATTCGAGTTATTGAGCCAGTAATATATTTAAAAACTTGTGATTTCTTATCAATTTCTAAAAATAAAGTTATATTTCCTTCTGGGTTTTCTTTCCAAAATATATAGTCATAATAATTTACAGATGAAAAAATACAATATATAGGTTTATTTTTTTCCATTAGTTTTTCAACAAACAAATTATTACTAGATAAACCACGTTCTAAAACTTTTTTATAATCAATATAATTAACAACACTATTTAATGGATTTCCCATAATACATATTTTATTAATATATATTATATTTTTGAAAAATACGAATTACAGCTTTTTCTTTCATTTTAGCTTCAAGATCTAAATTAATTTTATGCGTTTGAATCGTATGTAAAAGTGCTTCTGGTAAAACTTCAACGTAATCAGAATGTGCTCTTCGAACTGTAATAGAATCGTTTACAGTAACTCCTCGTCTTGATTCTGACAAATGGAAAAGTGGTGTAATATTTCTATTTTCCCATATTTGTAAAACTTGATTTGTAATATGAATTAATTCAGTTGTTGTTTTTATAGTACCTGGATTGATATTATGATGATGATAATCAATGACAATTGGTACTTGTAATTCTTGTGAAACTGGTAATAAATCTTCAATAGAATAAGCCATTTCGCAATTTTCAAGAACTAAACGATTTTTAGAACTTTCAGACAACATTTTGAAATTATCTTTAAATCTAGACAAGGCTATGTCTTTACCATCATGTTTAGAACCACCGTGTATAACAATAACACTATCGTTATCACATCCCATCATATCCAAAATTTTAGAATGAATATCAATATCGATAATACTTTTATCTACAACATCTGGTCGATGTGATGTTAATTGATTGTATTGTCCAGGATGAAAAGTTAATGTTTGACGATAATGTTTTGCTAGAATACCTAAATTATATAATTTTGTACGAAATTGTTCAAAATCGTATTGTTTAAAGTAATCTGGATGACTAGCAAATGGGAACATTTCACTAGACATCCTGTATAAAAATATGTTGTTACGTGCATTCCATCTGAAAATAGCAGGTAAATCATCAATGTTTTGATGTGCCAAATTATATATATAATCAATTCCATTTTGATGTACAGTTTCTAAGCGACAAGTACGTGATGTAAATATACCAAGATCTCTTAATCTTGTATTGATACAACAATAACCCATATTAAGATTTTTTAGCGAATCTGAAGAAGACATTTGATTTTTAATAAAAGTATTTTTTATTCAATTTTTAAAAATTGAATAAATACGTGGTTTGGTATATATAATAAAGGGCTTTGCAATGAAACTAAAGATCTTTTTACTATCATTTCTGTTTAAAAAATGTTTGGCATATTATCAAATTACTCATAGGTTTTTAGGAGAAAGTTTAGCAGATAATATAAAAACTACACAATTAGATAATGTAATTAGTAATATAGAAAATTTAATTCCTTTATCACAATTTGGAGTTCAAAGTACATGGGCTGATCGAGTCAAGCGGAAAAGTGAATATTTATGGTCTGCACCATTGCATTACATTGATATAAATGAATGTGGTTTAAATAATAAACTTGATTTGGATAAATATTGTAATAACAATTGTATTTATACAGTAATATTGAATATGACAAATTCGTTAAGAGATACACACTTTACAGATTTTAAATCATCAACGGAAGATCTTAAATTCTTATTGCATTTTTTACAAGATTTACATCAACCTCTTCATTTGAATGGGTGGTCTAGAGGAGGTAATTCTTGGAAAATAAAATTAAAAAGGGGTGATCGTATTATAAACACAAACTTTCATACTTTGTGGGATAGTTATATTCCAGAGTTTTACATTAAGACATACGAGCCAATTGCATTTAGTGAATCTTCAACTATTGAATTTAGTGGTATATTAGAATATCAGAGTTATTTAAAAAATTATATCGAAATGCTTTCAAATATATCGTGTAACATAACAATGACACAACAACACGAAATAGATTTTGATCAGTATTTTACACAACACTTGGGTATAATACAGATGATGTTTGGGTTATATATGAAAACTTCAATGAATACATTATTATTCATTTTCAATTAAACTATCTTAACACGAGGTGTGTTAATTCACTTGGTAATTTTTTTGTGTTTATAGATTTATCTAAATTATAACTTTCAATAATTTTTCCTTTAGATTTTTTATTATAAAAATCCCATATACTTTCTATTATATGAATAAAATTTTTATCGTTGCCTAAATCATTTATAATGTTTCTTATAGTTAGTTTAAAACTAGCCGGACTTGTTGAAAAATCTAATGTAGATTGAAACAAACGCATAATATCAAAATTTCTATAGATTTTCTTATTTTTTCCTTTGTATTTTTTTCGAACAATCCAACTTTGCAAACTATCAGGAATCCAAGCGTGACCAAAATCATTTATATAAAATATATATCCGTAATTAGGTACATAATAATTTTTACCATTTATTTTATATCTCCATACACCTCCTGGTTTTACACGTTTTACAAGAATATTATCAGAATGTAAATCAAGATGTGTTAAATTAAAATATGATTGTAAACAATAAATAGCTGTTGTAATTTGAAAATAAGCATTATACCATGTATCAATATCGTGTTTATTCCTTACCCACTGTGAAAATGTTTCAGAACCACTAATCAACTCGTTGTAATATTTACTTGAATACAGATATTGATCAGTGCAAGCTCCTTCTTCACGTTTTTTAAATGTAGATTTATAATGTAGTATAAAATGAGGTGATATTTTTTGTAATACAAGTTCATTTGTCATTCTCATAACAGCAAGTTCTATAAAATTTTCATATTTTAAAGCATTGTGACTAAAGGGTTTTTTTAAAAACCGAACTTGACGATTTTCAAGATACATTTTTTTTACTGCTACACAAGTTTGTTTATCACAATAACTATAAACTGTACCCTGAAACCCCTTACCTAATAATTTATCTTTTACAATTTGTAAGGCCCCTCTACCAGTTTTATTTAATCCTTCGGTAATCTTTTTATATAAACGTTTTCTAGTTTGTATATTATATTCCATTACTAATACTATATAAATTAATACTATATAAATTAATACTATATAAATTAATGTAAATTTTTATAACATTAATTTACTTTTTGTTTATTTAATTGTTTATTTAAGTTATTTTTTACCAGTCTTTATTTTTTTAACAACAGATTGGCGTTTTCTAGATCCCATAACAATTTCAGTAAAGCGTTTAAGGTCCTTGTCTTTACGTAATCGTAAAACAAATGCTAATATAGCATCTAATTTTGGTTTACCTAATTTTGTAAAGTTGTATCGTTTTGCAACATTTGCAATATTAGAACGTTGTTTACTAGAAAACTTTTCTAGACCACAAGAAGTAGAAACTTTTCTAATAAAATCTTGCCCTAATGCTTGTGCTAAATTTTTTGCAAAAGATGTTTTCCATGGCATAATTTGATAATAAATGTTGTAGTCCTTGCAGCAACTAATAATATCAGTAACACTTTGATCACCTGTTATTAAAACATCTGGTAAACAATTTTTAAATAATCCAGTATATTTATCATATGGTAAAGGTGTTACGTCTGCCCTAAGAGTTAATGTGCTACGTTCAGTTTTTGTTTGTTTACTGTCTTTTGTTTTAATTAAGACATTTTTATAATAACCCTTGGATTTAATATAAGCAAACAATCGTTCCAAGGTACGTTTATCTTCTAAAATGTGAGGTGGAATAACTACATCTAGTTTGCTATGTCGTTTATGATATTTTTTACACATTAGTTTTATAAAATTACCAAAACATTTACCAACATCTACACGATCATCTCTAGTTAAATGAACCATAAGATATGGATGATTAATTTTTATAGTTTTTTCAAATTTAAATCGTGTAACAAGTAATCCAAATAAATCCTTACCAATACCAGTTGGGAAATCGTATTTTTTTGGATCTGGAGCATTATATTCAGAGAATAAAAGGGTATTAAACGGGTTAGCATATGGTAAGAAGTTCTTGACAATATTTTTATTTGGTTCATAATCTGTACCAATCCAAGGAGTTACCATGATTAAATCAAAGTGATGTTTTAGATTAGCGCGTTGCGTTGGATTTCCCTTACGATCAATGTTGTATATTTTCATAGTTTTTAAATTTTCACATTCTACATATGCCTTCTTACCTGGAGTCTTTAAACAATAAATATTTTTCAAACCATTTTTGATAAAAGGTAATGGTTTAGTTGTTATCATTGTACAGTCTAATCCATACCATTGTCTCATGAAATGATACATTTTTAAAGCAAAAACAATATCACCGTATCCATAACACGGATGACAAATCAAAGCAACACGTAACTTACCACCAAGTCTAGTAGATAATCGTTCCTTATTAGCCATCATAATACGCCAAGGGACTTCGTACATTTGTTTGTAAGATTTTACAGTTTTTAATTGTTTTAGAATATCTTCCATAATAATAATTATATGCAATATTTTAAAAAAATAAAATATTGCATATAATTATAAAATGATTGAACAATTTATTTCCAACTTATTCGGAGGTGGTCTTTTAGAAGACATTCAAGCTACCAAAGCTAAACTTAAACACTCCGCTATTCGCCCAGAGCTTATGGAAGCTAAACAACGATTACGTCACAGGGGTGAAGTATATAATATTTCTCGAGGTAAAATTTGCTCAGTTGGTAAACGTCTTTCTAAAAATAAACGTTGTATTAAAAACAAATTAGCATCTCCTGTTAAAAAAGTCAAGTCCCCTAAACGCAAGTCCCCTAAACGCAAGTCCCCTAAACGCAAGTCCCCTAAAGTCAAGTCCCCTAAACGCAAGTCCCCTAAACGCAAGTCCCCTAAACGCAAGTCCCCTAAAGTCAAGTCCCCTAAACGCAAGTCTAAGAAAGTCAAGTCCCCTAAACGCAAGTCTAAGAAAGTCAAGTCCCCTAAACGCAAGTCTAAGACCGTAAAGTCTAAGAAAGTCTAAGACCGTTAAACGCAAATAAATAACGTTCAATGTATTTATTGTTAGTTTAAAGAGAATTTAAACGTTTTATGTTTAAATTTTGAATTGTGTAGATTATGTAAAAATTAATTACTGTAGTTTAAAAACAATAAATAATAAATAATAAATGGCAATAACTTATTATTTATTTTTAGATAAAGAATTTTGTATACAAAATGTTTTTGAAAATTTGCAAGAGAATATCTTAGAACCAGGTATTGTATATAAAGAAATTAAAGAACACCCTATTTTACCTCCATATATAGTAATAGTATCCATATACAAAGATCAATATTTGTTAGAAAAAGTTAAGGAAGAGTTAGAAGACATGGGTTACGATAAATCTTTTGAAATTGTTAAAGCACTTGTGTAGGTACATTTTACGTATAATAAATTGATTTTTTTTTGTAAAAACATTAATATTAACTATGAGTACTTCTAATAATCAAAATCGCACTTTCCCAAAACTTTTTGGCAGTGATGTCAAAGGAAAAACAAAGGAATGGAATGTTATTGTAGTTAATAATGGAGATCATTCTGTTATTGAAATTGAATACGGATATGTATCCGGAAAAATGACTAAAAGCACAAAAAAAATTACATCTGGAAAAAATATTGGCAAACGCAATGAAACAACTCATTTTGAACAAGCCGTTCTTGAAGCTCAATCTAAATGGAAGAAAAAGACTGAACAAGAATTTTCTGAAAATGTTTTTAATGGAGAGAATAAAGGTGTCGAACCTTTTGAAAATGATCATAAACCTACTGACATCACTTGTGAAAAAATTATCTTTCCTATGTTGGCATGTGATTTTCAGAAATTCAAACACAAAGTAAAGTATCCTATATATATTCAACCCAAACTTGATGGTTACAGAATGATTTTTAATAGCCAAAACAAGTCATGTAACTCAAGACAGGGTAAATCATTTAGTTCTATTAAGCGTACTTGTTTATATAAGGAATTAACTTCTATAAGTGAATCCATTATTCTTGATGGAGAATTGTATCAACACGGAGGCGTGTTTGAACATCTTGGAATTCTCAGAAAAAAGAAACTTGATGAATCTGATTACGAAAAACTTGAACAGATTGAATATCACGTTTATGATTATATCGATGAAACCAAGACTTACACGGAACGACTGGATGTTTTAAAAATATTTTTTAGCAAAAATTCATTCAAGCACATTTGTTTTGTCGAAACTCGTACTGTCTCATCAGAGAATGAACTTAAAGATCAACATTTAGCTTTTGTTAAATCAAATTACGAGGGAAGTATTGTAAGAACTGGTTCGGGAAAATATCGTTGCAAAGCCAGATCACAAGATCTTTTAAAGTTTAAAGATTTTGCAGACTCTGAATACAGAATCATTGGTTTTACTAGTGAACAAGACACTGCTTCTAACAAAGACTTGATTGTATGGGTTTGTGTAAATGAAAATGGCGATAAATTCAATGTTAGGCCAAAGGGTACAAGAGAAGAACGCAATGAACTTTACCAACGTGGACATGAATTTATTGGACAACAAATTCAAGTCAAATACTTTGAACTTACTGATTCTGGTATTCCAAGATTTCCAACAACAAAATCTGAATCATATACAAGTTATATTAGAAACATTATTGAATAAAATGTTGTTGAATTGAATAGGGTAATTTACTTTGATGTTTAATATAAGCGATGTTTGTTTAACGGTAAAAATGTAATTTATTTTTATTTACTGATAATAGAGTAAATAAAATGAGTAATCAATTTTCGATGAAGGGATCGACAAAACCATTAAAGGGTATGACAGTATCCTCTAATTTTGGTTCATTTGAAACCTTGACAGCTACTAATTTGCAATTAGAATCTATTAATATTGCTGGTCTTTTTGAAGATGGTGTTTTCCAAAATGTTGTTATAAAAGATTCTCAGATTTTTAATACTGTTATTGGTGCAGAAGGTCCTAATGTGGGTTATTTTAGTGATCTTAGAACAAATCAAGATGTTAAATTTATAAGTAATATGTTTACTTCGTATGTTCAATGGGATCCATCAACTGCTGTTTTTAATATCAATGATTCTACATTGCGAGTAAATGAATGTTCTTATTTAGGAAATTTGGAAATTTGTGAGAATTTTATTAGAGCAACAAATTTAGATGGAAGTATTAATTTATTTCCTCAGGGGAATGGTACTGTTTATATTTGGGGTCCAACTTATATAAGTACATCTACTGGTAGTTTTTATGCAGAATTTGTAAGTGGTGGATCTTCATTATTAACAAAGGACAATATTAGTTTTTATTCAAGTGAAGGTTCAAGTAGTTTAACTACATATGATAATCAAACATTTACGACAACAAATGGTGACATAGAATTCGTTACAAATACTACTAAAAATATCAATGTTTCAAATATTCAGACAACTTCTGGTAATACAATTGTATCAACATATGGATATCATAATGTAAAAACAGGGGATGTGATCACGTTATCTAGTGCTGGTAGTTTAGGTGGAACGTATACTGTGGGATCATTATATACTAAACAACAATTTGGTTTAGTGCCAAATACAACAACAGCAAGTGCAATTACTACAGGTACTTATTCTAAAATACCAAGTAATAATATTATACTAAATACTGAATCGTTTGTAAAAATACCAACTGATACACGATTAGTTTTGGGGACAACTTCAAATGCAATATCTGGAAATACTGGAAGTTTATTGATTGCAAGTAATGGTGACACTGTGTTTTCTGTTCCTACTTCTAACTCTATTCTTATACCACAAACAACACGTATTCAGTTTGCAGGGGAGTATAATACAGCAGGGAGTTATACGTCTAATGGGAACTATATAAATTATGATTCTTCAGCAATAAATATAGTTACAACAAATCAGTTAACTGCGACCGGACCGCTTACTCAAATTGATTCTACAAATACACGTCTTTATGATCCTATTTTAACAATAGCTGATTATTCTTTATCTGCATCAGATAGTAAAGATAGAGGTATAGAGTTTCGTTATTACGATACATCAAGTGGTTCTATGAAATTAGGTTGGTTTGGTTATAAAGTAGATAGTGGACACTTTACACTTATACCAGATGCAACTAATATTAATGAAACTATTTATGGTAATGCTGGTACATTAGATGTTGGGGATATTTCTACAAAGAATATAAGTATTAACTCTGGTGGTACATTAAATACAAATTGTGGAAGCATAACAAATGTAAGAAATATTTCTGGATGTTCAGGTATTATAAATGTAAATGCATCAAACTACTTGAATATAACAGGTGGATCAAGAATTTCTTTAGTTTCTGATGGTGATATTTATATACCAAATAATATACCAATAACATTAGGAACATCTGGAACTTCCGTAGTAGAAGAAACATCTGGTAACGTACGTGTTACAGGATCTAGAAACATTAGATTTTTAACACAAAGTAATGGATCTATTAGTGTACCGGTGGGGACTTATGTGTCATTTGATGGTACATCAGGGGGTTCGCAACGGATATCATCTAATACGACTGGTGATTTGGTAGTAACTGGAAACAAAAATGTTTATTTGACAGTAACAAGTGGTAATTTTATATTATATCCAAGAAATGGTGTTAGTGCAACTTCTAGTAATATTCAGTTTGGTAATTCAAGTGAATTATTATGGGGTAGTACAGCTGGTATAAATTTGTTAACAAATAGTTCAAGTGGTACCGTTAATCAAATTGCTTCAAGTAATGTAAACATTTCAAGTTCTATAGGAAATATTGTTTTAACAACTTATACAGGTGATATTGGTTTATTTTCGACAAGTGGTAATGTAAGGGTCCTTCCAACAACTAGATTAGTTTTTGATATATCAGGAACATCAAATAGTATTAGATACGATTCGTCAAATTTGGTGATTAATGGTGGTGGTACAACTGGGGTAGATATAAAAAACGCAAACACTATTAATTTAGGTGCAAGTACAAGTGTAAATGTAACAACTGGTACGCCTGTAAATTTTTCAGGAGATCTTAAACGTTTTATTGTTACAGATACGGTTTCAAATTTTTACATATCAAATACAATAACATCAGGTTCAATTATAGTTAGTTCAGCTACAACTTTTATTAACAATGGTACATCGGGGACATTAAATGTTATAAATAACATATCAAACATTTCAACAGCTACTATAACTATAACAGGAACGTCAGGTAGTGTTTTAAATGTTAATACTGAAAATGTTAGAATTCAGGATCCTATACTTTCACTTGCAAACTACAATCCTTCCCAAAACGATAATAAAGACAGGGGTGTAGAGTATAATTATCGTTTGGTAACAACAGGATCATTGAAATCTGGCTGGTTTGGTTGGAAAAATTCAACATCACGTTTTACATATTATTCAGATGCAGTAAATACTGGAGAAACAATTGCAGGAACTATTGGAAGTGCGGAATTTGATAGTGTATATTTAAAAAACACAATTGCATTTTCAAACTCTGGTGTATTAGATATGAATTGTGGTACTATAGCTAATCTAAGGACTATCATAGGATGTTCTGGAGTGGTAAATGTTATAGGTACAAATAGTGTTAATATATCAAGTAGTAATATAATGTTGGAAAGTACTACTAAAGTTCAAATACCATATAATATACCCCTGTCATTTGGATCAACTACAAATTCTATTGCGTCTGATTCTAATGGAACAATGACTATAACTTCAAATAATGGGAATGGTACTATTGTTTTTAATTCAAATATTCAAATTAATGGGACAACAAATACAGTTTATAGTACAGTTACTAATCTTCAAGACCCAATTTTTTCACTTGGTGGTGTTACAGGGCCTATTATTAATGATCTTAAAGATAGAGGTATTGAATTTAAATGGAATGTTAATTCAGGTATAAGTGGTAGTAGAACTGGTTTTTTCGGTTATAAAAATAATTTGGGTAGGTTTGTGTTTATTCAGAGTGGTACTAATGTGGATGAAGTATATACTGGTACGTATGGTGATGTACAGTTTGGTGATGGATATTTTACAAATTTAGATTTAGCAAATGGAACAATTTCAAATGTTAATATAATTTCTGGTGGTAGAGTAAGTATAGTTTCAACTGGTGGAACTTTAAATTTAAGTAGTGGGAACATATTAGTTCCATATGATAGCCGTGTTGCATTTGGAACAACTGTTAATTCGATTAGTGCAAATACGAATGGTAATTTAACAATTACTTCAACGGAAGATATATCCTTGGTGACACCTACGTCAGGAAATGGTTCAGTGCGTATTTTAGAAAACACACCCCTATTTTTTGGTTCAGATAATTCAGATTACATTGTTAGAAATACAAGTAATAACTTGCAAATTGTAAATACAGTGGGTAATATAGAAATGTATCCTAAAACTTCATCTGGTAGTGTATTAGTACCTACACATACATATTTAGCATTTGGATCTACTGAAAATAGCATAGTTAGTAATGGTCAAGAGTTAATGTTGAATGGTTATAATGGAATAAGTATTAATACGACGAATTTTACAATTTCTGGTAATGTAAATATTATAGGTACTATTAGTGCAGCAGTAGATAAAGATTTTGATATTAATACCTATATTTTACCACTTGGTACATCACAAGTTTTAAATATTTCAAGAGTTGATAATTATAGTACAGTTGGAAATGTTAAAATAACAACAACTACACAACACAACTTGGTTGTAGGTGATGATGTAACCATTAGAAATACCAATAGTAAACCTAGTATTGATGGGACTTATACAATTAATCAAATCGTTGATTCTACTTCATTTGTTGTAATTTATTCTAGTGGTATAACATCAAGTGGTCTTGACAATGGATCTGTTAAAAGTAATTTAACAACTTACCAGGGAAAAGATGTAGGTATTCAGGTTAATTATTGGACTACATCAGGAAATGTTAATTTAACATCTGGTACATTAGGTTATAAAACTGGGTTTTTTGGTTTTAAAAACAACACGGAAAGATGGACATATTATAAAAACGCTACAATAAGTAATAATATTGTAACAGGTGACCTAAGTGATATAGAAGTAAATAAAGTTTTTACGAGTCGAATATCTGGATTTATATTAGATGGTAATATTACAGCAGGGTCAAATGCTATTATTGGTAGTAATTTTCAAATATCTGGAGGTACTATAAATGGAACACCTATTGGTGTAAATACGGCACAATCTGGTAGATTTACCAATTTGAGTAATACCGTTTCTGCAAACTTTTCAAATGTTACTTTGTCATCTTCTTTAGCTTATACTTTTGAAAGATATACGCTTTCTTCTGGTATTTTACCAACAAGAAATCCCAGTACGTCTTTTATTGTTTCATTATTTTCTGTTTCTGGTGTTAATTATACTAGTTCTTCTGGTACTATGCCTAGTAATAGTGCTAATATACCAGATGGTACTTTAAAAATTTTAGTATGTAGTTCTATGGGTGTTGGATGTTCTCATACAGTATTCTTTGGAGCTAATAAATTGATTACTCCTAATCCATTAAATACATCAGCTCAAGCTACAAGGATTACATTTAAACGTCAAGGGCAAAGTGCACAATTGATGTTTGATGCACAAAGTAATAATAGTCAAGGGTCATGGATACTGCTATCCAATGGTGTGTATGTTAGTTAATTTGTGGTAAATTTTTATTAATCATAAAAAAATGAATAATAAATAAAAGAATTACATGTTGCAATAAGATGTCATTATATAACCAAACAAAAAATGAAAACGATGCTGATTTTGCTGATAGTATGTTGGACAAAATTCGTGATTTATTGATTGATCATAATCGTGAAACAGGGATGAATATTCCTACAGAATATGATTTAGAGTTATCGGATACGCAAAGAAATGCATTTTCAAAATTTAGATCTGGTAAATCTATGTTGATTTTGGGTAGTGCAGGTACTGGGAAAACTAGATTAGTAAAAGAATTTTACAAGTATGTAAAAAGAAATAACGAAACTAAAACAATGTATATAACATCTACTACTGGTATTTCAGCTTACAATATTGGTGGAATAACTATCAATAGTTTTATGGGTATTGGTACAGGTGATGCTTCAATTGATGTTTTATTAAAACGTCTCCGATATAAAATTGGTATCAAGGATCGTATTCGTAGGACTGATATACTTGTAATTGATGAAATTAGTATGATGTCTGCTTCTATCTTTGAAAAAATCAATGTTATTTTTCAAACACTTCGTAAATCAAGATTACCTTTTGGTGGTATACAATTGATTTTAACAGGTGATTTTCTACAATTGGAGACAATTTTTTCAAATCCAAATGCAGATAACCGTTTTATTATTGAAAGTGAACTTTTTAAAAAGATGTTTAGCAAATCAACGGTTGTTTTAAAAGAAAATTTCCGTCAACGTTCAGATAACAAGTATATTGATATTTTAATGAGAATAAGACGTGCAGAACAAACTGATGCTGATGTGTCAAGTTTACTTGAACGTTTATTAAAACGAGGACAACAAAAGGGTGAAGTTGTTCATTTAGTTAGTAGTAATTGGAAAGCTCAACAAATTAACACAGAAAGATTGGCATCTATAAATTCACCAGAATCATATTATGAGACAGTTTGTATAAAAACTGGTGACAAAGATACGTGTGAATTATTACAAAAAGAATTACAAAATCAATTTTCACAACGAGGAATTGAAACAGTAGCCTTAAGAAAGGGTTGTCGTGTACTATTGATTAAAAATTTGGATGTGGAAAATGGTTTAGTGAATGGTTCGATAGGGACAGTTGAAGATTTGTTTACAGATGGTGTTAAAGTAAAATTCGATAATGGAGTTACACAAATTATAAACAGGGTAGAGTGGGAAATTGAACTTGACAATGCAAGAGTTGTTCTTCAACAAATTCCACTTATGTTATCTTATAGTATTACAATTCATAAATCACAAAGTTTATCATTGGATAATGCTGTTTTAGATTTGGCTGATTGTTTTTGTAATCATATGGTATACGTTGCTTTGAGCAGAGTAAGATCATTATCTGGATTATATCTTAAGTCATTTAATCCAAAAAAAATAACAGTCAATCCAAAATTATTGGAATTTATCAATGCAATTGAAAACGAAGATGTATGTAAAATTTAAATAAATAGTGAAGCAAGAATACAAATAAATAAAAAATTGAATTTAATTCAAAAACATAATAAAAATACACTTTAACAAATGAACACTACAGAACAAAAACAAATGAACACTGCAGAACTTGAAATGAAAAAATTGAATTTAATTCAAAAAAATAATATTATCGCAAATGGTATAATTCATAATGATTAATTCATTTACATAAATTTTTGAAACCATACGGTATAGTTTAATTTTTTTAATTGTATATTCTTTAAAAATTTCTAGTTTACAAAACTGTATCTAGCTTTTATTAAGAATTTTCCTTTGAATTATTTTAAATATTTGCTAACTTCAATAAAACTAAATTGCAAATTGGTTATTTTAACTTTCTATATTTATATGAAATTCATCAAATATTTCACTAATTAATTTATAACTGTCATTTACAATATTTATAAATTTGTCCTCGTCTACAACATTATTATCTAAATAATCTTTGAATTCATTTATCAATTCCTTTGAATTGTTATATGTTAAAAAATCTATATGATCTGGTAAATATTTAGATAATAATTTTCCTCCAAATAACAAACCTAAAATAAACATATATCCATGTTCTAAAGGGTGTTCCTTACAACGATTTAATAATTTATTCATATTTGATGATATGTAATAAGAGACGTTTATATCCTTGTATAATTTACTAAATAACGATCTAAAAGGTTCCCATTCTGATCTATCGTCTTCCAAACGTCTTTGTATTTCACTTTGAATATATTTTATACACATTTTATTCATATTGATATACATTTCTCCAGCATCCTTGTTGGTTCTAATTAAATTTACAAATTTATGTGTATCTACCACTTTATGACTTGATTTTGTACTATTATATAATCTTTCTCTAAACATACTAGTTTTAAAAATCATTTTTTACTCATCATTTTAACGTATATGTAAATGATTGTAAATGATTGTAAATAATTGTTAAAAAATTTTATAACATTATATCAACTTGTTCAGTTTCCTTAAGTTTTGTGGCTCCAGTATAAGGGTAAGCTAAATGTTTGTCGAGTAAATATTGAGACAACATAATTGATTTGGTATTATCAGTATATACATCAGCGAGTAATCTTCCATATTTATCAAAGTCTTTGCATTCTAAATATACTATGAAAACAGATTCGTTTAATATTCGTTTGATATCTGTTCTAGTTATATTTATATCATATTCTTGCTTCGTGTCTTGTTTTGTGTCTTGTTTTGTGTCTTGCGTTATTAAACATAATAGTTCTAATCGTGCTTTTAGGGCAAGTATTTTATTGTCTTGATTTTTACTTTTCATTTCACAAGTATCTATTCCATTTATCCGTACATGATATTTGTAGTATGAATTAAAAACTGGTAGAATAATTACAAGGCTATCACCATCTATAATATCTACTAAACGTCCTGGTATAAAACTTCCATCAAGCGTGAATTCTGATGTGTTTATGTCATAATTATTAAAATTGTATTCATTCATTTATTAATACTGTACAAATTAAGTTTTGGTTAAATTTATCACGATTTAAAGTTAAAATTCTTAATTGTATTATTATGTCAACTAAAGGGGTAAAAAAATTAGATAATGATTTAAATTCAAAAAAGTGGGTTAAAAAAAATTATAGAAAAGTGTTGGAAATTGCTAATGCAAAAATTTCGGCTTCTATTGAAACAAATGATCAATCCAAGGTTAAAAAATATCGTTTAGAGGCAATTGATATAATTAGAAATTTTCTTAATAAGTTGGATTTGCGAGATTATTTATTACTTGATAGTAATCCGGAGGTACCCCAAAATATTTTTTGTGAAAGTTATTTTACACTTGGAACATTATATAAAAGTTATGTTGAGACAGAAATGCAAGGAGATATTGATTTACGTAGACAAAATGAGGCTAATAGAAATAAAAACATCGAAATATTTTCTAAAGAATTGGAGACAATGTTTAGAGAAGCTCTTAATTGTTTTGTAATGATTTTACGTGTTCGTTTTGAGGATGACCTAGCTTTAAAACAAATTACTAGTATATACACGTATATGAGTTTATTTGCAGGTGATTTGAATACTTGTTTAAGTTATATGAATGAAGCGTTAATATATGTACCAGATAATCCGACAATTCATTATAATTTAGGGTATATACATCAAAGATTGAATCGTTTAGATGCAAGTTTGATTCATTACAAGTTATCTATACATTTAATGGATAATATCAAACAAGATACTAATGAATTAAAGGAGGAATATAGAAGATTACGTATAAATGATTACAATGGTATATCTAGTATTTTTCGTGCATTAAAACAATGGCCAGAAGCTTTGCATTATTTGTTAAAAGCTGAACGGATAGATGGTTTAGATCCAGATATTCAAAATCAGTTGGGTGTGGTGTATACAGAAATGCGTAGAACAGATTTGGCAGAAACGGCTTATAATATGGCAATTAAAAATTACAAACGAGCTTTTGTATCAACTGACCACACGTTCCTATTATCCGAGTTGTATTTAAATTTAGGTCATATGCATTCTTATAATGGTGACAATCATAAATCAGTTGAGTGTTATAATAAATCATTACAGACATGTCCAAAGTTTAATTTACCATTTCAAAACAAGATTATGAACTTAAATTATCTTTTTGATCAATTAGAGGATAAGATGTATATAACAAATCAACATCGTTTAGTGAATAAATTATACAAGGGTGTGGGTAATAATCCAATATATAAATTTGGCGGGGATTTTTACAATACAGAAAAAATAAATATAGGTATTATATCGGGTGATTTTGTTGATCATCCTGTTAGTTTTTTTATAAGTACATTTTTGAAAAAGTTTGACAATACACGTTTTAATGTAACTTGTTATTCTGAATGTATTATAAATACTGGACTTTACAACGATAATTTAAGATTTACGACAATTAAAAACTTATCTGGTCAACAAGCAGCTGATGTTATTTACAAAGACAAGGTTCATGTGTTGTTTGATTTAGCTGGTCATACAGCATTTAATAGATTGGATGTTTTTGCTCTAAAACCAAGTCCTATTCAAATTACTTATATTGGATATCCATTTACAACTGGGTTGAATGAAATGAATTATCGTATTACTGATAACGTATGCGATGGAGATTTATCTGTTTCTCAAAAATTTTATACAGAACGTTTAGTAGCTTTGAAAAATTGTTTTTTGTGCTATGATCCTACTGTGATTAGTAATAATGGTCAAGGTAATAAATCACTTCACGAAATAAAATTACGTGAGCGTGATGGGTTTATAAATATTGGGTGTTTTAATAGAATTAATAAAATTACAGAAGGAGTAGTCGATTTATTCAATAAAGTTTTACTTGGAGTCCCACAGACGCGTTTAATTTTGAAAACAAAGGCGTTGATAAATAAAAAAATAAGGGAAAATTTTATTAAACGTTTTGACAAAAGTGTTCAAAATAGAATTCGTGTTTTGGAATGTACAATAACACACGATGATCATTTATTAACATATAATGACATTGATATTGCGATTGATACATTTCCGTACTCTGGAACAACAACAACTTGTGAGGCATTGTATATGGGTGTACCAGTATTTTCTATTTATGATAACAAATATTATTTTCATGCTCAAAATGTATCTTGTAGTATTTTGAAAAACAGTGGTTTGGAAGAATATATTATAAGTGAAAATGATAATTTAATAGAAAGGATATCTGGGTTTGTTGAGAAAATTGATGATGTAATGTTTTGGGATAGTCTTAAAACTCAAACGCGTTCAAAATTTAATAGTGGCTTGGTATGTAATAAGACAGAATACATGAAAAATTTCCAAATGTTGATAACAACTTTATTTACCGATCATAAAAACAATAAACAATAAACAATAAACAATAAACTGTAAAAAAACGTACATAGTGTTTAACGCTTGAAATCCCCGACCAATTATTTTCATCGTAATAAACAATACAATTTAGAAAAAAAAAATATATTTATAAATATTATAATATGACATTAAAAGAACAAAAATCAAAAGATCACGATCATATTTTCGGTTCAGCTTGGGTTTATAAGACAGCAAAAGCTGATTGGGTAAAAATAGTTCCTCCAGAAATAGGAGACATTAAATTTTCAGTTAGATCAGATGCTCACGTGGGTTGGTTGAAATGTGATGGTTCAGCCATTTCAAGAACAGCATATGCTGATTTATGGGCAGTTATTGGTACTAACTTTGGTGCTGGAAATGGTACAACAACATTTAACCTTCCAGATGCAAGAGGACGTGTTTTAGGAGGTATTGGTACAGGGAGAAATAACGATAATACCGATAATCTTACTGCTAGAACGTTAGGTGCAAAAGTCGGTGCAGAAACACATACTTTAACTGTTGATGAAATGCCAGCTCACACTCATACTTATTCAGGTGTTGCTGGACAAGGTAATTTTAGTGGAGGTGCTGATAATTCAGCTGATGAAGCAAACAGACCAACTGAAAACACTACTTCTACTGGCGGGGGTGATGCTCATAATAATATGCAACCAACTCTTTTTATCGGTAACACTTTTATTTTTGCAAAACATCAAACAGACGCAGTTCCTGCTTAAATTTTCATTTTACAAAATTTTATTTTATGTATTTATTGTATATAAAATAATGTTTCGTTTATTGTTTATATTTTTGATTTTATGGGCTTTATACAAATTGCAAACTACTACACAAGAACAATTTCGTAATAATTGTTGGTGTGGCAGATGCCCTTTATGTAGGAGTAGATCAGAATGCCCTACAAGAAATATGTCTTATGATATAAGAGGAGAAGCGTACTTTCCATTAACGAGAAATTTTCCATTTGACAATTCTGTTATTGGTCCGAGTAATAGAACATGTTACCCTAAAAGATTTTGGGGAAATTAAACAGTTTGAGTAGCTGTAGAACTAGTTGTAGAACTTGTAGATGTAGATGTAGCTGTAGATGTAGCTGTAGCTGTAGATGTAGTTGTAACACTTGTTGTAGCACTAGTTGTAGCACTAATTGTAGGTGTAGCACTTGTAGACTTTGATTTCTTATCCTTTTGTCTAAAGTTTTTATTACGACCTCTACGATTATGTTCAGTTTCATTTTCAGTATGAGTGACATTGTCTTCTGGTTTATTTCTACGTCTTTTAAAGAGACCTACGTCAGAAATTACATCATCAATACCAGCTTTATGTTTATGTATACCAAAATCATCTGTACTTTTTGCAAATACTATTGGATTTAATAAGCTAAACAAAATTAGTAAATTTTTAACCATTTGTTTATAATTTGTGATTTATAAACAAATGTTTAAATTTTTTCTTAAACGTTCGTAGCTGTAGATTAATATAGTTGTATAATACAAACTTTAATGTCCATTAATTTGGTTTATATTTGTGTATTTTGCAATGAGCAATTTGTAAATTTTGTTGATTTATTTTTAGAATCGGTGGATACTTTTGGTAACATTGATAGTAATACTGATATTATTATTTTTACACATCCAGATTTTGCAAATAGTATAAACGATGTTATATCAAAATACAATTTACCGATTAAAATTTATGAAATGGATTTAAATACAATTGTTGAGGCAAAATATTCAAGATTGTTAATTTTTGATACACCTTTTATAAACAAATACCAAAAGATTTTATACTTGGACACGGATATACTTGTAATAAATAGTTTATCTAAAATTTTTAATAATGATTTAGATGAAAAACTATATGTGGTTAGGGAATGTGATATTGGTTCTTCATATTTTGGAGGGAATTTATTTGATTTTAAAAAAATAGATCCCAAAACCCCAGCATTTAACAGTGGTGTGCTACTATTCAAAAATTGTCAAGTTATAAAGGTGTTGTTTAAAACTATATTAGATGATATTATAGATTATTATGTAATTGGTAAACGAACTGCAGGGTGTATAGACCAGCCCTTTTTTAATTATCATACAATAACGAAATCTTTACATGAAATGAATTTACTAAGTGGTATTTCAACAAATAATCCACAGTCATATAGAGATAATCCTAATCTGGTAGTTTGTCATTTTGCTGGAAAATATACAGACTTTGAACAAAAGCATGATAATATAAAAAAGTTTTTTGAAAATTTTAAAACACAGTTTAAAAATTAAGTAAATAATTGTATATTGTGTTTGTTTCTTGCATTATTAATATTAGTAAAAATTAATGGATGAATCAAACGTTAAAGATTTAAAGCAACTAATTGGGACAACCGTTAATAAATACACTATAACTAGATATATAAGTTCAGGGTCTTTTGGTAATGTATTTGAAGCAGTTCATAAAACAACAGGTGACACGGTTGCCCTAAAGATTCCTATAAAAAATAAAGATCGTGATGGGTTACCGGCATTAATGGATGAAGCTAGAGTATATAAACACATATCAAATCCTGAGCGTGGTATTGCAAATATGAAAATTGTACAAAGTAAAGATACAAAGATAATAGTTATGGATTTACTAGGTGGAAGTTTAGAAGCACTTTTAGGCAAACATAAACATTTTGGTATGAAAACAATAATTTTATTAGCAATGTCAATGATAGATATAATGAAGCACGTTCATAGTTGTGGTTATATACATAGAGATATTAAACCTGATAATTTTGCTGTAGGTTACAAAGAATCTCAAAAATTGTACTGTATAGATTTTGGATTATCTAGAAAATATTTAAAGAGAAATGGAAATCATATAGATTTTTCTGATAAAAAACGTTTTTGTGGAACAGCTAGATATGCTAGTATAGCAGCTCATATGAATCATGAGCAATCTAGAAAAGACGATTTAGAATCTATAGCGTACATATTAACATACATGTATAAGGGTAAGTTACCTTGGCAGGGAATAAAACACAAGGAAAAAAAGGAGCGTTACAAACTGATTGGTGAAAAGAAAATTGCGACGACTCCTGAAGTATTATGTAAAGATATGCCAAAGGAATTTGTGATATTTTTGAAATATGTTAGAAACCTAGATTTTGATGAAAAACCTCACTATTCTGCTTTAAAAAAGATGTTTTTTAATCTTTACAGATCAAGAAATTACAAGAATGACAAATTGGAATGGGAAAAATAAAGCAATATATATTCAAAAGGTTATGTTTTTAAAATAATGCGTTTTTAATTTAAAAATAAAATAGAATAGAGTATATAACCTACACATCATATACAAATGATAGAAGAAGTAAAAACAGATAATAATTGTATAATAAGAGCATTTGAAAATAATCCTATATCTATTTTAAAAGAAAATATTGATGATAAACATATATATTATTTCAAAGCATCTGATATTGGTAAAGTATTAGGTATTGTAAATATTAGAACAAGTATAATGAATTTTGACGAAGATGAGAAGGTAGTACGTACTACGTACTCATCAAATAGTGGAAATCCAGATATTATATTTTTAACAAGCGGAGGTGTTTATCGTTTACTTTACAACTCCAAAAAAGAAGTAGCAAAGAAGTTTAGAAAATGGGCTGGAAATATTCTTGATGATATTATATTTAATGAATCGGCAGAATTAAAGAAACAACTAAAAGAAAAAGAAGAACAATTACAATTAAAGGAAAATGATTTGCAATCTCAAAAATTATTAGTAAAAAAAAAGGATAAAGAATTAAAACAGATGGCAAAAAAAATTTCATTAGATTGGTTATATGTAGCAGTGACTGATAATGTACAAGGCGTATCTAAAATAGGTATTACCGAGGAAATTTTGAAAAGAATAGATGGGCATTTGAGTAGTAATCCTGGTTTCAAATATGTGTTTACATATCAATCAAAAAATAATAAATTGATAGAGAAATGTATTAAGGCGTTGTTAGATCCGTTTATAACAAATAAAAACGAATGGTTTAACATAGAATCATGTGATCTTATATATATAGTAGAATTTTTTATTGAATTATTTGATAAAAACAATGGAAGTGAAGACCCTAAATTAATAATAGATTTTATTAAAAATATTTCTAAAAAAGAATTACCCCAAGAATTTATATGTAATGAATTATATGATGATTTTTTTGAAACCAATATGGATATAGATAGTAACGGTGATAAAAATTATAAATGTACATTAATAAGTATTCAAAGGGAATTTGAAAAGTATTTAAAAGAACACGGGTTCAATAAACAAATTCGAGCAAACGTAAAATTTTTGGATATTTATACGTTAGATATAAAAAGATATATCAAATATAAATTCAACAAGACATGTGAAAGAATTAATATAGATGATGCAAAAAGTAATATACATATAGGAAGTACGTTTGGATTTTGTGGATTTAGAATGAAACGGTTATACGTAGATACATATTTTGATAGTGCTGTTTATAAGAATTTTATAGATAAATATTTGGTCATAACAAAAACGGAACATGACGAGGTTTCTTTATCGCAAATTTTAACAGTTTTTGACAAATATCTTAAAGATAATAATATAAATTCCAAGTTAGTAAAACAAAAGAATTACTTTAAAACTTCGTTTAGGGAAGAACTTTTAAAAACAATAGAAACTTTTATTGGAGTAAAATCAATAAAACGAACAAATAACAGTAAAAGAAATGGATATTCATTTTTTACAGGGATCAAATTAATTGCATAAAATGTTTAATTATTTTAGAAAATGCGTTAATTAAACATTTAATAATGAATTACGGGAAAAAAAAATATTTACTTATAGTATAAAAACAATGATTGAAAACTTTATCTCAAATTTGTTGGGTGGTGCTAAGAAGTCAAGATCTCACAAGAAATCAAGATCTCACAAGAAACGAGTAGTAGGAGCCCCTGCTGGATCCCCTAAATCTTTATCATTAGGTACTAAGAGAAAGGGACGTAACGGTAAAATGTATCAAGTTAACTTTAAGGGTACAAAACATGTTTGGGAACGATGTGTAAAGGGAAAATGTTCAGGACAAGGAAAGGTTCAAGCCGGACCTTCTCCTCAAGCTGGAGGAGCTAAGCGTAAATCCAAAAAACGATCTACTAAGAGAAAGTCAAAGAAGGTCAAGTCTCCAAAACGTAAATCTAAAAAACGATCTACCAAGAGAAAGTCCAAGAAAGTCAAGTCTCCAAAACGTAAATCTAAAAAACGATCTACCAAGAGAAAGTCCAAGAAAGTCAAGTCTCCAAAACGTAAATCTAAAAAACGATCTACCAAGAGAAAGTCCAAGAAAGTCAAGTCTCCAA
>Ga0209354_10000049_pt1 | contig 58771 bp, 91 predicted proteins | sample LauGreSpBDMM15DD_2_FD_187562 | JGI IMG/M metagenome (GOLD analysis project Ga0209354, IMG submission 187562) | Freshwater lake microbial communities from Lake Michigan, USA - Sp13.BD.MM15.DD (SPAdes) (version 2) | ecosystem: Environmental > Aquatic > Freshwater > Lake | place: Lake Michigan...
GAAGGAGCCTAGTCATGGCGACATACACCGCTGGCGAGCAGATTAACCGAGCCCTTCGATTGCTTGGCGTGCTGGCTGAAGGCGAGACTACTTCTGCGTCAGTGTCGCAAGACAGCTTGATGGCGCTCAACCAGATGATTGATAGCTGGAATACTGAGCGGCTGTCGGTGTTCAGCACTCAAGACCAGGTGTTTACTTGGCCTGCTGGCTTTATCAACCGTACCCTTGGCCCAACAGGTAATTTCGTAGGCAACCGGCCCATCTTGCTGGATGACGCGACCTACTACCGCGACCCAGGCACCAACGTCAGCTTTGGCATAAAAATGATTAACCAGCAGCAGTACGACGGTATTGCTGTCAAGACGGTTACGTCTACTTACCCGCAAGTGCTGTTTATCAACATGACGTATCCTGATGTGGATATGTACATCTATCCCAAGCCCACACGGGACTTGGAGTGGCACTTTATTAGCGTTGAAGAGTTGACCCAGCCCGCCAACTTGGCGACCAACATTTTGTTCCCGCCGGGTTACTTGCGTGCCTTCACTTACAACTTGGCTTGCGAGATTGCACCTGAATTTGGCGTGGAGCCCAGCCCCCAAGTGCAGCGCATTGCTATGACCAGCAAGCGCAATCTGAAACGCATCAACAACCCTGACGATGTGATGTCTATGCCTTACGCCATCGTGGCGACTCGTCAACGCTTTAACATTTACGCAGGAAACTACTAACATGGCAACTATCGCAATCTCATCTCTCCCCGTCGCAACTGCGGCTGCCGTTGGTGATGTCTTGCCAATTGTGCAAGGCGGCACAACTAAACAAGTGACCAACGCATTGCTGTTTACCAATGCAACATTGGTAACGCCTGTATTGGGTACGCCAACAAGCGGTAATTTGTCAAATTGCACCAGCACCAGTATGGTTATGGTTACGCCTGTAATTGGTGCAGCTACAGGCACAAGCCTAGCGGTAACTGGTGCTGTCACTTCATCTGGCACGGCAGGCGTAGGCTACGCAACAGGCGCTGGCGGCGCGGTTACGCAATTGACCAGCCGCACCACAGGCGTAACGCTTAACAAGACGGCAGGCGCAATCACTATGTTTAGCGCAGCAGGAACAACAACGGCGGCAACTTTTACTGTAACTAACAGCACTGTGGCTGCAACTGATGTTGTCATCTTGAATCAAAAGTCAGGCACTGACTTGTACAATTTGATGGTTACTGCGGTAGCAGCGGGCAGTTTTAATATTTCATTTCGCACCACAGGCGGCACGACAACTGAAACTCCAGTGTTTAACTTTGCAGTTATCAAAGCAGTTGCGGCTTAATGAAAACGCCCATCCTTGGTTCAACCTATGTGGCCCGAAGCGTCAATGCTGCGGATGCCCGCATGGTGAACTTGTTTCCCGAGATTGTGCCGGAGGCGGGCAAGGAACCAGGTTTTTTAAACCGAGCGCCGGGGCTAAACTTACTTTCAACGGTAGGCACCGGCCCCGTTCGAGGGTTGTGGGCGTTTTCATCTAGCGACAGCACGGCCTTTGTGGTGTCGGGCACCGAGTTATACAAGATTACCACCGCGTATGCTGCTACGTTAATTGGCACGGTAGCTGGCACCGGCCCTGTTAGTTTGGCCGACAACGGCACTCAGTTGTTCATTGCGGCCAATGGCCCAAGTTACATCTACAACAACACCACAAACGTTTTTGGTCAGATTACTGACCCTGACTTCCCCGGCGCGGTAACTGTCTGTTACTTAGACGGCTACTTTGTGTTCAACCAACCAAACAGCCAATTGATGTGGGTAACTGAGTTGTTGGATGGTACGTCCATTAACCCGTTAGAATTTGTCAGCACCGAAGGCTCACCTGACGGTCTATTGGCCGTAACGTCCAATTTCCGCGAGGTGTGGGCCTTTGGCACAAACTCGATTGAGGTTTGGTACGACTCTGGCGCGACAGACTTCCCCCTGCAACGCATCCAAGGCGCGTTTAACGAGTTAGGCTGCGCGGCTCCCTTTTCTATAGCCAAGATGGACAACGGCATTTTTTGGCTTGGCCGTGACCGCCGTGGTCAGGGTATTGTCTACCGCGCCAATGGCTATTCGGGCGTTCGCATTTCTACCCATGCTGTTGAGTGGCAGATTCAGCAATACGCTGATTTGTCAGACGCTATTGCGTACACATACCAACAAGACGGCCACAGCTTTTATGTGCTGATTTTCCCTAGTGCCAACACCAGTTGGGTCTATGACGCGGCAACGCAAGCCTGGCATGAGCGTGCGGGCTTTGACAATGGTGAATTTACCCGCCACCGCAGTAACTGCCAGATGGCGTTTAACAACAAGATCGTTGTTGGCGACTTTGAGAACGGCAACATCTACGCCTTTGACTTGGACGATTATTCGGACAACGGCGGCATTCAAAAATGGTTGCGCTCATGGCGGGCGCTGCCAACCGGCCAAAACAATTTAAAGCGCACGGCGCATCATAGTTTGCAACTGGATTGCGAAACGGGCGTGGGATTAAATCTGTACCCTGGGTATGACAGCGAAAATATTGATACTGAGTCAGGGTTAGACCTTGTAGCTGAATATGTACAGACGTTTTTAGCAACGCAATCGGGTGTTACTTTAACTACCGAGGCTGGGGACGGCTCTGAACCTTTAGGTCAATACGAACTGTCGGATACCGATATTACCGGGTACAACTTAGTGACCACGGCTTACCTTGCTGCACCAGGCTACGACCCTGAAGTTATGCTGCGCTGGTCAGATGACGGCGGTCATACCTGGAGTAACGAACACTGGTCACCAGTTGGCAAAATTGGTGCGTATGGTCACCGAACCTTTTGGCGTCGGCTGGGCATGACTTTAAAGCTGCGTGACCGTGTGTACGAACTGTCAGGCACTGACCCTGTAAAAATTACAATCATGGGCGCTGAACTCATTTTGAGTCCAACAAATGCCTAGCCCTAACGCTACGCCAACGCCGATCACGCCACCGCGCGTGCCGCTGATTGACCCCCGCACGAATCTGATTGATCGCGCTTGGTATTTGTTCTTCTTGTCGCTCAACAACATTGCTTCGGCGGTTATTGACGATTCAGGACTTACGTTCAGTTCTGAGTCCTTGCTTGCGTCCTACGATGCAGCGCTTCGCTCGGTCAATCAAGAATTGCAAACCCTGCCGCCAGTAATTACTTTGCCTGCGCCTGACGTATTGGGCGACTGTTGCTCTGCCTTGGTGTCTCAAACTGCTGAGATGCAAAAGCAGATTGAGGCTTTGCAAGTGCAGCCGATTGTTGACGTTGGCCTAATCACCGCAAGCATCGCGGCGCTCTCAAGCGCGCCAGTTACTAAGACCGCTGACTTTACTGTTGCCGCTAACGAGACTTGGCTTATCAATAACAAGTCAGGATCAACTTGCACGGTGACCTTGCCCTCGGCATCTGCATATTCTGGCCGTTATTTGACATTTAAAAACTTGCAGGCTCAGACCTTGGTGTCTGCGTCAAGCAACGTGGTGCTGATTGACAGCGCGGCGGCTGGCACCGCAATCCTCTTGGCAGTTGTAGGAAATTGGGCGACAATGGTGTCTGACGGCACAAATTGGGTCATTATGCAACAGGCCGCTAACAACAACCTGCTTTTGGAGTAAACCATGACCGTATCAGTAAAAGTCCTTGTAGCCGCAAAGTTTGCCGAAAGCTCGCAAACAACCCAGTACACCGCAACTGGCGTCACGGCCATCATTGACAAGTTTACCGCGACTAACATCACTGCCACAGCAGCTACGATCAGCGTGAACTTGGTCACCGTGTCTGGTTCTTCGGGTAACACCAACCTGATTACCAAGACCAAGACGCTTCAGGCTTCTGAGGTCTACACATTCCCTGAACTGGTGGGCCAAGTGCTTAATGTTGGCGACTTTATCAGTACCATTGCTGGTACTGCCAGCGCAATTAACATTCGTGTTTCTGGGCGTGAGGTGACTTGATGCGAATCACTTACGGCAAAGGGTTTGATGTTGCGCCAGCAGTTTCAATGATTGACAAGGTTAAGGCGTTGCAAATTGAAGTTGCCAAGCATGAGCAGTACGAAGCGCCTACTGAGCATTTGTTCCACGGCGGTATGTACTGCCGTCAAGTTTGGCGTCCGGCAGGGTGTTTAATAGTGGGTAAAGTCCACAAAAAAGAACATTTTTACATGGTTGTTTTTGGTACGGTTGCGGTTACTACGGACGAAGGCGTTAAGTTGATTACAGGGCCGCAAGTGATATGCAGCAGCCCGGGGACAAAACGAGCAGTTTATGCAGAAACAGATGCGCTGTGCATGACGTTTCACCGAGTTGAATCGGATACGGTAGAAGATGTAGAGTCAGAGTTAGTTGAAGACGACCCGCGCGCTATGTTTGGTATTGGTAACAAGATAAAAGATCAATCACTTGAGGTGTCAATATGAGTTTTATAACAGTAGCAATGATTGGGGCGGGTGGCGCTCTTCTTGGCGGTGTAATTGCATCTTCCGGCGCAAAAAGCGCGGCTAGCACACAAGCCGCCGCCGCTGACCGCGCTGCTGCTCTTCAAAAGGAAATGTTTGACCAGCAAATGGCTGGTCAAGAGCCGTATCGTCAAGCTGGTCTTACAGGGCAAAACCGGCTAATGGAATTGCTGGGTCTTGGCGGTAATGCTGGCGCTGCTGGGTACGGCAAGTACAGTAGAGACTTTGGTATGGCAGACTACCAAGCAGACCCAGGCTACGCATTCCGTTTAAGTGAAGGTCAGAAAGCACTTGATCGTCAAGCCGCTGCCCGTGGTGGCTTAATCTCAGGTGGGGCTTTGAAGGCCGCTACTCGCTACGGCCAAGACATGGGCTCACAAGAGTACCAGAATGCTTTTAACCGGTACCAAACAAATCGTTCAAATCAACTCCAACCCTTGGGTAACTTGATGTCATCTGGTCAAGCTGCGGCGTCTAATCAAGGCATTGCGGCGGGGAATTACGGAACTAATGCTGGGAACGCATACATGGCCGCAGGCAACGCAGTTGGCGCGGGCCAGCTAGGCGCGGCAAACACTTTGGCGGGCGGTCTTCAGACGGCTGCAAGTTCATATCAAAATCAAATGAACTTTAACGATTTCTTGAAGCGCAGTCAAACGCCACAAAGCGGCCCTATTAGTATGCCCGGCTATGACGTAAACTATTACGATGGAACCTATCAAGGACGCTAATCATGGCTGATCTAAACGCACTTATTGCACAGGGCTACCAGTTTCAACCGCCGCCTGATCCGTTTGCACAATATGGCAAGATGCAACAATTGCAGCAGGGCCAGCAAGCCAACCAGTTGAATCAGATGAAGATGCAGGAATACCAACGCGGCATGGAAGAGACCAACGCTTTGCGCCGCCTTGACCCAGCGTCTGCAACATATTTGCAAGACGTAACCAGACTCAACCCAAAATTAGGTTTTGAATTTGCTAAGTCTCAACAAGAAGCTAAAACGGCGGGTACGGAAGGCCAAATCAAAAGCACTAGGTTGATAGCTGATAAATTGGCGTTACTTCCTGACGCCTACCGCATGGCAGATACGCCAGAGGCATATTTAGCGGTGCATAAATCCGTACATGCCGATCCCGTGCTTGGGCCGTACCTTCAGAGTTTAGGTGCAACGCCAGAAAAAGGATTAGCGCAACTAAATGAGGCCGTGCAAACTGGTAAGTTTGACCAGTTGCGTATGGGCTCAATGCAAAGCGTTAGCCAATTGCTTGATAGCATGAAGCCTGTTGTGGTTGCACCTAGCGCAAGTGTTTATCAAGGCGGCGCATTCTCTCAAGCACCGGCTGCGCCGGAAAAAGCGCCAGCACCCCCATCTATGGTGGCCGAATTCAATTTCGCCAAAACACCGGAGGGTGGTAATTTTAGAGGTGACTATCAACAATTTGTTACGGCCCGCGCTGCTGCTGGACGCGCCCCTGCTGCGCCTCGGCCAGAGCAACCGCCAGTTGCGGTTGTTGATCCTGTGACCGGCAAACCTGTGTACGTTACAAGAGAACAAGCGCTGTCAGGAAAAATGACGCCTGCAAGTGCAATGGAAGGCTTACCTCCAAAAGAAATTCAAGCGCGCGAATCTAAATTCCCCGCCGCTACATCTGCGGTTAAGACGTTTGAATCAAGCGCGGAAAAGTTAGCTACTGATTTGGAAAAGTTGGCAAATCATCCTGGCTTGTCTGGAATTTCAGGCTTAGTCTACGGTCGCACACCGGCAATTACCAAAGACGCAAGAGCAGCGCAAGCGCTGTACGACAGTATTGTCGCTCGCGGTGGTTTTCAAGAGTTGCAAAATATGCGCGCGTCATCGCCTACTGGCGGCGCGTTGGGCAACGTATCAAACCAAGAAGGCCAGTATTTACGCGATGCGTTTGCGCCTATAAACCGTACGCAAGACACCACCGATTTGAGCAGATCGTTAAAAGACGCGGCTGTCGCAGCCCGCACGTCTAAACAACGCGTGCGCGATGCCTACGACATGACTTACGAATATAAAACGGGCGGCAGCGCTGCACCACAAGGATCAGGCGGGTTTAAATATTTAGGTAAAGAATAATGGCTACAAAATATCGTGTTCAAGGCCCAGACGGCGCGGTGCACGTCTTTGAAGGCCCAGATGACGCAACGCCCGCGCAAATAGAAACGTTTGCGGCCCAAACTTTTGGTGCCGCACCCAAGCCTAGCGAAGGTATGCCTACGGCCCCGCGCCAAGAGTTATCTACCGGCCAAAAAATGTACCAAGCAGCGCGTCCTTATGTGGCCCCTACGCTAGAAGCATTAGGCGCAGCAGGCGGTGCGGTTTTGGGTACGTCTATGGGGCCATTGGGCACCGTTGGTGGGGCTGGCCTTGGGTACGGTATTGCCAAACAAGGGATGACCGTTGCTGATGTGGCTATGGGTATGCAACCCGCGCCGCAAGGTTCGGAAATTATCACCCAACCACTCAAAAATGTTTTGGAAGGTGCAACGTTTGAGGCCGGTGGCCGTGTAGTTGCGCCTTTACTTGGTAAGGCCGCAGGCGCTGTCATGGACTTGCGCCAGATGCCCCAACAAAAAGCCGCTGAAATTGCCCGCAACGCACTTGCTAGTGATTTACCCAGCGCGTTAAATGCTTTGCGTAACGCCCCGGCTAACGTGACCGCCGCACAAGCAACCGCAGGCATTACCAATCCAACTTGGCAAGCCCTAATTGAACGCCGGTTGGCTGCGGATCCTAAGTTCACGCTAACGCTCAAAAACATGAATGAGCAAGATGCCGTAAATGAATTAGCTAAATTGGCGGGCGGCGTTAGTGCAACAGATGTAAAAGTTGCATTGCTTGAGGCCAAAGGTAGGTTGAGCGCGGTTACCACACCAATGCGCGATACGGCGCTGGCCCGTGCCAATCTCGGCCAAGACGTGGCAGATTTAGAAGCCCGTTCGGGCAGCTTGAGCGATCAAGCAGCATCCGCAGTGGCTGATGTGCGTCGGTTGGTCAACGCCGGAAATGTGGCTGAAGCAGCAGCGCGGCTTGAGTTAATCAAAAAAGGTCTGCCGGTGGGTTTTACTAAGTACACCTACAAAGGTGATTTAGCCAAAATGGCCGATGAGTGGGCATCGCAAGCGGCTAACGCATCATTGGACTTGGGCCAAGGCGCGCGGCTGGCGCAAGGCGCAGCGGACAGCCTGCGTTCTGTCGGCATCAAACCGTTAAACGCGCCAGCGCTTGTAAGCAAAATACAAGGTTTGGCAACAGCGCCGGAGTTTGCCGGTAACGACATCATGTCTACGGCGGTAAAAAATGTCGCCGATGACATTGGAAAATGGACGACTAGTGGCGGTTTGATAGACGCCGTGGCTTTGGACGCAATCCGTAAAAATTCGGTTAACGCTGCCATTCGTCAGTTAAACCCTGGCGCAGACGCAACTACGCAACGTAATTTAGCTGCGTCGGTTATGACCAAACTAAAACCCGTTATTGACGACGCAATTGTCAACGCAGGCGGCATGGGCTATAAAGATTACTTGGCCGCGTATGCCAAAGGCGCGCAACAAATTGCAGAAAAGAAATTGTCCGGCAAAGCATTGGATTTGTTTAAGACCAATAAAGACGAATTTGTTCGCTTGGTTGAAGGCAACTCACCTGATACCGTTGAAAAAATTCTTGGCCCCGGTAGCTACAACATTGCCAAAGACGTGAGCGAGAACACGCTTAACGTGTTACGCGATCAGGCGTCCAAAGTTGTGCGCGAGGCCAACATCAAAACTCAAGTGGCTGAAGGTCAAGACGCACTCAAGGAATTGCTAACTCAGCACCTATCCAAAGTGCGCTTGCCGTCATATATCACCGCAGTGGCCGCAACTACCAATAAAGCAATCCAAATTTTAGAAAACAAAATTGGCAACAAAACCATGCGGGCGTTGACCGAAGCGTTCAAAACACCGCAGGGCGCAGCCGATCTACTTAACACACTACCCGCCAACGAGCGCAGCAAAGTGTTGCGATTAATTTCCGACCCAACTAAGTGGAGCGGAGTTGTCCCCGGCGCGGTTAACGCTTTGGCTCCCGCAAACGAAAACGCATTGGCACAATAATGGATCAGCAAACAATCAACCTCATCTTGGGTGCGTGCATGGCCGTGGCCGGATGGTTCGCCCGCGAGTTGTGGACAGCGGTGCAAGACCTTAAAAACGACTTGTCCAAGCTGCCTTTAACCTACGTTGCCCGTCTGGATTACAAAGAAGATATGCGCGAAATCAAAGAAATGTTAAGCAAGATTTTTGACCGGCTAGAAAACAAAGCAGACAAATGATTAATGCGCGGCGTCATACTCTTTTTGGCGCTGGTCACGGTATCGGTCGCCCAGGACAAGCTAATTCTGAACGCGCAGCCGCCACCAAAGCCCAAGCCCAAACAGACAAGTTGCGCGGTGCAGGAGTTGTACGCCATAGCCTGGTCAACGCACGATCCAGCAGAGCGCCACAAAGCCATGCTAGAGTGGCTGGATAAATCGGTATGCAGTTCAGCCGACTACGTGATTATTTGGAACGCCTTGCCCGAATGGGCAGGCACATCAGACAGTCCTTTGCTTCGCGCAAAGATCATGGAGAAATCAAAGTGAACGACAATATCAAAGCACGGCTAACCTTTGCAGTAACGCTCATGGTCAGCGCAACCCTTTGCTTATCTGTAATAGGCATGGTTTCAGCATTCCTGCTCGGCCTGTGGTCAAAAGAAGTGGACAACAGCGAAATTTTCAAGCTGTTGTCGCCAGCTTTCCAGACCATCATCGGCGGTTTTATCGGCCTGCTGGCGGGTGTGAAGCTGTCCCACGACGAGGAGATCAAGCATGGCCCTTGACCCAGTGACAGCCCTGTTTGACATTGGCAGCAAAGTCTTAGACCGAGTTCTGCCTGACCCCGCGCAGCAGGCCGCTGCCAAGCTGGAGTTGCTCAAGTTGCAACAGAACGGCGAGTTGGCTCAGATCACCGGGCAGATGGACATCAATAAGATCGAAGCGGCCAGCAGCAGCGTCTTTGTATCCGGCTGGCGTCCAGCGATTGGCTGGGTGTGCGGCGCAGGATTCGCTGTCCAGTTCGTCGTCGGCCCGCTGGCCGAATGGGGCTCGGCCTTGGCCGGTCACCCCGTTAAGTTCCCCACGATGGACACGGGCACCATGATGCCGCTGCTGTTGGGTATGCTTGGCCTGGGTGGTATGCGTACGGCTGAAAAAATGCAAGGCGTGGCTGCAAAATGACGCCTAACTTTACGCTGGCAGAATTAACCGTAACCGATCACCGGGAGTTTAAGAATGAACCTAACCCTACTGAAACAGCAAATCTCCAACGCTTGGCTGGCTTGCTGGAACAAGTTAAAAGCGTTTTGGGCGGCGTACCAATCATGGTCAACAGCGCATTTCGGAGCAAACAAGTAAATGACGCGGTAGGCAGCAAAGACACCAGCCAGCATCGGCTTGGCTGCGCTGCGGACATCCGCGTCCCTGCAATGACGCCAGATCAAGTGGTCAAAGCGGTCATAGCGGCCAAACTGCCTTTTGACCAACTAATCCGTGAGTTTGACCGTTGGACGCACATATCGGTGCCCAATGACCCCAAGGGCAGGCCTCGGGGCCAAGTGCTAATCATCGACAGTAAGGGTACTCGCCCGTACTAACTGCATAGCGTCCTTCAGGTCACTGCGCAGTTGCTCCAAAGCATCTTGCTGGGCCTGTAGGCGCAGATACGCCTCCAGCGCAAATTTTGCTAAGTTTTCATTTGACCAGGCGGCGAAATTTGGTGTGTTTTGCATTTGGTTTAGGGCAGTCTTTGGGCGGAACGATAACGCACCATACGGCTTGTGCTGGCGCTTGGTACTGGGCTTCTGTCCAGCGATCTATATACGAATCAGGCATTGCCTTTAACGCATGGTAAATTGTTTCGGCGTTGCGGTCTAAGCGCTCGGCTAGTTCCAATACAGTAAAGCCATCTTGGTATTGATGCAATAGCTGCCTAATTTTTGGGTGATTTGGTTTCATACTTATGGGCCGTATGGTTTGTTGTATGCCCACCGCTGCTCTACAGTTTTAAAAGTAAACGTGTAGTCCTCGGCGATAAGTTCCAACCGTTTAACCGCAGCGTCAATGCCGGTGCCCCACGCCAGTGAAGGCCAGTGCGGGTGTGTGTTCCATACCCCGCCTACGTTAGATATTTTGATTTCGTTCATGTGTTAAGTTCCTTTGATTTAGCCAGCACTGCACGGGCAAATGCAAACCTATCTTCGGTTTCATCGGGAACCCCCATCCAAATGCTAAAAAGTTCATGCTCCGTCAGGTCTATCCACGGGCGCTGGTACACCTGTGTGTCGTCATCGTCGTCTTTGCGCTTAGTGTGATGCACAAGATACATCCCTTCCTCGTCCAGCGCCGCATCGCGTTTTGATTTGTAGCCTGTCATCACTTCCCCCAAAATGCAAAAGCAAGCATTGTCAAGCCAGCAACTACAAACATCAAAGCAATCAAGCCCTTGACGCTGGCAGCAAGATCATCTATTAAGTCAGGCTCAAGCCCATTGCTTTGATTGATGTACGCCTTGTCGGTTTCCTCGGCGCGTTGCTTTCTGATAGGGCAGTCACGCCCTTGGGTGCAGTTACCAAAATCGTTGCAACATTCAGTCATTTGGCACGCTCCTTGAGCATTGCGTCTGCCATTTCATACGCCCAGTGTGAAATTTCTACTGATGACTCTGCGCCCTCATAAATTATTCCTTGCATAGCCAGCCCCGCAAACTCATCACGCAAAGTTTTGTCCCTTGCAAAGCCGCCGGTCTTTACCATCCAGTCGGTGTACTGCTTGGCGTAATCCGCGGCTGCAATTTCTTTTGTGTCTTTCATTTGTATTCCTTTAAACGTGTGTTTAGACGCTCTATACGGGCCATACTCAGATCGTGGCACGCTTTTGCATACTCGGATGCCGATTCAGCTTCAAGCCTGTCTAAATGGGCTTGCGCCAGTTCGCGGGTGATGACCTCTGCTGGCGTCAAGTCGCGGTAGTAGTCCTTTAAAAACTTAATAAATTTCATGGTAATTTAGCTTCCTTTAGTAGTTCAAGTCTCTCCCGCGCGACGCGCAGGGTGTTGTACCGCTGGTGCATACGCTCCAGTATGGATACTCTTTTGAGCGTATTGCGCTCGTTGTTCAGTAAGCCCAGCACTTCCTCTTCGGTCAGTGTGGGCAGACGGTCATTTAGACTTCGCCAAGTGTTTTTCAATTCGTGTCTCCAGTTTAGTAATCAAGTTGACGCAACGGTCATACGCTCGGTAAGTGGCGTTCAACTGGCGCGCGCGGGCCTTGAGTTCGGCCTTGGCCGCTTTAAGTTGTGCTTTAAGTTTGTCTAACATAGTTCTTCCATTGCAATATCAGAAATAGCGCGCTTGTCATGCAGCGCGGCCCAGATGCGTTCGTCCACCGTCTTGTTGGTCAACATCACGTAGCACCACACGTCATGCCGCTGGCCGCTACGATGCAAGCGCCCGATGGTCTGTTCATACAACTCAAGCGACCAGGGCAAGGACAAGAACACGATCCGGCACCCGCCGTACTGGAGGTTAAGCCCGTGGCCTGCTGACTTGGGGTGGACAAGCAGTAACTCGATGGCGCCCGCGTTCCACCGCTCAATTGCCCGGTCGTCGTCAAGTGTCTGAGCATGGGGGTAACGCCGCTTGAGTTCGGCCAGTTCCTCTTGATAGTTGTAAACAATAAGCGTGTTAGCACGTTGGTTCTCCTCCAGTAACTCATGCAGCCGGTCAAACTTGGCCGTGTCAAACCACACTGGCGTTTGCACCGTCACCCACTTGCCAGGTATTTTCGATGGGCTCTGTACGGTGTGGTACACAAACCCGCTGGCAAGCTGCTGCAACTTGCCGGTCACCACAGCGGCGTTGATGGCCGTGATGTCTTGCAGCTTGAAGTCCTTTTTCATGGTGTCGTAAGGCTTGCGGTCGTACAGATCGCAACGCACTTCTACCGTATGGAGCGGGGGCAGCTTGTCGCTATACTCACCTGCGTCCAAGACGAAAGTAGCAGGTTTAATCACGGCCATTACTTTCTCAAGACTACCCTTGCGCGGCATCCACTCACCAAAGTCTGGGTTAACCAAGACGAAATACTGCTGCTGGAACGCGCCCTTGCTGCGGCCCAACAGGCTCTGGTCAACGATCTTGCACTGGCCGAACACATCCTCCAAGCCATTGCTGGTGAACGAGCCGGTCAGCCCCCAACGAATCTCAATCGGCTTGAGGAATTTCAGCAAATCTTTGAAGCGCTTGCCGCTGGGGTTCTTGAGCCGCGTCAGTTCGTCAAACACCACCGCGTCAAAGGTGCCTGTGGGCAGATTCTCGTAGTTGGTCACCACCACCTGGGCGTTAGACGCCAGCGCAGCGGCCCGCTGCTTGGGCGTGCCCACGGCCACGGCCAGCGTCACATCGGGTGCCCACTTGGGTTGCTCGACCGGCCAGACGCTGGTGGCAACCCGCTTGGGGGCCAGCACGAGAAAGCGGCAGGCGTGCCCATCCTTGAGCATGGCCTGCATGGCTGTGAGCGTGATGGCTGTCTTGCCCGCGCCCACAGGGGCGAGGATCATCGCCCTGTCGCGCTCGTACAGGAAGTCAGCCGCCTCGTCTTGGTAGGGTCTAAGTTTCAAGGTAAGCCTCTATGAGCGCTTGCGCGGCTTGCGGGACGATGGCGTTGCCGTAGGCGCGCAGGCGTCCCACTCTGGCGGTAGACCCATGAGCCAACGGGAATGTGCCGGATTCAACTGGCCGGTATTTTCCGTCTCGGCAAGAGAGCCAATCACAGTTCGCCCAAAAGCCAGTTGCGCTGCTACATCCAGCGTGTCCGTGCTGATCTTGCCGTCTCTCATACGCCCCCCCCCGGTAGCCGCCCTTGTGATCCCGCGTCGATGTCGTCGGCCAACCTATCCATTTCACCGCATTCGGTAACTCGCGTTTGCCAACGCCCGCTGACCCCCGACTGTCCGACGCGAGTGTTGTCGGCCATAAACCAGAGTCGCTGCCGGATGTGCGGAGCGCCGACGCCCGCAGCAGGGATACCGACCGCCCCGCAGGCGTAATCTTCTCCTTCCAAGTCAGCTTGAACAAGGTCGAGCCAGCCGTGTCTAATCGCTGCTTCAACTTGCTCACCAAAGATAACTGGAGGGCGGCACTCGCGGATGAGATTGAACCAGACAGGCCAGAGATGGCGTTCGTCGGCGGTGCCTTTTTGATTGCCTGCGGCGCTAAACGGCTGGCATGGGCAACTACCCGTCCAAACAGGTCTACTGTCAGGCCATCCTGATTGACGTAGCGCATGGCTCCAGACTCCGATACCAGCAAAGAAATGGCATTGGGTGTAGCCTGCAAGGTCAAAGGGCTTAACATCTGTGATACTCCGTTCGTCAACAATACCGTGGGCGATATGCCCTGCTGCTATCAGGTTGCGTAGCCACTGCGCGGCGTACGGGTCAATTTCGTTGTAGTAGTTCATCATATTCATCCACGGCTTGCGCCCAGTTTTTGTCTACAGGAATGGGCGACACCCAACGCCCGTTTACAAACCGCTGGGTGCGGATGTACTTACCAAAACGAGCGTCATGTACTGGGTCTGGAATACGGGGCACAATCACAGGCTCTGGCGGGTACTCAAACACCTTGCCGTTATTCCACTCGTCAGCTAGGCTTTTGGCCTCGGCCTCAAGGGCGAACACATGGCCTGGGCGGTCAGTAAACGTCAAACAGTTAAAACCGTTCTTGTTCTTGACGCCCCACCATCCATTAGGGCCAATGGCTTCGGCCTTGTAAGGGCCAAAGGCAAAATACCTAGCTGGTTGTCCACTCATCAATCTGCTCCTTTGTCCATAAACACGCGTACTTCTGGTTGAGCCGCGCCATGTCTGCCGCAAACAGCTTTTGCAATTCTGATAACCTACCGCCCTTGGGTCTTTTAGTCTCCACGAACCAAGTGCTGCCGTCAGGCAGGCAAGCTATCCTGTCCGCTACACCCTTGCGTCCGGGGCTGGTGAACTTGTAGGTCTTACCGCCAAGCCGCTCCACCGCCCAGACAAAATGATTTTCTACATCTTTTTCTTTCATGTCAAGAAGTTTAGCACAAAAAGTTGTGGTACAGTTGTGGCTCAATCAACTACAGGAGTCTCTAATGGAACTGAAAATCACACAATCCGAGGCCGAGCGCCTTCTCTTGGAATGGGCGCAAGCCAAGTTTCCAGATATGTTTAATCAAGTAGAACTAGACGACCGATACAGCAGCTACAGCAAAACCTTCACTTTTAGTAAAAAGGAGCCAAAAGATGAACCACAGTAATATCGTCGGCGGCTCAACCGCCAAGAGGGTAATCAACTGCCCTGGCTCTGTGGCTCTAGTTGCCAAGATGCCGCCCAAGCCCAGCAGCAAATACGCTGACGAGGGCACGCTCTTACATAACGTCATCGCAGAGATTGTGATGTCGGGCCAAAGTTCTGAGCATTATCTTGGCACCAAGTACGAAGACCAAGTGCTGACCCAAGAACTGATCGACAACAAGCTAAACCCCGCCTTGCGCGCGCTGGACGAGATTGACCCCAAGCAGGAGATGGAAATTGAGGCCGAGACAAGCGTTAATTTCGGCGACCTACTACCTGGTGTGTTTGGTTCAACTGATCTTATCGGTCGCCTTGGCACTCGTGCTGTTGTGCTGGATTGGAAATTTGGCGATGGTGTTGCTGTTGAAGTCGAAGAGAATGAGCAACTGATGTTCTACGCCGCTGCGGCCATGCGTACGCCAGCCGCTCAGTGGGCCTTTGAAGGCGTGACTGAGATTGAGATGGTCATCGTGCAGCCGCCAGCAGTAAAGCGTTGGGTGACCACACCAGCGCGCATTGCTGAGTTTGAATTGCAGTTGGTGCAGGCCGTTAAGATGAGCGAGAAAAAGACCGCCCCGCTGCGCTCTGGCGATCACTGCCGCTGGTGTGCAGCCAAGCCGGTGTGCCCACAGATGACCGGCGCAGTCGAGCGCGCTTTGCAGACAACCATTGACAATCTTGACCCGCCGACCATTGCCACCTATCTCAAGAACGCTGATATGCTAGAGCAGTGGATCACCGATCTGCGCGGTTTGGCGCTCCAGATGCTGGAGTCTGGGGCCAAGCTGCCTGATTACAAACTGGTCGCCAAGCGGGCGATCCGTTCATGGACTGACGAGGATAAGGCCAAAGTCGCCCTGTTTGCGTTTGGTCTCACCGAATCTGAGGTGTTGGAGACTTCCGTGATCTCTCCGGCCAAAGCTGAAAAGGCGCTCAAAAAGCGCAAGCAGGCTTTGCCGGGTGATCTGGTGGTCGCCATCTCTTCAGGTAACACCTTGGCAAGCGCGGATGATCCACGCCCCGAGGTGATGCTCTTGGGTAAGCAATTAACCGCTGCCCTTTCTAAACTTCAATAAAGGTACAGAAATGTCCAATTTAGTAGCGTTCTCTCAAGCGGGCTTGCCCGCAGTTTCCTCCCTCGCATCTTCCCTGCGGGCTATCCAATCCGATGTCGGCCCAGCCGGTACGGTCATCCTGAAAATGGACAAGACCGGCCACTGGGTGTTTGGTGCAGACCAAACCGAAATCGAAGAGGACAGCACCTGGGCGGTCAACCCTTTCTCCTTTGTCCACGGCTTTATTGCTTGGGGTGACGGCGAGGTGTTGGGCGAGAAGATGGTGCCCGTGTCCCAACCCTTGCCGGAGTTGGATGGCGCGCCCCCAGCAGCCAAGAAGGGCTGGGAGACTCAGGTGGGTATGAGTCTGAAGTGTCTGACAGGCGAAGACAAAGGCATGGAAGCCCGCTTCACGACCACTTCGGTGGGCGGCAAGCGCAGCGTCCAGACCTTGGCCGTGGCCTTGGCAGATCAGGTCGATAAAGACCAAACCAAACCAGTGCCGGTCGTGCGCCTCAAAAAGGAGCATTACCAGCACAAGTCGTATGGCCGGATTTTTACGCCGGTCTTCGAGGTGGTGGAATGGTTGACTTTGGAAGGCGAAGCTGAGCCCGCCAAAGTCGAGGAAGCACCAGCCCCAAGTCGTCGTCGTCGCGTAGCGGCCTGATGACTCTCTGGGTTGACTTTGAAACCCGTAGCGCCTGCGACCTAAAAGTCGCGGGCGTTTACAACTACGCCCAGCACGCCAGTACCGAGGTGCTGTGTATGTCCTACGCCTTCAACGACGAAGACGTACAGACATGGTTGCCAGGCCAGCCACTGCCTGACCTGACCGGCCATTGCATCATGGCGCACAACGCCGCTTTCGAGCGCTTAATTTTTTGGTATGTCTTGCAGCTTGACATCCCGTTAGAGTCGTTTTACTGCACCGCAGCACAGGCCCGCGCCAATTGCGCGCCTGGTTCGCTGGAGGACGTGGGGCGCTTTGCTGGCGCGTCCATGAAGAAAGACCATCGTGGTGCCCAGCTAATCCGCAAGATGAGCGTGCCGCCTTACGAGGAGTCGCCCGAGTTAACTGCCGAGATGGTGGCCTACTGCGAGCAGGACGTGCGGGCCATGCGCGCTATCAGCAAGGCCATGCGGCCCCTGTCAGACCAAGAGTTGCATGACTACCACGTCAACGAGCGCATTAACGATCGGGGCGTGTTAGTGGACGTGCCCTTGTGCCATGCTGCCGTCAAGTACGCCAGCGCTGAGTTGGCCGAGATTCAAGAAATTGTGGCCGAGGTGACCGGCGGCGAGATCACCAGCGTGCGCTCCCCCAAGATGCGTGAGTGGGTGCTGGCCCGTGTTGGCCCGCAGGCCAAGAAGCTGATGGAGAAAGACGGCAAGTATTCCATCGACAAGACTGTCAGGGCCAATTTATTAAACTGTGAGGATGTCCCCCATGATGTTCAAGAAGTCATCCAATGCGCCGACGACCTATGGGCGTCGTCGGTTGCGAAGTTCAGCCGCCTTGCACAGCTATCAGATGAAGAAGATGGCCGAGTCCGAGGCGCTTTTGTGTTTGCAGGCGGCAGCGCTACTGGACGCGCTTCGTCTTATGGAGCCCAAGTCCACAACTTCACCCGTAAATGTGCGCCCGACCCTGATGCCGCCCGCCAAGCAATGGTCAGAGGCCACGCAATCGTACCTAAGTTTGGTGCGCGCGTTACCGATGTTCTCAAAGGAATGCTCAGACCCGCCTTGATACCTAGTAAGGGTAAACACCTAGTCGTTGCCGATTGGTCGGCCATTGAAGCTAGGGTAAACCCTTGGTTGTCTGGTAGGGGCGATGACAAGCTGGCGATCTTTGCGTCAGGCGAGGATGTGTACAAGGTCAACGCCTCTGCAACCTTTGGCGTCAGTGTAAGCCAGGTCAACAAAGACCAGCGTCAAATTGGTAAGGTGCAGGAGTTAGCCTGCGGTTTTGCCGGTGGCGTCGGTGCTTTTGCAGCGATGGGCCGCGCCTATGGAATCGCCCTGCCCGAGTCGGACGCGCGGCGCATGGTGGATGCTTGGCGTAGGGCAAACCCTTGGTCTGTTTTGTACTGGCAAGACCTAGAATCAGCGTACACCCGAGCGATGCGAAACAAAGGCAAAGAGTTCAACGCCGGACGGGTGACCTATATGTTCGACGGCTTGCACCTATGGTATGTGCTGCCCTCTGGCCGCATCCTGTGCTACCCCTACGCCCGATTGGAATCAGAAGGTGTGACTTACGCCAAAGCTGCATGGAAACCCGCCGCCGATGCCAAAGAGTGGCCCCGCGCCCGTTTGTGGAAGGGCTTGGCCTGCGAGAACATCACCCAGGCCGTGGCTAATGATTTGCTGCGCCATTCGCTGCGCCAGCTTGATGACGTGGTGCTGCACGTCCACGATGAAATTGTGATCGAAACCGCAACGCCCGACCCCAAGGCGCTGCGCTCAATCATGTGTACCCCGCCCGATTGGGCTAAGGGTTTACCCCTAGACGCTGAAGTCTCAATTATGGAGCGATACGGAAAATGAAACACGTTATAGGACTATCTGGCGGCAAAGATTCGACCGCCCTTGCGCTGCGCTTGATGGAAGTTGAGCCGCGTGAATACGAACTGATCTGCAACGCCACCGGCAACGAGTTGCCCGAGATGTTGGATCATTGGGCCAAGCTGGAGCAGATGCTGGGCTTAACAATCAAAAAGGTGGGCCATTCGACCGACCTGTACGGCCTGATTGAAGAGCAGCAGATGCTGCCCAACTTCAGAGCGCGCTGGTGTACGCGCATTTTAAAAATAGAGCCAACCATCAAATATTTTGAAGACTTGCCCGAGGGATCGGTGCTGTACGTTGGCCTTCGCGCAGACGAAGAGGCGCGGCGCGGCATCTACGGCGAAGACATGAATATTCGTTTTCCCATGCGGGAGTGGGGCTGGAAAGAGGAAGACGTTTGGAAGTACCTAGCCCAGCGCGGCGTCACCATCCCCCGTCGCACCGATTGCGCCGTATGCCCTTACCAGCGGCTAGGCGAGTGGCGTGACTTGTGGCGCGATTACCCTGAAGAGTTTGCGCGTGGCGTGGCCGTAGAAGAGAAGCTAGGCCATACGTTCAGATCACCCCAGCGCGACACTTGGCCCGCTGCGCTAAAAGACTTGGCAGTCGAGTTCGCCAGTGGCCGAAAAATCCGTGGCGAGGGGAAAGTCCCCACTTGCCGTGTTTGTTCTTTGTAAGGATTACAAAATGAGTTTCTTGAAATACTTGGAAGAGATCGCCCCCGAGGGCGAAGTTATTTTGTTCGTGCGGCAGAAGCCCATCCTCAAGGACGGCGAGACTCAATACCATGCAGACGGCGCTCTCAAGTGTTCATGGCCTGCGTTCCTGCCCAAGAAATGGAAGCCCGACCAAGCGTGGTACTGCAACACCGGCTGCTTCATCATCGACCGATTCGACGAGGGCAAGCCCGCCGCCAAGGCCGACGCCTGTGAGCGTGTAGCGTTCCTAGTGCTGGATGACGTGGGCACCAAGGCCAAAGTGCCGCCCATCGACCCGACGTGGATCATGGAAACCAGCCCCAACAACTACCAGTACGGTTACACCTTCGCGCTGGACGATCAGCCCATGAAGGGCGAATTCAGCGCGGCCATTGTCGCCATCGCCGAGGCAGGCTTTACCGACGGCGGCGCGATTAACCCCGTCCGCAATTTCAGACTGCCGGGGTCGATCAATCTCAAGCCTGGGCGCGACCGCTTTGCGTCGGCCTTGGTCGAGTTTCACCCAGAGCGGGAATTTTCGTTAGAAGCTATCTGCACCGCCTTGGGTGTCACCCCCAACCCAGCCGACACGGCCACAGTGCGCCCGATCCGGCTCACAGACGACGGCGGCGATGACGTACTGGCGTGGGCAGCAGCGCGTGGCGACTTGCTGGAGAAGGGCAACAGCAGCGGGTGGTGGGGGATCGTTTGCCCGAACAGCGCCGAGCATAGCGACGGCAATCCGATGGGGCGCTATCACCCCGTCAACCGCGCTTATTGCTGCCTGCATGAGCATTGCGCCCATCTGGATAGCGTGGCCTATCTTGCGTGGGTAGAAGAGCAGGGTGGGCCAAAGCGGTCGCATGGCCTGCGTGATGAGTTGCTGGCGGCAGTGATGGAGAACACCCTGTCCAAGCTAACCCCAACACCCTCATACCCAGACGACGCGGCGACAGTCATCGCCGAGGTCGAGCAACGCGAACTAGGCCGCGTCGAGATGAGCGGATGGTTTGAGCGGTTTGCGTACATCCAAGACGATGACGCATATTTTGATATGCAAGACCGGCGCGAGTTGATGCGTAAGACGTTCAACGCCATGTTCCGGCACATCGACTGCAAGTCACGGCATAACAAACGCAAGATAGAAGCATCCAACGCATACGACGAGTACCGCCAAGACAAAGGCGCAAGAGCGTTAGTCGGCATCACCTACGCCGCAGGCGAAACGGTACTGGTCGCCCGTGAGGGGCTGGTCTACGGCAACCGCTGGCGTAATGCGCGGCCTGCTCCCGCAGCGGGTGACGTTAGCCTGTGGATGCGTCACGTCGAGCGCATGGTGCCAATTGAATTTGAGCGTGAGCATTTGCTCAACGCCCTGGCACACAAGGTGCAGTTCCCTTCGCACAAGATCAATCACGCTATCCTTTTGGGCGGCAATCACGGGAGCGGGAAAGACACCCTTTTCGCCCCGTTCTTTTGGAGCATAGGCGGCAAGGCAAAACACAATTGTTCGTTGGTCAAGAATGAAGACCTCAATTCGCAGTGGGGCTATGCCCTTGAATGCGAAGTGATGGAGATCGCCGAGTTGCGCCAAGCAGAGGCCAAAGACCGCAGAGCGCTAGAGAACACCCTCAAGCCCATCATCGCAGCGCCGCCTGAGCTATTGATGGTCAACCGCAAGGGCTTACATCCTTATTACGCTTTAAACCGCGTTTTCGTGGTGGCGTTCAGTAACGAACGTGTCGCCATATCGTTGCCCTCAGAGGATCGCCGCTGGTTTGTCCTTTGGGCAGAAGCAGGCAAGCTGCCCGAAGCAGAGGCGGTCGCCCTTTGGAACTGGTATGAGCGCCAAGGCGGGTTCGCCGCCGTGTCGGCGTACTTGCACACTCGGGACGTGTCGGCCTGGAACCCGAACGCAGCGCCCCCAATGACCGAGGCCAAGATGATTATGGTCGAGCATGGCATGAGCGGCGCAGAAAGTTTTTTGGTCAACATGATCAGAACACGCCAGCGCGCATTTGCCTCCGGTGTCATTGGCGCCCCCTTCTACGCCTTGTGTGACGAACTGCAAGCCTACGCCCCCGCAGCCATCAAGATCGTGCCTCCCGCGCTCCTCCATGCCCTCAAAGAGGCGGGTTGGGTCGATATGGGGCGCTTGGCGTCCCGCGAGTATCAGACCAAGAAACACATCTTTTGCGCGCCTGAACTGGCAGCATCCAGCCGCTCAGACTTGCGCCGCGCCATTGAAAAAGCCCCCGAAGGGGCCTTAATCAAGATCGAAAAGAATGGCTAGGACGGCGGCGGCTATCGCCGCTATGAGAATGATCATTCAAGCGCCATTTCCGCGCGAATGCGCGTATTCTCGTTGTCGTCATCCAAGAGGGCGCGCAATGCGTCTTCTAGTTCGTTGATGCGGTGCAGTAGGGCGGCGGTTTGGGTGTCGCCGTTAATGTAGGCTTGGCGTTCTGTGATCATGATTAGCACTCCGTCGAATAGTTGTGTTGGGCGTTAAGGGCGGCGAGCGCGTCCACAGTCTGGGCATCCAGCCCGTAGACTTGCAGAGGGTCGACGGCAAACCGCCCACACTCGCTCATGTGGGGGTTGTAAATGGTCATGCCGTTAACCTCAACGCCGTACACCGGCTTGTCGTTAGTGTTTGTAGTCAATACGAAATTCATGATTGCACCCCCTCGGATAGTTCGGCACCGATGTAATCGGCAAGAATGGCGATGATGGCATCATGCCGTTCGCCTGAGAAGTACATACCGGCAAAGTCGCCGGTCTTGACGCCCAAGGCGTCTTGGATGGACGCGCAAGCGGCGTCTAAGGCCGCATAAGCCAATTCGTTGATCTGTTCGTTTTTCATGGTAGATACTCCAAAAGAATAAAAGCTAGGGCTAAGCCGATCGAGATCGCCAGAAGGGCATCAGCCCAAGGGCGGGGGGCTGGTTCGGGTTTGTAGTGTTGGCGCATGGTAAACCCTTAAAACTGAGCGTAGACGATGCCGGAGGGCGTAACGCCAATTACAAACGTGTGTTCTTCCAAGTAGGCGCGCACGGCGGTTTGGTGTTCCTCCTCTGTCTCATCATCGGGCAACTCCAGCCCATAAGACTCGGCGATTTGCTCGACGCTATCCTCTGAGTATTCGCAACAGAGGGCGATAACGTCCAAGTCGTAGTCGTTGTCTACGTCCTCCAAGTAATCAAACAAGAGCCCAAGCGCTTCGTAGCTGAATTGGTCAGCGCGTCCGCATTGGCGGAACTCGTCACGGAACTGTGAGGCGTTTTCAATAGTGAGTTTCATGGTGTGTACTCCAATTAGATGAAATTAACGGCGGCGGCAAAGTTCGGCGGCGAGCCGTCATAGACGGCGACACGGAAAGAGTGGTAACCCGCCGCGCTTGCTGCCTCTTTGACTTTTTCAAAGATCGCGGCGGTTTGGCATTGGGTGCTAAGTAGCGCCTCGGTGTAGCGGCGCGTCTCGCCGCGCTCCAAGCCATAAATCAGAATTTCTTTTTTCATGCTTGCACCTCTTGATGATGACGGGCGGATTGGAAGACCTCGTTGTAGTCGTTGGCGAGCCACATCTGACCGCCTTCCAGCGCCTCGGCTAATGTGTCGAAGGAGGCAAGCCGCTCCATCTCGTCGTACAAGTCGAAGCGGCCAGTTGGGGTTTGCTTGACTTGTACAAGCCCATCGCCATCGGCGCAATAGGACTCTAAGAAGTCGCTGTGATCGTCGGCGGGGTAAATTGTCCAAGTAATCTTGGATGAGTTGATGGTCTGCAATTTCATGGTGTAGTCCTTAAAGAGTCTTTGCAATGGCGTTCAGCTTTTGGCGCAAGTCGCGTTCAGCTTCAAAATCTAACTGACTGCAACCCATTTTCCATTCGCTATGGTCATAGGCGCGCATGATTTCGGCGCGGCTGAAAAGGTTAAAACCTAATATTTCGTCGCGCGTCAAGCCGTTGGCGGAAATTGTTCCGTCAATGTGGCGGTCAATATCGGAGAAGTAAATGTTGCCGTTGTCGAGCAAAGCGGCAGCAATGCGCTGGCCTTTGTCGGTGTACATCCGCTGAGTGTTGAACTTTAGAGTTTCCATTTTTTACCTTTACTTTAGTTTGAAGGGGTTGCCCTGCGCTTGCGCGCACCTGGAGCGTAAGGGATTTCTTTACGCTTTGCAAGTGTTTTTTATGCCCTGGTGTCACGTTGGTGACAATAGCCAAACGCCAACACGTGCCCACAGTAGGCGTTTTGTGGGCGCTGCGGTTTGGATGCATATCGCTGAGGAAATTCAATTTGTTGGCTATGTTGGCTATTCAATTTGAACATTTAGGATTTTGATATTTGTAAGGAAATTCCTTACAGTTAGCATATTGGGAACTGGCGTGACGCAAATTGATGTTCACCTTGGAGCGATTTAAAACGGGTGTCAAAAGTGCCAACATAGCCAACAACCGCCAACCGCCCGCAAAACGCTGCGCGCGCACCGCCGCATGGTGTTGGCTATGTTGGCGGTTTGTTTTGGATAGCCAACATAGCCAACACCTACCGGCCCCCAATTTGCTGACTCCGACTTGGTTGGCATAGCCAACATAGCCAACACCTAACGACCAGGTAATGCTTACCATTTTGCCTAGTATTTGCTTGCCATTTTGCGTAGAATTTCAGCCGAGGGGGAGGGGTAGGGCCGACGCAATGGGCCAACGTAAACGGAGGGGCCACAAACAAAATTTTTTTAATATAAAATCCACGCACACGCCTCCCCGGCGCAGGAGAACAAATGTTCAAGTCACTGCCGCTCACTGTCCGACACGTCCAAGCGACCGAATCGCGCTTGCAGGCGATATACGACGCTGCCAAGCTGGGGCTCAAAGGCGACACGCTGGCGCTGGCTTCTGGGATGCGGCCTGAAGAGTACCGGCACCTGTGCCAATTTGACGCACTGGCCGAGATGGCCGCAATCAAGGGCAAGGCCGACGGCGAGCGCGAGATGGCTGACATCCTGCACAAAGCGGCTCGCGAGGGCGACGCCAAGGCGGCGCTTGAGATTCTCAAGCACCAGCACGGCTGGGTCGCCAAGCAGTCCATCACGGTGGACATTGATCAGCGCATATCCATCACGCAGGCGCTGCAAGAAGCAGAGATGCGCGTCATTGAGGTAGTCGATGCAGTCCACCAGATACAGCGCTGAAGACGAACAAGCCCTGATGGCGCGTCTGTGGACGCCGCGCATCAAGGACAACCCGCTTAATTTCGTAGCGCTGGTATTTCCGTGGGGTGTCAAGGGCACACCGCTTGAGAACTTTAAAGGGCCGCGCAAGTGGCAGCGCGAGGTGCTGCAAGACATCGCCGAGCATATTGAAGCAAATAAAGGGCTACTAGATTACGCAGTATTGCAAGCCGCCATCTCGTCTGGGCGCGGTATTGGCAAGTCGGCCTTGGTCAGTTGGATCACCATCTGGATGCTGGCGACCCGCATTGGCTCAACGACCATCATCTCGGCCAACAGTGAGTCACAGCTGCGGTCAATCACCTGGGCCGAGATTACCAAGTGGCTGGCGATGGCGATCAACTCGCATTGGTTTGAAGTCAGCGCCACGCGGGTGATGCCCGCCAAGTGGCTGACCGAACTGGTTGAGCGGGACTTGAAGAAGGGCACCAGGTACTGGGGCGTTGAAGGGCGGCTGTGGTCAGCGGAGAACCCCGACGCCTACGCGGGTGTGCATAACTACGACGGCGTGCTAGTGGTGTTTGACGAGGCGTCAGGTATCGACGACACGATCTGGGCGGTGACTGCGGGCTTCTTTACTGAGAACACACCCAACCGCTTCTGGCTGGCGTTCTCCAACCCGCGCCGCAACACGGGGTATTTCTACGAGGCGTTCAACTCCAAACGGGCGTTTTGGAAAACCAAGGTGGTGGACGCGCGCACGGTAGAGGGTACGGACAAACAGGTCTACGAGCGCATCATACAAGAGTACGGGCCGGACTCTAGCCAATCGCACGTCGAGGTCTACGGGATGTTCCCAAGCGCGGGGGATGACCAATTCATCGGGTCGGACATAGTGGACGAGGCCATGAAGCGGGAGAAGTACAAAGACTTGTCCGCGCCCATCATCATCGGCGTTGATCCGGCGCGCTACGGCGCGGACGCCACGGTCATCGCCGTGCGCCAAGGACGGGACATAATCAATATCACCCGGCACCGGGGCGACGACACTATGACGGTGGTGGGGTATGTAATCGACGCGATTGAGGAATATAAACCGACCCTGGTGGTGATCGACGAGGGCGGGCTGGGCGCTGGGATTGTGGACAGGCTCAAGGAGCAACGGTACAAGATTAAGGGCGTGAACTTTGGAAATAAGGCCAAAAACCCGATAATGTACGGAAATATGCGCGCGCAGATGTGGGGTGAGATGCGGGAGTGGTTGAAATCTGCTAGTATCCCGACCGACAGGTTCTTGAAGACGGATTTGATTTCGCCTAAGATGAAGCCTGATTCACGTGGAACAATCTTCTTGGAGAGCAAGAAAGAAATGAAAGCACGGGGTTTAGCATCACCAGACGCAGCGGACGCTATATGCGTGACGTTTGCTTTTCCTGTGGCTCACCGCGAGTATACTGAGCCCACTCGCCGCTATAACGCTCAAGACGGCTCGATGTCAACTTCATGGATGGGTTCATGAAAAAAGTATCTCTATCTGTCGGACGCGGCGAGAAGCTGCCAACATCCAAAGGCGCTGGCCTGACGGCCAAGGGTCGTGAGAAGTACAATGCCGCAACCGGCTCCAATCTCAAAGCGCCAGCCCCAAACCCCAAGACCAAGGCAGATCAGGGCCGCAAGGATTCATTTTGTGCAAGAATGGGCGCAGTAGCGGCCAACGCCAAAGATGGCGAACGCGCTAAAGCTGCTCTTAAACGATGGAAGTGTTGATATGGCTACCAAACCTGGACTGTACGCAAATATTCACGCCAAACAGGCACGCATCGCAGCGGGCAGCAAAGAGAAAATGCGCCCTGTAGGCGCAAAAGGCGCTCCAACGGCCAAGGATTTTAAAGATTCTGCCAAAACAGCGAAGAAGAAATAATGCCGCTCGTCAAATCATCTTCACCCAAAGCCTTTCGTGAAAATGTAAAAGCTGAAATCAAAGCTGGCAAGCCGGTCAAACAGGCCGTGGCAATTGCGTACGCAGTAAAGCGCAGCGCGCCAGCCCCAAAAGGTAAAAAATAATGGCTGATTACACCGGCATGGTGGCGGTAGGAAATGTCGCCAACGGTGGCGGCAAGAAGAACGACGATTCCGGCATACTGGCGACAGCGCGCAGCCGCCTGGACATGGCGATATCGGCGCTGTCTGAGTCCCGCGAGGACGAGATAGACGACCTCAAGTTTTACGCCGGAAGCCCAGACAACCATTGGCAGTGGCCTGCTGATGTGCTGGCGACTCGGGGCGCGGTGCAGGGCCAGACAATCAACGCTCGCCCATGCTTGACTATCAACAAGCTGCCGCAGCACGTACGGCAAGTTACCAATGACCAACGCCAAAATCGCCCAACAGGCAAAGTTATTCCAGCCGACGACAAGGCCGACATTGACGTTGCCCAAGTCTTCAACGGCATGGTCAGGCATATTGAATACATCTCGGACGCAGATGTCGCTTACGACACCGCCTGCGAAAACCAAGTCTCCTACGGAGAAGGCTACATCCGAATCCTGACCGAGTATTGCGACGACAATACCTTTGACCAAGACATAAAAATTGGCAGAATTCGCAATAGTTTTTCGGTCTACATGGATCCAACCATCCAAGACCCGTGCGGTGCGGACGCTAAGTATTGTTTTGTGACCGAAGACATTAGCAAAGACGATTACGAGCGGATGTACCCCGACTCAGCGCCCATTACCACCTTGCAAACGCTGGGTGTGGGCGATCAGAACCTGTCGCAATGGCTCAATGAAGACACGATCCGCATCGCGGACTACTATTACGTCGATTACGACAAAGGCACGCTCAATTTGTACCCTGGCAACGCCACCGCTTTTGAGGGAACGCCCGAAGACAAGCAATTACGCGCCATTTACGGCAAGCCCAAGAAGTCTAGGCAATCTGACCGTCCACGGATTAAGTATTGCAAGATAAACGGCTACGAAATCTTGGAAGAGCGCGAGTGGGCGGGTAAATACATCCCGATTGTCCGCATTGTGGGCAACGAATTTGAGGTTGATGGCCGTTTGTATGTGTCTGGGTTGGTGCGAAACGCCAAGGATGCCCAGCGGATGTACAACTATTGGGTGTCCCAAGAAGCAGAGATGCTGGCCTTGGCCCCCAAAGCGCCATTTATCGGCTATGGCGGGCAGTTTGAGGGCTACGAAAACCAATGGAAGACTGCCAACACGACCAACTGGCCGTATTTGGAGGTCAATCCAGACGTTACAGACGGCGCGGGCGCTACGCTGCCACTACCCCAGCGGGCGCAGCCGCCAATGGCCTCCAGCGGGCTGTTGCAAGCCAAGGCAGGCGCTTCTGAGGACATCAAAGCGTCCACCGGCCAGTACAACGCTTCTTTGGGTATGACATCCAACGAGCGCAGCGGCAAGGCGATTCTTGCGCGTCAGCGCGAGGGTGATGTCGGGACGTACCACTTTGGCGACAACTTGGCCCGTGGCGTGCGGTATCTGACCCGCCAACTGATTGACCTGATCCCCAAAATCTACGACACGCAACGCATCGCCCGCATCATTGGTGAAGATGGTGAGACAAGCATGGTCAAGATTGACCCAATGCAGGCCGAGCCGGTCAAAAAGATTGTCAATCAAGAAGGCATTGTGATTGACAAGATTTACAACCCCGGCGTGGGCAAGTACGATGTGGTGGCTACCACCGGCCCAGGCTACGCAACCAAGCGCCAAGAGGCGCTAGAGGCGATGGGCCAACTGTTGCAGGGCAACCCCCAGCTATGGCAAGTGGCCGGTGACCTGTTTGTCAAGAACATGGACTGGCCTGGTGCCCAAGAGATGGCAAAGCGTTTTGCCAAGACCATTGATCCCAAACTCATGCAAGACGGCGACAAACCGCCCGAGTTGCAGGCCGCAGAGCAGCAAATCCAAGCGATGGGCCAAGAAATGGAGCAAATGCACCAGATGATCATCAATGCTGGCAAGTCGATTGAGATGCAGGATATGCACCGCAAGGACTTTGAAGCAACGGTCAAAGCGTATCAAGCCGAAACCCAGCGGATTTCTGCTGTGCAAGCATCCATGTCGCCAGAGCAAATCCAAGACATCGTGCTGGGCACCGTGCATGGCATGATCACTTCGGGCGACTTGGTTAATGAAATGCCAGGGCGGGACATGGATACCGGCCCTGAGATGCCACAAGAAGGCATGGAACAACAACCAATGGGAATGCCACAATGATGTACAAAGCCTGTGATTTTGTCGGGATGCTATTCTTGGCCCGTGATGTGGCCCATAGCGTCCACTTGAACACCCGCAGCTACTCCAAGCACGTTGCGCTCAATATATTCTATGAGCGCATTGTTGGCGCTGCGGACGATTTTGCTGAAGCCTACCAAGGCCGTCATGGCTTGATGGGGCCGATCACACTGCATTCGGCCACCAAGACGGCCAACATCATCGACTTTTTGCAAAACCAGTTGGATGAGATTGAGAAGTGCCGCTATGACGTAGTGGACAGGACTGATATGTCGTTGCAACAGTTGATCGACAATATCATTGAGATTTATCTGCGTACTCTGTATAAACTCCGCTTTTTAGCGTAAGGACACATCATGGAACTTTTAAACCCATTAGCGGACACCAATTTTCCGGCCAAATCTATTTCTTACACCGGCACTGCTGGCGTAACTGGTGCTTGGCCTGCTGGCGCTCAAGGTGTGGTAGTTTGGTCTGACCAGGCTTGCTATGTGCTGGTTGGCGAAGGTGTTACGGCCACGACATCCAGTACGCCAATGCCACCGTTCACACCGATTCCATTTAAAGTTCCCACTAGCGTTAGCGGACAATGGCGTGTAAGCGCAATCCAAGTGTCCACGGGCGGCACGATCTATTGCAAACCAATTAACATCCAATGAGTTTCTTTGGAATTCCCATTCGCAACGGGGTATCAATTGGCCTTGGAAGCATTGTTTCGCTCTTGTCGGGCTATGCGGATGCGACTGTGCAAAGCAACCTTCTTACCGAGTCCTCCGATAACCTTGTGCAAGAGGACGGTGGCTTAATTCTTTTGGAGTGACCTAAATGGCCGTCTTTCTCTCCCCTGTGGGCGGCGCTGCGGCCCAGTTCTTTACCAACAGCGGCGTCATTTTGTCTGGTGGCAAGCTGTACACCTACGCCGCAGGCACTACAACCCCTCAAGCTACTTTTACCAGTTCTTCGGGAAATACCAACCACACCAACCCAATTATTTTGGACTCGGCTGGGCGTGTGCCTGGTGGTGAAATTTGGTTAAGCGCATCGCCGTACAAATTTTTGATTAAGGATAGCAATGATGTTTTAATTGGCACCTATGACAACATAAGTGGCACTGGAGCCGCAAGCTACCAGGTAAACAATTTTACGGGTACAGGATCGCAGACGGTATTTACATTAAGCGCGGCTTCGTTGGGAGAAAACTTTACGTTTGTGTACATTAACGGTGTCTATCAAAACAAGAATACATACGCCGTGTCAGGCGTAACACTCACGTTTTCACAGGCACCACCTATTACTTCACTCATTGAAGTAATGTTTAACTGATTGGATTAATCATGGCAGACAGCAAAATCTCAGCACTTCCCGCTTCTACAACCCCTTTGGCGGGTACGGAAGTATTGCCCATTGTCCAAAGCAGCGCGACCAAACAGGTGTCTGTTGCCAATTTGACCGCTGGCCGTGCTATCAGTGCAACTCAACTTACTTTGACCACAGGTAATTTGATTGTTGCAAGTGGTCAAGGCATCGACTTTTCTGCTACTGCTGGCACAGGAACAAGTGAGTTGTTGGCTGACTATGAAGAAGGTACTTGGACACCTGTATTAAGTGACGGTACAAATAACGCCACTATGTCAGGCGGTACATCAGGGCTATACACAAAAATTGGTCGTCAGGTAAGTGTTACCGCTTATATTGCCGTTACATCACTTGGTAGTGCAAGTGGCGCTGTTTTAATTACTGGTTTGCCTTTTACTGTAAATAGCAGTGATGGCGCTAGAGGTTCTGCTTCTCTTGGGTTTGCATCAGGTTTAACAATTCTTGCAGGATCAAGTTTGACAGGAATTGCAAATGGTAGTTCTGCAAGAATAGCCTTGAATTATTGGTCAGCCATAAGTGGAACATCTAATTTGGCGTTTACAAATTTAAGTGCTAGCACCGCACTTTTTATTTCTTGCGTCTACTATGTTTAAGGAATCAAAATGAGCCTGACCAAAACATCATATTCAATGATTAATGGAGCGCCAATCAATGTTCTTGATTATGGTGCTTACAGTGATGGCACAAATGCAACCGCTACTACAACTGCTATTCGTGCCGCAATCGTTGTGGCTCAACAAACACAATCGCAAGTGTTTTTCCCGACAGGCCTTTATTCTATAAATTCAACTATTGATTTGGCTGATACGCCAATTGGATTTCTTGGTGAATCAAATGCGGTGTGGCAATCTGGTTCAACATTACCTTCAGTTACACTTCAATGGACTGGCGGTGCATCGCCAATGTTTAATTGCACATATTCAAATTTTCAATTTGAAGGAATGGCAATTAGTAACGTAGGAACTGCTACTGATTTTATTTATATTGATGGTGGGCAACGCTATCGGTTCTATCGCATGAGTTGGGTTCAAGGATCAGGAACAAACATTTTTTCTCGAGCTATCATTTATTGCAAAAACCCTTCCTTTGGCTACTCTGCGGTATCTAGTTGTCAATTTGGCGCTTGCGCGCCAATTTTTCTTTACGTTGATGGCACGGGATCAGCAAATGGATTAACGCCTTTTATCTTTGATGACCGCTGTATTTTTGAAAGCGGTGCAACTCAAAATGCGGATGTTGTTTATTTAAAAAATTGTAACGCTGATGGTATTTTGTTTGAGAATTGCACTTTTAACCAGCAAGGTGCTGAACTTCGTATTTTGACAAACATTGACACGCCCCCTGCATTCCCCGCAATTCAATCATTGGTATTCCATGATTGTGAATGGGATTATGGTTCTGGCTCAAATTCATTAGATCGCATGATGGACTTAGAAAATGTTGCCAACATTATCATGACAGGCAATAATTTTCAGTGTGGTGGTACGGCAACGGCTGCAATTAACATGACTAATTGTCGTGTAACTGAGTTTAATGGCAATTACATTCGTGCGATCACTACGTTTATTTCGGCTGATGCCAACACGTTTATTACGGCTGGTCACAATGACGTTGAAATTGGCTCCGTTGGTCGGCTAATTAGCGATGTGGCGAGAGGGTATGTTAATATTACGTGGGCATCCCCAAATACGTTTTTTGGCTTGCAAGATGGTGACCCTGGCCGTACTTGTGTTTACAGAATTAGTGTCCCAACTGCTGTTACTGCGTGGAACATTGGCATTTATCACGGATCAGGAGGATTTGCAGTGCCTGGGCAAGTGTTTACCCTGCTAATTCGAAACATATCTGGCGGCGTTGTAAACACCCCCAGTTTTGCAGCAGACATTAAAGTGTCTGCCGTATTGACTATGCCTGCAACTGGCAACAGCCGTAGTATTACGTTCTTGTTTGACGGAACAAACTTTGTGGAGTTATCTCGTAGCAGCGCAGATGTGCCAAATTAACCGTACTGGTGCGGCCCACCAGACTTTAATGCTTGACTGGATGGTCAGGCTGGAAACAAGGAAATATCATGGCACTAGAAAAAGTTATCTCTGTTGATTTTATTGAAATTGTTGAAAACGGCTCAATCCAAGTTCGCACCAAAACCGCCTTCAAAGAAGATGGCGTTGAAATAGGCAGCAAGTTCCACCGCCACGTTGTTGCCCCAGGCGATGACTACAGCGCCGAAGATGCTCGCGTAAAGGCTATCTGTGCTGCTATGCATACGCCTCAAGTAATTGCGGCTTACAAAGCGGCCCAAATTCCAGCATAATGCTGAAAACACGTACTGGTGCGTTCACCAGGGATTCTATGGAATCGAAAAATGTCAGAAGAAAACCTAGCGGTAGTAGACCCCGCGCCGGAACAGGTAGCAACGGCTGTACCTGAACCTGAAGTTAAAGCGCCGGAAGCAGAAGCACCCAAGACCTTCTCGCAAGAGGAACTTGATGCAGCTATTGGAAAACGCCTCGCAAGAGAGCAACGAAAGTGGGAACGAGAACAAGCACAGAGGGTTGTGGAAACGCAAACCTTGAGGGCTCCGGCAGCGCAGTCTGTCGATCAGTTTGAAACGCCAGAGGCTTACGCCGATGCGTTGGCCTATCAAAAGGCCGAGCAACTGATCGCGCAGCGCGAAGCGGCCAAGCAGCACTCGCAAGTTCTTGAGAGTTATCACGATCTGGAAGAGGAAGCCCGCGCTAAGTACGATGACTTTGAACAAGTTGCGTACAACCCCAAGCTGCCAATTACTGATGTGATGGCCGATACGATTCGGTCTTCGGATGTTGGGCCTGAGTTAGCTTACTACCTCGGAACTAACCCCAAAGACGCAGAGCGTATATCTCGCCTAGCCCCGCTTGCACAGGCAAAAGAAATTGGGAAGATTGAGGCCAAATTGGCTTCTGATCCTCCTATGAAACGTACTACATCAGCGCCAGCGCCGATTTCGCCTGTTACTGCCCGATCCACTGGATCACCGGCTTATGACACTACAGACCCCAGGTCAGATAAGACCATGACGGCCTCGCAGTGGATTGAAGCCGAAAGGGCACGACAACGGAAGAAGTGGGAAGCGCAAAACCGCTAACTTTTTTTAAGGACTTTTTTCATGGCTAATAGTATCCTAACCATTGACATGATTACTCGGAAAGCTCTCGAAATCCTCGAGAACAACCTGGTACTCACCCGTAACGTAAACCGTCAGTACGACGACAGCTTCGCTGTTGAAGGTGCCAAGATTGGTTCTACTCTGCGTATTCGTTTGCCCGACCGCGCTCTGGTAACTGACGGTGCCGCCCTGCAAGTGCAGGACGACAATGAGCAGTACACCACTTTGTCTGTCGCCTCGCAAAAACATATTGGCGTGAACTTTACTTCCGCTGAATTGACCATGCAATTGGATGACTTTGCAGAGCGTGTGTTGAAACCACGTATCAGCCAGTTGGCCTCCAGCATTGATGCTGACGTTGCTAACAGCTTTAAAACCATCGGTAACACCGTCGGCACACCCGGCACGACCCCTTCGACTTCTTTAGTGCTTCTCCAAGCCCAACAGAAGCTGAATGAAAATGCCGCTACGATGTCGCCACGTTATGCAACGGTTAACCCCGCTGCAAACGCTGGTTTGGTTGAAGGCATGAAAGGTTTGTTCAACCCCACCGACACTATCAGCAAGCAGTTTAAAAACGGCATGATGGGTACCGGCGTGTTGGGTTACGAAGAAATCAACATGAGCCAATCCATCAAGCAGTTCACCACTGGTTCGCGTGACGCCACGGCTGCTACCACGGTTGGCACCACGGTGACTACTGAAGGTTCTTCTACTGTGAGCTTGTCGCAAGCCTCGGTTACTACAACCATCAAGGCCGGTGATGTGTTTACCATTGCAGCTTGTTCTGCTGTAAATCCGCAAACCCGTGAAACTACTGGTTCGTTGTTCCAGTTTGTGGCTCTGGCTGATGCCACCGCTGTCTCTGGCACTTGGACTGTAACTGTAGCTCCCATGTACTCCGCTGCTCATGCACTGGCTACCATGACTGCCCTGCCAGTATCTAGCGCTGTTGTGACTTTTGTGGGCACCGCTTCTACTGCTTATGCACAGAACTTGGTTTACCACAAAGACGCTATCACGTTTGCTACCGCTGACTTGTTGATGCCTCAAGGTGTTGACATGGCTGCGCGTGCGGTTCATAACGGTATCAGCTTGCGCGTTGTTCGTCAGTACGACATCAACAACGACCGTATGCCTTGCCGTATTGACGTACTGTATGGTTTTTCTACCATTCGTCCACAGATGGCTTGCCGCATCTGGGGTTGATTAATTATTTTTGAAGGAAAATTATCATGGCTATTCCTAATTCTGGCGGTGGATATCAGTTTACTGATGGCAACACCAATGAAATTATTATGGGCGTTCAAGCAGCGCCCCAAACGGCTACTGCTACGGCCACTCTGACTGCCGCGCAAGTTACCGGCGGCATCTTGGTAGGCAACCCGTCTACCACAGCAGCGTCGTACACGCTTCCAACGGCAACGTTAATTGATGCGGTATTTACCAACGCAAAAGTTAACAGCACGTTTGACCTGACAGTTATTAACCTGGGCACTTCGACTGGGTTGATTACGATGGTTGTGGGCACTGGTATTACTGCGGTTGGCAACTTGGTTGTTGCTATTACCGGCAGTGCAGCGGGCGTAAGTGGCGCGGGGCAATTCTTGTTCCGCAAGACCGGCGATGCTGCATACACTGTGTATCGCATTGCTTAAATCTGAATGGGGCTTCGGCCCCGTTCTCTAAGGAAATAATTATGGCAAATACAAAATCTATTGGTGTTGCTTTTGAAGACCAAGACCTCAAAGGTTCAGCAACAATTTATGCCCTTGCTGGAAGTGGGCAGCTTGGATATAACACTGGAAGTTCTACTACGGCGCCTTCAACTGTTACTCAAGCTACAAGCAAATCTACTGGCGTAACTATTAACGCGTCTGTTGGTCAAATTGTGACAAACAATGCTGCTTTGGCTGCTGGCGTTGAAGTAGCTTTTATTGTTACAAATAGCGCGGTAAGTGCCTATGATGTTCCAGTTGTGGCATTAGCAAGCGGCGCAACCACGGCGGGGACGTATTTGCTTTCGGTGGCTGCCGTAGCTGCCGGATCATTTACCTTGGTAATTTCAAATGCATCCGCAGGCAGCTTGTCTGAGGCGCTGACTTTGAATTTTGCTTTGATTCACGTTGCACAAGCGTAAGAGGAAGGGAAGGCTAAAAACCTTTCCTTTCATTTATGGAAATTTACCTTGCCCACCCCGTTCATGGCCGCAAAGTGGCGACTATGGAACTTGAAGCCGAATACGATGAACAAAACGGCTGGACACGATATACTCAGGATACGCCCCAAGTTACCGAGGCGGCTCCTGTTAACGCACTGGAAGTAAAGCGCCGTCGTAGAACCGAACCCGAAGGAGCCTAGTCATGGCGACATACACCGCTGGCGAGCAGATTAACCGAGCCCTTCGATTGCTTGGCGTGCTGGCTGAAGGCGAGACTACTTCTGCGTCAGTGTCGCAAGACAGCTTGATGGCGCTAAACCAGATGATTGATAGCTGGAATACTGAGCGGCTATCGGTGTTCAGCACCCAAGACCAAATGTTTACCTGGCCTGCCGGTTTTATCAACCGCACCCTTGGCCCAACAGGCAACTTTGTAGGCAACCGCCCCGTGCTGCTGGATGACGCGACCTACTACCGCGACCCAGGCACCAACGTCAGCTTTGGCATTAAATTTATTAACCAGCAGCAGTACGATGGTATTGCTGTCAAGACGGTAACGTCAACTTACCCACAAGTTATTTTTGTCAACATGACATATCCTGATATTGATATGTTCATTTACCCCAAGCCCACACGGGACTTGGAATGGCACTTTATCAGCGTTCAAGAGTTAACCCAACCGGCCAACTTGGCGACCAACATCTTGTTCCCGCCGGGTTACTTGCGTGCCTTTACCTACAACTTGGCTTGCGAGATCGCACCTGAGTTTGGCGTAGAGCCCAGCCCCCAAGTGCAGCGCATTGCTATGACCAGCAAACGCAATCTGAAACGCATCAACAACCCTGACGATGTGATGTCTATGCCTTACGCCATTGTGGCGACTCGTCAACGCTTTAACATTTACGCAGGAAACTACTAACATGGCAACTATCGCAATCTCATCTCTCCCCGTCGCAACTGCTGCTGCCGTTGGTGATGTCTTGCCAATTGTGCAAGGGGGCACAACTAAACAAGTCACTAATGCGCTGCTGTTTACCAGCCCCACATTGGTAACGCCTGCGCTTGGTACTGTTGCAAGCGGCAACATCAGTGCTTGTACCAGCACCAGTATGGTCATGGTTACGCCAGTAATTGGCGCTGCTACGGGTACAAGCATTTCGCTAAGTAGCTTTAGCGCCGTAAGCGCTGCGGCTCCTACGATTGCAAGCGCAACAACTATTGCCCCAACAACCCCAATTGCGTTTGTTTCAGGAACAACGGCAGTTGTGAATATCACCGCTGCCGCGCCAATTTCTACTGGGGGCGGCGCAATTACGTTAATTCCAACTGGCATATTTACTTGGACAACAGCGGGGAATATTGCTTTAGCGGGCACAGCGGTGGTTAGTAAGGCATTAACAATGACTTACGACGCTACGACAACTAAGTGGTATCCAAGTTACGTCGCATGAAAACGCCCATCCTTGGTTCAACCTATGTGGCCCGCAGCGTCAATGCTGCGGATGCCCGCATGGTGAACTTGTTCCCCGAGATCGTGCCGGAGGCGGGCAAGGAACCAGGCTTTCTAAACCGAGCGCCTGGGCTAAACTTACTTTCAACGGTAGGCACCGGCCCGGTTCGAGGGTTGTGGGCGTTTTCATCTAGCGACAGCACGGCCTTTGTGGTGTCGGGCACCGAGTTGTACAAGATCACCACCTCGTATGTGCCCACGTTAATTGGCACGGTGGCTGGCACCGGCCCTGTCAGTTTGGCCGACAATGGCACACAGTTGTTCATTGCGGCCAATGGCCCAAGTTACATATATAACAACACCACAAACGCCTTTGGTCAAATCACTGACCCTGACTTCCCAGGCGCTGCAACTGTCTGCTATCTGGATGGTTACTTTGTGTTCAACGAGCCAAACAGCCAGTTGATGTGGGTGACTGAGTTGCTGGACGGGACATCTATAGACCCACTAGAGTTTGTCAGTACCGAAGGCTCACCTGATGGCCTACTGGCCGTAACGTCTAACTTCCGCGAGGTATGGGCCTTTGGTACAAACTCGATTGAGGTCTGGTACGACTCTGGCGCTACAGACTTCCCCCTGCAACGCATCCAAGGCGCGTTTAACGAGTTAGGCTGCGCGGCTCCATTTTCTGTAGCCAAGATGGACAACGGCATTTTTTGGCTTGGCCGTGACCGCCGGGGTCAAGGTATTGTCTACCGCGCCAACGGCTATTCGGGCGTTCGCATTTCTACTCACGCTGTTGAGTGGCAGATTCAGCAATACGCTGACCTGACGGACGCTATTGCGTACACATACCAACAAGACGGCCACAGCTTTTATGTGCTGATTTTTCCTAGCGCTAACACCAGTTGGGTCTATGACGCGGCAACGCAAGCCTGGCATGAGCGCGCAGGCTTTGTCAATGGTGAATTTACCCGCCACCGCAGTAACTGCCAGATGGCGTTTAACAACAAGATCGTTGTTGGCGACTTTGAGAACGGCAACATCTATGCGTTTGACTTGGACGATTATTCGGACAATGGCAGCATTCAAAAGTGGCTGCGCTCATGGCGGGCGCTGCCAACCGGCCAAAACAATTTGAAGCGCACCGCGCACCACAGCTTGCAACTGGACTGTGAAACAGGCGTGGGGCTAAATCTGTACCCTGGGTATGACAGTGAAAATATTGACACTGAGTCAGGATTAGACCTTGTAGCTGAATACGTACAGACGTTTTTAGCAACGCAATCAGGCGTTACTTTAACTACCGAGGCTGGGGACGGTTTTCAGCCTTTAGGCCAATACGAACTGTCAGATACCGATATTAGCGGATACAACTTAGTGACCACGGCTTACCTTGCTTCACCAGGCTACGACCCTGAAGTTATGCTGCGTTGGTCAGATGACGGCGGTCATACTTGGAGCAACGAACACTGGTCGCCAGTTGGCAAAATTGGCGCGTATGGTCATCGAACCTTTTGGCGTCGGTTAGGCATGACTTTAAAGCTGCGTGACCGTGTGTACGAACTGTCAGGCACTGACTCTGTAAAAATTACAATCATGGGCGCTGAACTCATTTTGAGTCCAACAAATGCCTAGCCCTAACGCTACGCCAACGCCAATCACGCCACCGCGCGTGCCGCTGATTGACCCTCGCACGGGCTTGATTGATCGCGCTTGGTACTTGTTTTTCTTGTCGCTCAACAACATTGCGTCTGCTGTTGTTGATGACTCTGGGCTTACATTTAGCTCCGAGTCTTTGCTTGCGTCCTACGATGCGGCGCTTCGCTCGGTCAATCAAGAATTGCAGACCCTGCCGCCAGTAGTTACTTTGCCTGCGCCTGACGTATTGGGCGACTGCTGTTCTGCCTTGGTGTCTCAGACTGCTGAAATGCAAAAGCAGATTGAGGCTTTGCAAGTGCAGCCGATTGTTGACATTGCGGCTATCACTGCGGCCATTAGCGCTGCGTCATCAGCGCCTGTTACCAAAACTGCTGACTTTACGGTAGCTGACAATGAGACTTGGATCATTAACAACAAGTCAGGCTCAACCTGTACGGTGACTCTGCCCACGGCAAGCGCATGGTCGGGCAGATATATTACATTTAAAAACTTGCAGGCTCAGACCTTGGTGTCTGCATCAAGCAACGTGGTGCTGATTGACAGCGCGGCGGCTGGCACCGCAATCCTCTTGGCAGTTGTAGGAAATTGGGCGACAATGGTGTCTGACGGCACCAATTGGATTGTCATGCAACAAGCCGCTAACAATAATTTGCTTTTGGAGTAAACCATGACCGTCACACTTAAAGTCCTTGTAGCCGCAAAGTTTGCCGAAAACTCGCAAACAACCCAGTACACCGCAACTGGCGTCACGGCCATCATCGACAAGTTTACCGCGACTAACATCACTGCCACAGCGGCAACGATTAGCGTGAACTTGGTGACGTCTGCTGGTTCTGCCGGTAACACCAACTTGATTACCAAGACCAAAACGCTTCAGGCGTCTGAGGTCTACACCTTCCCTGAACTGGTGGGCCAAGTGCTTGGTGTTGGCGACTTTATCAGTACCATTGCTGGCACTGCCAGTGCAATTAATATCCGAGTTTCTGGGCGTGAGGTGACTTGATGCCCGTCATGTCCGAAGACTGGCAGATAGCCAATCAAGAAAACAGCAAACGCTGGTTTTTTGGGAATCAAGACGCCATTGACTTTGTAAATCGGTTTTTTGACGCCGTAGAGTTGTGGGACGACTTAATTGATAAGGATGTAGAAATTACCGACGACCATATCAATCGCGTGTTTACGTCTTTGATGTTTGCGCTTCCAGGCAACCCTTGGTTTGTGGCAAAGTATACTTACTACCAACCATTGATTATGGCGTCCATAAATGGTTTTCACGATGCCAATGAGATGTGCAACAGTGACGAAAAGCGCTTTCGTAGCCTTGCGTTTCACACCCGAAACTTTGGGATTGAGATAATTATTGCCACTGCATTTTTGTTAGGTGGGTACGACCACATGAGAAAAGTATCCCGCGAAATACGCGAATTTTACGCTTTTGAGGAGTTTAACGATGCCTAATCCAGTCACAGGAATAACCGCCGGAGCATCACTACTTGGCGGCGCAATGTCTGCCCGTGGCGCTAGTCAAGCCGCCGATACACAAGCCGCAGCCGCTGACCGCACTGCCGCGCTTCAAAAGGAAATGTTTGACTTGCAGATGAAAGGCCAAGAGCCATTTCGCCAAGCGGGTCTAACAGGCCAGAATCGGCTAATGGAATTGCTAGGTCTTGGTGGTGACACTGGCGCGGCGGGGTACGGCAAGTACGGTAGAGACTTTGCCATGTCAGACTACCAAGCAGACCCAGGCTATGCATTTCGGTTGAGTGAAGGCCAAAAAGCACTTGATCGTCAAGCCGCTGCAAGAGGCGGTCTGATCTCTGGCGGGGCTTTGAAGGCCGCAACGCGCTACGGTCAAGACATGGGCTCACAAGAGTACCAAAACGCCTTTAATCGCTATCAGACAAGCCGCGCAAACCAACTACAACCATTGGGCAACTTAATGTCTATGGGCCAATCTGCGGCGTCTAATCAGGGCACAGCAGCGGGGAATTACGGCACCAATGCTGGGCAAGCGTACATGGCTGGTGGGCAAGCAATGGGTGCAGGCCAATTAGGCTTTGGCAATACGATAAACAATATGCTAGGCACAATGGCAAGTTCGTACCAAAATCAACAGAACTTTACTGACTTTTTAAACCGACAACGAGGCTATGGCACATCAAGTGGTCAAGGCGCCGAGCCATCTATGCCTGGTTTACGAGCCACTGATTTTAATCGAGGATAAATCATGGCTGATCTAAACGCACTCATTGCCCAAGGCGCTCAATTCCAAGCGCCGCCTGACCCGTTTGTTCAATACGGGAGGATGCAACAACTGGAGCAAGGCCAGCAGGCAAACCAACTAAACCGCATGAAGATGGAAGAGGCGCAGGCAGCGGCGGTAGAGCGCAATGCGTTGCGTGGTCTTGACCCAACTTCGCCAGAATATGAAAATCAATTGTTTAAGGTAAATCCACAGATTGGTATTGCGTATCGTAAAGAACGTACTACTGCTGAGGCGCAACAAGCAACGCAAAAAGCACAACAAGCACAAGCCCTTAAAACTAACTTAGACAATTACCGTTCGTTTTTGGTTGGCGTCAACGATCAACCCGCGTATGACGCTTGGAGGGGCGCGGTTACAAAAAATATACCTGAGTTAGCCAATATGCTCCCCGCCGCGTTTTCAAGTGACGCAAAAAATTTACTGTTACAAACAGCCGATGACATAAGCAAACAATTAACAACACCGCCTGCGGTATCAAATTTGGCAAAACTTCAAAAGGAGCTTGCTGCGTTGCCACTTAACGATCCAAACCGTCAAACCTATATAGACGCAATTGCAAAAGAATCGCAGTTTGCGCCAACTCCGCTAAGTGATATGGCAAGATTGATTAAAGAACGTGACGCATTGCCACCTGGCGATCCAAACCGTGCTTTGTATAACCAACAGATTGCAGACTTAGGCTCATCCGCACGAAATGCCCGTGACCGTTTGGCTTTTGACCGAGAAAAATTAGCGTACGAAAGAGCTAACCCTGGCAAGACAATCAAAGAGATAACGCAACCAGACGGCTCCACACAAGTTTTTGCAATTGATAACCGTTCAGGTATGGCAACGCAAGTAATGATGGCCGGCGCACCAGGGGCAGCCCCAGCCGGTGCAGGCAGCGGCTCCGTAGGCGTAACTGGTGGCCAAGTTGGGCCTGGTACGCCGTTGGTGGGTTCTGCCAAGGCAGGGGCGCTTACTGAGGGCCAGAGTAATGCGGCATTGTTTGGAAGCGCAATGGCACAGGCTCAAGGTGTGCTCGACCAAGTTGAAAAACGAGGAACAAGAACTGGCCCCGTTACTACGTCACTTGTCCAAGGTATTGCTAAATATGTGCCGCTTGGGATTGGAGATAAATTAGTTCAAGACATTTACGCTGTAGCTGTTACAGACCCAACTAAATTGTTTGGCCCTGACGTTGACCAGCAAAAACTAGGTCAAGCACAATTGGCGTTTTCAATTGCTTATTTGCGTAAAACGTCTGGCGCTAATTTTGGCGCATCTGAAGTAATGAACACTATCAATGAATATTTCCCACAAATTGGTGAAGATGCAACTGTCACCAAACAAAAATCAGAGGCAAGAAAACGTGCAATTAGAGGCATGAAAATTAGCGCTGGAAAAGAAGGTAGTAAATTTATTGAGGAATATGAAGCACCAGGTACAGCCGGTGGTGAGTGGAAGGTGGTTAAATAATGGCAACTCAAATCTATAAGGTGCGCGACCCTAGCGGTGCTATCCGCGAGATTGAAGGGCCAGCGGGTGCAACAGATGATCAAGTTATTGCAAAAGCTAAAGAACTATTTAACAAAGTTATTCCCTTATCCGGCGCAAGCCTAATCCCAGACAGTATGCCATTTCCGCCGCAACGTGAAGTATCTTTGCGTGACAGGGTAATGGGCATTGTTGAAACGCCAGCAATTGTTGCTGGTGGGCTTGCCGCAGCAATTCCAACCTTTGTGGCTCGCGTAGGAGGCGAGTTATACGGTGGCCGAGGCACTCCGCAAGGCAAGGCGATGGGCGAAGCAGCCGCCAAAACGGTAGCAGCACAGTTCTACCAGCCCCGCACCACTACCGGCCCAGAATTGGTTAGCCAAGCCGCTGATTTTTTAGGTTCAATACCGCCTACACCTTTAAGTAGCGCAGGCACTGCACTTAGCACCTTGACCGGCCCTGCTGTAAACCAGTTACGGCCTATCGTTACTCAAGCAGTTGCGCCTGCAAAAAATTTATTGGTTTCTGCATTGCAACGTGAGCCTGCTGCCGTCATGCCTGGTATGGGCGCCGCTGAAACGTCGGCTGCTGCTTTGCGCCAAGAACGGGCGCTACGCCAAAACATTCCATTGACCAAAGGTGAGCAAGTGCCAGAGCTTGGATTGCAGCAATTTGAGTCTGACATTGTTAAACAAAATCCGCAACTTGGAAAACCTTTAATTGAATTTAAAGCAGGACAAAAAAAGGCAATTGTTGACCAGTTTGAAAGATTGGCTGGTGAAACTGGTGCTGAGTTTGCTGACCCAGCAAATGCTAGGCAAATAGGCACCATTGTTGACAAGGCTATGGTTAATGCATTTGACGCTAAAAAAACAAAAGTAGATCAAGCCTACCAACTTGCAAGGGATTCTGGCGAAACAAAACAAGTAGTTGACACCACAAAACTAGATCAATATTTGACATTTGTTCAACCAGAAGCAATCGCTGTTCCAGAAATTAACTCAATTAAAGCAAAATTAGAAGTTTTAAAAACTGCTAAAAATGGTCAAGTTACCATTGATGATCTTGAAAATTTATATAAAGTTGCTGGACAACTTGGCAAAAAAGGTGATCCATCTGGTGTTTTTATGAGTGACATCAAAAAAATTATTAATGAAGTCACAGAAGGAACTGGTGGTGATTTGTATCGTGCGGCTAGGGCGCAACGCAACCAACTTGGTAAAGAATTTGAAGACACCTATCGCGTTGCTAAATTACTTGGCACTAAAGGCGGTTACGCTGACCGTGCAGTGGCGCTTGATGATGTGTTCAAGCACGTTGTTTTGGACGGTAGTTTGGAAGAAATGCGAACCGTCACCAAGCTATTAAAAAAGGCTGGCCCAGAAGGTCAGCAAGCCTATAAAGAATTGCAAGGCCAAACAATTGAGCACCTTAAAGATCAATTGACCAAAAACGCTAGTGGCGAATTGTCATTTGCAAAGTTAAAGACTTCTATTGAACAATTGGATCGTGAAGGTAAGTTGCAATATATGTACGGCAAAGCTGGCCGCGATAAGTTGATGGATTTAAAAGCAACCGTGCAAGATGCTTTAGTCAAAGACCCAAGGGCAGTCAATTGGTCTAATACCGGCAATGTTGTTTTGCGTGGGCTTGATGCTTTGTCTGCAATTCGTTTTCCTGGCGCCCAAACAGCGGCAGAAATTGCCCAAAATATTGCGCTTAAAAAGAAAGTGGCCGAGTCAGTTAACTTTAACGCTTTGGCCCCCAGCAAGGCATCCGCAAACAGATTAGCACCATAATGGATCAGCAAACAATCAACCTCACACCATGCCAAGGAATTTAATGTTCGACTTTTCTCAATACACGCTTAACAAAATATTGTTGGCTATCGGTGCGCTTGCTGGCGTAAGCATCATGAACGTGATGTGGCAACCCAAGTTCATTCGGCACAAAGGCATTATCGCGGCGGCGATGATAAGCACGGCCATTGCAATCACACTTGCGCTGACGGCTGGCGGCGCGATACTGATCTGGCTTGGCGTTGACCAGACCAAAGCAGACATGGTGCTTTTCGTGGGGGTAAGCATAGGCGCACTAGCGCCCTTTACTCTAAACGCCTTGCGTAATTTCTTTGAAAAATACGAAGATAAAGACATATTGGAATTGAAGGATGCCGTTAAAGGTGACAAAAAATGAGCCGCATGATGGTCGAGTTTTGGTTGCTGCTGGTGATGGGTTTTAGCGCCCTAGCAATGGTAGCCTCGATCATTCTCATTCACCGCCGCCACTGGCAGGAACAAGACAAGGTTTTCCGCATTGGCTTTTTGCTGCTCTGCCTTGGGCTTGGCGTGCAGACGTTCCGGTCAATACACTATTTGCAATTTGGAACCTATCCAATTGATTTTTACTTTCCGACATGGATTGTTAAGGACGCAGGTTTTTGTCTGATTGTGTACTCTAAATTTATGGAATCTAGGCATGGCTGAAAACTGGTTTGTGGATAAAGTGTTGCCACCCGCGCTGTTGGTGTTGGCGACAAGTATTGGCGGGGCTTCGTGGACGATATGGAATAATTTGAACGAATTAAAAACTTTGGTAGTAAACCAAGATAAAGAGATACAAACAATAAAATCAATGCAATTGCAATTAGTGGCTAAATCTGAACTAGATAGCACAATTAAAAATCTCAAGCAACAAATAGAGATTGGAATTTTGAGAAGCAAGATGCCGCGCAAAACTAAGGTGTATGAAGAAGAATTTAAGCTGTTTAACTTAGATAAAAAAGAGGGAGAGAAAAATGATTGAATTACTTGGCGGCGGTATCTTTGGCTCCCTGCTTGGAGGCTTATTCCGGCTTGCACCGGAAGTAATGAAATTCTTTGATAAAAAGAATGAGCGGCAGCATGAGTTGAAAATGTTTGAGCAGCAGTGCCAATTGGAAACTTTGCGAAGCAATCAGAAGCTGGCTGAGATTGGGGCGCAGCGCGAAGCCACGGTGGACGCTGGGGTAATGGATGCCTTCAACAGCGCCATTAAGCAGCAGGCCGACATGGTTAAAGAAGCCGGTGGCTGGGCGGCAAGTCTGTCTGCATCTGTTCGTCCTGTAATGACGTATTACTTACTAGTAATGTACGGCGCAGCAAAGATGGCGGCAATGATACTTACGTATTATCACGGACAAGCGTTAACTGAAGTGCTTGCAAAATCTTGGGGTTCTGATGACATGGCCCTATTGACAGGAGTTATAAATTATTGGATGATCGACAGGTCTTTGGCTAAACGAGGTCTGTAATGGGTAAAGCGTTTAATTATGTTCGTGGGTCTATGGAGGAGCGCTTTTGGTCAAAAGTAGACAAACGCAATCCAAGTGATTGCTGGGAGTGGCAAGCATCGTTAGACACAATAGGATATGGCAACTTTGGAGTGCCAAGGGGTGATGGCACTGGGCGCTACATTATGCAAAGAGCGCACCGTATGGCTTGGGAATTAACACATGGGAAGTTAGCGGGTTCTGTACAACACTTGTGCCATACCTGCGATAACCGTAAATGCGTTAATCCTGCGCACTTATTTATTGGAAATCCAAAAATAAACATGGCTGACTGTGCTAAAAAAGGGCGCTTTAATGACCGCAGCGGGGAAAATAACCCAAGGGCAAAAGTTACAGAAGATATAGTTAAAGCTATTCGTGAAGAAACGCTTACGCTTTCTAAATTAATGGCTAAGTATGGATTGCCGCAGACTACTGTTTCGGATATACGTCGCAGAAGTACTTGGAACCATATATGAAACTAGACATAGCCGCCGCGCTGTGCAAACAGTTTGAGGGCTACAGGTCTAAGCCCTACCTCTGCCCTGCCGGTGTCCCTACGATTGGCTATGGCAGCACCTACTATGCCGACGGGCGCAAGGTGGCTTTGACTGACCCGTCAATGTCTGAGCCGGACGCTGCTGCGCTATTGCTCCAAGAATTGCACCACACCTACCTACCTGGCGTCCTGCGCCAGTGCCCCACCCTGCTGACGGACGAGCGCAAGTGCAACGCCATTGTTGATTTTGCTTACAACTTAGGCACAGGTCGTTTGCAGACAAGCACCCTCAAGCGCAAGATTAACGCGCAGGATTGGGATGGTGCCAAAGAACAATTGATGCTTTGGACTAAAGGCGGTGGTCGGGTGCTACCTGGGCTAGTCAAGCGCCGGGTTGCTGAAGTTGCCTTACTAGCTGCATAGCGTCCTTCAGATCGCCCCGCAGTTGTTCAATAGCTTCCTGCTGGGCTTGCATTCGTAAGTACGCTTCCAAAGCGAATTTCGCTAAGGTTTCGTGGTTCCACGCGGCGAAGTTGGGTAGGTCTGACATTTTTTGGTCTGGGTTTAGGACAATTTTCGGGCGGCACTACAGCGCACCATACGGCTTGTGGCGGCAACTGCTGCTGGGCCTCTAGCCATCTATCTATGTAAGTATCCGGCATATTTTGCAGCGCAGCATAAATTGTGTCGTGTCTTTTTTCTAGCCGTTCAGATATTTCTTTTGCTGTCAGGCCGTCTTGGTACTGGCGCAATAGCTGCCTAATTTTTGGGTGACTTGGTTTCATGTGCTCTCTTGTGGTGGTGTGCAAGTGTGTATCGTTGTCAAGTCTGCTGTGCGTTTACCGCAGCGGGGGCAGAAGTTACGCTCTTGCTGTGCTGCAAGGGCTTGCTTGCCAGCGGAAAGCACCTCATCAAGCCTAGACACGTCCCACCCAATGGGGCCGTATTCAGGGTCAACAATCTGATCCCTTACAATTTTTAACGCCTCCAGCGCCATCTTCAATGCTTCTTTCATGTGTTCTTCTCCTTGAGTTTGGCTGCAACATTTTTGCTATGGATAACTGGGTTTGGGTCAAAACAATCAAGGGCTTCTTGCTCCGTCAGGTCAACCCACTCGCGCTTAGTTGCCTGCTTGTGATGTGCGACCCCTGCGTTGTGCCCTGCTTGGTATGTCTTGCGATCTGCGTCTGTTAAGTCTGGCTGTGCTGCTACAAATCGCAGTAAATCGGCTTGTTCCGCTTGCGTCAGTCGATGCCAGCATTTGAGTTTTGCCAATATCCCGCGCAGTTCAAATTCGTCTTTCATGTGTTCTCCTTAATGCCGTGGGCGGCCAATACTTGCATTGCGTAATCGTGCAAATCTGTCCTGGAATAGCCCTTGTACTCGTCATTAACGTACGGGCTTGGCTTTTTAGGCCACTCGCCATACGGAAGCGGCTTCTGTGCTGGCTGCTCTGCTTGCCAGCCTGCCCACGCATGGTCGGTATTGCAGTCGCTGTAGCCTTGCTCAAAACGAGAAATGTCCATGTAATTGGGCAGTGACTTGGCCCAAATTTCAAAAGCCTCTCGCGTACCGCCCAACAGCTCTTGCTGCGCTGGCTGTGCCAAGGCTTGCCCCATATCCGCGATGGCTTTCTGTGCATCGACAGACTCGGGTTCTTGCGAGTGATGTAACGCATCAATGTCCTTCAGCGACTGTAGCCACTGCTCAAGCTGTTCGCGGTCAACGGTTAGCTTGTCCTGCGCCATGTCCTTTTTGCTTTGATAGCCTGTCATGTCACTTCCCCCACAATATAAAAGCCAACAGCGTTAGTGATGCGGTCACAGCAATCACGGCAATGAGCGCTTTAAAAGTGTCCGTAATATCGTTGTATGGGTCAGCAACTTTCCCCCATCCGCCGCTCATGTAAGCATCATCGGCTTCTTTGGCGCGTTGTTTTCTCACAGGGCAATCACGCCCTTGTGTGCAGTTTCCCATGTCGTTACAGCAGTTCATACCGACCACCATGCAACTAAAAGCGCAGCCATACCAGCGCCTATAGCAAAGGCTAGGAGATATCCGCCAATTACGCTAAGTCGTGACTTTTTGTAACTGACGCCGTAAGCGCCGGTTGTCCAGGTGGCCTCACTCATCATGCGAGGCGTTTGTGTGTAGCTTTGCTTCATCAGTCTTCTCCATTTTTAAAAAGTCCATCAAATGCCCGTTCCACATCATTTTTTCAACGGGTACGTCATGCGGCGTTGTAAATGTCTTGTCTTTAAAGCGCCATGTTCGCTTTTCTCTTGAGATGTCGTATTGCGGAATGGCATACCCTGCGTCAAATATTTCTTGTGAAGATTTCACCGTTTCAACTCCATGATCTCACGTTCAAGGTCTTTGCAGTGCTGCACCAGGTTGTCGTAGTCCTGCTTGTAGCGGGTGCTGGTGAGCCTCTCGGCGCCAACCCAACCTATCAGCGTACCCTTTGTGGCCGCTGTCCTCAGGTGGGAGCGCAGCTCATGCGCCGTGAGGATGCCGATTTGCCCTTTAATCGGCGACAGCTCATCGACAACGGCGTCGATCTGTTGTTGCATTTTCTCGCTCATGTTTACGCTCCCAAAAAGAAAAGTGTGGCCAGACCCAGGCCGATGGCCACCGCTAGGGCAATGTCTGCCCATTTGCGGATAGTTGGCTGAATGGTGTAGTGTTCTCTGTAGCGCATAGTGGACTCCTAAAGATGGGGCCGTAGCCCCGTTTGGTTGGTTAAAGGATTATTCCGATTCGTGACGAAAAGGCAATTCACCAAACTTAGCATCTGCGGCTTCATAAGCTGCGCGTTTGTAAGACTCGGCGGTGTAGTTGAGGCCAGATGCCCAATCACTACCAAGAATGTTGCTGACGTTTGGAAAATCTTCTTGGCAAAATGCTGTTTGCATTTTTTCGGCTGCTTGATATGGTGTCATTTTGTATCCTGTTTGCGGGTTGTTGATGCCTCGCATCTTACATGAATTGACTACTTCATCAACTGATTTATTTAGGTGTTTACCCTAAGTAGTGAAAATAAATTGTCTATCTAGTCAAAAAAGCCCCCTAGAATGGACGCATTCGTCAATTTGGAGGTTACAGGCACATGATTTCGTCAACAGAGCAAGCAATCGAGGCAATACGCCTCAAAGCAAAAGAGGCAGGGTTCAAGATGAACGATATCGCATACGCCGCAGGCATCGACCCCGCCCAGCTATCGCGCTGGAGCACTGGCAAGACGATCCCGCTGTACAGCAACATCATGAAGCTGGAGCAGGCCGTGGACGCGCTGATTGCGGCGAAACAACCATGATTGTGATGTCCATTGACCCAGGCTTATCGGGAGCCATTGCCGTGTTTATTGATGACGTTTTGATTGACGTTGTTGATATGCCGACTCACGAGCTGACTCGCAACGGCAAAGCTAAGAGGCAGGTTGCCGCTGCTGATTTGGCAGGCATATTTACTCAGCATGATCCCCGCCACGTTATCGTGGAGAAGGTATCCGCAATGCCAGGGCAGGGGGTAACGTCAATGTTCTCATTCGGGCGCAGCCTGGGCGTGATTGAGGGCATTGTGGCGGCATACGACATACCTGTCACCTACGTCACGCCTGGCGTATGGACAAAAAGCATAGGCCGCGGACTCGGCAAGGACGCATCACGCGCACGGGCTTGCGAACTCTATCCCTCTCACCAGAAATCTTTTTCCCGCGTCAAGGATGACGGTCGCGCGGATGCCGTTCTCATTGGCGCCTGGTATCTGAAGGGGAACAAGTGAGCTTGCAAGACCTACGAACCCTCAGAGAGCACGCCGTGTACCTGGCCACGCAACTGGAGCAAGAGCGCAACGCATCACGCGACAAGACCGAATTCCTAAAGCGCCTGGTGCATCCTGAGGACTTTGGTCACGCCGTATCAGCGGAAGTCAGAAACCTAGCCTACCAACTACTCATAAACGAAAGCCCCGAATGAAGCAACTACTCTTACGTCCATCATCCGCAGCACGCTGGATAGCTTGCCCCGCATCAGCAAGACTGTCCCTGCAAGTACCCCGTGAGGAGTCAGGTGAGGCTGCGCAGATAGGCACTGCTATTCACTCTCTTAGTGAGACTTGCTGGCAGCTAGATCAAGACCCAATGGACTTCGTAGGTAAGACGGTAGAGGGTATCGTGATGACGCGAGAGAACGCTGAGTTTGCTTTGGCGCACATCCGCATGGTGGCAGGATTAGAGAGCGAGCTAGGCACAGTCAAGGTCGAACAATATGGAGTCGCATACGAGGACTCGCTGGTCAAGGTCGGCGGTACTGCGGACGTTGTCGCGTACAACTTGGAGAAGTCTGTGCTGGTGATTGCTGACCTTAAAACAGGTAGGCAGTGGGTGGACGCTGACAGCGATCAGATGCGTATCTATGCGCTGGGCATGATGCACAAACTGGTCAATGTTTTTGATAAGGTGGGCCTGACCATTGTCCAGCCCCAGACGGGCGAGAACCGCCATCACGAGATGACGGGCGACGAACTCATGCAGTGGAAGGCAGACGTATTGATACCGGCGGTGACAGCGGCCAAGGATGGCCGGTCAGAGCCGACACCAAGCAAGGAAGCCTGCCAATACTGCCCCGCTAAGATGATCTGTCCAGCGCAGACTAAGGCGCTGGCCGCGGTTCCCGTAACTGCTGACATCACAACCCTGACGCCGGACCAGGTGTCGGACTTACTGGACAAGGCCGAACTGGTAGAGGACTTCATTACTGCGCTGCGCAAGCAGGCTACTAAGACGCTTGAGACTGGTGGCGTATTGCGCGGCTGGCAGATGGCGCCTAAACGTCCCACCAGGCAGTGGACAAAGGACTCGGACGCTGTCCAGGTGCTGCTGTCTGCTGGCGTACCCGAGACGCAGATATACGAGACATCAATGATTACGCCTGCTGCCGCAGACAAACTGTTGGGCAAGGACAGGAAACAAGTTTTGGATAGTGTGACCAAGAAAGTAAGCAGTGGTTTAACACTATCCAAATCCCGTGGGCTTGGCGAGAGCACAGCCCTACTACAACTCTGAAAGCTAAACGCAAATGCTAAATCTATCTTCATCATCCGGCTCTGGTAACTTCATCCGTTTTTCGCCCCAGGCTAATGCCTGGACAAACAACAACAACGAGGAAATCACGTTAAAGAAAGTGGTGTTCGACATCGACAACATTAAGACAGGCTGGCTTTTGCTGGGTGTCGGTGTACGCGATTGGGTGCAAGACGAATCTGTCGGCAAGAAAGGGCCGCAGCCGTCACCAGAGCACAAACGAGGATTTCAGGTCGTCCTGTACAACAAGGAGATAGGCGCTGCCGAGTGGTCATCTAACGGTGTGGGTCCGAACATGGGGCTGGAACAGATGTACAAGGCCTGCGCTGCGGAACGTACAAGTAATCCTGGTAAGTTGCCCGTGCTGGAGTACGGTCACTCTAAGGCCGAGAAAATCGGCAAGGGTACTACTCGCATTCCTATCTTCGTATTAAAGGGTTGGGTTGCACGTCCTGCAGGATTGGATGCAGCGGCAGAGGAAGTAGCCTTTGAGCCGGTGCAGCAGCCGGTACGCAAGGCAGCGCCCAAGCCAGTGGAAGTGGTAGAGGACGACGAGATTTTCTAAGCGTTAGACTAACGCGCCGACGGCTGATCCCCGTCGGCTTTTTTTTCCTCTGAAAAACGAGAACAAATAAATGGACACAGAAACAATAGCCAAGGCTTTGGGTAACGCCAAGCAGGTGAACGGGCAGTGGGTGTGCTCATGCCCCGTACCTGGCCACGGCAGAGGGAACGGCGACAAGAACCCTAGTCTCTCGATCACGGAGTCTGATGGCCGGGTTCTTTTCCACTGTCACGGCGGCTGCGACCAGAGGGACGTGTTCGACGCTGTCAGGGCTAGGGACTTGCTACCCACTACACCGAAGCGGGAAGAAATCAGCTTTACCCAACACCAGGACAAGGTACTGGAAAAGGAATGGGTGTACCGCGCAGAGGACGGCACTGAACTGTTTACCAAGCGCCGGTATAAGACTAATGATGCCAAGGGTAAGACATACTCTATTCACCGCGTGGACGCCGCAGGGAAGCGGATAGCGGGGATAAAGGACACCAGAATTGTTCCCCTCAATTTGCCCGAGATTATTGAGGCAAAGCAATCAGGCCGAGCCATCTACCTAGTTGAAGGCGAGAAGGCAGCGGACGCGCTAACAAGTATTGGCGCCATTGCAACGACAAGTCATACTGGTGCAGGGTCATGGCCGACGGAGATTACGCAATACTTTGCAGGCGCCAATGTCGTGGTAATTCCTGACAATGACCAGCCAGGAATATCTTACGCCAAACGCGCAATTGCTCACCTCTTACCCGTGGTCAAGTCAATTCGATACCTTGACCTTGGATTGATGATGGAGGGCGATGACGCTTACGAGTGGGTATATCACGCAAAAGGTACGCGCAAGGAACTGGCAGAAATGGCTAGGCAAGCTCCAGTAATCACCGATCACCTACAGGCAGCCGAACCCGAGCCAGTGTTATCAGAAGCCTTTAACCCGACTCCGCAACTGCTCAACATCGAGGCTTGGGACACCATTAAGGATGAGCCTGTTAGGTGGATTATTGAGAACGTGTTGCCGGAGGGTGGTTTCGCAGCCCTCTACGGGCCACCAGGCAGCTACAAGAGCTTTGTGGCACTCGACATAGCCGAGGCGGTGGCCACAGGACGCCAGTGGATGGGTAACCAGGTTACGAACCCTGGCGCTGTCCTGTACATAGCGGGTGAAGGTCACGGCGGTATCGGGGCAAGGATCAAGGCTTGCAAGATCAACCACCAGACGCAGGACGGGGCAGAGATATACGTCATACGCTACCAGTTGAACCTGAGATCGAGCGCCGACGACTTCAATTTGCTGATGCAGTCCATAGACAACTTAATAGAGCGCACAGGCATAGAGCTGCGCTTGGTGCAGATAGACACATTAGCTAGAGCCTTCGGCGGCGGCAACGAGAACGACAGCCAGGATATGGGCGCATTCATCCATAACGCAGGACGGCTGCAACGCAAACTTAACTGCGCCTTGATGGTTTTGCACCACTCAGGCAAGGACGCTACCAAAGGATTAAGGGGTCACAGCTCACTCTTAGGCGCCGTGGATACCCAACTAGAACTGCAAAAGTTGGAGCAAACCGAGCGCAAGGAAGGCGTCGCAGGCCAAGGAATTCTCACCATAAGTAAGCAAAAGGATGGCCAGGACAACCTTAAATTTGGCTTTGAGATGGTCCAGGTCAACATAAATCAGGGCAAGGAAAGCGCATTAGGGCTGGACGATAACGTCTCGCTGGCCGTCAAAGAGAACCAAGAAATGATCGACGAGCAGTACAAGACACCGCCTAAACCACCATCAAGATCGGGTGCTGGCGGGGTACAAAAGGTGGCTCTGGATGCCTTACACAAGGCAATTTCAGAGCACGGGGATATGCGTTTAGTTGACAATAAACGCAATAAATCGATCCACGTGGAACAGTGGCGGGATGCGTTTGAGGCTGCCCAGACCGACAAAGCAGGCATCAAAAAGCGGTTCAATAGGTGCTTAATTAGCCTCCAGAACGCTAAAAAGATTGAGGTTTTCGATCCATTTGTGTGGGTTATTTGGAGCGATGGTGGTCAAGATGGTGGGGATTTTTAGGTCTTTTTAAGGTGTTTGGACAAATGGGACAAATGGGACAAATGGGGGACAAATGGGAGTACATACTAAATCCCATTTGTACCGGCATAAATTGGCTGGAAAACGGGACAAATGGGCGCGTAAGTCTTAATACGCGCCCCATTTGTCCCGATCAGTCAATGCCCAAACCTTTGCCCAAATGGGCTGATTTCAGTTTTCTTGATGGAGCAATAAGTGGCAACTAAAAAACTTAAATCTTTGGCGATTAGTCAACCGGCGATGCCGAGCTTTCCAGCAGATCGTTTTGACGTGTTCAAAAACGCGGTCATGGTCGAACTGGCGAATCGAAAGAATACCCATGATGCGGTGTGGGGTATTGACAGACTGGTCTGGTTGGTGGACAGCGGGTTGCGCGAAAAGGTGTGGCTGCAAATGGAGAGGGTTTGGCAGGCACAAGAAGAACGCAACGACGAAAAGCTGGACAAGGCGGTTAAGGGTATGTGCAAGGCTTACGATGCGATGGAACGGTGGGCGGTAGCCAACAACGTGTCAGAACCGCCCAATCTGCGACATATTGAGCACGAGCAGGCAGATGGTACTGTTTTCGTTATCGTGCCAGATGAGGCCTCTAAACGGCTTTACTGCCAGCAGTGGCCTGGGACAACGGACAGGGAAGTCTGGACGGCAGCAGAGATTGCGATAATCGTGGCACGCCAAGCAGATGGCAAAATCAGCGAGATCAAGCGACAATGGCCTGATAGCAAACTGGTTAAGGTCGGTGGGCCTAGCGGGTTTGAGGATATGGTCAACGACCTGGATATGACGACACCAAGCAAACTGCCCAAGCTGTTCGACACTAAAGCGTTTGTACGGTGATGGGTAATAGGTAATGGCTATCGGAACTCGGACGGCGATAGGCAATAACATTTGGCTATGGCAACGGATTGCGGAAAATGGGCAATGGGCGGCATTTAATGCTGCTTAAAGCGCTTTTCGCGCACATTTTGGCGAATTACGCACACGCACAGGGGTAATCAATGAAGACAATGGCTGAAAAGATGACAAAAACAGGTGCAATCATGGGCAGGCCGGTGAAATGGCCGCCGGAACATCCAGTTTGGCTCGAAATCATTGACCAGGTATCGGCTGGCAAAGCGTTGTCAACGGTGCTGCGTGAGCCAAGCTATCCAACCTGGTCGAACTTTCAGGCGATGGTGTCGCAGGATGCCAAGCTGGCTGCAGCCTACGAGAAGGCGGTACAAGACCGCGCAGACCGGCTGGCTGACGAGATACTGCAACTGTCGGACGAACCCATGCCAGAGCATCTAGAAGGCGCTATGGCTTCTGCCTGGGTGCAGCAGAAGCGGATGCAAGTGGATGCGCGTAAGTGGATCGCGTCCAAGCTCAAGCCTAGGACTTACGGTGACCGCATTGATATGACGGTGAGGGACGAGCGCATCAGCGTGATCGACGCGCTCGAGGCAGCCAAGGCACGGGTGCTGACGCTGGACAACGTGACCGATGTGGTTGCGCGTCCTGTTGATAACCCTCTCTGATTCGGTTCTACTTTATACGACGGACGTTATGTTAAGTTGTTTGGCCTGTGCAGTACCTGTGGATAACCCTACCCGCCGGCCTTGTCCGCTGGCCCTGCCGCGCCCGACCCCCCCCCGGGTAGGGCCGGCGGCAAATGGCCACGGAAACGGTGCGTCCACGCACAATTTTTTATTTTATAAAACTGTGGTAAAAACACACCTATGCCCGTCTACACAAACGCACTAGCCCCGCAACCGAGCAACAGCTTGGCTTACCCTGGTGGCATTGGTAAGCGTGGCGGCTCATTAGATTCGTTTGTGCCGTTGGACTACAGCAGATTGGCGGCGGGTCAGTTTAGGCAGGACACGCCACAGATGCGCGAGTATGCGGCTAATGTGCCCCTTGATGTATTGCGTGGCAGATTTGCGGGAATGTTGGGTTTTCCGAGTGATGTTTTGAACATGGTAAGAACACCATTGCCGATGGAGATGTTTGGTCAGACGGATTACGAGCAGCCAACACAAGTGCCGTATGGGACTGAGCAGTTGCTAAAGACTTTGCCGTTAGCGCCAGCAGCCGACAACCCGTTGGGCCAAGCTGCTAATCGGGTTGGTTCATTTGTACCGATAACACCAATGGAGGCATTGCAAGCGGCTAGGGTTGCTAGGCAGGCGGCAATGGCAACAGGGCGGTTTGTGGCGCCTAAAGCTGGGCAGTTGGCTGAGGGTTATATGCAGCGCATGGGCATGATGCCGAGCATTGTGCCTGTTGAGGGTGCTAGTGTGGCTAGCGTAAATCAATTACCGCAGGCTTTGATAAGGCCAAAGGCAGAGGTATCACCGCTAGGTTTTTACAGTGCGGTGGAGCAGCAGTCATTGAACCTTCCTCGCAAGTCTGGTACTGGTGCATCTTTTATTAATGATCTTATGAAGGGTCAAGATGTTAAGAAGTACGAAATAGAGGCTATGGGGTTAGATGAGTTTTTGAAGGATAAGCCAAATGTGACCCGCCAAGAGGTGCAAGACTTTATCCAGAGAAATCGGGTTAATGTGCAGGAGAAACAGTTAGGTGGTGCTATTACGGAAGACCCAGTAGGCATAGCCAAACGCAAAGAGATTTTTGACAAGTATGAGCCGCAGATACAGTCTTTGTACAAAGAAATGGATAATCCTAGTTATGTTTTAGTTGATAGACAAGTTAACCCAGGAGAATACCAACGTGGTGTTATATTGCAAAATAGAGTGTTTAGAGGAGAGTCAGTAACTGCACAAGAGCTAGCTGAATTAGAAGATATTACCAATAGGTTTAAAGGAAAAACGGTTAAAGAATTTTCTAATGACAATGAAGCAAGGAGTTTTTATTTAGGGATGAGTCAAGATGAAAGACTCAGACATTCCATCATGCCTAAAAGAAATGCAACGCAACTTCAAACTCAAATAAATGAAATACAAGATTTAAGAGATGCAGAAGCTAATGCGGCGTATGTAGTGCCAGAACCAACACGAACCAAATACGAGCGTTTTACGCTACCAGGTGGTGACAACTATCGTGAGATATTGTTGACTACGCCCGTTCGCGGGAAGTCTGAGTTAGATGTTGCTCAAATAGCGGCGGGTGACTTGAGGCGGCAAACTGCTGATTTAATGGAGAAGTGGAAAGCAGCAAGCGAGTTAAACCCTGGCGATCCAAGCGTAGTTGCTTTGTATCAAAGAGTTGCGGATTCCAGAAGGCTTAGAGATCAAGCTGAAACTAAAGCACAAGAGTTAAAAAATCAAATTGGATCGCAAACATACCAATCATCCCACTTTAACGAACCCAACGTCTTAGCCCACATGAGGGTTAATGACCGCATTGATGCTGATGGTAAGAAGATGCTGTTGATTGAAGAGGTGCAGTCCGATTGGCATCAAGCTGGGCGGGAGAAGGGGTATGGGCCTAAATTTGAAGAGCAGTACAGGGCTTATTACACAACACCAGACGGACAACAGGTTGATATAGGTTTTGGCAAAACACCAGAGGAAGTTGGGAAAATGACTCAAGCGGCTGGATGGAACACAATGCCTGTAAAAATTGAAACAGAAAAAACTGTTAGAAAAGTAGGTGAAGGCGTCCCTGACGCCCCCTTCAAGGACACTTGGCATCAGCTTGCGTTAAAGAGAGCAATTAAGGAAGCTGTGGACAAGGGTTACGACAGGATTGGATTGACAACGGGTAAGCAGCAAGCAGAGCGTTATGACTTGAGCAAACAGATCAGCAAGGTTTATTACAGTCCCCCTGATTCAAAACAAGCAAACAAGTTTGGCACGGTGTTCAAGGCTTTTGACAGTCGCGGTCATGAAATTATCAACAAGTCTGTGACGCCTGAAGAACTTCCAGGAATTGTTGGTAAGGAGGTTGCTCAAAAGTTACTTAATGCAGAAAGCAACAGCATGGGCGTTAAAGCACTTGAGGGCATTGATCTTTCGGTCGGCGGCGAGGGCATGAAGAAATACTACGATGAGGTTTACCCTGCTTTCCTCGAAAAACAAGGTAAGAAGTACGGTGCAAAAGTGGGTGAAACAGAAATCAAAACGGGACAACGAGTACAACTTTTCGGTGTTGGCAAACTTAAAACTGGTAACGAAAAAGTACGCTACCTTGACATTACCCCAGAGATGCGTAAAGCAGTTAAAGAAGGTCAGCCATTGGCATCAATGCAAAACGAACTTGCCAATCAAATGGCTTAACTATGCAACTGCCCATTTACCGAGGTGAAGAGGAACAGAAGCTGATGACCGAGTTATGGTCACCGGCTGTTGCGGATGACTTGGAAGCGTTCGTGATGTACGCTTTCCCTTGGGGTGTGAAGAACACGCCGTTGGCGAGGTTCACAGGCCCGAGGAAGTGGCAGCGGGAGGTTTTGCGGGATGTGACTGAGCACATTAAGGCGCAGCAGGGCAAGGTTAACTTTGACACTATTAGGGAAGCAGTATCCAGCGGACGAGGCATTGGCAAGTCAGCGCTTGTTAGTTGGCTGGTTCTTTGGATGCTGACCACCCGCATAGGCGGATCGGTAGTGGTTAGCGCGAACAGCGAGAATCAGTTGAGGTCGGTGACCTGGGCAGAGTTGACCAAGTGGTCAGCGATGCTGATTAACTCGCACTGGTGGGAGATTAGCGCGACCAAGCTGGTGCCTGCCAAGTGGTTGACGGACATTGTTGAGAAGGACTTGAAGAAGGGCACCAGGTACTGGGCTTGCGAGGGCAAGCTGTGGTCGGAGGAGAATCCTGACAGTTACGCTGGTGTGCATAACCAGGACGGCATGATGCTGATCTTTGATGAGTCTAGCGGCATACCAGATGCGATCTGGGACGTTGGCACAGGATTCTTTACCGAGAACACGCCTGACAGGTATTGGTTTGCGTTCTCCAACCCGCGCAGAAACAGCGGGTACTTTTTTGAGTGCTTTAACGCCAAGAGGGCGTTTTGGAAGTCGCGGGTGGTGGACGCTAGGAC
>Ga0209354_10000052_pt1 | contig 57926 bp, 73 predicted proteins | sample LauGreSpBDMM15DD_2_FD_187562 | JGI IMG/M metagenome (GOLD analysis project Ga0209354, IMG submission 187562) | Freshwater lake microbial communities from Lake Michigan, USA - Sp13.BD.MM15.DD (SPAdes) (version 2) | ecosystem: Environmental > Aquatic > Freshwater > Lake | place: Lake Michigan...
TGCGTTACAACCTGATTTGACAGCAGAGTCTGTCAATATCATTATTCGTGCTTCTTCAATCTGTTCAGCATTTTCTCGGACTCGTTGTGCCAGACGTCTTTGTGCATCAGCTTCAATTTCGGCCAGCTCTTCCTCTCGTTTGCTTCTACCAGTGGCCACGCCAATGGCCTTGCCAATTTCCTGCGGATGCGAAATAATTAAAATATTGGTAATTTTACTTTCTACTGTATTAATAACAACTGGAACCGTTGGTGAAATACTTGCGCTGATAACAAAGGTTGCTTCAAATGCCTTGGTCAATGTTACACGACCACCGGCTGTGACCACATCAATTTGTCCAACCTTACAGGTATTTTCAGCCAGTTCAAACTGTTTGATATCTTTTTCATCTTTGCAACTTGGAACCAATACAATCAGACTTTGACCAGTTTCATCCACGGTCATTGTAAAGTCTGTTCCACGAACAGCAATGTTGGCAGTGGGAGTTTGAACAGCCACTTGTTGGGGATTTGCCTTGGCAATTTGGCCGCTGGCATAGCGAATGGTACCCATTGCGGCCTTGATGCTTAACTTGCCTGCATCAGAATTTTTTGGATCAAACACAAAATCGTCAATTACCAATTTTGAATTTTCAGTTATCTTAACCTTGGTATCGTCTCGGAATACAATATTGCTACTGCATGCGCCAGTGGTGTATGTGTCCATTGACTCTACCGTTGCGCCTTTGACTCCGGTAAGTTTGTTTTTACCCCGCAGAATTTCGCAGGCCAATCCTTTGTTTTCGCTGACCGTACCAATCGTTGGTCCTGCGTGGGCCGTAGAACTTAAAATAGCAAAGCATAAAATTGCCTTTGCAAACATGCTGTTACCTTGCTACGGCAGTTTTAGGTGCGGCGATGGCAGTACTACTAGTTCTAATTGTAATAGTATTTTGGTCGCCAGTTGTTTTCAAATCAACAGTGGTATCGTTTGTACCTTGCTGTTGTGTAGTAATAGAGTTGTAATTACCAGTGATCACTTGTTTTAATAAATGGCCAGTTGCGCCAGCGGCATCAAGTTGGTCAATTTCAAGTTTATTATTATTACCAGCAATATCAATGTCACTTACGCCTCTACTGCTTCGTAATATTGATGTAACTTCGTTGGTGTTGCCTGCAATAGCAATGGTGCTTACAACATCGCTGGCAACAACTGTGGTGTCTAATATATTGGTATTTCCAAGTACTGTTTCGGTTAAAGTGTTACGCAATGCTGGTGTAGTAGTGTCGCCAACTACCAATTTGGATGAATTGGTATTGCCAGTAATTGTACTGCTATAGATGTTGGTACTGCCTCTGATGTTATACTGGTTAAGGTTGGTATCTCCAGTTTGTGTTATTGCTAGTGTGTTGGCACTACCAGTGATTGTTCCGTAGTTTGTACTGCCAGGAGTTGCACTTGTTGTGCCGCCAACATCATTGCTACCACCCACCTGCTGAATTGTAATGGTGTTGGTATTACCAATCTGTTCAATATAAACCTTGTTTGGGCCCGTTGATGCGGTCTGTGCAAAGCTCGTAGGAACAGCTACTAATACAAGCAGTATTGCAATACTCATTGACAAAACTCTATAATTTGTCATAATGTGTCTCCTTGGAGTCATTACTCCATAATTTACGCTATCTATTTAAGCGTTACATTGCAATAGTTAAATGCCGCTGTTAATAATATAACATGTTAATAATTTTACATGTTAATAATTTTACACCACTACCTACTCTTCTTGGTCTTAGCTTCCGTTTTCTCTTGGGTTGACGGTGCTCTTACCTTGTTCTTTGTTTCCTCAAGGGCCGCTTCCGTTGCCGGACTTGACCGGCGCGGGTGTGCTAGTAGTGTTGGCAGGGTCAACGCTGGCGGGTGTCTCGAGGGTTTGTGTTTGAACCACGACATCTTTCTTCTCCTTTGGTGCTTCTGTTGCTGTAACTGCAACAGGTTTGGGCGGAACTATACCGGTTGTATTGTCAGGCTTGGGAACAGCAACTGGTTTTTCAACATGCGCTGGCAAAGGAGGCATTGATACTTCTTTCTTTTCTTGTTTAAAACCCCAGTGTCCTTTACGGGCACCATCGTGTATGGTTCCAATCACTGCCGCTTGTACAACTACATCAATTGCTCTGTTAATACTTTCATTGATACTGCCACCAAACTCGCCTTCAATTGACAATGCATTGGCGGCCAGCAAGGGATCTACGATTGTTGGGTCATTGATAAATCTTAATAGCGTCAATTTGTCCATATAACTCAACACAGTTTTGGTCACAGTGACACTGGTTAAAATTTCACCGGTACTGACACTGACAGTTCTTAAATTTACAGTAACAGTATCGCTTTGATACTGTGTGGTTGCACCAATGCCAAATACACGCATACCACTACCACCAGTCAATGTATTTGAATCATATCCAATAATGCCGCCTTCCATAATAATACCAGCAAACACCATTGGCGGCAATGGCTGTGCATCCTTACCTTGATACAGTTCTCTGGCCTGACGAATCATCTGCCGTTCTTTGATTAGGTTATCAATGCCAACTCGTTCAATTGGAATAAACCATCTGCCATCACCAGCATCTTGTAGTGCTTTAATTAGATAACTTTCTGCACCTTGTGTTACAGCACTACTTAAACTGGCAATGCCTGTGACACTTTTGCGTTGACCAGTCTTGTCACTAAAACTGTAGACTGCCACAGGAATTGGACCACCAATGGGTGGCAATAATATATTTTCTTTCTTCTTTAAGAATTTACTGGTTTCAACAGTGGGTTCATCAAATTGATTGCCAGTTAGTTTTTCTCGGATTGCACTACCTGTGGCGCAACCTTGCAAAATTGCAATAATCACGATAAGGGGAATTAGTCGAAGTGCTGTCATTAGAATGCAAATGTCCCGCTGGGTACTTTCATTATTGTTGTTTGAGAAGGGTTAGCAATGTTAACAATGGTAATAATAATATAGCCAGTATCACTGCCATCACCCAGCTTCCAAGTAATTGTATTGCCACCTATTTCAGGAATGGTACCGCATATGACGCCTTTGGTGGTGCAGGTGGCACCTTCTCCAAACAGGCTGTCAGTTAATTGTTTGGCCAACTGACTATAAATTCTACTTTCCAAGTTGGCAACAAATCTGGCAGTTGGCGTATTCAATGCGTCTGCTTCTGCTCGTTGTTTCAGCGCATCAACTAGATTTTTATTCTTTTCTTTTTGTTGATCTTCCAGTTGTTTAATTGTCAACACATGAGAAGAATAGCCTACACCACTGAATGCTGGGCTATTAAATGAATGTTGGAGTTCCGCTGCCTGAACGGAAACAGTGATAGATAGAAAAAGAAACAACAGTTTATTCATGTACGCCTAATAACCAGCGAAAATGCCAGTCCTATTATTTAATATAGTTGTAGTTAATTAAAACTACAACTATAATGCGTAATTATTTTAAACTTCTTAGGTCTGCGTTAGTGCTCATTGAACTCTGACGGTTTGCGGGCTTGTTGACATCGACTTTACCAACCTCTGTCAATGCTTCTAATATGGCACCTGTTTCAAAGTTGTTTCGCATGTAGCCGCCTTGCAATTGGCTACGGAATTGACACAACATGTGACTGTTTCTTATGACTCGTTCGCCTGGTGCAGGCTTGACCCAAATTTGGATGGTGCGCCCGTTTTCACCTGTGCCCACTTTCTTGGCCACTAGATCGTAGTGTTTCATAGCTTCTGGCAAGTTGTCACTGAACTTTAAAATTTTATAGTCGCCGTCTGCAAGCTTATCGTTGAGTTTGACCACTTCAACATCTTCCATTTTTTCGCCACGGGCAAACAGCAAGGCGGCCCGAGCCAATTTGTTAACAATTTCAGACTCCACGCTGGGCTTCTGAAGTTCAACAGTTTCTTGCACACTTGGAAAAATTACAGTATCATATAGATTCAATAGGTTCTTGACCAGTTGCTCTTTGGGCAACGACTCATCAAACTTATTGCTGTATGGGCTAATGTTGAAACCAAATGCAGTATCAAAGAAAGTTTGTAGGGTTGAAAACTTCAACCCACTCATCTGACCAAGTGTCTTGGTACTGTAAGTTTTTAAACTTAACAAGTTAATTTTTGCACCGTCAACTTTTAAGGTCAAGTCTGCTTTGGTAGATGTTGCCTCACCTGTACCATCACTGGCAATATCAATCCTGTTGTTGTTCTTGTCTTGATATACTCGTTCACATGCAGTTTTAACCGAATCAGATTGATTACAATACAGTACTGCACTGGACAGCAATGCTTCCAAGTCATCACCGCGCTTTCTTGAATTGTATTGTCTAATAAATGATTCAGCACTGCCTGTGGGAATTTTAGCAGAGAAGTACAATGAATCGCTTTTGTTGTTTCGTTCTGGATAAACAATAGTTCTTGTTGTGGTAAATTCAATGGTCTTACTGTGATTGTGAGTGTCCATATGTCCAAATATGTCCAACACCTGTTGTTTGGTAATTACAGCACCAGCGGCAAAGAACTTGGCACTGACTGCCAAGCCCATGAATAGTTCTGTCAGGTGACCAGCATTGTAATCTTTGCCACCTTCAGTTTGATTTTCTGTACCTTTGAACACACCACTTTTAAACAACGAACTGGTTTGAATAACTTGTGCTTCTTGTTTGCCGTCAGTTGTCACATATACTTCAATACTTGATGGCGCAATGTTGGCCAAGGGTGAAGTATCTGAACCATCAAAGAACTTATTTAAAAACTCGACACTCTTGGGGGTGAGTGTGACAGTGGCACCATACTGTGATCTCTTGTCCGGAACAACTTCCAGCGGAGTTTTACTATTGCCAAGGTCGCGAAGAACTTTCAAATACTTGAAATCATATTTCTTCAATTCTGCTGGACTTAGGCCTGCTTCAGCAATGAATATTTCTCGGAATAACATTTATTGACCTAGCCTATAATCATATTTCATATTGGCAATGCCGTCATTGGCCTTGTCTACAACGGCTTGATAAATGTCAGCTCTGGTTTGTTTTAATTTTGCCAATATTGTTTGAATATTGTCCAGGTCTGTGGCCTTGGCAGTTTTTCCAAATAGATACTTTGCAATCTCATCTGGACTCCTGCTTAGAGTCTTGCTGGATTCTTCATCAAACAGACCAGCTTTGAAACTCCACTTCCAATTGGGATTGACAGCACGAGCAATGCCACTCATTAAAATGTGTCTAAATGCTCCTTTGCCTTGACCAGGTTCTCCACGACGAGACCAGCGACTAAATTCGCCTTGTCCAGGTTCTCCAATGTCCAAGTCAACTTGTAAAAACTCATTTGTACCTGGCGTTGGAATAGGTGCTTTGACAGTCAAGCCGTCACCACCTTTTTTAAAGTCTTCGTGTTCTTTGAATCCTGCTTTCAACAACTGACCTGTTAGCCATTCACGAAAGCGATTTTGGCTGGTCTTTGGATCTTCGGCAGGATCTAAGTCAATGAAGTCGGCAGGATCTAAGTTGACATCACCGTCACCTGTAGTTTTGCCTGCGTAAATTGCACTACCGGTTAAATTCTTAAACAATGGAATGCCAATGCGCTTTTCCAATGCTTTCACTGTGGCATGTACTTCTTCTGTACTTGCATCTTGCTTTGTTAAATGTTCTTTTGTAGCAGGATCTTTGAAGGCATTGCCACCTTCATTGATTACACCTTGAACTTTCTTGGTCCAGCGTTCGTTGGTATAGTATTGCAAAACTTTTTTAGGGTCGTACTTGCTAACCAATGCCCAACGGCCGTCAACCTTTTGTAACACTTCTGTTACACGGATTCGTGGACCAAGATCGTCTAATAACACGGCTTACTTGGCCTTGGGTGTGCGAGGCTTTTTTGCCACTGCTGGCTTTTTTGGTGCCGCTGGCTTTTTAGCTTTTACAACTGGTACTTCGCCAGCACCTTCAACAGTCAACATTAAACCTGCCACTGGCAAAACTACCGGGGCTTCTACAACCAATGGAATTGGCGTGGTGGCTGGTGGTTCTGGCACTTTATATGGCGCTACAGCGTTAACTTCTACTTCAAGTTGAGTTGCTGGCTTGGCTCCAAAAAGATTTTTAATAAATGATAACATTTTTCTTCCTATATTTTCTGGTTTGGTTTCGTTCCAAACTATTGCCATATATTTAGTGTTAATTAAATTTTATGGTTAGTCAATTCAACAATAGTTTAGTAACTTCGTTGCGGTATTTGGCCAGCATCAGCTTGGTCTTTTTGGCTTTTTCTTCGGCCGCTGGTGTGGCCGCTTTGTCAAACTTGCTGGAACTGATTACAGCTTCAAGCTTTTGTGCATAAATTTTAGAAACCTGGGTTAATAATGTTTGTGCATCAGCCACATGGTCTAATGCGCCATTGCCCAACAAATTGTTTCTTTCTAATTCCGTGGCCAGACTGCGAATAGAATGTACAATATCTGCCAAACGCTGTTCATCTTTAAGTCCAGGATGTTGATCTAAATCTAACAAACGATCTGCATATGGTTGACCATTTGCTAAAGTATAATAGTACTGAAACATGTCACGAGCCCAAGAATCTGGATTGGTTGTCACAGTTGTTAGTTCTGTGTCTTTGCTTTGACGGAAGCTGACCGGGCGCCCTGCTCGAGTTTTTACCTGCACACCTTGTGAACTAAAGGAAAAGTTCAGCACTTCTGCCAGAGCACTGGTTAGACTGGTACTGATAACACCCTTGACACGATATTCTGGACTCAGCGCACGACTCCAATCTGCATGTTCATTGAAAGTATAAATCAAATCAACCTGCGCAGGTCCAGCACTGGTAGTCATGATGATGTTTGTACCATTGTCAGATGCAAAGTCTCTGTTGTGTCTTGTGAATTCTGCGATGGCATTCTTGTACTGTGTGATGAGTTGTGCAGAACTGGCACCTGGGCGACTGTGTATAAAACATTCAATGTCAATGTCGCCATACTCACGAGTAGGATCTTGTTTTAAATCTCGTTCATAGTATGTGCCTGAACCTTTGGGCTTGCCCATCCTAATTTCCAAGCCCAATTCACTTTGTGCTTGCCATGTATTGTATTCTTTGGCAAACTCGTCAAGCCCAGCAACAACTTCTACAATGATTGCAGGAGTAATCACTGTGTTCTGTGTGGCAGCACTGGCCCAGCCACCTTCTGCAATCGATTCTGTCTTTTGAGCCTGTTGCGCTCGATACCATTCCCAGGCTTGATTGTTTATTTCTCTGCCAACTGTTCTTCTATAGTAGCCTATTAGGCCCACCAACTTCTGAGTTTCATCCCATACGGCTGAAGCATCTTTACCAAGCCATGGTTTAAAATCAGCGCTCTTGGCCCATTCTTTACAATGCTGTCTAAGTTTACTGCCATCTGGATCCCATGCTTGCCATGCTCTACTGCCGGCCAACTCTACATCCAAGTTATCAAACAGGGTTTGTTCAATCAAGGCAGGTGTAATTACTCCTGATTCTTTTTTGTTATCGATAGTCCGGAGTTGTTTGATAACTCTAGGATCTAGTACTACACCTTGTGTTGGTTCATTGTAGGCAATCCAACCGTGTCCATCGTCATATACACTGGTAAAGCCCAAGTCTCTAAGCACCTTGTTCCAGCGAACAATATTGGTTTCATCACTCTTGCCTAATCTGCTAAGACAATCGTAAATGAACCAGTAAGGGGTGCCATCGTATTCGGGTTCGTCAATTGCAGATTGTATTACTTCTTCAGAACAGTATAGTCTTAATGCTTGTTTTAGTTTGTCACTATCAACTTGCGTTTCCTTTGTCATTTCACCTGAACGGTCATATTGAAACAACTGAATATAAGGCAAGTTATTGCCCCATGGCAATGGTTGTCTGCGCTGAATCAAACCCAATGCATAGTCTAACGGATAGAAGTAAATGCCTTTGGGTGTGTCTTCGCTGATACCCACCTGCGGGTTGATGCCCAACTTGGGCTCTGCTGTCATACTGATAGCCCAATTCTTTATATCGCCTAAGGTTTTAGCAACAGCCTGCAACTCTTTCATGCCTGACGCTGGCCGTGTATTTTGTTCTGGATTAGTTCTGGCTTCTGGCAACTGCACTGATTCAGTCAGTGCAGAGTCCGCAAACCAAGGGTCAATGATGACCAATTGACCATTCTTTCTTTGCATTACATTATCTGTATGCAGGTCCCAGCCAAACTTGTTTATCCTACCTGCCTTGTACAGTATCTGCATAACGCCATACAATGTATGAAGCTCTTTGTACTTGGAATTATCATCTGTAAATGTCATGTCTTGCCAGTACTTGGCCAGGTTGGCGGCCTGTCTTGGATTGTATTCGGTCCAGGTATCAGACAACCCTAGTGCATGATCAACTGCGCCCCAGGATTCGCCGCCTGCTACAAAGTCACTAAAGAACCAGACCACACCTTCATTGAATGAATTTTTCTTGATATGACTCAATCGTTCCATATCAATTTGTGTGTACTCTCGATCTAGTACACTAATTTTATTATGTTCATTGATCACTGGCAAGCATTCCAAGTCCTGATGTGCCAGGCAGAATTCATAAAACTTGGTAAACACTTGCTCAGCTTGGCCACCTGCCTCTGGCATTAATATTTTAATAATATGGCCTTTGTTTTTGGCCCACACAGTTGAATCAGCACCCGAGCCTATCAGTTTGTAACCCAATGCTGTAAATTCTTTTTCAATTTGGTCTGCATGTGCTGTGCCTGTTTCTGCTTCGGCCACACCTTGTTTCTTGATTTCTTCTATGTCCTTGTCTGCTACTATTCGCACAGGAATACTTGTTGTACCCAACAATTTATATGCCCAGAATCTATGATGCCCATCTAATACTTGATATCCATTTTTATATTTGCGAACCAACAACGGGGGAAGTTTGTCACCCTTCTTTAAGCCAGCAACAATTTTTTTAACATTGGCTTGGCTCTTAGGTTGATTCATTTTAGAATCTGGTTCAAATCCCACTAACCTATCAGCAGATATGTTGACTACTGGTAGGCTATCGAACCCTGCGTCATCTACTTCTGCCCCAAAATAGCCAGGGTCTGTGTATAGTTTAACCTTGCCTTCTGCCACACCTTGCTTATTGATGGGCTGACCCAGGCGAACATTACCATCATACTTCAATCTACAAAAACGATTAGAATCAGGATCTATGTTATTTTCTTTGCACCACTGATCTTTTATAGCACTGGCTCGTTGTTCAGTGGAAGCGGAAAATCTGTATAAAACATTTTTATAAGGCCCTAGAATGACCCAAGTGCCAGTTGAACTACTAGGTGGCAACGGATCTCCTGGATTCATCCAGACGGACTTTTTTGGTGTCGATTGTGATCCTTTACTTAGATCTATATTCAAATATTTTACAGCATAATCAAGTGCCTTGGGAATGTCTCGATCAAGGCCAAGCTGATTCCAGGCCGCTAATCCTTTGACTATATCCCACTCTTCAGTAGCGTCATTCCAATTCATATCAGCAGTAATATTCACAATGTCTCTGCTAGTGGCCGGAAACACATTTTTACGAGTAAGATTCAATTCATAGTTCAAGTCAGGCACCTTACTATGCCTGCCTCTGGCATCTATGTATTCTTTAGTTTGCTGATCAACCACATAGGCATGAACCAACGCCCATGATTGAGTCTCAAGTTTTATCTGTTGTTGTTCTTCAGGATCAAGTGCGTCAAAATCATCAGGATCCAAATACATATCCTCCGTGCCGGGAACATTGTATTCGTATATGTAGCCTAACTTGTATCTTTCTGGATTGGCCTGATTGATAGCAATGGCCAATACGCCACATCGCCCTTCCATGTATATGGCCTGAGCGACTTCTCGTTCTGTGTCTGTTCCTACTGCTTCATCCAAGCCTTCCGCTACACCTTGTTCTACGCTTTCACTTGTGTATGTGGCACCAGTGCAGATCCAGGCCGGGCCTGTGTATCCTTCAGGAAATGTTTTTAGATGCTGAATAGTTCTGTGCCAACCTTCAATCAAATCATAACCGTTTGATAATTTAGCAACAATAATTGGTTCTGCACTCACGCCCTTTTGCTGAATCATTTGTGATTGCTGTGCGTGTCTTTCGGCATCACGCGGCACTTGAAAAGGATTAGAACTACCGCCTTCTCGACTGGCAAGCATACGCTGAGTCTTTGGTGTAAAGATATCAAATGTTATGGGCAGTTTAGTCAGCGTCCATTTACAATTACCAAAGTCTTGTTTATTTCTTTTTAGAAAATCATCCAACTCGGCTTGATCACGGATGCCCTTGGCTTGTGCATACAAGAAGTCTTTCAACACATAATCAGGCCAACTTGGAAAATGTTGCTTTACAAAGGCAAATAAACTATTTCTAGCTTCTGTCAAGCCTTCCACCACACCCGGTTTTATTCTGCTTAATTCATATCTAACTATGCTACCTGTGTCTGCACGGAGAGGCCTATAGCCCCAAGTACGAGCATAACGAATCACCAGTCTATCATATAACTTGGCACGACTTTCACTGTTTTGGTCAGGCTCTACTTCTTTGCTGGCCGAGAATGTCAATCGTTTTGGATTGTGTACTTTAATGTATTGCTGAATGGCGGCCAATACTGTGGCAAATACTCGTTGAGCATCTCCGTCGCCTGTGACTTCTTGGCTGTTGTTTCTATGGAACTCTACTTGTATGACTTCTTCGCCTTCTTCATCATACTCCATGTTGAACATGATGCTTAGATTAGAGCCATCTGGTAAGCGAGCTAGAGCATCCATAGAATCATCAGCTTCGCTCTTTTCCCATGTCATGGCATAAGGTTGGTCAAAGGCTTCGTCAAGACTTTCAGGAGTCCAGGCCATATTTTTAGCACCTTTCACTGTGGGTTTAAATCCTTGTCCCTTGTAGAACTTGGTCAGCTTGGCCTGGCTGACTACCCCTTTGTCCCATGGAAACAATGTCAGCGCGATGCCTGCATCTTTGGCCAAGGCCTGCAGTTCTTGCATGGCACGACCGCCAACACCTTGTCGCAATGGATAAGCTTGAATCCATTTGACTTCTACTGCGCCTCGTCGACTAAAACTTGGCGTCAGCTCAAACATGGCAAACTGTTGATCGTCACCTGTTCCGCCCAAGGGCATGACATGATTGTTTTGAAAAGTCTGCGGATATTTTGTATATACTGCGTTGATGAAATCTGTAACTTTGGTATCAGGTGGTGTTAATTTAATTGTGTCAGATTCTGCCACTACGCCAGCATTGAACAATGGGCCACGAACCATTCTGCTGGACTTTTCTGCATACAGCCCAGCATTGATATGTTTTACAAATTCTGGAGTTAGGTCTCTAGCACGATAGTATTTGGGAAACAGGTGTACTTCAATTGGGTTATCACCTTCGACAGCCATTATGGCTCGCATACGATGACGACCCTCATGCCCTTGTATCTTGGCCACTGCGGTAAAGTCACCATCGTCCCATTCTTTGGGAATGGCAATGTCTAAAAATGGAGCACCAATGGCTCCACCTGAGCGAATGTATTCTTCCATTTCGCTGTTGTCTTTTTCATTGAGTGGTGCGGCCAAGGACAAGAAAGTGCTGGGCTTCATTGTGACACGCAGGCCAAAGTAATCTACTTCCTGATTGTAAGGAACTGAACCTGCACCCTTTACATTATCAATTTTGACTTCGTTCATTGGTTTAGTCATAATTACATTACCAATATCTTGCCTTCAAGATTGGACATTACATCGTTAAACATAAGTTCCATATCTCCGGCCAGCATTTCAGTTGCATATTTCCTGTTGGCATCATCTCTGGCCTCAGGTTTTAAATTCAAATACTTGGAAGGTGAGCCCCAGGCTTGACGACCATAGCCCAAATTACTGGGCAAGGGATTAAAAGTCACATGGCCTGTACCCAAGTATTGTGCAAATATCTCGTATAAGAATTCATACGGTCTGCGAATCTGATTACTGCGACTACTTTTTTGTGTGCCTATGGCATTGAACAAGGCATTGTATTCAGGTGTCAACTCATATTTTATTTTGCCACCACGCTCACCACTCTTGCCATAATATTCTTCCAGCATGGAATTAACTTGCCCAAAGAAATGCTCTTCGCCTTGACTCCATGGATGATTGAGATCTTTACTGCCCAAGCCCTTTGATCTGGTTCCTGCTTGCACAGCATGTCCAAACCTATGGGCCATAAGCCAAGGTGTCAGCATTTTCTTTGCGTCGCCTTTGTTGCCCACATACACTATGGTAATGGCATTTTCATGGCCGGCGACAATTTGTTCACCGTCATCTCCAAAGATGATTTTAACTGTTTCCGGGTTCATTGGACCGTATTCGCTGTATCGCCCTGTGCCTGAAATGTTGCTGAAAAACAGTCTGATATCGTAGGGAGTATTGGCAAAGAACTTCTCTGCTTTTAAACGATTTACTGGATGCGGAATCAGCTTTTTATCTGCGCCACGAAATGGCCCAGGCTTGTCAAAGTCACCTAATGGCACATAATCTGCCATTGGAACTTCGTTAATTAAGTCGCGTATTTTCATTTAGTGGAACAACAAGTAGCTACCGATTACATCGTTGCGGTTGGCGCTGTTATCACCATCACCTGGCATTACAATGGTATTCCATTTTGGTGTGTCGCCGACAGGAGTTTTCATCATTTCATCGTATGTCAGTATGCTATCTCGGTCAATGGCGTATTTCTGTGCCATTGTAGATTTAAATTGTTCAAGATTTGCAGGGCTTGCAAACTGCATACGACCTTTGGCATCTTTCTTTAAATTATTACCATCACGGGCGATCAGGTCAAAGAACATGTCTTTGGGCACTACCTTGCTGTGCTTGACACGCTTGAAGTCAATTTTCTTTTCTTGACTGCTCAATGCACCACCCGAGAAGTTCATTTTAAAATTCTTTGGTCTAGCACCTGTGGCAACATCACCCATCTTAGTATAGGCATAGAAGCCCACATCTGGGTTGGCATTGGCCACTCCATAGGCCATGTCCAAGTATTCGGGACTGAAGAAGTCACCTGCATCATGCCAACGCACCACAACCTTGGCATTCTTCTTGGCCATCTTGGCTTTGGCCGCTGTGATCTCTGCGTTCAGTTTGTTGGCAAAGCCTTCGGGATCATTCAATAAGAAGTTCAGCATGCGAGCCAAGCCCAGGCTGACTGCCTTAAACATCACATAGCTACCTTTCATTGCATAGCAGAATGTTTTACATTCGCCGGCACCTGGGCAAGTGTCTACCACAACAAACTCGCCAGTCTTTTCATTCACAGCCAGACCTTTCAGTGCAGGCAAGCCAATGTCAAAGATGGCTTCTTCGCCTGTTTCACTATGTTGCATCTTGGCGTTCTGTCCCAGGATGCTGGCAGGACGAACCATAATAGATTTCTTCAATGCTTCACTGTCAAATGTTTTGCCTGCTTCGTCTTTGACTTCAATGTTGCTACCGTGAATGTAAGGGTAGTCATACTTGTCACGCTTGGTCTTTTCTTTGTTTTTACTACGGCCCATCAGTGCTTGCATTTCATCATCTGGAACTGCACGATAATTGGCACCTAAGCCAAAGTCGCCTGGCGCTTCCGCTATATTCTTTTTAATTTCACCGGTATTGGGATTTTCATGATCGCCACGCTCTACGCCAGACTTATAAACTTTCTTGCCTGTGCTTGGGCTGATATAGTAATCACCTTTGGCATCGTGCCCAATACTTTTCACTTTGTATTTCTCGCCACCTTCCGCCATGCCTTGCTTTTGAGATTTCTTAGCCGCCTGATAGAAAAATCTCAAGTCTTGTTTCTCATCAGGGAGAACAACACCTTCGCTGCCATTTTCCAAAGATTCATAAAATATTTCATCTATCAAGCCAACTACATCGGCCAGGTGAAAGGGTAATGAGGCAGGGTCACTGAGATCTTGTTTGATTTGATCGCCAGCATAACTTTGTGGAGTATAATTCTGTATCAATGACACTAATAAGTTGCCATCATAGTTAGTTTCTGTATACGATCCTTCCGCCACAGCTCGATCTATATTGTGAATATTCACAACTGTTTCGTCACCGTTTGATGCTTTGATTACGACATCGTTCCCCTTGACAGAGACCACAGTTCCGTAACGAGTTTTCATACCAGGTTGAATATCAGGCTCGCCTCCGCTTTCTACCATGCCATGTCTTTTCAGTACGCTATAAATTTGACTGCCTGGCTTGGCTTTTTGGCCGGATTTTAAAAATGCACGAATCATGCCCAATTCTTGTTGCTTGCGTTGTGCAGACGTGTCAACCGCAGGTGCGGCGTTGTCATTGCTATTGTTGCCAGCTGTGTTGGGCTCATAGTACCAGCCCATACCAGGATCATCGCCGCCAGTGTTTGCTGGATTATCAAATTTGAAATAGGCAATTTGTGTCTTGCTCCAATAGCCTTTGAACTCACCAGTGGCATCATTCATGTCTTCTTGATCAAAGTGCCCTGCTTCAAATTGACCAAAGAAATCTACGCTACGACTAAAATGCTCAGGCTTGGGATACCGGTATGGATCCTCGCCATCATTGTCATCTCCACCAGCACCAGGCGCAAACTCTTTCAATGAATCTTCTACAGTACCTATATAGTGATGGTCATGTACTTGGTAACCCTTGCGGCGATAGTGTGCAATGGCACTGTTGATTGCTTTTTCTCTATCTTCACCAGTGACACGCACACTTTTTTGATATGTTTCGCCACGCTTCGAAACCATTGGATGGTTGGGATCTGTAACTGTGAGTCCAATGCGGTGTACGGTTTTAACGGCAGACTCTTCTACTTCTTTGTCGTCTTTGTTGACAAACAAGTCCAGACTCATCACGGTCAGACCGTGTAGTTTACCTACACCTGCTACTTCAAATATTTTCATCGCAGTCCCTCTAGACTCAGTTGTTGATCTTGTTGTGCAATATAGGCCTTGTGAATCTTTTCAATGTAACCAATATTACGCAGAATTTTAAATGCCAAATTTTCTGTGCCGTACTCACCTGCTCGGGCCAGCCCTGATTTTCTCATATTACTGATTTTATCAATAATACGCTTCATATGTACAGCGTCTTTGCTACTTATCGCATCTGTAACTTGATGAATTAGATCTCTGACTTTGGAATTCACCGCAGAGTCGTCAATGTCAGGCGGCACATGCTTGGGCCGTTTAATCCATTCGCCATTTAACAAACTGTAAACTCCCCCAGAAACTGGAGGCTTTTTGGTATCTTCTACATACAATTCTGTATCGTAGCCTCGCACCGTAATGTCGTGGGCATCGTTCCAAATTCTCTTCTTTGCTTGATAGAATGCTTCAACAATGTTGTCTGCATCCAGGTCGCTGTAACGACTCACAATGTGTATGTCAAAGTCGCTGTACTTGGTGTAATTGTAGTTGGCATTGCTACCGGTCAACACAATGTCTTGTAGCTGGAAGCCAGGTAATTCTAAGTAATCAACAAACACCTTGGCAATTTTTAAGAGTGCAAGATGCACTTCAGGTGCCATGTCGACCCCGTTCCAAACCGCAGGATTCAAGTCGCGGTGATACTCGATATTGTCTTTTACGAAATTCATTTGATATTTAGTTAAATGTTAATAAGCACACCTTTCCGATAAGTATGTTAATTACTTAGGAGTAAATTTATGCCTGCTTTTTCAAACTGGTTAGCAAACACCACAATAGCTGTCACAGGAACAAACGCCACCAATTCTACAGAGATTTTATCAAGTTCAATCAGCAAAGGAACTTGGGATATACAATATTTTATCACAATGAACGCAGGCGGTGGAACTGCGGCATTATTTGACTCTTTCGGTAACTTAGTGCCAAACTCAGAAATCTCTGGGCACAGCGAAACTTCTAAAAACACAGCCACTGGCCGTGTGATTGTAACCAATCCAGGCCCGGGTGGCCTAGTAATGAAATTAAAAGGCTGGAACACTACTCCATATCAAGTTGTTTCCAACGGAACTGATGGCAGAACTGGCATAGTGATCACACAGGTATTATCCAGCATTGCTGGACCCGCTGGACCTGTAGGACCCGCTGGAGCAAAAGGCGATCGTGGTTTCAACGGCGTACAAGGACCAGCTGGTCAAAATGGCCAAAATGGCACAAACGGCGCATCAATCACAGGACCCGCTGGTGCCACTGGCCCCGCTGGTGCTGTTGGACCTGCAGGCGTAGCAGGCGTTCAAGGCGCAAGGGGTCCTGGCCGCCCTATTTTAGTACAAAACAGAGCACCAACTTCAGCCGACGGGTCAGTTGGCGATGTCTGGTATCAGATCAGTTAATCATGACTACACGACACTATATTGTATTGGTCAACGATGGTGTTGACTTAGATCAGTTCTGGAACGAAATGGCCACTGGCGTATCTGCATCACCGTACATTCCCAAACGACCAGCCACCATCATCAACAGTCGAGAATTATTTCCTAGACTATGTGAATATGAACTCTCAGATGAAGAAGCCAATGCGCTAAGAAACGATGCTAGAGTTGCAGAAGTAGATATCCCAGTCGAACACAATCCTAATGTTAGCATTGGGCCAATGTCCGTACAAGACGGTAATTTCTCTAGAAGTGGAGATTCTCCCTGGGCAAGTAAGGTAAATTGGGGACTGACTAGACACAGCAATATTGACACAACAAATAATTCAACTGCACAATATCAATACACATTGGATGGCACAGGAGTAGATGTACTAATATCAGATTCTGGTATACAAGTTGACCATCCAGAATTTACAGATGCCAATGGTGTTAGTCGTGTTCGACAAATTGAGTGGGGCACCGTATATGCACCTTTGCAATACAAGGGCGGCTATGTTGATAACAACGGCCATGGCACCAATGTAGCAGGCATTGCCGCAGGAAAGAATTACGGCTGGGCAAAAAATTCTGACATCTATTCATTGTACGCACCTGGTACTTGGGCAAGTGCCAATCCTTCCGGTCCTTTTGACCACTTTGAAGGAATACTTCGTTGGCATCAAGCCAAAACAAATGGCAGGCCAACAGTGGTTAATATGAGCTGGGGATACTTTATTCAGAGCGCAACAGAAATGAAAAATCGGATTGTTGCAAATAAACTAACCAATATTGTTTATAGAGGAACTCCGGTCAACTATCTAGGCACTGGTTACGCCATGGCTGATGCAAACATCAATAGTAGAATTATCAATGAAACAGGACTTAGAATTGACAGGGGTATGGCATTTGAAAGGCAAATTGACGATTATGGAATACAAAATCTTGTAGACCATGGAATAATTGTTTGTCATTGTGCTGGAAATTTTGGAACCAAAAATGATAGATCCGGTGGCGCAGATTATGACAACTACATGCAGATAGGTGGAGACAGCACCAAGTATTATTACAACAGAGGATGCAGTCCAAAGTCTGCTAAATCTATTAGTGTTGGAAATTTAAGTGAAGTTTTCTTTAACACAACCAAAACAATAGAACAAAAGAATAGTAGTTCTTGTGCTGGTCCAGATGTTGATGTATTTGCCGCTGGAACACATATTGTCAGTGCTGGCAGTAGTCGTGTAACTGCTAACCCTGCGTATCCAAAAAATACATCCTATAAAGTATCTAAAATGACTGGAACAAGCCAGGCCAGTCCGCAGATTGCTGGCATGTGTGCATTGTATTTGCAGACCAATCCTACTGCCACACCAGCCCAGGTCAAAGAGTGGATTGTGAGTTCAGCCAATACCGCTGTCATCAACAGAGGTGGTAGCGCAGACTACTCTGACAGATCTTTATTTGGATCTACTGCTGGCGTTGCCTATTTAAAGTCCAGTGCAAACATTACAAATGTCAGCAAAACATTTTCCAAGGAACCATCAGGCAACTGGCAAGAAGTCAAAAGTATATTTGTCAAACAAAATAATACTGATTGGGTTCCTGTTAAAACCGGCTACATTAAAACCACAACTGGTTGGAAAGTGACCTACAAGCAAGGCGGTTAACCCTGCCCGTTGATGGCCTTCATCTTTTCGCGAAGCTCATGTTGGTCGCGACAGTCCACGCAACAAAATGTAAACTTTGTTGGTTCTTCGCACTCTAGGCAAAAGCCCGTGCGAATCGGAACGAATTCCTTGGCCAAAGCCCTGCGGAGTTCTTCCGCGGCTTCCATTGCTTCTTGTGCGTCATCAATAATATCTGCCATTGTACTTCCTTTAATCAATAATGTAATTATGCCGTCAATTAAAAATCACCTGATTTAGGCGTCAATTGTCACTCTTTTCATTCTTTTCGCCTGCCAATATTTTAAGCATTGCACGGGCACGAACATCATCTTCTTTTTTGGCTCGTTTAACATCATCGCTTAACTTTAGCATACAATCATAATCTCTAGCCCACTGCACACCAGCAAGCCAATCTTCTAGTCGTTCAATACTGCCCACAAACAGTTCAGCATCTCTACAGTAGATCGGCAGGGCCATGCTGTCTATGGGCACAAGGCTTAGTGCGCCATGGTCATCAGTGAAATCACTGTGCTTTGATTTATTGAATTTAAAACCAATTTTGGCCACTTTTGCTTCGAGCCTACGAATGCGTTCAATTGTGTTCCAGCCTGCCATCACACTCTCCAATCGTTGGTTTCATTGTCCCAATGCCGTGTGTCGTAAATTCTACCACTCACAGCATATCCCAACAGTCCCAGGCAAACTGTTAGGCCTGCATGATCCTGTCGTTGTTTTAAACTAAATTCAATACTGATCAATTCTCGACTGTAATAGGTGTGTTCAACTTCCCAGGCCCAATGTGATCCAAGTCCACCAGACCAACATCCCAGGTTCTTAAAGAACTCTGGAAAAGGACTACCAACTGTGAAAGTAAAATTTAGCATGACTGTAGTATACTACAGTTTTGCAGTAATGTCAATTATTTTTTAGGTAAATCTTTTGCCATCTCGTACCACCGGGTGGCTTTTGTAAAATTAAAATTTGGATGGCGATACATATAATCTCGCTTGCGCTCTGCCGCCTCTAATGCGTCTAGCATACGCATTTTATCGTTAAACGGCAGGCTCATTAATACACGGTTCATATCTGTTATGTCTAACATATACTCCACCCATTTTTCTGTGGCTTTTATATTATAAAAACTGCCATATGCTTTGCGATTATTTGCACTTGTGTATTTGCTTATAAAGTTTTTAGCTTGCATACTGTCTCTCCTTTTGTATAAAGAGTAGTCAGTATAACACAAAACAATGCCCTTGTCAACGGCCAGGGTATTGTGTATTTTAGTACTAGTCGCCGATGTGACGCATTTTCACATTCAAATGAGCCTGTTCATGTTCAACCAGAAATTTGTGGTTCTTTACTGCTTCAGCTTCGGTGTCGTAAGTGGCCACAACATTGTTATCGCCATTGTCATAAAACAAGCAGGTTTCCCATCCACGGCCGGCAGAGTTCAATTTGATAGTGGATATTTCAACGGTGCCCACACGGTCCAATGCCACCTTCTCAGGCATTACAAAATCTTTCATGGTAACTACTCCTTATCCCCAAACCAAACCAAATCGTTTTGCACACACAGGACCATAACCCACTTGTGTGCTACGCTCGTCTTTCAAGCCATGACTGCAAAAACTGCAACCACCTGTGAGCCTGCCATAGCGGCCTGCAGTCTGTGCAGGATCTTCGCTGAACTCTTTTACCAGTTCGCAAACCGTCTGCGTGGCACTACGGGTGGCAAAGAACTCGCCAGTGACATCAACACGACCAAAGAACTTGTTCTGCCCAAAGGGCTGACCGTCTGTGATCATGATTTGGCCTGCATACTTGCTCATTGAGCCTGCACGATTGAACACCACAGCCTGCCCGTCAGCTGTCTGCAAGCGGACCTTGATGCGCTTCATGGTCTGGCTGGCCACATCAAACAGGTCTTGAATGGCCTTAAAGTCCACAGTCACATAGGCAACTGGAGCAGGCTTGGGAGTGGTAGCCCGCTGAGTCAGAGTGTCAATCCAGGGCAATTGTTTGTCGCTGAGTTTGCCAAAGCGATTGAAGCCAGCAATCAGCGAACCAGCAAAAGCTTGATCACGCTGGCCCAGCTGATCCACCACAGCCACCAGTGCATCAACGGCAACCTTTTGAACAGCATCAACTACAACTGGATTACGGGTTTTGTATGCAAACATTTTGGTTCCTTTTTGCTAGTATGTAAGTATTATACTGGATCAAACCGTTTTGGTCAACCGTTAATTGCTCCAGTATGCTTCGCTGTCTACACGGCAAGCCCACGGTGTGTCTGCATCAATTTCCACTGGCAAGCCAGTCATCAAATTCTTCACAGTGATCTTGGGTGCCGTGTATGTAGCACGGTCCACAATGTTCAGTTGGTTTTCTGTCCAACCTGCTTTGTTACACAGACGAGTCCTGGTAGCACGAGCGGCACCAAAAGTTTTGTAAGCACGGGTCTTGTTAGGACCGTCTGTTACGATTAAACCAGTACCTTTAGCAACGATTACATATGACATTTCAAGTTCCTTTTTGCTGTTTATGTGTATATTATACTGTGGATTGGGCCTACTGTCAACCGAAATAGTGTTGTATTTTTACAACGAATTTAGCACTGGTTGCATGACTGCAATCAATTCACGCTCACGAGCATGAGCCGCTGTCTTACCACGCACAACTTCTAACAAGTAAGGTGTAAAGCCTTCACGACCATATGTACGAAGTGCTTCGCACAAGTTCCAGTTCTTGCTTTCTGTATTGGCACGGCTTAGGTGACGGTTAAAGCGTCCACGCACGGAGCTCAATGCAGAGCCATCAACTACAGTGATACCAATGTAGCTGTCGCCAGTGACTTCGCAGAACAGCTCATATATCGCATGGTTGCGATCGGTGCGGCGCTTGCGTTGTGTTGGAGTGTTTTTGCAGTTCATGTTATTATTATAGCGTATTTAGGTCCACTCGTCAACCGTTTTCAGGGCGTTTTTTGACTTTTTTGAGCCTATTTTTGTTGTATTTTTACAACAATAAAGCAGTACTTTTTGTTGTGTTTTTACCACATAAAAACCCGCTATTTTTACGGGTTTTTAGCCCTAATTTAGACAAAAAGTAGGGTTTTACTAAATAAAAGATGCAGATGATTTTGCATAAACATTTAAGGAGCCACATTATTATGGCCTGCAAATTAGTAATTATAAAACAAAAACGAGTCGACACCTCTACAGCATTCTATCTGTTGTCTGCTGAAAACAAAACCGCGCTTGAAGCTCAGCCAAGTGCCACCGTGATTGGTGAAAGAAATATCGGTAACGGTCTTGTCAAAATCCGTACACTATTTTTCCCTAACCCAGAGCGTTATGCTGAATGGCAAGCAAACACAACTATCCAGGGAAACATTGCCACCCGTGACGCATACAATACTGCCAATGGTATTACATCAACTACCACAGTCATTGACTTGCCAAACTACAATCCATATTAATTCTTAGTTGTATTAATTGTATTAAAAAACCGCCCCTTAAAGGGGCGGTTTTTGTTTGTCAATTAAAGGTCAATCGTTTGAGCAATCTATCTGGTTCACCTGGATCAAATGTTATTGGATCTCTGCGATGCACACCATTCCAATTATCATAAACTAATATATCGCCATTGGACCAATGATGTTTGTAAAATGTATCCTTTTTGCTTTCGCACAAGCGGTATAGATTTTCCATAAAGGCCATCATCTTCTCGACTTTCATGCCATTCCTATCAACATGGTGAATCCAGGTATGTTCTGGACCATAGCAGTTTACTCTAGGACTTACTTTACCAGAATACGGATTTGTTTTCAAAAACGGAAACTTGGTAATATTTGTACCTGGCCTGTACATAAAATGTTGGTATATGTCAACATTCTTGTAGTACTGTTTTTCTACTTCGGTAAATTGCTCATACGCAACTTCAGCGTTTAACCAATAGGTATCACCACTGCCATTGTTGGCACTTCGTACCATGTACAATGCACGGAATGGCAGACTCTTTGCTCCAATGTGTGCCATGTCTGCATGATACTTCATGTCATTGTCTTTCCAGCGAGTGTTCTTTGTTTTAAAGTAACTCACCGGCGACTGTATGTCTTTATTCAGTGTTGGATCACCAACACTGGCTTTGATATATTCTTCACTGGTCCATAGTTGTCCAAACTTAGAGCCCACTGCATGAAATTCAGCATCAGTCAATGTTGGAGGCAGTCCTTTGATGATCAGAAGCCCTCGGTTGATCAAACGGTCTCGCCAAACGCCCGTTCCCTCAGCCAACAGTTCTTCATGCGTTACAGAGTACTCAGTACACCAGGTGTCAAATACATCTGTCACTGTCATTGGTTATCGTCCTAAACCTTGGCGATATGCTTGGTCTTCTCTGCGGCGCTGTTCTTCCACTTGACGCTGATGTACACCACGCATACACGATTCTTTTTCACCATACGAAGCATAACGGGCACATGATTCGGTAATGACAACAGTTCGATCAACAACAGGTGCAGGCTGTCTTACAACAACAGTATTATTAGAAGATCCAAGAGCGTAACCCACAACTCCGCCCGCCACCACAGGAATCAACTGTCTGCTGGAACATCCTGACAATGCTAAAATTGATAAAGCCAAAATAAGTTTTTTCATAGTGAACTCCTGAGTTAATATTTACCTACGCATCCGGCTGATGTCCTCTGCTTCCTCATTGCTAAAAACAGGTACTGCATTGCTTTTGTGCATGGTTGCAATACCTTTGACTTTATCTCCAGTGTACACCTTGGCCGGTGCCAATGTGGCAGAGCCCAATCCGCTATTGAGACTTTTGATATGGGCAGTGGTATTTCGGCCCTCGGGTATTGTCAACCTGTACACAGAGCTCAGACTGGGTGCCGACATGGCTCGCTTTCGCTTGCGTTCTTCTTGCTCTACACCTTGTCGCTTGAGCAGTTCTAGCCAGCTTTCTTCCAATTCTCTTGCCTTTCGTGCATGTTCTGCACTGGCAAATTTCTTTTTGCCTTTTCGTTTGCCGGTGGTGTTGAGCCACGGACCTTCTAAATGCATGCTCATTAAAACACTTTCTAGAGTTAAGTTTGTACAGTATAGCAAAGAATAACCAGCTTGTCAACCGATCATAAAAAAAGGGTATGACCGAAGCCATACCCTTTGGACCACCTAATAGATATTAGGCTAGTTTGATTTTACCGATCAAACCTTGTGTAAAGATACTGTCGTACTTGACATGCAAAGGAGCAGTCACAGACTTGAATTCTGCTTGCTCTTCTGCTGATAAGTGAACAACATTGATACCTTCTGAAACTGCACGAGCTTGTGTTTGTGCAATGTCAGCGATACTTTCTTGACGTTCAATGCGAGCGGCAGCTAACGCGGCATCAGCAAAAATTTGCTGAGTTGCTGTATCAAACGAATTCCATAGATCCTTGTTGATGATCAAGCTTGTCAAGAACAAGCTGTGCTCACTGTGAACCAGGCTCTTGGCATGTTGGGCTTGCTTCATACCATAAATGCGTGGGTATGTGCTTTCACCAGCATCAACTTCTTTAGAAGCCAAAGCGCCTGCCAATTGTTCAATGGCCATTTCAACTGGAACAGCACCGATTGCTTCAAATGTATCTTTGGCAACTGGGCTAGCTGGAATACGAACACGCATACCGCGTAGGTCTTCTAACTTTTCAACAGCTTCTGTGGCTGGAATGATACGGAAACCACCTGAGTATGTGAAAGCTAAACCTTGAACTTTTGATTCTTCGGCTAACTTGGCAAATAACTGTTGACCAATGGCACCATCTAATACACGCTCTGCGTGATCGTGACCTTCGAAAAGGAATGGTAAGTCAAGTACAAACATGTCTTGGCTTAATTGACCCAATGTAGTAGTATACATCTGGCTCAATTGTACTTCACCGCTTTCTAGCATGTCGAGTAATTCGAAGCGGTTGTTAATTGTTTTACCTGCTTGGTATTTGTCAGCGTATTCTTGTAGACCAAGAATTTCGATTTCAAATGCGCCAGCAGTTTTTTCGTTAACTTCCTTTGAGAATTTCTCAGCGGCTCTTAAAAATAAATCATACGGTTCATGTGCTAGAACCCATGTTAATTTTGTTGTCATTATAATGTCCTCTGTTTTAGATGAGCTTGTCGGCTCAAGCTTATTTATACAAACTAGGACACAAGCCAGTTAAAAGGCCATTTAAAATTATTTTGTTGAGTTAATTTCTTGGGCAAACTGGTGAGTTAAAACCCGCATCAACATCCAGCGTTTTTCTATAAATTCAACAGGGTCCATGGGCGGAGTAAAACTCTGTGGAGGAATAATGTCAGCCAGTGCCAAATCTGCGGTTGTTTTAATCACTGCTTCATTTAGTATTTTGATAATTTCTTTGCGCTTTTCTGCTGGCATTTTAACATGGGCAACTGTGCCAAAGAAAATACTTGGTGTGTCAAATCCTTGCTCTCGGACTGTTTTGATGTCGGGCACTGAGGCCACACGCTTGGGACAATTTATTCCCAGCAATTGCATCTGCGGAAGCCTTGTCTTAAAGGTTTGATAATTTTGCACAGTTTCAATTACAAAGTTAATGTCCAACCCGCTGGCCATGTCTCTGAGTGCATCGTAGTTTGATTTGTAAACAATATATCTAACTTTAAAACCATACGCTTTGCCCAATACCAGTGATGTCAGGTGTGCGGCATTGCCATAGCCAGTGCCACCCACTGTGATTTCTTTCTGACCCTTTAGGCTGGCCAATCCTTGAGCAGTATTTCCAACATTGGTAATAATGCCCCAACAGGTGTCACCGGTAGCGGCGACAGGGACATAGTCCCTATCATTGATCATGCCAGCATTGGCATTTTCAATAAACGCAGGAGCAACAGATGCCAGCCGATTTTCTGGGCTTTGATCCATTGCTCTCAGAGCCAGGACGCCATTGGCACCTGGTTTGATCTCTAAAATAAATTGGTACTTGGTTTGGATGGTGTTTGCAACTTCTAACATTTTTACATAAGAGCCAAAATTTGATTGGCTTGCGGCCGCCCCATATTGCACATAAATTTTTTCAGCGGCCAACACATTGGCAGTCAACAACAACCCTAGAACAAACCAAATAATCCTCATTACTTGGTTTCTAGCTTGATCTGACTAGCAAGCTTTTTCCAGTATGCTGTATGGAAAGCAAAGAACTTGTCCAATCCATCATAAGCAACAGTTTGTGGTTCGCAATAGTCAACAGCATAGGCCGCACGAACTGCATCTGTCTTTGATGCCCGGGTAAAGATATCATGGAACTCTTTGCGCTTGGCTTCATCAACACCGGTTGGAAGCAACATGTGGTGGCCAACATTCATGTCAGCAAAGCTGGCATCAAAACCTTGGCGAGCCAATGGAGTATATCCATTGACAACTTTGCTACCTGTGATGCCCAACACAGTGACCTTACGCTCTGCACGGGAATTTTCCTTGCTCCACTGTTCAGCTTCGCTGATAAAGCCAATGTGCAAATCAGTCTGACCTGATACCATGCTCAACATGCTGTCGTTGGTGCTCTTAAATGGAACAATGTTCAACTGTGGGTAACGCTTTTGTAACTCAACGGCGGCCAAGTGTGTGGTAACACCCAAGCCACTGATACCAACACTTGCGTTGGTTGGCACATCTTTGACAGTCTTGTACTTGGTACTGGTCACTGCCATTGGAGCCATACAGTGAACATATTGTTCTTTGTACTTGGTCAAGTCATAGCTTTCATTTGGGAACACAACAGGACGAACAAAGAATGCTGTACTGTGAGCCAAAATATTAGCAGGTGTATTCAACACATGGTTAGCGGCAATAGCGCCACCAGCACCTGGCTTGGTATCAAAGATAAAGGTGTATTTGTCTTGGATTTTGTTTGCTTCGTTGGCAATGGTGCGATGGTAGTTGGCAACAGAGTCGCCTGGCCCCCAAGCATAAACGATTGTAATGGTGTCTTTAGCCTGTACGCTTAATGCGGCCATAGCTAAACACAAGATTGAAATGAATTTTTTCATTAGTAGTTCTCCTATGCCAATACTTATAGCGTATTCACTGACAGATTGTCCAGAATCTGGGCATTTGGAAAAATGCTATTTTTTTGCAAACATGGTTTCGGAGATCCGTATTTTTTTACGATCGTTCTCACTTCTACATTGGCCCACGGTACAAGCAAAGTGATCACCAGGAGCATGCCAATTTGTATCAAATGCGTTAAAGTGTTCATTACGGCCGCCACATTCACTATACGATACAAATCCCTTTGGATTTATATGAATCCAATCAACACCTGCATAACACGGGAGTCCAGTATACACAGGATCAATAGAATTTATAATGCTTAAATCAGTGTATACCGGAGTGGTGTCTTCTGTTGTTGCTTCATCACTGCGACTGAAAATTCTATTAACATCAACTTGGCTGTATGCCCTAATAAATCTTCCGTCTGGCTCGTACAATATTTGTTCCGTACATTCAAGTCCTAGCTGTTGATAATATTTTATCTTTTCTCTAGTTTCGTTAATGCGGCTAGGAATTAAAGGAAACTCCATTGTTACTTTTTTGTTCCTTGACTTGCATTCATCTAAGATGAATCCAACTACATCATCATTTTGCCATTCGTGATATGTCAGATGTAACCAGTCAATTAAATGTAATACCCGATATAACGCAAAGTATGTATCGTCGCCACTGGTATCCAATCTAATAGTTGACGGCCAAGCCCGTATTGCCTGTAGTACTTCGGTAAGATACGGAAAATGCAAAGGTTCTCCTCCACCAAGTTTCCAAAGTACTTTAGTGTAGTGACAATAGCGTGTTAGTTGAAGTTTTTTAATAACTTCTAGGTAATCTTGTAACGGTCTATCAGCTGGCCCGTTTTTCCATTCGGGTCGACAATATGAACATTGAAGCTTGCAATGTCCGTTTAACAACCAATTTATTTCAGCATGTTCTAGTGTTATCATACTGTTATTTAACAAAACAAAAATGCACACTTTAGGAACTTTCGGGCACGACTCCTACTTGTTCCAGGGCAGTAGCCGCCCCACACTGAAAACCATAAGGTCCTAAGGTAGTGTGTTCTTATACAGGACTGTAGGGATTTCGTGGTCGATCCGTACCATCGTCTTCTGGGTATACTGGGTATTGATCAGGATTTGGATTAGTTTCCATATGGGTTTTCGCCTGTTAGTCTTGGTCTTGCAAACCATAATCGGAACCAAGCTTCTGTTCCTGGCTCAATGTGGTTCTTGCGTTGATATTCAGCTCTTTCGCTGCCGCCATGTGTGAGTGGACTGTCTATGCCACTTTGGTCTTTGCCTGTGCCCAATGTCAGGCCGGCCAGTCTACGCAGGTCAGCAATGTGCGAGTGGTCTACATCATCAGCTTGATGGTATTTTTTACCATCAATTCTGTTGCCCGGCGCATCAACCGGCAGTTGCGTGATTAAAGTTTTACCGCTGCCAAGTTCACTTATTTTCATCTTCGTCTTCGTAACCGTGTTCGTTTAGGTCTTCTATTAGGCTGGCAAAAGATTTTGACATACGATTCTCTGCATAACCAAAACCACCAACTGCGGCTTTGATATGTGCAATGGTATAGTCCTTCATGTTGGCGTATTCTCTTGGCAAGTGGAATTTGATAGTCTGTTCAATTTCATCCAGTGCTCGTGTCAATTGCTCAACTTGTTGTTCTAGTTCGGCCGCAAGTTCCGTGGCCTTTTCGCTGTAAATTTCATCATTGATGCGTTCAGCAACAGGAGTGCCTGCCACTGTTGTGGAATTCTGAATTCCAGCAAGTTTTTGAATACGACTGACATCATATTCTTGCTGAACATTGACGCTGGCTTGGCCTTCTTGTAATTGTTTGTTTTTCATTGTTTTTGCTTCTTTGACTTGAACTTGCCCGTCAGCAGGTGCAGATGTAGGATAAAATGCGGCCAATTGTTTACGCATGGTATCTGTGTGTACATCCGCAGTCAAACTGCTACTCCAGCGTGGGTCTACGGCTTCCTTGCGGTTTTTAGCAATGTATCCCGATGACTCAACAATTTCTCTAAAGTGCATAAAAAAGCCTCCAGTATATTTAGCAGAGGCTTTTGGTTATTCCATGAACATATCAAGCCATGGTGATGGCAATAAATGCCAACATAAACATCAGTACAGCACCCACAATGGGCAGTACAATGTGTATGTGTTTGACCACCGATTCTACTGGATCATTGTTGTCCATTGTACACAGCTTTGGCTTCATCAATTCTGCCCTGACGAGCAAGACTGGCAGCGGCACGAGCTTGCCCAAATGCTTCTAACACTGACCAAATTGAGTTTAAGATTGAGTTCATAGATATTTTTCCTTTTGATAGTTAAATTGTCGGATGTAGTTTTCCAACTGAGCGGCATCGGTAATGCCTTTGTCTGCTAGATAAGCGTCTAGGCGGCTTTGATAGTTAGAGCTTGGAAACATTTCTGCTAACCTTTCTAACATTCTTTCTAATAACATCGTGTGTCCTTATAAATGAAAAACGGCATCGGCTTTTGGCCGACACCGTAGTTGTATCTGCCCGGAGTTAATTACTCGCCGGATTTTTTACTTTTAGCAACGGTGTCAAAGCCAGGAACTTTGAATGCTTCCAAGTTCTTGTAAGCTTCTACAGCTTGTGCTTTGAATGTTTCGGCCAATTGCGTATTGACATCTAATAGTGTCTTTGCAAATGCTGTTGATGCACCTGTCAGTTGTGCGGTCAATTCTTTGGCCAATTTTTGGTTTGATTCGAAAGTTTTTGTGATTTCAGTGAACATTTTATTTTCCTTTATTAAGCAAATGTTTGGTAGCCTCTAATGAGCACTACCACTAGTAGAAACACTATCAGTGTTTTCACTAGTATAACATTATATATGTTGCACCGCAACATAGTTATCACCCGTTTTAATGAAAATTGCACTAATTTGGATAAATTGATCCAGCCGTGATAAATAGACATGACGGCAAGTGCCCAATGGCCATTAAATGGTCCATCGTAAAGGAAATAACAACCATGATAGAAAAAAACAACTTACATTTTAGTTTCGTTGAAATTAAAGTAGGACTACCACCGCCAAGGCCAACCCATGCTCCACATATGGAAATTGATGCTACCTGGTGGAATTATATACAAACTGCATATTTTTTACCCGATAAGATAGTACAAATGAGAAACACCATGTCATCTGATTCCAATGTTCGGTCACTATTTTTTGAATTTAGTACACTGGCCGACCGAGAAGTATTTTTCACTGATGCACAAGTACTAGCCGGATTTGATGCGCTGTCAGCATATGATAATGCAAACAAATTTAAATTACTGCAGATTGATGAAAACCGCTCATTTCCATTAACGTCTACTCTAGCAAGCTTTCCATTTACACAATGGATTGATAGCAATAATACCCTGCCCGTCGGCCTGCACGGCATCAGCGGAAGAATAGCACACTCTGCTACTGCTTAATAATCTATTAGGTTAACGAAAAGAAATAGCGGCTTAGGCCGCTATTTTGTTGGCAAATATACCACTGGCCAAGTTCTTACCCTTGCTTTCACATTGGATATCAAAGTCATCAGCAAATGTAGCGGCCCAGTCATTCACGGCTGTATTCCAATAGAAGTCACTGTGTGCTCTAAGCTTTTGTTTCTTATAACCCTGTGCCAATAAACTGGTCATGTCTGGCATAGTGTCTGCATCATGCCCAACCAAATAATCTTCTCTACTGACACTATAATGCATGGCAGGCCGCACACCACGCCAGCTATCAATCACACGCCGAACTCTATCGTCAGCGGGCTGAATGTATTCTCCTGTACGGATCCAGTGATGGTGTATGTCCAGCACCAGGGCACAATGCTTGGCAAGTTCGAGACTGGAGTCAATGCCCCAGGCGTTTTCATCGTTTTCAATGGTGATACAGTTGCGGGCTTCTGGTGACAATCGTTCAAGGGCTGAAACAATGCCGGCAGGTCCTTGCTTGCCTGAGATGTGTACATTGATCTTAAAGTCCTGGAACGACTTGCCGTAGCCCATCCATCTAGCCATGTCCGCATGATATTCAAACTCCTCTATGCTTCGATCAACAATGCCAGGATTCTCGCTGGCCAGCACACAGAACTGTCCAGGGTGAAAACTCAAACGCACATCCAGACGTCTGGCAGTTTCACCAATGGGCGCAAATATCTTTGCACAATGGTCTTGAATCTCCGGTTGTTGCCACCAGTTGATCCAATCTTTCTGGGTATAACCCTGTAGCATTTCACTGCCAAGTCGAACCATTCTGCGATTGGCTGGCAATGTGGCCACACGCTCGATTAACCGTACAGCGGCTGTGGCATTGTGATTCATAATATCCCACTGACGCTGTTCAGCTTCGGCAGGATGTTCACGCAACCAACGCATGGTGGTTGATCGGCCGTTCAGGTCACGATCCACAGCACTGACTTTCATGCCAGCCACTTCACTGGGATCGTTGATCCATTTGCAACAAAAACCTACACGACCCATAATAACTCCTACCAATGATGTATGACGTTAGCACAAATGAACAAACAAGTGATTACATGTATTATAACCCAAAATGTCTTCAAAGTCAAGGCAATTCTAGCTTCTTGCTTGGTAAGAATAGGTACATCGGGCCGGTCGTCATCTGTTTGGCCCATCAAATGACCAGTAGCTCTGGCCCATACTTTTTCTAAACTGTTCATATTAATAGTGCCACGAAGCAGGGACGAAATGAAAATAGTCAAACAGCAAAGATCAAATAGCTAATATCAAACATGGGTCTTTTGCTTAGGCATCACATCAAACATCAAAGTGGTTTTTGATGCCTAAGCAAGACAATTTGGAATTAGTTTTTCAGACTAAGCCAGTAGGTTTTCATCAATTAAGATGAAGTATTTTCATCTCCTACCCTGGACCAAGTGTGGCAGTCTTAGTCTAGACCGAGGTCAGTCAGCACAAGTGCTACCTGTTCGGCTACTTCAAACTCTGTGCGGACATTGATGGTGACCATCTCGTCCTTGATCTTGCGTCGACGCTTTTGAATGCGAGCCAGTTCTGCTTTGGCTTCTGCCACAGTCTCAGGCAGAGCCACATGCACTTCAATGTTGTAGTCACGACCGTATATGCTTCGCTCGTTGCCAGTGTTGGCACTACGAGCTTGAATTTCTTTTTCAAGTGCAGACAGATCAGGACGAACTTCAAGTTCAGTAATCTGACGCACACGACTTTCGGCACTGGCCAAGAATGCATCTTCTGCTAGGTAATCGGTGATGCCAACTTCGGCATTTTTCTTTGCCACAGTTGCACGAAGGTAACGGTTTGCATCCAGCAAGCGGCCAACTCGTTGGTTATTTGCAATTACTTTTTCTAACTGTGCATTCAATAGATTGGCCACATTGTCAGCAAACAAGCTCACACTGACAGTTGTTTTTTCATTGCCCAGACGCTTGATTTCGTCAATGATTGTTTGCTGGACCACACTGGCCTTGCGTAAATTAATTTTCATATTGTTCCTCAGAAGTTTAAATGTCTATACAGCTATTATAGCAGTTTAAATTAGAATGTCAAGTCTTTCTGTTGATTTTGGTAAAATAAATTCACCTTGGCTGGCCAGGATCAACATGCCATCAGGATCATTGGCATGAATCTCTCCATGTAAAATAATAGTGTCATTTTGTTCAACCAGTTGTACCCGACCAAACAACCATCTTCCGATCCTGGCGGGCCGAATAAATTTATTTGACATTTGTGTAGTAACTGCCTGCTTGCCACCAGTTAGGTCCCAAATATGGGCCGCCATGCAATAGTCCATGTATGTCATCAATGCACCACCATGTGTGAGGTTTAATGCGTTTTTATGCAAGCTCAGCGTGTACCATGCAAAATTGCTTTCAACATGATCAATGCTGAATTTAAACCAAGTCTGCATGGTGTTGGCAACAAAATCTTCCCACACATGACTTCTTAAATTGTAACCCAGTAGTCTCAACGCCGCTGGCGAATATTTCATTGCGACTCAATGTCCCATTTGACACGGTCAGGTAACATTTGATCAATTTCAAACTGCACAATTTCAAAAGCACTTGGACCGTTTTCACAATTCTCTATGGCTGTGCCCAATTCAAACAGATAGCAAATTTGTCTATTGTCGTCTGGGTATTCGTGAACATCATCACTGGCAACAATGTCACCCACTTCGTCTTCAATGATATCTGTCAGCTCTTCAAATTCTTTGTCAGTCAGTTCTCTGGATACACTAACTTTAATGTAATGTTTCATGTTTTCCATAATATTACTTTACCATGAAATAGATTTGTAAGTGTCATGCGTCTATTTATAGACGCATGAGTTAGCTGGTGATGCCGCCTCGATTGGGACTGGTAAACGGAGTTTGCAATATCCTATTGGCGCCACCTTGCAAGTATGTGGTACTGGTGTAGGCAGTGCTACTACCTTCTACCAGGGCGTTCTTAACAGAATGGTCAATCAAGAACTGTTTGGCTTCGGCAGGAGTCATTGCGGGTCGAGCTTGTAGCACTGTTGCAAGTACGCCTGTCACTTGTGGGCATGCCATGCTGGTGCCTGAAATTTTACCCAATCTGTGTGCTGTATTTCGAGGATCAGCCACAGTTGGAGAGTAGTTCGAACTCAGCGCACTCATAATACTGGTGCCAGCGGAATACACATCCACACGCGGTCCAGTTTCACTGAAGTATACTTTTTGTTCTACAATTGAGTTGTCAATAGCACCCACATTGATAAAACCATCAGCACGAGTTGGACTACTGCCTCTGTGATAGTATGTTGTCTCGCCATAACCAATGTAATAATTATCATAGTCAAGTCCACCAGGCACATCAATTTTATGCAGATAGTTGCCAGCGGCACCAACTAGTATAACACCTGCATTGGAACAGCTTGTTGCACTGACATCAAGATAATTTACAACATACGGATGAAGGTAATTGACCTGGCCACGGGCAGAATTTGCACTGGATCCAGGGTAAGATACGCCGCGGTATACTGTTGAAGTCATACCACTGTATGTTGATCGATAGCCCCACGAGTTTGTGCAAATTGTAGGACGCATGTTGCCAGCCGCCCGTTTTGTCAAGTGGAATTGTTTGACAATGTCAAATGCAATGTCACTGTTGATTGCACCCAGGTAACCTCCGCCCATGATGTTATTACCGTCAAAAATTCTCAAACTATAAATTGCGGCACCCGGGGCCCAACCATGTGTGTTGCCAGCCGCAATGCCGGTACAGTGACTTCCGTGTCCGTCGGCATCGCCTAAGTAACCACCTATGCTGGCAGCACTGGCTGTTCCCGGAACACCTAAACTGGCCCAATTAAAATCAACAACTCGACTTCCGCCGGTGCCATCTGGGTTGACTGCAAATTCAGGATGACCTGCATTGACACCGCTGTCCATGACAATGATGTCGACACCTGTGCCATCCAAGTTATATGCGAAATCAGCACTTACTGAGGTGGAGGAGGCAAATGGATTTGCTGGTCTACTGGATCGAAGTAACCCCCAGTTTTTCATTGTGGCAGTGGTTGTGCCACTTTTGTCATATGTTGCTGTTGGTCTGGTACCAAAGTGTTCTTTTTTTACTTCTGGGTGTAAGTCTGCTTGTAGTTCAACAAATGCTATTCTATCATCTTGTCTAATTTCTTCCGCTTCTTCATCTGTCAAGTTGAAGTGTGCCATAAATTCATTGAATGGTCGCTCGTTTAAAACTTCAATTGCTCGCTTGGGGATAAAGTTATCACCTAGGCCATTGATGGTCAATTCGTTCCAAAGACTTGTGTCCCATACTGCTGGGTCTTTTACTGTAATGATATATTCACGCATTTGTTATTCCTTGTTCTTAAAGTTTAGTATAGCCCCAGTTAACCACTTGGTCAGAGCCACTGTTATTAGTAATGCCAAAGGTAAACACATTGGCAGTTGTGGTGGCAACCACAGCGGTGCTAATACCATTGGCAGTTCCAACAACTTGATCGGGTATTGCGGTGAGCACTAGAGCATTGCCGTCTACATAATACCAACCATAACTACTGCCTAGTACCGGCACATTAGTGTTAGTCACAACTACTGTAGCGGTATATGAAACAATACCATTGGGAATATTACCGTTGACCCATATAGAGTAAGTACCGTTTATTGGTACTGTGAGACTTACTGTGTTAGCGCCTGCGGCCAGTGTCCAAGACCCTGTAGTTTTTTCTACAATAGTTGGTTTATTGGTTAAGTCGTTGTAACTACCACTAGTTGCTACAGTGGCCAATTCATTGCCATTGAATGTTATATTACCTGACGCTACAAACGCTAAATCATTTCCACTGGTAAACGATACAGGACCAGCACCTGTAAATGTGATATTTTCTACATTTAAGTCTGTGGCTGTTACACTTGTAAATGTTGGAGCAGTTGGCTTGTTGGTCAGATCATTGTATGATCCACTGAACAGCGTAGGCTTGTTAGTTAAGTCGGCGTAACTGCCACTGAATAGGTCTAGAGCGACAAACAGTACACTGGCACCAGTACTGTCAACAATGTCTCCACCTGCTGGCAATGCTAGCCTACCATCTGTGCCAAATGTCCAAGTTGCTGGTGCGCCCGATTCATACGCACTTAATTGTATATTCTTATTGGCATCAAATCTTAATGCACCACCGTCATCGTAAATGTTACTGCCACTTGACAATGATACGGTACCATCGGCACCAAGCACCACTTGGTATTCGCCATTTACTAATCTGTTAGGTGGTGGAGGTGCTTTCCAACTCAGATCAGTGCCATTGTAATAAAGATATCCAGGAATGTTTTCAGGCGTACTAACTTCTGGGACACCTAAATCAAAAATGCTGGTTGGAATCAGCGGAACAACAACATCAAGCACTCGCTGTTCTGTAGTTTTACCATTGATGAAGATTTCACCAGCGGCATTTAATTGCAAGTCGTTGCCACTGTTGATATCTACAATACCTGTACCAGTGAATACAATATCTTTGACATTCAATAGTTCAGTGGTGATCTGCGGTGCCAGTAAATCCAGTACACGCTGTGGTGTATAATATAAGTTGCTACCTTCTACCAAGTGGTATGTGTTCTTTCCAGCAAATGCATTATCAAAATATTCCTGGAATTCAGACTCTTGAACAGAGTTGTTAATTGCACTTTGTAGTTCGTTGTAGAACTCTGGGTTGTTGTTCATTGCATCTGCCAACTCTCTAAGAGTATCCAGCATCTGTGGTGCACCATCAATCAAATTGGCAATGGCCGTTGCAATAGATGTATCAACATACACCACATCTGCCAAGTTTGCAATTGACTTAACGCTGAAGGCAACTTCGTTGCCAGTAATTTTAGATGTTACGCCATCCTGGACAGTTGCAAGAAAGTCTGCATTCTGAAGTGTGGTTACTAAACCTAATTCTGAGATTCTGATTTCCATTTTATCCTGCCCTTAATAACGAAATGTAAATGTTGTAAGTCAAAGGAACCAGTCCTTTGGCACATGTTATATTTAAGACATTTCCGGCTATTACTAATTCTACATCTGCTTCAGCTGTTTCTTGAAATATATCTTCTACTTTGTAAACTGTGCCGCCTGGTGAAACAGTTCCTCTGATTTGTTTAGTGGCAATATTTCCAGCTGAGTCAGTTGCAAGCATTCTCAGATCAAAAAATTCAACTCCAGTCAGCTCAATGGTATCTTCAAATCTATCACCGGCCACAATTGGATTTACGCCATTGCTTTCGGCAAATAGCACATAGCTTCTTAAATTTGTGCCAAAACCAACACCAAGATTAAATTCACTTGATGTAGTTCCATGTGCGTTATTGAATTTCTTAGACATAGGTCACCTCAACCTTAAATGTTCCTGTGGCAGTATTGCTTGGAATAGCTACCACTACATTGGCCCTGGCCGATGTAACTAATTCTGATTCAACTGTGTATGTTCCAACACCAGTGGCACCATTATGGATATATCGCCAAACACTTGCGCCATCAACAGTGATGTCAAACGCTGGTGCATCAACCAATGCGGTTGTAACTGATACACTGACATTTAGTATTCTTCTACCTTGGGTAATTGTACCAATGTTTGTAGTTGCACCAGGTAAAGTGATTTGTTGACTGATTGTTCTTGCATCAGTTTCTTTACTGCGCTGGTTTGTCACTTCTTGCCATACATTACCATCCCAGAGATACAATGCCCATTCACCGTGGCCTGCATCTATTACCCAGGCTTGATCACCAGGTAAAGTGCTCAATGCATCTCTGGCCGCAATTGTAGGAACTGTAGTGGTTGAGTTGGCTCGTAGGCCCTGCTCAACATTTAAACCAATTGCATAGCGACCTGTTTGTCCACTCATTACACCTGCGGTACTAAAAAATTGTCCTTGACTATCTACCAAGGTCATTGGACCACCATCATCTCGGTACAAACGCAATGCGCTGGTTGTTGTATTTGCAGGAGTTGTTTCTGGCAATGCACTCACACCATTCGCCCCGGCAAAAGGATTGCCGTTCGCATCGTTTGCAATGTTGACAATGGTAATTGCTCCACCTGCTGTTTCTGTTATAACAATATTTCCGTTTGCATCAATGCCAGTTGAAATATCTGGAATTCTTGCTGTGTTGATGTCCTGTATCATGTCAACACCAATTGCAATGCCCGGACCGTATTGTACAGATCCAGAAGCTGTTGTTGTAAAGTTCACGGTGATGCCGTTGATACTGGCACTAAAAGGAACATAACCAGCAATCAATCCATACGGTGTTGGATATGTGACTGTGTCACTTACAATTTGATTTGATGCACCCACTTTAATTGCTGTGATATTTGTATCCACAGTGGCCACATTGATCAGCGCAATGGCTTCATCTAGATTGTATGTTCCAGTGCCACTGCCTTGCAATGTCAACGGCACACGATTAATTAATACCACATCACCATCTGTTCCAGTTGGATCAATACCTGTGCCTGTTGTTATAGTTTGAATGGCGTTGGATAGTTTGATAAAAATAGGTTTATTACTGGCCGAGTCTGTGGTAAGAGCGCCTGAACCATCAGCGGCAGGATAGATAAAGTCGCCAATGATGCCAGGAAGACCTGGAGCAAAGTCAATGATACCGTTGCTGGGTCTTAGAATAAATTGATGTGGTCCAGGCCCTGGATATATCACTGTGCCAATGTACTTTTTAGCATTGTCTGCATTGGTGATTTCAAATGTGCCATTGACAATGCTGATTGGCTGTCCAGTTTTCAACCCATGATTTTCTTTTGACAATGTGTAGTTGGTCAACGGATTCATGTATTGGAATCTACTTTGAACATCACTAAAAAAGTTTACACTAGCCTGTCCAGGCAATGGATCCAGCATTGGCAATCCAAGCTCATTGATTTGGAAGAAAATTACAGCACCAGGACATCCAAACAGGCCAAAGCCAGTTGGGTCTCTGAATGTATTATAACGCAATCGGTCTTCTACAATTGCAGTTATAGTAGAATCTGTTTTTGCCAAGATGCTGATGATTTCAACCACTTTGCCATCTTGGGTACCTGCAACAAAGTCACCGACTTCGATATCTTGTGCAGTGAATGTAAACGGGGTTCTAGTTAAGTTACTGCCTTGACTGGTTGCACCAACTGTAAAATCAACTTGCCATCGATAGGCTTGGGGATTAGAACCACCAGACCAATAAGGATCAGTTGGATCATTGGCATGAGGCCAAAGCGCCACTGGAACAAATGCGTCGGCTGTGGCCGCCATAACCTTGGGAGGTTTATTAATTCCAATGAAGCTGGTTTTCCATGCATTAATTGACATTGCTACTCCTATTAAGCATTTGCCAACACAAATTGCACAACGCAATGTGTTATTTGGCCTAGACTCGCACTAGATCCCGATAATGCTTTGGTTAAGCTGATTGTCATTTGGTGTGTACTTGAACTGAATGATGAGAATGCTGTTGGACTACCAGAGCTACCGCCACCAGCCACTGTTCTTACAGTATAATCACTTGAGATAGCACGAGTAACATAAATGTTACCTGCTTGCTGATAACCGTAGACTTGTACACCAAGTGGTAAACATACGCTTCCAGTAAATGTAAATGTCACTGTGGCAGTTGCTGACGCCGCAGTAGCAATCGCGGCACTAATACCACCATTTAATACGCTGACACTTGATAGGTTGCCAGAAGCATCATAATTGACTTGAACAGCGGCTCGGAAGATACCAGAACTGCTGCCGCTTCCACCACCTCCACTACTGCTGACAGTACTTGGGGCCCATGCTCCACCGTCCCATACCAGTGCTTGACCTGTGGTAGGAGTTGTGTCTGCAACATCAGCCAGTTGTGATAAATTACTTTGGCCAATTCGTGTATCAAATCTTGTGTTGGTATAGTATAAGTTACTGCCTTCTGTGACATTGCTGGTTGTGGCATTGATACTGAATGTACCACTGGCACTATTGTAACTTATACCAGTTCCTGCGGCCAATGCGTTACGAGCAAGACTATCGCTGAAATATTTGTTTGATGTACCTTGATTTAAGTTGTCTGTTGTCTTGGCCGCCAATCTGTTGTCCCAACGAGTGTTGGTAAAATATTGATTGGCAGAACCTTCAGTGACATCGTCAGTGTTTAAAACAACAATACCTGTTTTGGCATTGACACTTGATACTGCGCCTGCGCCACCACCACTTGATGTTGCAGGAGTCCATGCACTACCTGTCCAGGTCAATACTTGACCATTAGTTGGTGCCGCTGTGACTGTATCAACGTCTGACAATGCATTAATGCTTGAAGCACCAATACGCACATCTGCACGGGCATCTGCACGAGTGTTGGTAAAATATAGGTTACTGCCTTCAGTAATATAACTTGTGTTGGCACGATACTTTATTTGACCAGTTGAGTTGTCATAGCTGATCAAACTAGTAATATTGCTATCACTAAGTGAACTAATAGCTTGTTGCGCCCTAGAATCTGTGTAGTATAATCTGGTACCTTCAGTGACGTCACTAGATGTAACACCGCTGATGGCAGTTGTCATGCTTATATTGGCACTACCATCAAAACTTACTAAACCAGTTACTTTACCTGTCAACGCAATGTTTCTTGCCGTTGTTAGTTTGTTTGCCTTGTTAGACAAATCAACTTCTAAATCGTATCCGCTTTGTGTTGTAGCACCTAGGCCGTATACTTGAACACTACCAACTTTGCCATTGACTGTGTAGCTGGTACCTGTGGCACCTGTGGCTCCTGTATCACCTGTGTCGCCTTTGACACCTTGAATACCCTGTATACCCTGTGAACCTGTGCTACCTTGTGGTCCAACTACTCCACCTGCATTAATTGTAACACCGTCTGTCAATGTGACTTGTAAATTGCCACCAGCATCAACTACTACGCCACCATTGGCAATGCTTCGTCCCGCAGGACCTGCGGCACCTTGCGGTCCTTGAGGTCCAATAACACTACCGGCATTGGCAGTGGTAGCGTCTGTCAATGTGACTTGTAAGTTGCCGTCACCGTCAACTACTACGCTGTAAATTCCAAGTCCTGTAGCACCAGTTGAACCTTGCGGACCTTGGGCACCTGCTGTACCTTGTGTGCCAGTTGGTCCAACTACACTACCAGCATCTACTGTTGTAGAATCTGTTTTTATAATGATCAAGCGGCCACTGCCATCGACTGCGGCAGTTGTGATACCTACACCATTTGATCCACTGGTACCATTTGAACCAGCAGGTCCTGTGGCACCAGCTTCACCTGTATCACCTTTGATACCTTGGACGCCCTGTGGTCCAACTACACTACCAGCATCAACTGTTGAGTTGTCTGATTTAACAATTAATAAACGACCAAAGCTGTTTACACTTGCTGATGTTACTGATAAACCAGCAGGTCCTTGACTACCTGTGTCGCCTGTGACACCTTGTATACCTTGAGCACCTGTGGCGCCTTGTGGCCCAATTACATTGCCAGCATCAACTGTGGTGTTATCTTGTTTTGTTAAGATTAAATTGCCACTGCCATTTACAGTGGCTGATTTAATACCAGATACATTACCAGCATCAACAACGCTGTTGTCTGTCAATGTTAATTGTAAGCGACCTGCCAATGTTACTGTGGCGGCACTGATACTTAAACCTGCTGTGCCTGCGCTACCAGCTGGGCCTGCAGAACCTGTATCACCTTTGGCTCCACTGTTGGCAACAGGAACCCAATGATTGCCATTCCATCCTAAAATTTGACCAGCTGTTGCACCTGTTGTAATGACATCAGTTAAGGCATCTAAGTTGGTTGTTGGAGTAGGAATTGCACCAATGCTATCATCAACATATTTCTTGGTTGCGGCCTGTAAATCTATTGTGGGGGCACCTGACAGTGTCAATGCTCCGGTCATTGTACCACCTGACAAGTTTACCTTACCGGCTAGAGTACTTGTAAGGTCTGTTGCAAAACTTGGATTGCTGGCAATGGCCGCGGCCAATTCGTTTAGTGTATTCAATGCTCCTGGAGCACCATTGATTAAATTGTCTACTTGGCCTGTAACATAAGTTTGTGTGGCATATCCGTTGTTGCTTAGGTATGTGCCAACATCACTTAATGTAACACCACCACCTGTGCCACCAACAGAACTGATAACACCATTGCTGATTAAAATAGTAGAGCCGTCAACTCGGACACCACCCAGTACACTGGTACTGGCAGTTGGTAATGTGTAACTGTCTATTAAATTTTGTGAGTCTGTTAGTTGACTTACATCAGTAGGCACCGTTGGTCTACCAGATAAATCACTATAGTTGCCGCTGAACAGCGTTGGCTTACCAGATAAATCACTGTAGTTCCCACTGAACGGCGTTGGCTTGTTGGTCAAGTCTGTATAGCTACCACTGAACAGAGTTGGCTTGTTGGTCAAGTCATTGTAGTTTCCACTAAAGTCACCACTGCCCCCACCACCGCCACCGCCAGTGATGGTGACATTTGCTGTGCCATCCAGGACTGTAACAGTTGCGCCACTGACAAAATTAATACTTGTAAAATTCCCGCGGTTCGCAGTATTCTCATATATTGAAACAGAATCTAGGCCACCGGTAATTGTAGCAACATTGTTTGTTAGATCAACACTGGGTCCAACAAAATTCAATGTTGTTGCGGTTCCTCGAGCGGTTCCATTTTCTTTTACAATAATGTTTGTTCCACTGCCGCCACCGCCTGTTGCGCCAGCTAGACTTAAAACAAGTTTACCAGTTTGGTCATCATAGGTAGCTTGTAGGCCGATATTGATATCGTTGCCTACTTCAATTTGGTCTGCTACAATGTCTTGGACGTCTTCTTGTGTAAGGCCTCCGCCACCACCTGTTCCACCTTGTAGTTGTCCTCCTGAAGATGCGTTAATCGCCATTTTATTTCTCCTGTTATTCCCTTATAGGCTGAGAACTACTCGTTCACAAGTGCCTACTTGCTGGACATTTAGTCCCAGATGACTTCTATGTATTCTAGCTCTTAGATATACGAAATTTCCAACAATGTTGAAGCTTTCAACCCTGGTTTCTGGCCCATCAACACTATAAAATGATGTTCCGTTTGGACCTAGCCCAATTGGAAACCAATCACTTTCTTGTGGTTTATCACTCAATGATGCTTCTATGATTAAATTTCCTTTGAAATTTTTAATATAGAATGCAACAGTATGCATACCATCTGCATACCCATAATATCCGTCAGCACGAACTGCTGGCCCAGTTTGATCCAACTGTGCATTGTCAATGAGCATGTTGTGTGTACCCATTGTTACTCCTGAATAATTTCAACGATTACATCTTTACCAACCAGCTCTTGTGCCACTTGTTCTAAACCTGCAACAATTTCAGCGCCAGCAATTGCCGGTACATCTGCATTGCTGTCCTTGTGTAGCTTGCTTAATTTGATAACGATGAGTTCTTCTTGTATTTTAGCCATTAAAAAGCCTCCAGCTGTATTTAGCGGAGGCTCATTGATTTAGCTTAGTACTTTTCTAGTCTGGTGCTCTGATTCTTTCAAATCTTGTGATATAATCACCCAGTTGTAGGCGTAGCATTGCGGCATCATCCTGGCTTGCAAGGTATAAATGAAGAGGTTGTCCCCATCCATATGTCCTTGGCAAAACATCATTGTAAATCAGTTTCTTCAACAGCCCTGCACAAAACCAATCGCTGTTGTCCAATGATAACACCGCAGATCTAAAGTTATCTACTGCTTTTAATCTAAAGTTGTCATCGTAATTGATACGGGCTCTAATAGGAAATTTACCGTACCAGGGCCTAGCTCTGACAACATCATAGGTATGTGTTTTAAGCAAGTCCAATGCTGATTCACTTTCTGGAGACCAAGTTGCAATGACTCGGTCTTTCCAAGATTCAACTACATCATTCATTTCTTGTTCGGTATCTAGAAAAACACTTAAATTGCCTTCACGGCGAAGACCAGCTTCGGGAAATCTTGCTTTGCACCACTTGGTGATCATATTGATATCTTTGGCTCGTTCTTGCCTTTCTTCGTCGGTCATTCTGAACGAATGATTGATATAGGTAGTTTTACGAGCTGGCGTAATTGCAACAATTACCTTGTAAGGCCAGCGTTTCCAGAACAATTTTTGTGTGTAATTTTGTTTCATTAACTAATAACTAAACTGTCATCTTTGGCGCCAATGTGATGAAGATCAAGTCCTTCCTTGATGATCCGTTTGGCAATTGGCAAACGAATTTCTTCGTTGATCAATCTCTTCATTGGTCTAGCACCCATTGTTTCACTGTAACCATGTGCGGCAAGATAATCCAATGCACTATCATCATACACAATCGATTGTCCTTGTGTTTCCAACTGCTCGCGAATCTGTGTCATAAACTTATCTGCAATTCTGCGGATAATATCCTGCCCCAAACGATTGAATTTAACAACTGCATCCAAACGATTGCGGAACTCTGGTGCAAAGAATTTCTTCACTGCTTCTTCACTGGCATCGTTGTTTAGACCTCCACCAAATCCAATCACTTGTCGTTCACTGTCAACAGCACCCAAGTTTGATGTCATAATGACAAAGGCATTACGAGCACTGGCTTGTTTGTTGTCACTGCCTGTGACAATACCATTGTCCATCAAGCCCAGCAAGACTTGGATCACATCTGGGTGAGCTTTTTCAATTTCGTCAAACAGCAATACGCAATTGGGCACACGCTCAAGTTCGTTGATCAATTTACCTGAACCTGCTTTGCCTTCGCCGTATCCAACATAACCCGGAGGGCTACCAATCAAGCTGGCAATCTTATGCGGTTCACGATATTCACTCATGTCAAAACGCACAAGTTCCATGCCCAGCCCAATGGATAGCTGTTGTGCCAGTTCAGTTTTACCAGTGCCAGTTGGTCCTACAAACAAGAAGTTGGCCATTGGACGATTTACTTCTTTCAATCCCGACTTGGCAATATACACCATGTTCATCAGGCGTTCAATTGCATTGTCTTGCCCAAACACATTTGTACGCATACGGCTTTCTAAGTCAGTGACTGCAACATTCTTCTGTTCGCCCAACTGTTCAATTGGCACACGAGTGATATCACTAATTTCTTGACGAATGTTGTCTTTGGTAGTTTCAGTTCCTTCTGGCGTATTTGTAACACGCAGACGGGCCATAGCCGCATCAATGATATCAATTGCTTTGTCGGGCAGTTTCTTGTCCAGCATGTATTTCATTGACAAATCAATTGCTAAATCAATTGCACCTTCTTTGATGTCAAGTTTATGATAAGCGGCATACAACGGCGCAATTCGACGCAACATCAGTTTGGTTTCTTCCACCGAAGGTTCATTGATGTCAACTTTGGTAAAGCGGCGCAGTAGGGCACGGTCTTTCTCAAAGTTCTCGCGAAACTCTTCATATGTTGTGCTACCAATGCAACGCAATTTGCCTTTTTCTAAACTGGGCTTGAGCATGTTTGCTACATCCATGCTACCTTGGCCGCCAGCACCTGCACCCATGATCATGTGTATTTCATCAATGAACAAAATGGCATCGTCTCGTTCTTCCAGTGCTTCAAGCACATGTTGCATACGCTCTTCGAAGTCGCCGCGATATCGTGTGCCTGCCAACAACTTGCCAAGGTCCAAGCTGTAAATTGTTTTCTTCTTTAATACTTCAGGAACTTCGTTGCGAATCATTGCCACTGCAAGACCTTCAACAATGGCAGTCTTACCCACACCAGGCTCACCTACCATGATTACATTATTTTTCTTTTTACGAGTAAGTGTTTGTGCAAGACGGAACACTTCTTTCTCTCGACCAATTAAGGGATCAATCAGTTGTTTTTCTGCGCTCTTGTTCAAGTTGGTGGTGTACTTGGTCAGAATCTTTTCGCTATCACGCTTCTTTGCAACTTTACTTTCTTTGCTTCGGCCATCTTTGAGACGCCCAACATATCCAATCAATGCTTCTTTGTTGATGCCATGCTTGGCCAAAAAGAAGTTGGCGTGGCTGTTCTTTTCGCTGGTGATACTGATCAACAGGTCAATGGGTTCCATGTGTCCACGGCCTGTAAAAATGGCCTGTGTGTATGCACGATTAAAACAACGCTCTAAGGTGGCAGTTTTGCGTGGCTTGGTAATTCCATCCACACGAATATCTTCTTGTCCTCTTAGCCAAAGATCAATTTCTTCTTTCAATGCAGGAACATCCATTTGCAGTTCGCTAAGGATATCTCGAACTTCATCTTCATCCAGCATCACACGAAGAATATGTTCTAATGTAACATACTCATGCTCACGGCTCAGTGCTTCTTGAAATGCACGAGCAATGACTTCGTTAATGCGACTGTTGTTCTCTTCTTGACTCATAATACCCTTTTTTGTTTACGCAATTCTTTTCGCTGTCTTTCTTTGGCAAGCCGCAAACTCAATGGCTTGGCCTTGCTTACAAATGTCACACCATTTAAATGGTCTAACTCATGTATATAACATCTTGCCAGCAGTCCATCAAACCGTTGTTCAACTGTTTCCCCATTGAGCGTACGATATCGAGCATGCACCCACTCTGGCCTCTTGATATTTAACCACAAACCAGGAAATGATAAACACCCTTCTAGATTCATAACATCTGGGCCATGCTCAACAATTTCAGGATTGATACACACAAAGTTGGGACCGCTTTGTGGCCCCATTACAAACATTCGTACAGCCAAGCCCACCTGTGGTGCTGCCATGCCAATACCACCACTGCTCCACATCAGCAAAAACATGTCTTTGCTGAGTGCTTCCAGGTTTAGTTCATCGGTTGCTGTTGGCATCACTGCGGCCAGAATCGGATGGTCATCATTTACTAATTCTATCATATGATTATTTTACTATGTTTTATTAATAAAGTCAACAATGGGTCGTTGTTTATCATCTTCGTTTAACTTGGGTAGCTCAACCTTAATTTCAATAAAAGCATTGCCTCTTGCATTGGTTCCTCTGGCGCTGAATCCTTTTCCTCTTAGACGCAACTGAGATCCGGGTTGTGTGCCAGCAGGAATTGTAACTTCAATAGCAGTTCCGTCAATTTCCGTCAAGCCAATGGTAGTGCCAAACATTGCTTGCCAGACTGAAATTTTAATGGTCCCAATCAAATCAACTCTATCCAATTTCCAAAATGAATGATCACTTATGTTTAGTTTAACATACAAGTCACCAGCGGGCAACCTGTCAGATACTCGGCCACCTTCACCGGTAAATCGTATCTTGACATCTTTTGTACAGCCTGGCGGGAATGTCACTTCTAATTGTCTAAACTCGCCGCTTGGCACTTGAAAGTTAATGACCTTGGTAAAGCCATGGAATGCTTCTTCTAGTGTGCATGGCATGCCAACTGTGATGTCTGGATTTTTTACAGCACCTGGCTCAAAATTAAAGTTGAAACCACCGGGTCTCCGCATCTTACTGAACATGTCGCCAAAATCACGAAAGCCTGTGCTGTCTGGATCAAAGTGTTGATCAGAGAATCCAAACGGAGTTGAACCACCACTGTTGATCAAAGTCTCGTAGGCTTCTTTTATTTTTTTAAATTCAGCTTCGTCGCCACCGCGGTCAGGATGGTGCTTCATTGCCAGTTTGCGATAGGACTTTTTAACATCTTCATCGCTGGCGCCGGGTTTAAGGCCTAAAATTTGATAGGGATTCATCACTTACAGTTTAACACCTTTCTGGGTCGCTGTCAAGTGTTTATTTAATGCTGTCGAAGATCTTCTTTTGGGTATTATGCCACTCGATCCAATTTTCAACTTTGAGTTGGCATTGATAGTACAGACTGTAGTTGTCTGCAACAACTGCCAATGCAGTACTCAACTTGGTTGTGCCCGGTTCAATTAATTTTAAATCTGGACACGCTTCCATCAATTCTGCAGGGGCAGTTGGAAACTTTGCAACCACTGGCACTACAGTAGTGCAACCTACCAAGCATGAAAATAATGAAATGATCAATAGATATCTCATTTTTTAATTCCTGTGGCTTTGGTTGGATTGGTGGCCGCTTCATTGAATAACTGCACAGCATCTGGTGTCAATTTGCACTCTGCATCAATTATCTTTTCCTTCACTACAATGCGCTCTTTGACTGTGACTGCGTACTCAGTGATTACCTTCTGCTTCTTCTTGCGTTCGGCTACCAACAGCACATTGGCATCTACAGACTTCTTTTCAGCTTCTGCTACTTTGGCTTCTGTTTCTTCAACCCGTTTACGCCAAGTCATTTCAGTATCATATGCTCCATAGAAATATACGCCGGCCACCATCAGCACAACTGATAGTACACTTATAGCACCTTTGTAAGGAGCCAATTGTAGACTGAGGGGAGGTGGAATAAACCTAAAGAAAAAGGTGATGGCATAAAGGCCAGCACCAGCAAACAACATCACCAATATTGAAAAATGTAAAACCGAATCAGGTATAAAACTTAGTATCCACATATAATTGTTTATCCCTTGTGCCTGTATACAATCCTTCCTTTTGTTGTGTCGTATACACTTACTTCTACATCAACTTTATCACCAATAATTATGGTGATTCTATTCACACGCAGTCGACCTGCCAAGTGACCCATTAACATTTGCCCAGAATCAAGGGTTATTCTAAACATTGCATTTGGTAGAGTCTCGGTAACAACACCGGCTACTGTAAAACTATCTTCTCGGGCCACTGATTAATAATTTGTTAAATTTTTCATTCTCAAATAATATGCACGGCTCTCTGGCGGTAGTGCATACATCTTTGGATCTTGTACAATTTCTTGGTTTAAATTTCCAATGTCAAGATCTTTTCTAAGCCCGTCCATGCCTACAAACTTCCATTCTAGTTGGCCTATGGCATGCTCAGCATCTTTGATAATTTCAATGATCTTTTCATTTATGCCTGGCATTCTTTTTATTTCAAGGTAAACATGAAACTTGCCATCTTTATCGCTGGCATCACTAACTTCTACATCTTCAATCTTTTGCGAACTCCACTCCAAGTACGCACCCAAATCCACTGCGGCGTCTTTGGTATTGGCTTTGAATGCAACCACAACGGTATCTGCATCGGTGCCAATCTTTGGTTTGTAGCGATCAATCTCAATGAGACTGTCAATGGTATCTCTTAGATCGCCTGGGCGAAGGCTTTCTTTAAGTTTATACTTTTTGATCATCTTGGCCTTCTACCTCTGAACTATCTGCATCATCTTGCTGTAGACCTTGCTCACCGTCTAACTCTTCGTCGTATGCGGCTTCTACACTTTCGTAGTCCACATCATCCATGTCTTTGATGTCTTCGCTTACATCAAGCAATTGTTTTGGAATACGCAATGTGACCAACCAAACAGTTTTTTCCACAGGCCTAGGAATTCTCTGTCCATCTTCTGTTGCAATGACATCATCAGAATTTTTAACTTTGACAAAAGTTTTAAATTTGCTCTTGCCAAAAGATACTTTGCAACCATTCTTAATAAGGCGCATGGCGGCGTCGGGGTTTGGCATCATCTTCTGTGGGTACATCAGTGTTAACTCTACCCAATGGCGTTCTACAAAAGGGCCATCAACAATTTCACCCCTGATCCAATTTTCATAGGCATATACATCCATGCGATCTAATACACGATCTACTTCGATTAGTGTATCGATTACATTGGGGCTGTTGTGGATATTACCCAGGTTTTTATAAATTGCGTCTTGTGTTTGCATAGACAGATATTTAGTCTATTATTGCCATTACCCTACCCAACTTGCCGATCATCATTAAATACTTTTGGTTCAGCGATGAATCAGCCTGACTAACCCGGGCTGAAAACTAAATTTTCACAAAAATCAATGAAATCAGCCCGACAATACAACATATATTGTAAAGGAGCAAGATGAGAAAACAGCAAAAACGAGTCCACCAGGACCGTAATTCGGCGTTTGATGGTAACGCAGTCATCGATTTAAATCATTATAGAGATACAGATCCGAGAGATTTGAAACCTTCCAAGTACAAGCGAGTTGAAATAGTACCTCGAAATTTACGACAAGAAGATTATCTAGCACACTTAGAAAACCCCGGTAAAGATATGGTATTTGCACTAGGGCCTGCGGGCACTGGCAAAACCCTTATTGCTACCTTATGGGCAGTTAAGCAGTTGAAGGCAGGTGCAGTAGAGCGCATAGTTATTACCAGACCAGCAGTCAGTGTTGATGAACAACACGGCTTCCTACCAGGTGATTTAATGAGCAAAATGGCACCATGGACCCGTCCTGTGTTTGATGTGTTTCGAGAGTATTGGAATACAAAACAAATAGAAGGTATGATAACCGAAGGCACAATAGAAGTTGCTCCTCTAGCCTACATGCGTGGTCGTACATTTAAAGATAGCGTTATCATTGCAGACGAAATGCAAAACGCCACACAAAGCCAGATGAAAATGCTGTTGACTCGTATCGGAGATAATAGTAAGTTTGTCATAACCGGAGATCTTGAACAACATGATCGTGGTTATGAAAACAATGGTCTAAAAGACTTTATGGAAAAGATACTTGACGGTAACAAATCCAATAGGCTTGCCATCGTTAAATTTGAGATTGGCCATGTTGAAAGACATCCGGCTGTTGCTCAAGTATTAAGAATATACGGAGATTAAATTTAGTAGGGGGAAACCCCTACTAAATACAGTATGATAGATATTAATACTGTTGTCTACCAACTGCCTATTGAAGTAGATTTTGCCCAGCTTTATAAAGAGGCATCAATAATATTTCAAACTTCCTTGCGGTCACAATTGCAAAAGAGCGAATCGGCTGGATTCAGTATTTCTGTCACTGGTAAGCCCCCAGACGAACGATTACATCGTTGGTATGATCACGCCAATGGGGACATGAAAATAACCAAAGATGCTGTCACTGGAGAACTGCTTACAAAAGACTTTGCCAAATATACCACCGGGTTTCCGGGCCCTTTTAGGGAAGTAAATTCATATTATGAAAATGGTACTAGTGATCGAGATTTAACTCAATGGCATCCAACCATGATTGACAGCGAAATGTTTCAACTCAAAGAGCGGATAGCTTCTTATTTTAACATACCCAGTGACCTTAGATGTAGAATAAGCCGTATATATGGAAAATTTTCTATTGGCAAACATGCTGATCCACATACCCCCTGGAGAGTGCATGTAAATTTAAAAACTGGACCCAAATCACATTGGAAATTTTATGACGTTGAAAACAATGAAAGTGTTGAGTGGTTTCAACCAACTGGATCAGTTTGGTTAGTCAGAACTGGCAATGTTCAACACGAAGTTGTCGTGCCGCTGGGTGAAACTAGAATTCAATGTTTTTACCATATCTGGCAAAGAGACCTTGGTCCCAATTACCACCAGATAGCGTAGTCTTTGTACTTTTTTACACTACGAGCCAGTAGCTCTGCATATTCTTTTGGACGAACTCGGCAAATAACAAAACCAGTTACACGACTATCAGTGTCACCTTCGGGGACTGCTTCGACACCGTGAGCGGCATGTGTAGTCGTCAGGTGAAATGGAAAGCGCGGACACGGGTACTTTCCGTAAACTTTTTCATCTTCTACAAAGTCTGACCATGGTAACTGCTTGACAGTTCCGTCTGCGTTCCTGGTCAAGTTGAGCAATCTCTTTGCTGATGGATTCTTAGCTTTCTGAAAGAAAATTCTAGCATTGCTACGATTAACTGCATAGAATCGTAAACCAAACCATACATCTGGGTCTGTGTGAATACCAACATCTGTTCCTGCTTTTTGATTCAGCAAACTCATTGTGTAAAATTCACTAACAGGTAAACTTTCAAAGTAAGCGGCCAGCTCTGGCAACCATTCTTTAAATTCTGGGTAGTATTCCCATCCGTCATTGGCAAAGTCACTACGCATTAAATGCAACAGGCGCCAAGGATATGTGTCCTTTTCTTTTGACCAGCTTGCTGTATATCTTAGCCAAGGATGATCCAATGGGATAGGACCGGTTGCTCCAGACACAGATCCAGCCAAGGTGCCTCGATCTCTTTCGTCACGCATGGCAATATATGCAAACAGGCGTGCCTCATCAATTTCTGGAGGCTCTGGCAAATCCAACGGACAGAAGATTAGACCCTTGTAGGGTTCAAGTTCTTTTGGAAATTCTTGCAGTAGCGATGGGTCTCTAAACTGTTGTGCCATTTATAATTTTGTATACCTCGTTCCAAGTATTTACTCTAATCACCGAATCAGTGTAAGACAAATTATGATTGTTTGTCATTAATAATGGGCGTAGTCCATACTTAAATCCAAGCTCAGCATTGCTGGGTTTGTCTTCAATCCAATACAAGTTTGAATCTGTATAGTCAACCAGCTTTAGACCTTTGTCTCCATGCAATGGCAAAATGTGTAGCTCATCAACGGCATCTTGTCCAAATACCCGGTCTAAATTACTCTTCCGAAGGCCATAGGTCCAAGGATGATCGCCGGCAGTTGTAATCACAACAATCTTCCAATTCTCATTTTTCAATTGTGTAATATATTCAACACTATCTTTGAATGGAGTCAATGACTCAAAGTCGCTGGAAGCATTGAACTTGGCAATCAATGCAGAGCCTGCCGCTGGACTAATGTTATATTGCTCGCTGGTGCTGTAAGCATTGACCGCAGTATCTCTTAATTGATATCCTAGTCGTTTTGCAAATGCTCTAAACTTGGTTTCCCAGTCTAATAGTACTCCGTCACAGTCTGTCAGCAGTATCTTATCCACGTCTCGATAATCTCTCTAGTTCAACAAATGTTGCGCTCAGGTTGATCTCTGGATCTGCTACCAGTCCATGATTGACCAATCCTTTGCGAATTAATAGCAAAGCTTCATCTTGTGTATCTACATCGTTGCCCCAGAAGTCCAAGTTACGATACATGAAGCGATACATGTCCTGATACTCTTCTAAACTAATTTGTTTAATGATCAGTTGCCGAGCTTCTTTGATTCTACCCTGGCGGAACAGATCAACCATTGCAATCTTATAGTCACTCTCTGCATCTTCTTGCTTGGGTGATTCAAGACGACCACTGGTACTACGCATCTGTACAGTATTAATTGCCTTACGCAAATCTGGATAGCAGGTCTTTACATAAGTTTGTAAAGTCTCAGCATCTAGTTCAACACCCTCACCTACTAGAATCTCAGCCAGTCTGCGAGTAAATTGAGTTTCATCCAGTGTTCTAAATGTAATTGTTTGCAAGCGACTGTGCAGGGCTGGAATAATCTTGTTGGGATAGTTACAGGTTAGAATAAACCTAACACCCTCATGATACTGTTCAAGCATGCCACGCAAGATGCCCTGTGCTGGTGGCGTAATGTAATCTGCTTCATCTAGCAGTACAACCTTAAACGGACCATTGGCCATTGTACTACAGAAATTGGCAATCTTGTTTCTTAAGAAGTCAACACCATTGTCTCTACTTGCATTAATGTGCATGAACTCGCTGGGGTCTACACCCAGCTCATTGACTAAAACTTTTGCCAGTGTAGTCTTGCCTGCGCCGGCATTGCCTGCCAACAACAGATGTGGAATATACTGATCTTTTACCCAGGTTTCTACCATGTGCTTGGTATCTTTATCAATCCATACATAATCTTTGATTGATACTGGTCGGTACTTCTCTACCCATAATTCTTTCATTTAGTTTCCTTTGGTACCTTTGTCATTGTAGGCTTTGGCTGTTCTTCTATGTGCGGCTCAATGAAAGTTGGACTTGGTCCAGTCATCATTGGAAACAGGTAATGTGTGAAAGTAACTGGTTTCCAATACTTTGCAAATAAATTGTTAACCACCAAGATGGCCATTACAATTAAAATTAAGCCAATTCCTGTTAGAATTGTACATGCTAAAAATACGCCTGCTGATTCTACTGTCATATAATTACTTTCTTTGTTGATTACCAATTGCTCACATCTGTGATATCAATTACTGTGTCCTCTGGATCAAAGGTTTGAAATTTTACCAACAAGCCTAAACCGATTCCAGAATCTGCCATCCAACTAAGTTTAAAATTTTGAACTTCTGGATGCAACTGCAATAATTCGTTTAACTTTTCAATTTGTTCCCTAGTTAACACAATTGAATCTCTTAGATTACTCATGCTATCTCCTCATTGTTATCTTCTTTTGCGGCCTCTAGCAATCGTATAAGCGAGTTTACGCCGGCTTCTGACATGGTTAATGTGGTATATCCTATTCGCAAGGTGATAGAACCATCAAGTGTTTTACCAACTTGGTATACTGGGCCTTCGTCGGCCTTGGGCACTTCAACTGGCTTGATCTCTGGCATGATATATTCTGGCTTTTTAAAAAAATCAAACATTGAATTAGTATCCCTGTAACTTGTTTAGTATAACAGTTTCTTTGTGTTCTTGCAACCAGGCATCTTCACCATAAAACTCGGGGCACTTGTTTAGCTGTCGCTGTGCTTCCCAAAATATCTCGTACAGTTTTTGTTTCTGACCCCATTGGTAATATCCATCCATGTGTGGGTCAGTGCAGTTATATCCAAGTTTCTGAATATCCCAAACTATGTCATTAAGGCTTACTTCTGAAGACATTTTTAATTGCATTAAAAAGATTGAGGAACCTGGCCTTGTAAGGATCGTTTATAATTTGATCTGCTAGACTAGGGTGATGGGGACAGCGTCCTTGCCGCCAATTGCATTGCGGCGAATATATGTCACCGCATGTTGTACAACGAGTAGTTTTAGTATCCATGTTAATAGTATAACACGAATACTAAACAAATGTCAACTTTAATTTGCGCCGAAATCTTCTGCGCGGTGCATGGTTGGGCTAGTGTCAATGCCCACACCAACAAAGTCATCCATTGGATCAACGTCTGACACAGCCAGCACTTCTTTGTTATCTAAATGAACCAATTTCATTGTTTCACCGTTGTGCTCACATTCGAACTGTCGGCTCCAACGGCCATGTGACACCAATACATATTGGCCTGGAGTGACCCAATCAATGCCTTCACCCACTAAACGAACTCGGGCCCAGCGAGGACGGATGCCTCGGTCCTTGCCATTTTCACCTTGAATAATAATGCCACTGGCAGTTACTCGTTGTTCTAATCCCAGCAACTCGGCCAAGATGCGTTCTTTCAATGGTCTAATAGTTTTCATTATAGGCTCGTTGGAGTTGGTTGTGCTTTTGGAGCGACTTGTATACTGCCGTCACTGTATTCGGTTTCAATGGATTCAAATCCGTCAATTGATGTAATATTTCTAGTGGCAACTACTGTTGGCGTATAGTCGGCTGTCACTGGCGAATTCCTAACCGGATTGATGGTGTCATCTGCTTTTAGGCTGACTTGTTTTTCTTGGTTATTTTGTAAGTTTGATACTGCTCTTGAAATACTCTGGCTTGGTATTTTTATATTGCCTCTGGCGTCGACAACATCACCTCGTCCATTTAAATTACCGTTGCCAACTGCTGGAGTATCACCGTGCTTGTCTGCAAAAGCACTCATGTTAAACTCTCGACCCTTGTGGGTCTTGTATCTTGGCGTGTGTTGACTCATCTAATAAACTCCTTAATATCTAAATTGTACTTAATTGGATTGATCTGGTGCAGTTCGACCAAGTACAACAAGAACGAACTAACGGAACTGCCTCGGCCTACTCCCCAAATAATGTTATTCTCTTTCATTATTCGAACCAGGTAAATCATAAAACGAAGCATAGGTTCTAAACCACGACTTCTAAATAATTCTAATTCTTCTACTACCCTATGGGCTTCTTCAATTGTACTAATCTTTTCAGCAAAGTATATATCTAAATCCAAACTGGCGATATCACCAGGAAGATTCCAATTTTTTAATGCTTCTTCTACTGTCATTGGCAATGGTTGAGAATAAAATGATGGTGCTTGTCCAAGATCGTTACATCCGTTTATGTAGCGATCGAGTATGCTGGAATTTACAGTCAACTGTCCAGCCTTGTCTTGGTACAGTAATTCTACCAAGTCTTGTTCATTGATGGTTGTAGTTGGCATGTCAAGCAATGCTGTCTTTGAATTGATCATTGTCTTTGTTTTCGCTGGCCGCGTAGCTTTGTTTGTAACCCATTTCCCAGATTGCTTGTTTGATTGCTTCCATGTGACCCAATAATTGCGATAGCACTTCTTGACTTGCTCCGCCCTGCCATGCGGCGTTGTATTTTTTACTAATCAGGGTTTGTTGAACCATAAGCTCTTCAAATTTCATAGAATAGTATTTGGAATACATGCTATTAACCTGGATTGAAACTGCTACCGCAACCACAAGTGGATTGAGCACCTGGATTATCAATTACAAAACTTGAACCAGCAAGATCTTCTTTGTAGTTGATGGTGGCCCCAGTGAGATATGAAATACTCATTGAATCAATGACCACTTTGACACCATTCTTTTCAAAATGGAAATCATCTTCGTTTTTCTCTTCGTCAAATGTGAATCCATATTGCATTCCACTACAACCACCACCTTGTACAAATACTCGCAATGCCACATTGTCACTGATATCTGCTGTTTCTAGCATGATGTCCTTGATCTTTGCATAAGCATCATCTGTAATATTAACTTGTTCCATATTATGACCTCACAATGATTTCGATTAGCTCTTCCTTCTTCTTCCTAGAATTGATGGAAATATTATGCTTTTGAGCATAAGCTACGACTTGTCTTTTAGTTAGCTGATCTAGCTCTTCCCTGCGATGCCGTGCAGACACAATCAATGGTTCGCTGATCAACGATGCGTTTTCATCCACTTGCTTGCCTAAAAATGATTTAATTGTACTCATTGCTGACATTTTCTCCGACATGTATTTTTGCAAATAAAGCATCTTCCTTGTCCTCAAATAGTAAAAAGGCCCGTTCTCGGCCAATTATTCCAAATCCCCAACCACACCAATAATTTGATAACTCTACCATTTTACTCAATACATCATGAGGAATGCCTTGTACTGCTTCCAACTGTCCATCTTCTCTTAGCACTGGTATAGCCCAAAACTGTTCAGGTTTTTCGTCCTGAATATGGCTGTAAACTTGATGAAGATCAGCATGTGTTAGTAACCGCATGTTAATGGCTTGCCCACTGTATGGCGTCCAAATCAACACCGTCTTTGTACATTTCCCAAAGTGGACTTAGTTCTCTCAGTCCAGCGATCTTGCGCTGAATCAGTTCTATGGCAAAGTCTATTTCTTGTTCGGTGGTGTATCGGCCCAGTGTAAACCTTATACTGCTGTGTGCCAGTTCGTCATTACGGCCCAAGGCTCTTAGCACATAACTGGGTTCAAGACTGGCACTTGTACAGGCCGAACCTGAACTTACTGCCAATTGTTTCAAGGCCATGATCATGCTTTCACCTTCCACATAGTTGAAACTGATGTTGAGATTGTGTGGCACACGCTGAGTCATGTCTCCGTTGACAAACACTTGCTCAATGGTTTCTAGACCTGCCAGCAGTCGATCACGCAGGATTCTCACTCGGGCAGTTTCTTCCTGCATGTGTACCTTGGCCAGTCTAAATGCTTCGCCCATGCCCACAATTTGATGTGTGGCCAGGGTGCCTGATCGCATGCCTCGTTCATGGCCGCCACCGTGTATCTGTGCTTCAATTCTCATTCTGGGCTTGCGGCGCACATACAAGGCACCAATGCCTTTGGGACCGTAAGTCTTATGGGCACTAAAACTCATTAGGTCAACTTTTAACAGTTGTAGGTCAATCTCTACCTTGCCCGTGGCCTGCGCCGCATCCACATGGAATGCAATACCTTTTGATCTGGCTAATTCACCAATCTGTTCAATATCCTGTATTACACCAATTTCGTTGTTGACATAGATCACGCTGATCAAGGTAGTGTCAGGCTGTATGGCCGCAGTCAACTGAGCCACATCAATCAGGCCATTGGGTAGTACATCAAGATAGGTCACAGTCCAACCATCTCGTTCCAGTTCACGACAAGCATCTAAGGTGGCCTTGTGTTCAGTCTTTACTGTGATGATGTGTTGCCCTTGGCCTTTTCTAAACTTGGCCGCACCTTTGATGGCAAGATTAATGCTTTCGGTGGCACCACTAGTCCAGACAATTTCTCTAGGATCTGCGCCCACTAGGTCAGCCACATGTTGTCGGGCCTGTTCTACTGCGGCTTCTGCTGACCAGCCGTAGGCATGACTGCGTGATGCAGGATTACCAAACTGCTCACGCATGTAGGGAATCATGGCATCTACCACTAGTGGATCCATGGGAGTGGTTGAACTATAGTCCAGGTAAACTGGAAATTCTGTGTAGTCTATCACAGCTATCCTTAAACTGTTCTGAAATGTTTTTGTAACACTTCTAGCTTGTCTTCATACTCTGCAATGTGTGCTATCTCTTTTTCCACAGCCGCCATCCAATCAGTGTGATCGTGTATGGCCATAGGATTGTTCAGCATGATCTCCACATTCATCTTGTGCTTCAGAATGTTGGCTGAAAAGTTTGCTGTCAATGCATCTATTAATTTTATTTTCATTTTAGATATTCTCTATTCAATTTATTGCTGATAAGTTTGAATGCCGGCCAATAACCAACCACCAGAGGATTTTGACTTGGTCATGTTCCAAACTTCTTCAAATGCCTCAGCTTCTGCTCCCACTGTGTCTTGTATTGTGCCGGCAAATTCCACACTGGCTATGTAATTGACATCAGTTTCTTCTATGCCCAACATTTTCACTGTCAATGATATCACTGCTGTTCTATATACCTGGGTAGCATCGCGAGATGCAATTTGTTGTTGTATCTCTGTCAACATGGTGTCTGTCATCATACTGCCTAGGGTGGTGATATCTGCCCGGTCCCATGCGCCTTGTAACAACACGAAGTTTTGTTTGGCGGCAGATTCGAAACCTGCTACATCAAACCCTGCAGGAATGGTCCAAGTGGGGGCCACTGCAACTCCAATCATTGAACCACCTGAGAACCGTGTGGGTTGATCAATTACAGCATTGGTTCCAGCGCCTTGATAAGCAAGGTCAGGTGAACTGGCCATCATACGCCGACGCATGAACCAACCTATTGCTCCTAACACCACAGCACCAATCAACAGTGCCATCATAATATTGCCAAATGCCTCACCCATGCCCAGACTACTGGCCAACCAAGCCAGACCCAAGCCTGCCGCAAGTCCTCCTAGCATAGCACCCCATGGTCGACTGGGTGCAGGTGCAGGTGCCGCGGTTGGTGGTGTG
>Ga0209354_10000054_pt1 | contig 56402 bp, 79 predicted proteins | sample LauGreSpBDMM15DD_2_FD_187562 | JGI IMG/M metagenome (GOLD analysis project Ga0209354, IMG submission 187562) | Freshwater lake microbial communities from Lake Michigan, USA - Sp13.BD.MM15.DD (SPAdes) (version 2) | ecosystem: Environmental > Aquatic > Freshwater > Lake | place: Lake Michigan...
AACCGCACCCCATAGAGTTCTTTCGCCATCTATTACTGGGAATGAAATCATTCCATCAGTGCCTACGCTAACTGAATGTGTCGTACCTGAGGCACTTGTGTTTGTTATTTCATAGGCTTCGTGATCATGTTCTCCAGTGTAAGCAGTTGTCTGTACAGTATTATCTTGAAATGTTAGGCCACCACCAAAGGTTGCTACTCCGCCTGCTGAACTGGTAATTTCTCCGCTGATCCAACATACTGGAGTAAATGTACCATCACCGCGGTCTGTGTAGCCTATGCCAACTATTGTTGCACCACCTACCATATTAGGACTAGAAACATTCGTTCCAATCAAACCTGCAACAGTGATTCCTAACGAAGAAGCTAATGCATCAATTAATGCTGTGCAATTTGCAATTGAACCATTAGGACCCCAATAAAACATATTAGTACCAGTGCCTGTTCCGCCAGCGACTACGGTTGTCCCAGAGGAGTCCGATACACCATACTCACCACTTATTGATCTTGTTGTGCCCGTATTAAAAACGCTAGTTGTTGCCGGCTTGCCTGTTAAGTCAGCATACGCACCGCTTGTAGCAACAGCGGCAAAGCTGGGCATGCCTGTAATGCTGGTCCATGTAGTAGGGCCTCCACCACCGCTCCCACCACCCCCAATCAGTTCACCACCTGGGGTAACACCATCATGGTAGTACAGGTATCCGTCCCTGTAGGTGATTTCGCCCCAGCGTCCCAAGTGGTCGCTTGGTGTTGCGTCAGTTAGCTTGATGGTATTAATTTTACGAGTTGACATTGTATTTTCCTTTTTGCCAGGGTCGTGGCTTTGAAGTATTTACCAAAACATGAATTTTAACGCATTTGTCCAAAATGGCAAAAATAGATTGATTTGGCTATTGCTCTTTGACCGCAATCATAAGTATAATACAACACATGCCCAAACAATTGAAGCGTGTGTTGTTTGACCCAATAGGGTCTAACACTAATATTGGCTAATACATAAAGGAAATTTATCATGGCATCTTTAGCAGAAATCCGCGCTCGCTTAGCCGAGCAAGCACAAAAGTCTGGTGGTTCTAACACCAGCACCGGTGATAACGCAATTTACGCACACTGGAACATCCCCGAAGGTACATCCGCATCAATGCGTTTTCTCCCAGATGGAGATGACACAAATACATTCTTTTGGCGTGAGCGTCAGATGATTCGTATTCCGTTCAGCGGAGTAGCAGGTCAGGACGAAACTAAGAAAGTTGTTGTACAAGTACCTTGCGTTGAAATGTGGGGCGAAACATGCCCAGTTCACGCTACAATTCGTCCTTGGTTCAAGGACCCTAACCTAGAAAAACTAGGTCGTACATATTGGAAGAAACGCAGTTATGTTTTTCAGGGCTTTGTTGTCAACAGCCCAATGGAAGAACAAAGCACTCCGGAAAATCCAGTACGCCGATTCATCATCAGCCCACAGATTTTTACAATCATCAAGCAAGCATTGATGGATCCAGACATGGAAGAATTGCCAACTGATTATCAGCGTGGCACAGACTTCCGTCTAAACAAAACCCAAAAGGGTGGATACGCAGACTACTCAACAAGCGGTTGGGCTCGTAAAGAGCGTGGCTTAAACGAAACTGAACTGCAAGCAATTGCACAACATGGTTTGTTTAATCTCAACGACTTTATGCCCAAGCGTCCAGGTGTTGACGAAGTCCGTGCCATCATGGAAATGTTTGAAGCCAGCGTTGACGGTCAGTTGTATGATCCTAACAAGTGGAGCAAGTTCTATCGTCCAAGTGGCGTTCAGATCGTTGGCGCCACAGGAGCCGCGGCTGATGCAGATGAAGATACACCTGCACCAGTGGCAAGTAAGCCTGCACCAGTGGCAAGTAAGCCTGCACCAGCGCAAGTAACTGCAACAGCAACACCATCTGATAGTGGAACAGCTAAGCCAAGCGTTGACGACATCCTAAAGATGATTCGTAACCGTAGCACAACTTAATTGCTGAAAGAGGGTAGAGCGATTCTACCCTCTTAATTTCTACTAGAGGATAACATGGCGCAAAAAGCATTTGACGTTTCTAAGTTTCGTAAAAACTTAACCAAAGCCATTCCAGCAATGAGTTCTGGCTTTAACGATCCACGAGATTGGATCAGTACAGGCAATCATACACTTAACTATTTGATGACCGGCGACTTTGGTCGTGGCATTCCACTTGGTAAGGTTACTATGTTTGCTGGTGAATCCGGTTCGGGCAAAAGTTATATCTGTTCGGGTAACCTGGTTCGACATGCACAAAAGCTGGACATACTTCCAGTTATACTAGACAGTGAAAATGCACTGGATGAAGACTGGTTACGGTCATTGGGCATTGATACTGCACCAGACAAGTTGATGCGCTTTGGCGTATCAATGATTGACGAAGTGGCAAAGTTTATCTCTGAGTTCATGAAAGAATACAAAGAAGCCTATGCAGATCTTCCATACGAAGAACAAAAGAAAGTATTGTTTGTGATTGACTCTGTTGGTATGTTGTTGACTCCAACAGACATTAACCAGTTTGAAGCAGGTGACATGAAAGGTGACATGGGTCGTAAGGCCAAGGCATTGACAGCTCTTATTAAGAATACTGTTAATCGTATTGCTCCGCATCCGGTTGGCTTGGTTGTTACCAACCACACCTACGCAAGTCAAGACATGTTTGACCCCGATGACAAAATCACCGGCGGATCGGGCTTTGTTTATGCCAGCTCAATGGTGGTGGCTATGAAAAAGCTCAAACTTAAAGTTGATGCTGATGGCAACAAGACCACCACAGTAAATGGTATTCGTGCCGCTTGTAAAATTATGAAAACACGCTATTCAAAACCCTTTGAAAGTGTGCAAGTAGAAATTCCGTGGACCACTGGTATGGATCCATACAGCGGCCTAGTAGACTTGTTTGAAGCTCGCGGTTGGCTTAAGAAAGAAGGCAACAAACTGGTGTATACCACATTGGATGGTGAGATTATTAAAGAATTCCGTAAAGGTTACTCCGATGGAATTTTAGATAAGATCATGACAGACATTGTGGCTCGTGGTACAGATTTGGCCTATCAAGGCGCTATTAGCCCCAATGGCGAAATAGACGCAGAAGTAGCCGAGGCGTAACAATGTCTGACAGCCATGATGAATGGTTGCAGGAACAAGGAGTAAGGGTCATTGAAAAGCGACCCTTACGCCGTGCATTGTTCCAGCCGTTATCTTTTAGGGAATCGCCTGACATTGACATGGCAATTACATACAGTGAACATGAAGAGCATCTTTATAAAATTGAAGTCACGGGCGCAATGCTTAAAAAATGGCAGATGTGTGAGGCCAGACTGGATCATGTAATTAGATATGCAGACAAACAGGATACTTCTCCAACAAGTTTTTACCTTGACAACAGAGCCAAACACAACGACATGATGGTAAACAATCCCATGTATAGAGAAGCCTGGAAAGAGTTTCAATCCATAAGAGCCTTGCTTGGACAAGATACCTATTGGCCTTGACAACATTTTATGTTATAATATGCTATGCTGATAAAAACTTTGATCGAACAGCTTCAAACATTGTACGAAGCAGAAATGATTCACGCAGATGTTATGGGTGAACCAGAAATTATGATTGACTGTTTTAAACGAGTTGAGCAAGGCGTATTTCAGTATGCTGGCTTTAGCAATCAAGTAAGGATTGAAAGAAGCGCAGATGGAGTATACGCAATATTAAGTGGGTTTGTAGATGATTAAAAAACTAATGCAAAGACTTGGACGACACAGAATTATTTTAGATCGTCGAAGCAGTGAACCTTTACTAGAACGCTACTATGTGTTTCTTCGAGACCGTACATGGTTTCCGTTCAACATCTTTGTACACAAGTTTTGCAAAAGTGATCCAGATGATGTACATGATCATCCGTGGCCGTATTTTACATTGATTTTAAAGGGTGGATACTATGAATGGATTCCTCAATTTGACAAACACGGCAACAAGTTTGGCGAATTAGCCCATTGGAGAAAACCTGGCCACTTTAGGATCTGTAGCAGTAGGTCTTATCATCGCATCGAGCTTGATCCGGATGTCACATGTTGGTCATTGTTCATGCCTGGACCAAAGCAAAGAGAGTGGGGATTCCTAGTTAAGAATAAATGGGTTCACAACGAAGAATACCTTTCACAAATGGCAAAACAAAATAATTGATGCGACTAAGTATCGCAGTATCAAAACGATACACTTTTTGGAGAATTAATTAGCATGACAGAATCCGGAGAAATGTTAGCCGAAACATGGTTGGCTCTTAAACCTTACATTGATAAGAAAGAAAGACAAGATGCGGCTCTGGCCTTTTTAAGAGTGGCAGAGAATTTTGTAGACTTAGAAGGTTGCCGTAAAGATGCCAAAGGATCAGACTCTGCATTAGACAATGCATTCTCGGAAATTCTAGGCGAAGATGAAGAAGCTGAATCAGATGACGAAGAGGAATATTGATGAGTCAATGGTATAGAAAAGTAGCCGGCGATATCGGTCAGTTGCCTGATTGTATTGCCTACTTTGAAAACCAATTGGCCGAAGCTCGTGCCGAATTAAAAATGTCTGGTAGCCTAGAGCGAGCCAGTAGAGATATGCCAGGTATTGTAGAATATCGTTTCAATCAATTGCAAGAGATAGAAGCAATACTGGAGCATCTAAATATTGAATTAAGAAAACTCCGTAGTGCCAAGTTCCGACAATTTACAGAACACTACAATCGCGCACTGACCAGCAGGGATGCTGAAAAGTATGTGGACGGTGAACCCGAAGTGTCCGACATGGATTCAATCGTCAATGAGTTTGCACTGGTCAGGAACAAGTACTTGGGTCTAATAAAAGGCATTGACATCAAGCAATGGCAATTGAGCAATGTGATCAAGCTTCGTGTGGCAGGCATGGAAGATGCAGAGTTAAGTTAGTGCGTACTAACTAAAAATCAGCAGAAAGTGCAAAAATCCCACACTTTTTAAGCTGAAAATATAAAAACTCCAACAAAATCAACGACTTACAGCACCAGAAAGTGCAACAAAAAGGTTGACCTTTGGGCCTAGCCAGCATATAATACATACATGATGCAGAAAAACACTACTAAAACAACCCGTGTTGCAAAAATGCAACAAAGCAAAAAAAGAGGTTGCAAAGTAGTCTGTTTTGTAGCATAATAGAGTTTGTGTTTAATCATTCCACGCAAAGGAACCCAAAAATGTCAGCATACATTACAATTAAGAACGGTACATACCGTAGCTTCAACATTAACAATCAGACTTTCCAGTTGATTGCAGATTACAAAGAAGGCACCAAAGGTGGCTATGTTACTGTACTAGGTGACGAAAGCCTTGGTGAGTTTGCTGGCCGCGAAGTGCGTATTAAAGTGGCTTCCATGCGTGACGTTGAGCCAGCCAGTGCCGCGGATTGCGCCACAACCAGCATTGAAGCTAACTACGATGCACCCAAGCGCAAAGAAAAGCCAATGCAATTAGAAACAGACGAACAAGCAATTACCCGTATCCGTGAGCGTTTTGACATTTTGGAAGAAATGACAGAAGGCGCTGTTGACGGCTCAGTCCGTGCGATGATTGTTGTTGGCCCTCCAGGAGTTGGCAAGAGCTTTGGCGTTGAGAAAGTTCTCAACAAGGCCGCAATGTTTGACAAGATTGGTGGCAAGCGTCCTCGCTACGAAGTGGTCAAAGGTGCAATGAGCGCCATTGGCTTGTATTGCAAACTGTACCAGTTCAGCGACGAAGGCAATGTGCTAGTGTTTGACGACTGTGACAGCATCTTGCTTGACGACTTGAGCTTGAACATTTTGAAAGCCGCTTTGGATACCAGCAAGAAGCGTACCATCAGCTGGAACACTGACAGCCGCATGTTGCGTTCAGAAGGTGTGCCAGACAAGTTTGACTTCAAAGGCAGTGCAATTTTCATTACCAACATCAAGTTTGAGCATGTCAGGTCTGCCAAACTCAAAGACCACTTGACAGCACTGGAGAGCCGTTGTCACTATCTGGACTTGACAATGGATACCACCCGTGACAAAATGTTGCGTATCAAACAAATCACCATGGATGGTATGTTGGATGCGTATGATTTTGAAGAAGGTGCTACTAAAGAAATTTATGAGTATGTTGACACTAACAAGGATCGCTTGCGCGAGTTGAGCTTGCGTAGTGTTATTAAGATTGCAGACTTGAAGAAGATGTCAGGTGCTGGCGATCGTTGGAAGCGTCTTGCAGAAACTACTGTAATGAAGCGAGCAGAATAATAGCTGAAGTTACCGGGAGGCATTGTGTCTCCCGTATTTAGGAATATGATATGCGTAAACTAGCAACCATGAGAACGATTGACGAAATCCGGGCAATCCTAGATGCTGACGCAATTGAATGTGCAGTGGTTGGTGGCTGGACTGTGGTCATTAAAAAGGATGAATTCAAAGTAGGCGATGTAGCTGTCTACTGTGAAATTGACAGCTGGATTCCTACAGCACTTGCTCCGTTCCTCAGCAAAGGCCAAGAGCCTCGAGTGTACGATGGCATTCCGGGTGAGCGCCTGCGTACAGTAAAACTTCGCGGACAGTTGAGTCAAGGCCTGCTTCTTAGGTACTGGGATTTTCCCAAAGTGGTAGAGGCATTTCATAAGACTCGCTTGGCATCTGATGAGCCGTTTGATGTCACTGAAATTTTAGGCATTGTAAAATACGATCCACCAGTGCCAGCACATTTGGCAGGCGAAGTGCGTGGTCTGTTCCCAACATTTATTCCAAAGACAGACCAAGAGCGTGTTCAAAACCTAAGCACAGAGTTTGCACAATGGCAGGCTGACCGAGTCAATTGGGAAGTTACCGAGAAGCTGGATGGCTCGTCAATGACAGTGTATGTCAATGGTGACGATCATGGAGTATGTAGCCGTAACCTAAATCTCAAAGACACAGAAGGCAATACACTTTGGAAAGTGGCACACCGTGATCAGATCATTACGGCCATTGACGAAAGCGGTCGCAATCTTGCTGTACAAGGTGAAATTGTAGGCGAAGGCATTCAGGGGAATCCTTACAAAATTAAAGGTCAAAGTTTTTACACTTTTGACATTTATGACATAGATGCCAAACGCTATTTCAATCCAGTAGAACGCAATGAGTTTTGTGAGCTGTACCAGCTAATGCATGTACCTGTGGTGGCATTTAAAGCTGAGCCATATGACACACTTGGCATTGTGACCATTGCTGACATGTTGAAATTTGCAGAAGGCAAAAGTGACCTTAATGCTCAAACGGAAAGAGAAGGAGTTGTGTTTAAAGCACACTCACTTGATCAATCCTTTAAGGCCATCAGCAACAGGTTCTTGTTGAAAAGCAAGGATTAAGTTCAACACCGACAGCTGACTATTTGCGTGGAATGTGGTCGGTGGGGAAAAGGGCTCTTAGGAGTCCTTTTTTTTGACTAAAATATATTTTTCCTGGCCATTAAAAAATCGTGGTTTTTCAGATAAATATTAGTCGCCCAACCAACTGCACGACATCCATTATGGCAACATACAATTAGACATTGTTGTTGTATAATGTTATAATAGACTATGCCTGGAATAACTAGATTAGAAATCCGCGATGAAGTGAATGTTAAGTTCCACGACCTTGACCCTAGCACTCGTCGCAAATGCGAAACCAAATTAAAGTACCAACTACCTTATGCATACCATGTGCCTGCATTTAGGTTAGGTAGGTGGGATGGTAAGATAAGTTTCTTTACCACTGCTGGATCAACATATTTAAACTTGTTGGATCGAGTGCTACCCATACTTGATGAGGAAGGTTGGCAAGTTGAGATTGACGATAAAAGACAAGCACATAATTTTGCATTTGAAGAAGTTACCGAAGACACCTTTAGTCATATAGTTTGGCCCAAAGGACATCCTGCACAAGGCCAGCCTATTGTAATTAGGGACTACCAAGTGGAATGTATCAATCGCTTCCTTGCCAACCCACATGGTGTTCAAGAGATTGCCACAGGCGCAGGCAAGACATTAATGACAGCGGCCATGAGTCTAACTTGCGAACCGTATGGTCGAACAGTTGTTATTGTACCCAACAAGGATCTGGTACGGCAGACACATGCTGACTATGTCAACATGGGACTAGATGTTGGTGTATACTTTGGTGATGAGAAAGACCTTGGGCATACACATACTATTGCAACATGGCAAAGTATTAATTCATTGATTAAACGAAGCAAAGAAGGTACCAGTGCAATTGGCATTGAAGCCATCACTGATGACTTGATTGCAGTCATTGTTGACGAGGTACACATGGCCAAAGCAGATGTGCTTAAAACAATGTTAACAGGCCCGTTTGCCCAGGTGCCGATCCGTTGGGGATTGACAGGCACTATTCCCAAAGAAGAACATGAGTATGTTAGCCTACTGGCCAGCCTTGGAAATGTTCTACACAGATTACAGGCCAGTGAACTACAAGACATTGGTGTACTGAGCAATTGCCATGTAAAGGTACTACAGTTTGATGACAAGGTGGAATACAAAACCTATCAAGAAGAATTGACATACCTGACCAGCAATGAACGCAGGCTGGACGAACTGGCCAAGACAATTGATGCAATTAGTCAAGGTGGAAATACTCTAGTACTAGTTGATCGCATTGCATCGGGCAAGATGCTGGTGGAGCGGCTACCAGAGAGTGTGTTTGTATCTGGAGCAATGAAGTCAAAGGATAGGAAAGACGAATATGATGAAGTTACCCTTGCAACAAATAAAATTATTGTGGCCACTTATGGTGTGGCTTCTGTGGGCATTAATATACCTAGGATCTTTAACTTGGTTTTGGTTGAACCTGGAAAGAGCTTTGTTAGGGTTATACAGAGTATCGGGCGAGGCATTAGAAAAGCAGAAGACAAAGACTTTGTCCAGATATGGGACATAACAAGCACAGCAAAGTTTGCCAAAAGACACTTGACCAAGCGCAAGAAATTTTATGAAGAAGCAAACTATCCATATCAAACTGAAAAGGTAATTTATAAATGAGAATATTAACAGTTGATAATCTGTCATACGACCTAGATCGTTTACCAGAAGAAATTGACGAAGACTTGCGCTACGGAGTACTTGACTACAGCAACCCAGCTGATGTTGACTATATGTTTGTACCACTTGTTTTCTTAGAAAGCTTCAGTTGTCCTGCGGCAGTATTGCGTATCGGGAAACATGAACTCAAAGTGCCATTGGATTGGTCACTGATCATTGGTGAACCTGATCACGGCGAACCAGAGATTATCAATGTCATGAGTCTCAATGATAGAGGCTTTAGTACATTTGTGTTTAACCCAATCAACGGCTACAAGCCCGAGTGGATGAAGGTTGAAGTAATCAACATCTATCAAGAAGTCAAATGGTATGTGCCCAAGTTGAAGTTTGGTCATGTGTTGGCAGTTCCCTTGGAACATACAAAGGAACCAGTGTGTGCGTTCTTCCTAAAAGAAACAAATAAAATTCCAGAAGTACTTGACTTAAACAAGATTTGGTTTTAAAATACACATATGGCCACCAAAAAGAAAGAACCAGTTTCAGCAAAATATCAACTGCCAATTGATCAGGTGATGACTGCCGTTGACCTACGCAAGGGCACTTTCTATGACAAGTTAGATGACGATGGTCGTAAATCTCTAAGCACTTTTATGGCACAGCGTTGGGCCAGTCAAGTACAAGGCACCAGAGATGTACAGGAACAATATTTAATAGATGTAAATGCCTACAGCAATGTTGACTACATTGCAACAACCAGCGCACATGAAGAACTTCGGTGGAAGGCCCTGGCATTGGTTGGATTGGGAGTCAAACTCAGGCACGAATTCATTCCACCCATTGGCGTAAAGAAAGACAAACTGACAGCATGGCTGATTGAGAAGTTTCCACAACTTGGCGCAGAGGAAATAGAATTGTTCAAATCCATCAACAGCACAGAAGACTTGGAAGACATTGCCCGGTCACAAAACATGGGTAATAAAGAATTCAAAGAATTGTTTAAATAAACATGACTGACTATCAATGCAAATTTTGCAACAACGCATTCACTAGAGAACGAACTTTAAGTAGTCACATGTGCGAGAAGAAACGCAGGTGGATGAGTAAAGATGAAATTGCTGATAGAATTGCGTTTAGTGTATGGACAAATTTTTTAAAGTATGTTAGTCCTAATGCAAAGAAAGTTAAAACAGTCGACGACTTTATAAAGAGTCCGGACTACATTGGGTTTATAAAATTTGCTAACTATATAATTGTGCTGAAGCCAATGGAGTCTGAAAAGTTTATCCATTGGCTTTTTAAAATGGGTGTCAGAATGAGTGATTGGCAAAAGCCAGGAACCTATCAACTTTTTATACAGGAGAGTTCTAAATTAGAAACAGCAGAAAGAGCACTAGAAAAAACTATCATCTCAATGAGAGAATGGAGTGAAGTAGCTGGAGAAGATTGGCAGGACTTTTTTAAAAAAGTCCCATCCGCAACCGCAATGAATATGGTGGTAATGGGAAAAATTAGTCCTTGGATTATTTATTCTTCAGACGCCGTTCAATTATTGCTGGACCGTATGGAACCAGGTCAAATTGAAACAGTAACAAAACATGTGGACACAGAATGGTGGAAAAAGAAATTAAAAGAAAACCCGCAAGAAGCGACATGGATAAACACAACAATGCAACAGGCGATCGGTTTGTCGAGTTAGAGGCCAAGCTTGCTGAGTTCATTGATAAACTAGAAATAGTTGCAATAGAAATGGAAAGAATTAGGATACAACAAAACGACTTAATAAAAATGGTTAAAGATAAATTAAAAAAATGAACTTGCCTGACGTAGACATTGACTTTGCAGACAGAGAACAGGTACTTAAATTGTTGCCGCATATACCTGCAACACAAAAGTCCAACCAAGGAACACAAAAGCACAAAACAGGAGTGTACTTTCATCCTGTGCCGGTGAACCCTTTTACTGGTTGGTGCGATGTAGATTATAAAGAAGCAGAAGCATTGGGATTTTTTAAAGTGGACTTGCTTAATGTAAGTTTGTACAATGGAATCCAAAGTAAAGAACATTTGGATCGTCTAGCCAACCAGGAGCCATTATGGGATTTATTGTTACAGGACGACTTTGTAAATCTGTTATTTCATTTGAACGGGCATGGAGATATTCTCCGGAGGACCCAGCCGATTTCCGTGGAACAATTGTCTGCGGTCCTGGCAATGATACGCCCCGCCAAACGCTATCTGATTGGGAAGCCATGGACGACGATTATGAAGGAAGTGTGGACGAAGCCAGAGAGTGGTGATTATTTCTTTAAGAAGAGCCATGCAACAGCCTATGCAGTGGCCATTGTGGCTCAAATGAATCTGATCTGTGAAAAGATCAGTTATGGATACAGTTAATCTAGCTTTCTAATAAGGCTAATTTGACGGCGTTTTGTCCGTTTAGTAATGACATTTGTTAGACTAGTCTGATACCCATACAGCATTTCAAAGTCCTTTGTGCTGTAGGTTTTTAGGGTGTAGGCAAATCTTCGCATAGGCTCTTTCAGCACTATGTTGATTGGTATAACTCGATTACTCCCCCACCACCATTCCTCGCCACACGCAACGAATAGAAGCTTGTCTTCTTCATCTTTTAATGAGTTATAAACATACATTGTAACAACCGTTTGATCGCTGTTTTGTATAATTCCAACTAATTCTTGGTCGCCGTAACGAACCAAGCTCATGAAAGGGAATCGTTCTAGAAATTCTTTTACTTTAGGATCCATTGCATTTACTTAGCATTTTAAAGATCCACTTGTTGCTAAATAATGACATGGCCACTTTAAACTTAACAATTCCAACGGTATCTTTGAACTATGCGGGTGCAGGTACCGGCCCAAGCAGTACACGATATGTTTCAGACTACACCGACCAACGCATGACTTGGTTTAAGGGTGTAGACAACTTGATGGATATCACAATCATAGGTTCAGATCGCAGGCCAGTTAGCCTATTACACAGAGAAGTCACAATGACAATGTGGAATAGAGAAACTGGCGGCGTGATTTTCCGTCGCCGTGCAATTTCAACAAGTCCAGAAAACGGACAGGCCCGCCTAACCGTTTTTGCTAGAGATCTTATGATGCTTGGTCAAGGCCTTTATACCATTGCCGCAACCTTTGTAGATGATAGAGGATTAGAAACTGCCCTAACTTGGAACCGTGCCAGAGTTGCCGCATTTGATGTTGAAGTAAAAGACGCACCTGTTCCAACAACTCGTAGCACATATGAAATTACCAACTATACCTATGTGGCTGAGAACTTGGGTTCAGTATGGGCATCGTCTGGATTTGATGGACCAACCTACTATCGAAAAGAAACTTCATTGTTCTCTGTTGCAGTATATGCAAGCAATTGGACAGGAACATTAATTGTACAAGGCACATTGGACAATTCAATAAACAGTTCAACATTGTGGGCAAATTTAAAACCACAAACTGATACCACAGCCGTATTGACATACAACGGCTTCACTGGTATCGACCCGTGGAACTACTACGCTGGTGTTAGATGGTTGCGTGTGGTCAGACACACGGACGCATTGAACGCTGGAACCCTTGACAAAGTCCAAATAAGAGTGTAAACTAAACTCTATATGAGTCTAGTTGAAAACACATTACGGGCGCACCTACCTGCATTAAAATCAAGTTCCAATGGTTGGCTGACCATGAACTGTCCTATGTGTGTGCAGAATGGACAAGCAAGACCTGACACCAAACACAGGGGCGGTTTCAAATTCGAACATGATAGGGCAGGGTATCATTGTTTCAATTGCAGTTATACAACTGGCTGGCGCCCAGGTCAACGATTGGGATTTAAACTAATCAAGTTGATGCGAGTGCTGGGCATTGACGAAGGCGAAATACAAAGATTAAAAATACAACTATGGGATCAGGTAGTTGCAGACGATACCATAATTGAAGAACCATTTAAGAAGCCAGACTGGCCAGAAATAACTTGGCCGTGGACAGTTAGAGACTTGACCATTGAAGCCGCAGAGTATCTAGACAGTAGAGGTGTATTAGAACTAAGTGACTGGTATACCAGTACAAGCCCTTTACAAAGCATGGATAGTCGTGTTATACTACCCTATACCAGCAACGGAAGGATAGTTGGATATACAGCCCGATGGATTGGTGATGTACCAGACAAAAAAACTGCAAAGATGATTACCAGCAGGCCACCAAGTTTTGTATTCAACCTAGACAGACAAAGCCATTTGCGTAAGTATACAATTGTAACCGAAGGCGAGTATGATGCACTGACACTGGATGGCGTTGCAATCATGACCAATAGTATTAGTCCAGAACAGGCCAAGATCATTGAAGACATTGACAACGAACCAGTTGTGCTACCAGACAGAGATCGTGCTGGTATGACCTTGGCAATGCAAGCGGCAGAACTGGGTTGGAGTGTCAGCTTTCCAGAATGGCCAGATGGTATCAAAGACGCAAACGAAGCCGCTCAGAGGTTTGGAAGAGTTGCTGTGGTACAAAGCGTGTTATCGGCGATTGAGAGCTCGCCATTGAAGATTAAATTACTATGTAGGCGATGGTGTGTATAAAGTAAAGATAAATTGGAAACTGGATCAGGACACTGATGACTGGTGGAACATGGCATGTATTTGGATGATAGAAGAATTTGGTCTTCCAGGTGACAAGTATAAAACAGAACTAACAGAAGATTATATGATATTTGATTTTGAAGAAAAAGAAAATGCAATGATAGCCGCATTGCGATGGGGGAATGAATATGGCAGATGAAATTAAAGAGTATGGGTTTGAGCTACAGAAACTGTTCTTAGAGTTTCTAGTAAGCAACAGAGACTTGGCGGCAAGATGTCAGAATGTGCTGGATCCAGAACACTTTGACAGACGACTCAGAGCCGCGGCAGAATTTATTAAGACTTATGTAAACGAACATGGTAACATTCCGGATGTTGTGCAAGTAAAAGCAACAACAAATACAGAGTTACAAAACTTAGAAGAACGCTCAACAGAACACAGCAGTTGGTTCTTGACCGAGTTTGAAGGCTTCAGCAGACACAAGGCAATTGAAGGTGCAATTCTTAAGAGTGCTGACATGCTCGACAAGGGCATGTATGGCACAGTTGAAAAGTTAATTAGAGATGCAGTACAAATTGGATTGCCAAAGACATTTGGTACAGACTACTTTGCTGATCCACAGGGCAGGTTAACAGCACTGAAAGATAATAATGGACAGTTGAGTACCGGATGGAAATCACTAGACGATAAACTGTATGGCGGGTTCAACAGAGGTGAGTTAAACATTTTTGCGGGAGCATCAGGTGCAGGTAAGAGTTTGTTTTTGCAAAACTTAGGACTCAACTGGGCAATGACAGGATTGAATACTGTTTACTTTAGTTTGGAGCTCAGCGAGGGTTTATGTGCCATGCGTATGGATGCCATGTTGTCAGACACTCCCACTAGAGAAGTGTTTAAGAAATTAGAACATGTGGATCTCAAAGTGCGTATGGCAGGTAAGAAAGCTGGCATCCTACAAATTGTACAGTTGACAAATGGTGTAACTCCAAATGACTTGTTGGCCTGGGTAAGAGAATTTCAAACTCAGCGCAAGATTAAAGTAGATGCAATCTTGGTTGATTATCTTGACTTGATGATGCCAGCTGGACAAAAGATCAGTGTCAGTGACATGTTTGTCAAAGACAAGTTGGTGGCAGAGGAACTGCGTAACCTAGTGGTCAATGAGCAGTTGTTATTGGCAACAGCGTCACAGTTAAATCGTAGTGCAGTTGAAAGTGTGGAGTTTGACCATAGTATGATTGCAGGTGGTTTAAGTAAGATTCAAACTGCTGACAATGTGTTTGGTATCTACAGTACTCCAACAATGCGTGAGCGTTGTATGGTACAAATACAATTTATGAAAACTCGTAGTTCCGGTGCTGTTGGACAGAAGATTGATTTGAGTTTTAATCCGGATACCTTGCGTATCACAGACATGGCTGGCGACAATAGTGCCAGTACATCTAGAGCCAGTGATGTATATGAAAAGATCAAGTCTAGGACAAATTTAGGAACAACAGTAACACCAACGCTGTCCACCAAATGGGAAAAGCCACAGGCCAAAGAAGGATTTGATTTAGAGAAGCCGCAGGGAGGTACACATGCTTGGGATATTCCACCAAATAATTCTGGTGCAAATGGAAGAGTGACACCTGCGTCTGTGCCAGTTGCCAGTAATGCCAATAGAGATGCACTACGAGCGATTGTCAGTCGTGAAACTTGATTACTTTAATTCAAACGGGTCTTTGGGGGCTTTTGGCTCTTCATCGTCAATGTCAAATCCAACATATCGATCGTCTGTTTCATCTGGATCGTTGTCTAGTTGTTTCTCATTGTCAGCGTTGAATTTTGCAATGTCATTTTTTAAACGATTCATTAGCCCATTGTCACTTGCAATAATATCAATCATACTGGTAAATGCAGAGGTAATTGTCTTTGCTTCAGCAGTACTAACTGGCTGTTGGTCTGCCATTTTGTTCAAAATTTGCATGAAACGGCTGGCTGTTTTGCCATCAACCAGCGGGCGAAGTGCAACTTTTAATCTCAACAGGTCACCAGTGGATATGTCGTGGTCAGGTTCACCAGTATCGCTGTGTGTATTGTATTCGGAAATTTGTTCTAGCTTGTTGGCTAAGTTACGCAATTCCTGTGCGCTGGGTGATAGTTCCACTTTTTAGATCTCCTATTTCAATTCTATTTACCATAAATAACTTAATCATGCGTAAACACACTCGTAGTATATTAGATGAAATTACCGGTCTAGTACCCAAGCAAGACAAGCACTTGCTAATTGAGGGTCTAGCTGTACAGGCCATTGCCCGTGTAATTAATCTAGTAGAAGTAATACAACAAAACTATCCTCAACATCAGTCTGAGGAGTTAATTCGACGATTGCAATTGGCCATCAAAAATGGTGATCCTGCTAAATTTACCCGCGGTGTACGCTCAATAAAGGAAAACGAACTGTGAAAATTCGTGAATTGCAAAGACAAAAATTAAAAGAAGGCTTCTTAGACAATTTAATTTCTAAGGTCAAAGACATGGCTGGCGGAGATGGCCCCACTGGAATTGTCCGAAGCTTGATGGGCCAAGCGCCCAACCTAAACAAATTAGCAGACGAAATTGCCAACAATGCCAGAAGTAAAATACTCACCAGATTGGGCAATCAAATCAATGCCATCAAGAATGGAACAGCACCAACACCAATTGGACTTATTTTCCAGCAAGCACTGGCTGTTGCCGGTAACATTGCCAACGGCGAAGAAGGTGCCAAGTTCAATCCAGCGCAAATTAAAGCAACTATTTCAAGCAAAGGAAATGAGCTTTTAAAAATTGTGCTGAATGGTGATGCCGCTGGTGATGATATAGTGACACAAGTGTACAATGCAATTCAATCAGGCACTCCAGAAATAACATTTGCAAATGATATCAATGTAACAATTAAAACGGTTGGTATGATTGTGGCGGCCGCATTGGTTTATATTTCAACTCAGGCCGAAGATAATCCAGGCGCTGGTTTTAAAATAGATCCAACGCTGTTGAGTAAGTTCAACAACAGCGGCGAGCAAATTATCACCACATTGGTAAACCCAACATCGCCTGTGCTACGGTCATTGAAACCAACGCCACAATACAAAGACAACTTAGAAAACTTGGTTGCAAACCTGGTCAACGAGTTACTGGAATTTACTGACAAGTCAGTGGAGGAAATACAAGCCGCTGGAGTCAGCCCAAAATTGGTCAGCCTGGCACAGATTGAAACTGCATTGGGTGGGCATGATATCAATGTAGATGTTGCAGTAGTAAAGGATGCGGCCAGGAAATTGAACTTACAAATTACAAATTTAACAAAAGCATTTTTAAGTTCTGCCGCACTAGAAGCACAAGCAACTGGATCCGCTGATCGTTCTTGGAAACAATTGGTACAGCCTTGGGGCCAAAAAATTATGACTTCATTGGATAATTTAAATCTTACTGGCGGGAAACCAGGAGACGCACCAACAACCACACCACCTGAAGTTGAGGATACCTTTAAAAAGGCAGACGAAGCAGGAGACGCGGCTCGTAGTGCTCTTAGAAAAAACGCAGGCGAATCTAACGAGGACTTTATTGCCAGAGGCTATGCAGAATCTGACAGAGCAAGAACAGAGTACTTGAAGGCAAACCCAACACCATGAAAATATTTGAAATAGCAATCAATGGTAAGCGTATGCTGTCTGAGGCCAAGGCCCGTATTGACCATCCTGAAGATATTATCTTTGATGAAGGGCTTGCTGGGGCACAGCGAGCACTTGATGCAATCACACATGCCGCAGGCAATCCAATCAGCACATCAGTAAAGTGGGATGGCACGCCAGCAATTATATTTGGCCGCGACGAAGGTGGATTTGTATTCACTGACAAGGCTGGATTTGGTGCAAAGAAGTATGATGGCATGGCTCGTAGTCAATCAATGTTTAGAGATATGATTTATAATCGCAAGCCAGATGAGCCAGGTCGGTTAGACTACGCCGGCCATCTTGCCAAGTTGTATCCCATGCTTGAAAAGGCAGTTCCTAAAAAGTTTCAAGGTTACATCCAAGGCGATGTAATGTGGATGAATCGCCCGCCTTTGGACGATGAAGGTAATTTTGTATTCAAACCCAACAAGGTCAGATATCGTATTCCAAAAGACAGCAACCTTGGCGACACTATTAAACTCAGCACCGCAGGCGTTGTTGTGCATAGCATATTTGAAAGCCGCACAGACGAAGAACCTAGAGCAATTGAATCGGTAAAATCTCTTGGATTAACACCCACAGCCAAGTTGTTAATTTTAAACCCAGAAATGAAAATTGAACAAGGCACCACACATGCATTAGATGACAGTTATGTGCAGGCAGTGGCTGGTTTGATTGCCAAAGGCAAGCCAATTGAAAAGTTCCTTGATCCGTATACCATTGGATCATTGAAGATTAGCAATCTTGGTGACTTATGCAAGAGCTACTTGAATTACAAGGCAAGAAAAGGCGACATGGACCTGACAGGCGCCGCGCAGGAGTTTATCAATTGGGTAAATGATCCAGCACTAAGTAAGTTGACAGAAAACAAAAGACAAAATGTCATTGCACACATTGAAGGCAATCAACCTGCTTACAAAACAATGTGGAAATTGGTAAATGCACTGGTAGCATTGAAAATGCATATGAAGGGTCAATTGGATTCTCATCCTGGTAGTGATGTTATGGCAGATATAAACGGCGAAACTGGTCACGAAGGATTTGTGTCAGACACACCACATGGTAAAATTAAATTTGTAAACAGACCACTGTTTATGAAAGAGGAATAATATGGAAGACAACAGCTTTAGTTTCATTAGAGAAAATTGTAACGAAAGTAAAATGTTTCGTAACGCATACTTGGAGCAAATGACTCTAAGAGATACTGCTGACAGCGTATTTTTAAACATGATTACTTTGTACCTTTTGAGTAAGGAATTTGAAACTGCTGGCTTTGCACAGACCTATGCTAATAAAACAGGAATGTTTGGTAATTTTCAAGTGGCACGAGTTGGCGGCACAGACTTGTATCAAGGCATTCATATTGTTTTGAATCCACATGGCGAAACTGCTTTGAAACTAAATGCAGAAACACAAAATGCAATCCTTGCGTCTAAGATACATCCACAACAAAAAATGTTCAAAGATTTCTTGCGTGGAATTACATCTGGCATGAGTTCTATCACTGCTATTCGTTTGATGTATAGGATTGAAAGTCAGCTTGGCATCAACATCAGCAACTATAAAAGTCTGCGTAGACTGGTCACTGATTGGGATAAAATCAGTACATACCAAAAACAGCTATGCATAACTAGGCTATTACAGTATTACAGAGTTCGCGGCCGTAGAAGCGAATTGTTTCCAGTACTGACCACATTGTCACAAAATAAAGGCTGGGAACTCACAGACGCAGGCAATGCCGAGTTGCGTGATGTTGGAGCAGGTGCAATTGTTGGATCAAGTTCAGGCAATGGATTTTTAAGTAGTTTAGCCGCTGTGGCCGCAGGAGCCTTGGCTGGCCATGTTGCACAACGAGCACTCAGCGGTCCAGTGCATAACAAGTAAGGAATCATATGTCAAGAAATTCGTGGATGATTCCCGGATCTTCAATTGGTGCAGACCCTGACTTTTTTACAGCTTGGACATTGTTTGACATAAGTCCAAACGACAAAGGCGGTGCACGAAATTTAAGCAAGTTCTTTGCATTGATAAGTGGACATGGTCAACCGTTAATTGCTGGTGTTGAACAACTGTTGGATCAAGACCTGGCCGGTGGCATGTTTGGTGAAAATCATACAGGTAATCATAATGTTTGGTGCTTGAAGTGGATTGCAGATCGTCAAGGTTTGATGAGTGAAGATTCCTTATCTAAAGAATTCAACAATGTTGCTTTGGAACTTGGTTTAGAAGAAACAGCCAACATAGATGGCCAAGTTTTAACACAAGGTCCCGACACAAACACCTTTTTTATTCGGCACGATTCTTTCTAAGATCGGCTAAATATCACTAATATAAACAACCCGTATTAACACAACTCATCCTGGCTCATTGTATTCTGATTCACCTCAAGTATGAACTTGGGTGTGGTTTAATATTGGGTAATATAAGTTTATGAGTGACAGTAAAATTACTGAGTCAACAAGCTTGGAAATGCATGTGGAATTATGTGCAGAACGCTACAAGCGTTTAGAAGAAAAGTTTGATTTGGTTGAAGAACGATTGGGTCATTTGCACGGCGACTTTACTAGTTTTAAGGGTGAAAATTCTAAAAATTTAAGTGAAATTAAAAACATGCTGAGTAGTGCAAAAGACGAAAAATTTAAAACTATGGTGACTGCAACTGCCACAGTTATTGTTGCGTTAATTGGAATGTTAGGATATGTTGTTTTACACTTGCCAAAATAAGTGGTTACGATTAAAACTAAAAGACACTAAATAGCACATCGGAGAACAATATGAAATTTAATGACATTACATTAACAAAAACGCCAGCAAACGCGGCTCGTGAAGCATTGCTTAAAGAAAGCATTGTCATCGACGAGAATCTTTCGGGTTATAAATTACACAAAGAATTACAGCGTGTGCGTGAAGAAATCGACATTCTTTCAAGTAAAGGCGGCGCTGAGTATGCTCGCGCTATTTTACACAAAGAAGTCTATGAAAGTGCATTGCTTGAAGCTGATTTAGATGAAGAAGGCATTGAACAAGCCGAAGTCATTATCGCCGCCAAAGCAATGAATAAGAAATTCCAAGACATGATTGAAGATGTAGCTGATATGCTTGGCAGTGATATGATTACCTTGGTTGACCAAATGAAACAACGATTTGGCGATGGCGCAGGCGAACAATATTCACAAAATGTTAAAGGTGCGTTAGAAACAGCAATTGATACTTTGACAACTACAAAAGATTCGTTAGACAGCGCAATTACAGGTTTAACCAATCCAGGACAAATTCAACCAGCGGATGCCATGGGCGCCGAGCCTGGTGCAGAAGAAGCTCCAATCTACCCAAGCAGTACTGGCCCAGAAGATGAAACTACTGGCAGGGAGATGAAGAGTGATATTGCTTGAACTAACTAGTTTCGATAACGAATTTTCCAACGCCGTTAAGATGTTGATCATCAAAGGTCAAAACGACGGCTTGACGACTATTCCCATGAAACAGTTGACCAGTGATTTAAGTCGCATGGGCTATAATGCATCCAATAATGTAGATGCAGTCCGTCAGCTTATTTCTACTTTCAAAGCAAAAAACAACAACTTAGTAGCCGATGTCAATAACGATCAAGTTATGTTAACAACCATGCCAACTGCTGATAACCAAGACAAGGTAAAACAAGACAAAGAAAAAGTCAGCAAAGATGCAGTTGGACAAGCAAGAAAGGCACTGGGACTATGAGTAGAATAATGTTAACTGCCGGTGAGGCCAGAGTTAAATCTTTACAAGATATTATTGTTATTCGAGAAATTCGAGATATCGAAGAAGCAATTATTGAAGCAAGTTCAGATGGTGCTATGTCAGTGATACTTGGCATTACCACCACAATGGCCAAGCCAACTGCAAGTACTCCTGGTTATGCTGTGGCCGCAGAATATTTCAACACATGGCAAGGCGATAGAGATGATCGTCAAAAGACTTTGCAAATGAACAAGGTTGTTCAATACTTCAGCGACCTTGGATACACAATTGATAGACAAACCAATTTGGTATCAAATGCCACATTCCAGTGGTACATCAGCTGGTAATTAACACCCATGAAGATAGTTGAACTTGAACAACCCATCGTTGGTGACATTGTTGAATTTGAAACAGATCCAGATACTGTGGTAGAAGGTAAGATCGTTGCCGTAACAGAAGATGGTTACATATACGAATTTAGTCAAACTGGTTACACAGCATTAACTGAAGCACACGGCAATAGTAAAATCTACGACAAATGTTGGACTGGTTATAAAAAAGTTCCAGGTAAGAAGCGTGGTGAATCTGGTTCCTGCGAAAAGGTTGAAGAAGCAGAATACCAAGGCCGCGATGTTGCACTTGGCAAACCAATGGCAGGCGATGTTAAGAAAAGCAAGGTATATGTACGCAATGACAAGGGCAATGTGGTCAAGGTAAACTTTGGCGATCCTAACATGCGTATTAAGAAAAGCAATCCTGCTCGTCGTAAGAGTTTTAGAGCAAGACACAACTGTAGCGATCCTGGACCAAGATGGAAAGCCCGTTATTGGTCTTGCAGAGCCTGGTAAAATAGTCATTGACATCTGTCGTTGTTTCGTTTATACTAAACGACAATGATAACTTTTAATCCCAAATACAAATACGAAAAATTAACTAGGATCGATGGTCCTAGTCGTCTTTATGCTACCCCCGATGGTTCTCGGGTTCCTAGTGTAACAACAATCCTGAGTGGTACCGCAGACAAAACATTCTTAATTGAATGGCGCAAGCGAGTGGGCGAAGCAGAAGCTCAACGCATCAGTACAGAAAGTGCAGGGCTTGGCACACTGGTTCACAAGCATGTTGAAAACTTCATTGAAGGTATAGAGCGTCCACCAGGTAGTACTCCTATCCATGTGCTGGCTCGTAGCATGTCTGACATGATCATCAATCAAGGACTTCCAGGTGTTGATGAAGTATGGGGCATGGAAGCAAGTCTTTACTACCCTGGATTGTATGCTGGTACCACAGACTTGTGCGGCGTGTACAAGGGCAAGCCCAGTATCATGGACCATAAGACAGCAAAGAAAATGAAAAAGCCCGAGTGGATGCAGGATTACTTTATCCAAACTACAGCCTACGCACTGGCACACAATGAAGTACATGGCACTGATATCCAACAAGGTGTGCTGTTTATGGCTGATAGAGAAGGTGCATACGAAACATTCATCATCGAAGGTGCAGAATTTAAACATTACAGCGATCTTTGGTTGCAACGAGTTGAACAGTACTACAAACTACAATAAGTAGTACCGTGGAACATAGAACCCTAGAACATTGGTTCCTTGACAAGCAAGGAAAGTTATCAGCCTGGCGCGAGTGGAGACAACAGTTATCTGCAATGGATACTGAATCTGCTTACAACGAAGCCGCTACCTGGTGGAAATTTGTTCCTTTAGTAAGCAAAACCTTTGATCCTTGGAGAGAAGAAACTTGGCCTGATCCTTGGTCATTGGTGGGCAATGGAAGCTTTTGTCCCAATGCACAAGGCCTAGGAATTTTTTATAGCCTAGTGTTGACCAGCATAGATTGCGAGTTAATGTTAGTTATTTTGGAAGACAAACCCCGGCTTATGGTGTTACTACCAAACAAAACTTTGTTAAATTATTATGACGGAGAAACAGTTGACATGAAAAATGCAGACTTCCAAATTTTAAAAACATGGACGTCTAGCGACCTGGCTAGGCTGGTTAAAGTGTAAAGATATTACGTCAGTGGTCCTGGTTAAGTATTTGACCGTTTTATGACTATGGAGCACTACAAACAATGGATAATCAAATAAGAGATATGAGCAAAAGTATAATAAATGTTGTAAAGAGAGACGGGCACCGAGAGCCGTTGGACATAAACAAAATCCATTTAATGGTAGAAGAGGCTTGTGAAGGGTTAGCAGGAGTCAGCGTAAGTCAAGTTGAAATGAATGCAGATTTGCAGTTCAATGATGGCATTACCACTGCTGACATCCAAGAAATCCTTGTGCGTAGTGCCAGCGATTTAATTAGTCTAGACAAGCCAAAATATCAGTATGCCGCGGCCCGTTTATTGCTATACGGTTTACGCAAAGATGTCTTTGGGAAATTTGATTATATTCCATTGTATGATCTAGTTAACAAGAATGTTGAGCGTGGTGTATATGATGCCGAATTGTTGACTCAATATACCGAAGCAGAATGGCGTCAGCTAGATGTCTATATCAATCACGAACGCGATTTAGAATTTACCTACGCTGGCATGCGCCAAGTTGTGGACAAGTATCTGGTTCAAGATCGTTCAAATGGTCGTGTGTTTGAAACACCACAGTACATGTACATGATGATTGCGGCAACATTGTTTGCTACCTATCCAGCTGACAAGCGTCTGAGTTACATTCGTCGTTACTATGATGCAATTTCTACATTCAAAATTAATATTCCTACTCCTGTAATGAGCGGAGTGCGTACCCCTATTCGACAATTTGCCAGTTGCGTGTTGGTCGATGTTGATGACACATTACCTAGTATCTTTAATAGTTCTACCGCCGTTGGTTATTACATTGCACAACGAGCTGGCATTGGTCTAAATCTTGGTCGCATTCGTGCCATCAATTCAAAGATTCGAGGCGGCGAAGTGGCACACACTGGTGTTGTCCCCTTCTTAAAAGTGTTTGAGTCAGTGGTGCGTAGCTGTACACAAAATGGTGTGCGTGGCGGAAGTGCCACTGTGCATTTCCCAATTTGGCACAAAGAAATTGAAGACATACTGGTGTTGAAGAACAACAAAGGAACAGAAGATAATCGTGTTCGCAAGTTGGATTATTCAATCCAGTTAAGCAAACTTTTCTATGAGCGACTAATTGTTGATGGTGACATCACATTGTTCTCACCACATGATGTTCCTGGCCTGTACGAAGCATTTGGCAACAACGATGTATTTGATGCGCTGTATGTAAAATACGAAAACAATTCTAAGATTCCAAAGAAGACTGTGAAGGCTATGGCATTGTTTGGACAGATGCTGAAAGAAAGAGCCGAAACCGGCCGCATCTATATCATGAACATTGACCACTGTAACAGTCACAGTAGCTTTCAAGATATGATTCGCATGAGCAACCTGTGTCAAGAAATTACATTGCCAACAGATCCAATTCAATCCATGGATGATGTTGAAGGAGAAATTGCCCTTTGTATTCTTAGTGCAATCAATGTTGGCAATCTAAAAGAGTTAGATGATCTTAAAAATCTAACAGAACTGGCGGTTCGTGCCCTGGATCAGATCATTGACTATCAGCGTTACCCAGTTGCGGCCGCAGAGCGCAGTACCAAGGCTCGTCGCAGTCTTGGAATTGGTTACATTGGTATGGCACATTACCTGGCCAAGAAAGGTTTAAAGTACAGCGACCCAGAAGCCGCCAGGTCAGTCAATCGTTTAACAGAAGCATTCCAGTATTATTTGATCAAGGCCAGTGTGCAGTTGGCCAAGGAAAAAGGTCCATGTGAATTCTTTGGTCGTACAAAATACAGCCAAGGCATTTTACCAGTTGACACATACAAGCGTGAAGTTGACGAGTTCCTTGGCACTGAATTACATTACGATTGGGAAGCCCTACGCAGAGAAGTTGCAGAGCATGGCATGCGTCACAGCACACTGAGCGCACAAATGCCCAGTGAATCAAGTAGTGTGTCCAGCAATGAAACAAATGGTATTGAGCCACCGCGAGCCGCAATGAGTACAAAGAAGAGCAAGAAAGGTCCGTTGAAACAAATTGTTCCTCAATATAATTCATTGAAAAATGATTACTCATATCTGTATGAAGAAGGTGTGCAAGAAGGTTATGTTCGCATTGTGGCCGCAATGCAAAAATACTTTGATCAGGCCATCAGTGGAAATTGGTCATACAATCCAAAACACTATCCAGACAACGAAGTGCCAATGAGTGTGATGTTTAACGACTTGTTGACCACTTATAAAATGGGTTGGAAGACCAGTTACTATCAAAATACATACGACATGAAAGGTGAAGATGAAGACAACATACAATCTGTGTCAGATATCCATCATAATTTACAACCAACACTATTGATACCCGATAGTGACGAAGCTTGCGAAGCTTGCACAATTTAAGGATACAGATGTCAGCAACAGTTTTTAATCAGAATAAGGTAGACTTTACCAAACAAACAATGTTTTTTGGTGAGGCTCTAAATGCCCAACGGTTTGATGTGTTCAAGTATCCGGTGTTTGATAAACTTACACAAACACAGCTTGGATATTTCTGGAGACCCGAAGAAGTGAGTTTGCAAAAAGATCGTAGTGACTACATGGACTTCCGTGATGAACAGAAGTTTATTTTCACTGCCAATCTAAAGTATCAAATACTGCTTGACAGCGTACAAGGTCGTGCGCCAGCAATGGCATTCATGCCATATTGTTCGTTGCCCGAACTTGAAGGATGTATGAACGCATGGCAATTCTTTGAAAACATTCACAGCAGGTCATACACACATATTATTAAAAATGTTTACAGTGATCCAAGCGAAGTATTTGATACCATGCTGGATGATGAGAAGATTATTGCCAGGGCTAAATCAGTGACCAAATCATACGATGAGTTCATTGCCGCGGCACAGCAATTTACAGTAGCAGGCAAAGGTACAATGCGAGATGTCAAGAAGAAGCTGTTCTTGGCCATGGTAAATGTAAACGCACTTGAAGCACTTAGGTTTTTTGTCAGCTTTGCATGTAGCTTTGCTTTTGGCGAACTGAAAAAAATGGAAGGCTCTGCTAAAATTATTAGTTTGATTGCCCGAGACGAAAGTCAACATTTAAGCATCACTAGCCATATCATTAAGAATTGGCAAAGAGGAGATGACCCTGAAATGCAAGAAATTGCACAAGAGAATTATTCAGCCATTGGTGAAATCTATGACCAAGTCGTTGCTGAAGAAAAAGATTGGGCAGACCATTTGTTTAGCCGAGGTGCTATTGTTGGTTTAAATGAACGCCTATTACACCAGTATGTCGAATACATTGGTAATCGCCGCCTTAAAGGGCTAGGAGTTGAACAACGATATGACCGAAGTGCTAACGATAATCCGTTACCTTGGACAGAGCATTGGACAAGTAGCAAGGGACTTCAAGTGGCCCCACAAGAAACCGAAATTGAAAGTTATGTCATTGGAGGAATTAAGCAAGATGTTAGCAAAAGTACCTTCGCTGGCTTCAAGCTCTGAGTTTTCTGAACTATATACAATGGAAGGTTGTGCGGCTTGCAAAAGCTCTATAACCAAACTCATTGACGCCGGCTACGAATTTGATATTATCCATTTAGACGATCATAATATGAAACAGGCCTTTGAGGTATGGGAACATAGATTAGGAAAGAATCCAAATAGTGTTCCACAATTTTGGTATAAAGGCCAATACATTGGCGGTAGTGTTGAAATTGCAAAATTTATAAAGGATAATGATGTTACTTGATATTAAGAAAAATGGCGATGTAGTAAGTTTAAAAATGAGTTCGGGCGAAGAACTCATTGGCATGTATGTTGAAGAAGACAATGCCAACTACACTATTGATCGTCCAGTTACATTGACTGTTGGCCCCAAAGGTGGTCCAGCACTGACTCCTTATCTTATGACTGTCAGTCCAGATAGGACTAGAAATTTAAAAATTAACAAGAACCTTGTGGTCACTGTGGCATCAACTGACACGCAATTGGCCGATCAGTATACTTCTGCTCTGAGCGGAATTCAAGTTGCTCCTAAAGGCATGGTCTTCAACTAAAATGCCGCAAGTACATAGACTAGGAGATCCCAATGATGAAGACGGTATAATTACCGATATTCCTCAGGGAACTGTTTTTGCAAACGAACTCCTGGTCAGTATTGATGGAAGCTTGGTAGAAGGTGGACCCACTGTTACTGCAAACGGTAGCCCTACTGTGTTTATTGGGGGTATTCCAGTAAATCGACTAGGAGATGAGGATTCAGACGGCACTCCCAGAGCCCAAGGCAGTCCAAATGTATATGTCAACGATGGTGATGCCACTGGTAAAGCCGCAACCGCAACCGCCAGTCAATCGGACAATGCCGGTGCAGGCAATACATCACCGCCATCTCCAGTGATAACACCTCCTAATATTTCCAATGCGGCCATTGCGGCAGTAAATGCGGCAGTGATCAGTACCATATTGGAGAATGCCTTTATAGCGGCACCAGCGGCAGGATTACCATTTGACCGACCAGTTGGTTTAAAGAGCATACCTTTGCCTGCAACAGCAAGTGCTAGAGCGGCTGTCGAGGATAAAATAATACAGACTATGATAAATTCTGGTGTCATACCGGCAGCACCCCCAAGTTTGCCGTTTGCAGGCGGCGTGCCTCCAGTGGTTGCAACAGCATCTGCAAGGATGTTTGCAAGTCTTGCAAGCGGCATTGCCACACCTGAAGTATCCAATGTTGCTTTGGCCGCTGTTGGAGCATGGTATAGGCAAAAAATTATAGATCTAGTACCCGAGATCAAAGAAGAAATATTGCCATTCAGCAACAATTTAGATTTAAACAATGCATCTGCATCTATAAGTAACAATGTTGAAGATCAAGTGTTGGATACCAACTATATGACCAGTTCTGCGCTACCGGCAATTGGAGAAGCATGGTATACACAGAAAATTATAGAAGCAATAACCAAAGATGGTAAGTTGCCTGAAGAAAAATTATTACCGTTTGTAGGAGATGATGTATGAGTGAACCAGCAACTGGTGTAGAATTACTGGCAGAATACGAGAACGGCACGGCTGATTATTACCTAGAAATCAGTAAAAACCGTAGAGCGGCCCAAGATAAATTTATGCAAGCGTACCCTAGACTTGCGTTCAACAGAGTCGAAGCGCATCAATATTTGATGGATTTCTTCGAAGAATTTAACAAAGTTGCCGCGAGCCTGCCACAAAATGTCAAAGACTTTCTTAAAGAAACTTTTATGGAGTATGGATATTATGTTAGTTTTAACGGCCTTAGTTTTGATGGATATTCTAATGGACCAATGGTCATCGGCGGCTACAGAGGAAGGGCTATAGCACGGGCCCGCGGAAGCTTGTTGGCCGAAGGGCTTTTAGCAGATGAATCGCTAGCCGGCGCCAAGCGATATGCTACTCATTTATACTCTTTCGCTGAGTATGACTTTGCCCTGTTTAAAGTCAGAGTAACCAATCTAACGGATGGAGGAGAACCTCAAATTGAATATGATCCACCTGAATGGGCTGAAGGAATGCCAACAAAAGTAGACCCAAATTACCAGCCTGGCTAAATTTCGTAAAACTTCCATAAATATAGGCTTAGACATGGGAGTTTTAATCAATGTGTTCAGTAAAGCCAACAAATTCTGGGGCTAGGCAAACTACAGAATCTGGCAGAATTTTTTATCCAAATACACCAGCTGGCAATGCCGCGGCAACAGAGGACATGAACAAGTCAGGTGGCGGCGGCGACAAAGGCCGCCCTGATCCACCAAAAAAGGCTGACCCAGATGATCTTAAAGATTGCTCGACATACACAGATGCCCAATGGGATTCCGGATGTAGTAAAAGTTATCGATTCTCTGACATGAAATACAAGCCTGTTGATGGACAAGGATCTGCACCAGCTGTACAAATTGCCTGTAATTGGCAAAGATTGTGTCAACAAGTGCTGGATCCACTCAAAGCCCAATTTCCTGCGTTGAACATAAATTCTGCATACCGCACCATTGTGCATGACAAAAGCCTTGGTGGCAGTGGCTCAGGAGATCATACATTTGGCAAAGCCGCAGATCTTTCACTTGGTGGTGGCCCAGAGGGAGCAAGAAAAATCTTTAAATTCATAAGAGAAAATAACTTACCATTTAGTCAATTGTTGTTTGAAGGTAACTGGACACATGTGTCCTTGGGTGGTGGCTCCAATGCGGCCAGTGCCATTGGAGTTGCTCGAGATGGCAGAAACTTTTCAAGTTGGCACGCCAGAAGCGGCGCTGGCCTCCCCCCAGATTTAGCATAAGTATCGTACCATGGCAAATATCCCGATCATACCCGGTGTTTCAGTTACCCCAATGGGCATACTCAACAAACCGATCAAAGACATTGTTTGTGCCATTCTGTTTGGTGGCATCAACAACATGCTCAAGGGAAACTTGCTGTGTGTAAACTTGGATCTTGAGCAGTTGCTGGACGAACCAATTGTTGCAGATTTAAAAGCTGAACTGTTGGATTTGAAAAATGATCTCAAAGCACTGGAAGAACTGTCCGGCATTAAAGATGTACTTGGCAGAGTAAATCAAGCTGTTGCTGAAGTGCAAAACTTGCTGGCGTTGGATGGCTTATGTAAAATTCCATTGAAGGCTCCAAAAATTCCTGACATTTTAAATTCAATCATTGATGCAGAATTTAACAATGCCAACGCCATTCTAAATGACATTGGCAAACTGACCAAACCCAAGTTATGCATTGATGCCAAAGGCGGCCTTAATACTGGCAGTTACAATCCCAAAAGTATTCTTGGTAGCATACAAAAAAAATTAAAAACGGCCACTGCCATTCCTGGCCAACAGTTGAATGTATTAAAAAAGAGATTGACTCAAGTCAGTGCTGGACTAAAGGCCAGTGTCAACAGACAATTGTTTCCAGACTTTAGACACAAAGCAGATTTGACAACAGGCAAGAAATACAGCAAAGGTGGTGCCGGAGTGATATTGGCCAGCAAGGCCGAACAACAAAAACTCTTTACAAAAATTCGAACAGATTCCGGCACACCTGCAGGGCTTCTTGCTTGGCAACAGGTTTCAGCCATGCCCGGTGCCAGTGCTGAAGAAATTGTAGCATCATATCCGCCTGGCGACTCCAGTCTCAAAGACGCAGTTGGCACAGCGCAGACACTGATCAGTGGAATGAAAAAAACTGCAAGTTATCCTTCCACTGTCAATGGCATTGCAAGTGCAAATGTTTGGCCAGGTGTACTGGGACCAGATTTATATGCCATGGCAGTGGCCGCAATGAGTCCACAGGATCCATTGTTTGTGCAACAGGATCCACTGTACGACTACTGCGGAAAATTTGTTGGCTACAACGAAACAGTCATCACCGGAGACTCAGATTACAAAGGCGGTGATGCCACGGCCGACGCAGTTATTAATCCTCCTACAACAAATTTTGAATTTCTTTGGATTGAAGATCGTAAGTGTTGGGCAGTGACCGGCATACAAAGTGAACAGCTTATAGATATAGGTAGAGATAAAGGTCGTCAAGGCATATATCTTACCCGTTGTCCAGAAATTACATTGCATCGTGCATACAATCATATTCTCAGCATTCCTTCTTACGATCCAGGCGACCCAGATGCAAAGCCATCACCTATTCCGCCTGTTCTAGCACCAGAGTTTTTTATATGCAAAGTAGGTACCAATTTAAAACCAAAGATTTTGAATGGAGAAATTGTTAAATTTAACAAAGGCCTGAGCAGACTTGAAACATCTGAAGTGCTAGAAGATGCTAATGGTTGGTTGCCAAGCGATTCAGAGCATGAAGAAATTATCGACGGCGAGCCGGTAATTGTTAACTTGCCAGGCATAGACGGGCCAGAAGGAATCAATCGTAGACAAGAAAATCCATTGGGCACCACCATGTATTTTTCAATTGAACAGACCAGACATACTGGCACTGATCAGCCATTGTATCCTGACAAAGACATTTGGTGGTACAATCCAGAAACTCTGGAAACACATCGCTGGCTTCCAGATGATATTGGTGGTGGTCAATGGATTCCAATATCAGACCAGGACCGTGAGGACACCTGGTATGGTTCAAGTTACAATCCTGCTGAAATCAATGTAAATTATTTGGCCTACAGCAATCGAGATGGTAGCATTTTTGGATTGTTTAAATTAATTTAATATATGAAGCATCTTGAAGAAAACAACATGAGTTACTTTGAACACTTATGGTTCGCTTGGAGCATGGCACTGGCACTTTTAGTACATGGACTTGTTCCGCCCTTGTTTACAACATACGCATCAGACAAAATAAAAAGTAAATCTAACAACATAAGTTAAATAAGCATATATTGCAAATGATTTAATAGGTCAATCAATAAATACAACTTTAAGGAGTAGCCAATGAGCACACAACATTTTCGCAAATACATTGATATAATCAATGAAAATAGTCAGGCAAACACCCAACTCGACGAGGGCATTATGGACATGCTAAAGCCATATATCCAAAAAGCTGCCAAAGCCTTGATGTCAAAATTAGACCCAGAAACTCTACAAGGACTAAAACAAGCCTATGACCAATCAGGTGGCGACAAAGATAAAATGATGGCGCTGATTGGAATTACAAAACAAGATCTAGCACCACTGGCCAAACAGGCTGGCACGCAAGAAGCAGGCATGAACGATCCATTGGATAAAGTACTGTTTGGTACAGGCACTTCGTTAAAAAGCAAAGTGTTAACTGGAGTATTTAATATTCTACCACTTGTAGGTATCTTAGATTTGATAACTGGTAACACCATTGGCAATGCGTTGCAAAGCGCAGGCGGTAGTGTTCTGTCATACTTGTTTTATATAGTGAGTGCCGTGTTAATTTGGGGTGCGGGCAATTATGACTTTGGCGACATGGACCGTAAAGGTGGTAGTAATCCACCAGTTGGTTTTACCAGCGACGGTTCATAAACTTCAAGACTTGACAAAATTATAGACTAGTGCTATAATACAAGTTATTGCTGTATGAAGCAAAGAGAAAAGTGTTCTGGACGGGGGTGCGAATCCCCCCAGGTCCACCACAAACATATTCGACCTCACACGCGGAGAGGTGAAATTTAACAGAGTATGTTTTTGATGGGCCTGACCTAGATTCGACAGGGCAACAAGTAACAGAGTGGACAGCACGACAGCGATAGTCGTAAAAACTAAACAAAAGTAACCGCAAACGACTCACAGTTCGCATTAGCGGCCTAACAGCCACTTAGGGTAGGAAATACCTCGTAACAGAAAATACCAGAAAGCACCTTCGGGTGCTTTCTTTTTGGAAAATTGCGAATAGTCAAATACTATAAGTATTAGCCTAACTTATCAAAGAGGAACCTATGCCAGATCATGTAATTGCAACTGAAACAGATACACAGGGACAAGAAATTAAAATTTTTAACTGTACTGCTTTGGTTGGCAGTCCTGTTTATACATTCTATTTAAAAAACTTTGTAGAGCTAATTGAAAATGGACATGCATACCCTCATATTGCATCAACCAATCGTACTAAGGCAATATACGCTACCATAAATGGTGAGGTGGTTGGCAATATCATTTACGACTTTGATGATGAAACAAAAAAAGTAACATATCTAATTTTTAGTTGCGTTGACAAGAATTATAGGCGGCGCGGCATTTTGAAAATAATGCATCGTTACTTTGAAGAAACTATTAAAAAAGCTGGCTCAGTCAGCTTATACAGTTTTGTTCACAGAGATAATGCCGCCCGTATTGCTAGTTGTAAGTCACTTGGGCTAGAACCAATTGTACTTAAAATGATAAAGAAATTAGTGTAGATTTGTTGTAAAAATACAACACTTGACCATTGTTTCCTTTTGTGCTATACTAGCATTCAACTTAGGAGTTATAATGGAATTAGTAGAAAGAGCCAGAATTTTTGCAACAGCGGCCCATACCGCTGTGGCACAATTACGGAAGTACACTAATGAGCCGTACATTGTGCATCCTGCCGAAGTAGCCAGCATTGTTGCCTCAGTTCCGCATACACCCGAAATGTTAGCGGCCGCTTGGTTGCACGATGTGGTTGAAGACACTGGTGTTACCAACGAAGTAATCCGTGCTGAGTTTGGTGCAGAAGTTGCTGAGTTGGTTGGCTGGTTGACTGATGTCAGCAGGCCCGAACAAGGCAATCGTGCTGTCCGCAAGGCCATCGACCGGGCACATACTGCCGCCGCACCTGCTGAAGCACAGACTGTAAAGTTGGCCGATTTGATCTCCAACACCCGTAGCATTGTAAAAGAAGATGTTGCTTTTGCCAAAGTGTACTTGGAAGAAAAGCGGTTATTGTTGGAAGTGCTGACTCGCGGAGATGCCGCATTGATGGCGGAAGCCAGAACAAGTGTGTCTAAATGATCAGCGAACAAGACCTTGTGTTTCGTTTAAGAAAAAGAGCAGAGATCCGGAGGCAAATTCAGACTCGAAAGAGTGTACAAGAAGGAGCCCCGGATCGAATTGCCGACCTGCTGGAAGAAGCCGCAGATGAAATCGAAAGACTTAGAAAAAATGAACCAGCCTAGATTATACATGTTGATCGGAATCCCCGGTGCAGGTAAAAGCACCTGGATTAAAAATCAGCCCTGGGCCCTGGGGCTGACTGTGGTCAGTACAGATGTGTTTGTAGAAGACCATGCCAGGGCACAAGGCAAGACTTATTCAGAAGTGTTTGAAGAATACATGCCCACAGCAATTGATCTAATGATTCAACAAGTTGTGTTTGCACAGGAGCATGGCCATACCATAATATGGGATCAGACCAGTACTACAATTAAAAGTCGTGCTAAAAAGTTCCGCATGTTGCCCGACTATTATCACATTGCTGTGGTGTTTAAAATACCAGACCATATAGAACTGGACCGCCGCTTGGCATCAAGACCTGGCAAAGTAATTCCAGATCGAGTGCTAGATGATATGATTATTAATTGGGATGAGCCAGAAGAAGAAGAAGGCTTTGACGAGATCTGGTATATATCGTAATGAAAACATGGGTTACTTCTGACATACATTTTAGTCACACCAACATTTTAAAATTCTGTGCTGACAGCAGACCGTTTCACGACATTACGGAAATGAATACTGCAATTATCAACAATCACAACAGTGTAGTTGGTTATGATGATTTGGTTTACATACTAGGTGACATTGCATTCACTGATGCAATTTCAGCATCCAGGCTGTTGAATCGAATGAATGGAAAAAAGATTCTGATCAAGGGCAATCACGATGTCAAGCTTTTAAGAGATCAAACTTTTAGAAACTGTTTTGCAGAGATACACGAATACTTGGAACTTGGCTACAAAGAATTCCGGATTGTATTGTTTCATTATCCAATTTGGGAATGGGATATGATGCATAGGGGTGCGTTACACTTTCATGGTCACTGCCATGCTAGGCCCACCACGGTGCCTGGCAGGATCTTGGATGTCAGCATGGATGGAAACAATTGCTTTCCTTACAGTATGGATGAAGCAGTTCAATTGGCCATGAAAAAAATTGTCAGAAGTCACCATTAATCATTGACAACTGCCACAGCGTCAGCTATAATAAAATTTGTAATAATTATTTTAGGAGATTTATATGATCACAATGAAAGAGTGGATGGAATTGGTTGACTATAAAATTACCGAAGGTAGTGAATATGGTTGGAGTTGTTATGGCCCAAATTCCTACAGCCTGGACAGTTGGAATGGTGTTCACGGCAAAGGTGGATATAGTTTTAGCATTGTATTCAGTACTAAAACACAAAAGGTCTACGAAGTCAGTGTATGTGACTATACCAATGACCGTGCCTATCGTATGATTGTGGAGAACAAGCAGGACAAGCACCGCAAGGAAGCAGAATCCAAAAGCGAACTGGCCAATCAAGCATGGGACGATGTCAACTATATTGATTTGGATGTTGATGATGATTTTTTCCAAAAATCACTGGCCATCAAAGACGGAGATGAGTATGACACTCGTGTGCAGATTCCGGTTGACTTTTCGGATGAAGAGCTGTTACAATACATGAAACTGGCGCATGATCGTGATATGACATTTAACGAATTTGTTGAAAAGGCACTCGAAGAAGCCATAGCAAAACATCAACATTTGCCAAAATCCGACGATTAAGGTTATTACAGATTGTTTACAATCTATAAGTATCATTACAGTAGAGTGTTTTCGGATACTCTACTGTAAACAAAAAGGAAATATAATTTATGAAAAAAGTCTTAGCAATTTTAGCACTAACTATTAGTGGTTCAGTATTTGCAGGTTCTATCACAGTGGAAGGTCAAAGCATTGACGGCCAAAGCGGTGGAGCAGACCAGAAAAACTTCAACATGACAGCAAGGGAAAATATTAATAAAACTTTTGCAGGCCATATTCAAGTTTCAACAACTCAGACAGATGGTACCAATGCAGTATCAACTCGTCTGGAAGCCGGCTTAACCGGTTCTGTCGCAGTATTTGGACCAGTAACTGGTTACACCACAGTGGCAGTTGGAGAGAAATATAGTTCCACTGGTAGTTTTTCTTACTACTCAGTTGAGCCAGGTCTCTCTGCTCCAATTGGTGGCACTGGGCTAACTGCAAAGGTTGGCTATCGTTATCGCAGTTCGTTTGATAACACCAGCGTTAACTTAGATACAACTCAAACAGTTCGTGCTGGTGTATCATATGCTCTTACTAAGCAAGATGCAGTTGGTGTCCGTTACGACAGAGTAACAGGCGATTCCAAGCAAAATGTTGTAGCAGTCAACTACACTCGCAGTTTCTAATTTAAAAATTAGTTTCACCAAAAGCCACCACTACGGTGGCTTTTGTGTTTTTGTAGTGTATAATTAATATGTAAGACAACAGTTTTACAACACACTCAAACACAGGAGAATTACAATGAGTACAATTGCCCCTAATGGCTACCAACTTCGTCTTGAACTACTCAAGATGTCAAAAGAAATGCTAGAGCAAGACTGGCATGCACATCGCGAATCGCTTCGGTCTCAATGGGAACAAGAAGTTAACTTGGTCCAAATTCGAGCCCATTCAATTGATCAACCAGTTGAAGCAGTTCCAGCACAACCCGTCTTCCGACCTTTTCCTACAGAAGAAGAGATCATTAAGAAGGCCAAGGTCCTAAACGAGTTCATTGCACAGAAGTAATAAACGGTAGTTTTGCCAAAAGAAGTCTATGTGGCTAACACCTCATAGACTTTCTGTTTAAGTAATGTTACAATGTTAAAAGCATCACAATTAGTGATGTAATAATTTAAGGAAACACAATGTTAAAGAAATTTGATGAAACCACTAAACAGTATAAACTGTTCAAAGCCCTTGTTATCAATGGCGAGTCATTGACAGAAGCCGCAATTGAAAAGCGTTTTGGTATCAAGAACCCAACAGCAACAATCAGCGTTATCCGTCAACGCGGTTATGCAGTTTATGCAAATCCCCGTAAAGCAGGCAATGGCGTTCAGGTCACTGAATATCGCCATGGTGAAGCCAGCCGTCGCATGGTAGCTTTGGCATACAAAGCACAGGCCATGGGCATCACAATCTAATTTGCTTAAAAATTAGACAAATTAGCCCCTTAATTGGGGCTTTTTTGCGGCTGTAGCATAAAAACAACAGAAAAACGGTTGACAGCAGGCCCAAGAACCAGTATAATTAACACTTAGACAGCAACAAATAGGACTTAAAATGAAAATCGCAACAGCAATTTCCCAGATACAAAAAGACGCAGAGTTTTTAGGCTTGGGCTTTCTGGAAATGATGCAGTTTATCCAAGAATCTCCATTGGCCCAGACCCAAAAAACTATGGAAGCATACAAAGTTGTTATGGTCAATGGCGCCAAGATGTTTGCCCCTGCATAAAACGGTTGACAACAGGCCCAAAAGGCTGTATAATAAACACATACACACAAAGGAACTACCATGCGTACATTTACCAAACAAGAACACCTTAACAGCATCGATTCCAATGACATAGGTGATGGCATTGATGACTTTATGGATCCTGACCTTAACAAGGCTTTTGGTAAGTTCTGTATAATGGACGACCAGTGTGCCTATAATACTATATTAGAAGATATCGGTTACGACGAGGACGAAATTGAAAACGAGCATTGCACTATCGTCCACGACACCGTTGTTGAGACTCTCAAGCAAGTGAACCTGGTGTTCAAGAACTTGGGCATTGACCTGGAGTTCAAAAGTGCAGACATGGTGGAGCATGTGGCCTTTATGCTTACTGGCAAAGGCGACACACCCGAAGATATGGCCCACCGTATCCGTAGATTGGTTGACAACAAGCCGGTTTAATAGTATACTATACAAGTTCATGAAAGGTCAGAAATGAAACTCAAAGCACTAACATTAGCCATTGCCTTGGCCCTAGGAAGTACAGCCTACGCTCAGACCAAAGCATTAAATTATGAGGACAGGCAAATTTCAACAGCACTTGCAAAAACAGGTGTACCCATTGCCTGGTCCAGAGGGTTCACTGGCCAAGGTATAACAATTGCCATTGTTGATCAGGGCTTTGATTTGACTCATGCAGACTTTGCCAATAAAATTGTTGGCAGTAAAAATCTCTATAATCCAGCATCAGCGGTAACTTGGGGTCATCATGGAACACTGATGGCAGGCATTGCGGCCGCAAATAAAAATGGTTCAGGCACAGTTGGCGTTGCACCTGACGCAACTCTATTATTGGCCCAAGTGGGTGCTGGTGGTACTTCAGCAGGCATTAATTTTACCGCAGTCAAGCAAGCAGTGGATTGGGCCAGTGCCAACGGCGCATCAGTTATCAACCTGAGTCTAGGATCCATGTTTGATCCAAATTTCAACAAAGGCATCTCTAAAATGTCTGCAGGAATTTATAAAGCGCCTGCCGCATATGGATCATTGTATGGTTACAGTACGACCGATGTGCAAGCATTTGCAGTAGGTACCAACAGAGGAAGTATCATTGTTGCGGCCGCAGGCAATCAAGGACTGGCATACTCACAGGTACCAGGAATGTTTGCTACTCAGGTTGATAGCAAAGGTAACTTGGTACTGGGCGGCAAAATGCTGATTGTTGGCTATTCCGACACCAACGGCAATATTGCCACCTCATCAAACAAGGCTGGCTCCATTTGCAATAACATATCTGGCTCTACCTGTAATGATCCTTACCTGGTCAAGGACTTCTATGTTGTTGCACCAGGCATGCAGTTGTATGGCTCAGTGGCCAATCAATATGGATTGAAAGATGCTGATGGCAAGTTAAACTCCAGTGGTTCAATTGCAGTTACCGGATCCAGTGGCGCCACTGCCTATGTGTCAGGTGGTGTGGCGTTGATGAAACAGGCTTGGCCACAGTTAAGGTCAGAACAAATTGTTTCATTGATTCTAAATACAGCCACGCCAATGGGCGACTCAAATGTAACTGGCCGTGGTATGGTAAACTTTGATAAGGCAACCCAGCCAATGGGCACAGTGACACTGGCCAACATGACCAAACTCAACGGCTCTGGTCCACAAGGCAAAACAGTTGGCCTCACTGGCACAGGAGTAGCCACATCTGGCGCAATTAGTTTGGCCACCAGTTCAGTGCTACAAAACGCACAAGTGGTTGACAGCATTGGGCGTAATTATACTGCAAACCTAACAAAGGCAGTGGCATTTACCAACTCAATGAGTTACCAATATGCCACGCCGTGGATGTCCATGGCTTCTTCAAACTATAAACACATGGCAGTACCATTTGGTAAAGATAGCGTAATAACACTGATGACCAGTGACACAGGTACAGCAACTCAATATGAGTGGCAACATAGTGAGCGTACTCGACTAAGCTTTGAAGCGGGTGCATTGAAGGAAACAAACTCTGTGCTTGGTTCACAAGGTGGTGGCGCAATGGCGTTTGGTGGTAGCAATACTACTTGGTTTGGAGCAGGCGGCAGTTATAAGGTGGCTGAGAATACTGCATTGATTGGAAAGTACACCGTGGGTTTTACTAAAACTTCTAATGTACAGGATAGCATGGTCCAATTAGATTCTACACTTGTAAGTGATAGTTGGAAGTTGGGCGCATCACAACAACGAGTGTTCATTGACCAAGGTAAATTACATGATGCAATCACATTATTTGTTGCTCAGCCAGTACAGGTACGAAGTGGTAGCGCAACAGTGACTGGAGTTACATCTTATACATACAGCGATAATGGTGACGGCACAAGTACTGCAAACCCACAGTCACAAACAATGCGCTCTAGCTTGGCACCGGAAGTGCGTGAAATGAATCTAGTACTTGGTTATACTGTTAAACACACTAACAAAACAAGTGTTGGATTTGATGTGGTACGCCAGTTCAATGCAGGCGGTGCCGCAGGAGTACAAGCAACAGGATTTTCAATAATGGCTCGTAGCGTATTTTAAGGAAAATAGATGAAGGATCGTGACAATGTACAGCAACGAATGACTGAAATTATGGAGCTCATAGACAGCTCCATTCAGTTGACAGACGACAGAGAAGAGCTTATAATGTTAGCATGTGCAATGTTACAACGCACAGTAGAAATACTCGACGACACCATTGGTGAACAAGGTCGAGATATCATATTAAAAGGATCATTAAATGAGCAAGGCTAAACATAAACCGTACCAATGGATCGATGGTGATGCCGCAGATCGTATTACCAGTATGACTCTGAAAGACTATCGAGCCAATCTCAAAAGTGAATTGGCCAAGTGGAAGAAGAATCCCAAGACCGACGAAAACCCAGACGGCTACTGGTTGCATCCTGAAGATGTAACAGGTAACATGCGTAGGATTGAAGCACTCAATCTGATCATCAGTGACTTTGTAGAAACACCGGATGAGATAAAATGAGTGCTACATCGGCCAGCAGTAGTCCGGGTATAACAGGCTTTATTGAAATCTTTGAAGGTCGGTTGACCAAAATGAAGCTACACCTTAAAGAAGAACTGAGCAAGGCCAAGGGTGAGCGAAATCGTAAATTAATTAAAAGTCAACTGGCTGATGCCAAGAAACTAAACCGGACACTGAAGGAAATGCGTAATGCCAATACTAAACTGTGTCCACATTGTGGAGAGAAGTTATGAATAAATGGGTATATAGAATTTTCATGATACTGTTATGGCTCATGGTTGTAGTCAGTATTTTTATGATGCTTATCAGCAAGCCTCCACAAGTCATGTGTCTTGGGGGTATTGTAATGACACCAGATAAAGGTGGAGACATGTGGGTCCAGAAGGGCCTATTTCCAACGCATTGTATGCCAGTAGACAAGGATTAATATGAAACAAGAGCTAGACAAATTGTTGTGCGAGCGGTACCCAAAGATGATGGTGAACCGCAACAAGGATATGAAAGAAACTTGTATGTGTTGGGGCTTTGAATGTGGTGAAGGTTGGTTTAATATCTTGGATCAGCTGATGGGCAATATCCAACATCATATTGATTGGAAGATTAGACAACATGATGTTGCCATTAAAATTAATAAGATAGCCACTCAGCTCAAAGCTGGTAACAGTGAGTTGTTTGACGAAGAATATAAAGATCTGATTAATCTGGAGTATAAAGAAAAACGCAAACAAGAACTTATTGATCAACCTCTGCGTGAAGTAGAACAGCCAGTATGCCAAGTTACCTTAGACCAAGTCAAAGAGAAGTTTGGCACTCTGAGATTTTATTATTCGGGTGGTGATGATTACATCAGTGGACTTGTTAGCATGGCAGAATCGATGAGTGCTGTTACCTGTGAGGAGTGCGGCAATCCTGGCAAGCAAGTTGGCGGTGGTTGGATTACAACCTTGTGTCAAACTCATGCAGAAGCTCGTGGCATATACAAACAGGACACGGATGAAACTGTCGACAATTAATTGGGAGTTGTGCGGAGCAATCACTGCCATGTGTGTTTGTGTGTATCTTTTGTTTACTGTCCCGTGGCCAAGAGAAAAAGTATACAACTGTAGCATTGCAGAAATTAGTCCTGACTATCCTGTAGAAGTCAAAGAAGGTTGCCGTAAACTGCGAATAGAGAAATAAAATGACAAAAGAAACAATCTTTTACATCAAGCAAGGCCGCAAGTATATCCCTCACACCACATACTCCAGTGAGTTCTGCGATAGCTTTCCCAAGGGCACCCACCTAGTGGATGTGTATCCTGGTGGACAAACTCGTCGCTTCAACATTGAGCCAGCCTTGGCACCAATGATTGCCGCTGGCCGCTATGCTGAAGATGCAATGAGTTCTGCAATGGTTAAGGCTAGCGAAATGCGCCCACACAATAAGCCCATCACTGAAAAGCAAAAGAAAGCCTGGGAAGCTCTGGCCCGAGCGTTTGGCGATGATCGGTACTACATTGAAATCCCCAGTGCCAGAGAAGTTACCGAGGCAGGCCTAAAAGCAATGGAAGCAGAAGCGGTCAAGCTGTTAGAGCATCCAATGGTACAAGCGGCGTACGATGAATTTATGGCAACATGTAAATTAGTTTTAGATTCTAAGTAACGCTTCTTCAACGCTGAGTCTCTTTTTTGATATCTTGCATTGCAATACTACACTGATTGCAATGCGAGATTTTTCTTTAGTGAACACAACATGAGGTATGCCAGCGTGTATAATGTTTATGCCAGTTAGCACAGCTTCTTCAACGACTTCACATTCTTCTCTTGGCCAACTAAGGTAAGGCGAAACTTGTTTTGTGTTGATAACAGTAGGCGCAGTATTTACATCACGGTGGCTCTTGGCATTTTCTTTAAGAGTAAACCATTGCATTGGCGCATCATCGCCGCCAAGGATAAAGTTTATCTTACTGCATGCTTCTGTAATATGATCCAAGTCTGTGTGTATACGTCTAACTGCACAGCCAGCAGGTAGATAGAATACTTCCGCAAAACTTATGTGTAGATTTTTAGAGTCTGCCCATGATAGGAATACAGGACTCAATTTGGCAGTAGGAAAACCAAAATGTTGTGACTTATCAGATTCCCACAGGTAGTCAAATTGACAGTTATCATCTACAACCCAAGGGCATTCTATTTGCTTGTAATTTATGCCCATTGTATTGCCTGCCAGTGCATTCTAATAGTTCGATAGTCAGCACCAAAATAATCAGATCCTGGCATGAATTTAAACAGCTGGCCATTGTAACTGGAATTGGCAGTGATTAGTTTTATAGTTGCTTGTGCTACATCTGCTGACTTTGCAAAAAACACTTTGTTTTTACCCCACATGATTGGATACAGTAATTTTTCTTGATGAGCAATAACTGTGGCCCATGTGCGTAATGGTGCACCTGTGCACCAGTCATCTACAATGTAGATACCACGATCTTTTAGCTTTGGCAAAGCTTTTCTAATGGTGTTGAGATTTTCAGCAACACCGTCCCCGTAGTCATGGTGTATAATATCATACTGTTCGTCAGCTTCGGATTCATTTAGGTAGCAAGTCAAGGACATTGGCCTGCCGGTCAATTGCTCAGATCTTGCGGCAATCCATTCTTGCATATCCTTGGCAGTGGACAATGTTGCCAACATCTGTATTTCTTCTTGGCTCAAACAACGATTAAAGTGATCTGTATACCAAGCACCACTGGCATTGGTTTCTTTTGCTCCGATAAAGTTTAAATGATCAACACCAGTGAATTTTACATCATTATGACCTGTTTCGCATAAGGCCTCATTAAATATCGCGAGTCCACCGCCGATGTAAGATCCAAGTTCTAGGAACTTATCAATTTTGGGTAAACTACCAAATAACAGCCAACATGCTATGACATCCTCCGGTGGACTTAACATTCCAAGCTTTAGGACATGTTGATAGATGTTGTTTAGATTTTTCCAGGAATAATCCACTTTTTCTCCGATAAATATTGTATGATTGATGACTTCTATGTATACGAAACACCCGACTTTTTAGATCTTCCTTACATTCAAAAACTAGTTATGGACAAGCTTGAGGCAGAGTTTGTCCTTAAAGGATATGTAAGAATTGACATCAGTTCCGACGACTATTTAAAATCAGTTCAAGAGAAGTTTGTATTCTTGGGTGGTTGGTTGAACATATATCATACACCACCAGACGGATACATTCCCTTGCACATTGATGGTCATCGACTGGCGGCATTCAATATACCAATCAGCGGATGTGATGATACATCCGCTACAATTTACTATGAACCAGTTGACGGAGAGATTGAAAAAGTCTACAAGCCAGACGAAAGGCACTACAGGATAACAGGTGAAATGAAAGAGGTTTATAGATTTTCATTAAAGCGTCCAGCACTGATTCGTAATGATGTGGCTCACGATGTAAAACGATTCGACTCCACTGATATTAGGATCATTGCCAGCTGGGGAGTGGCAGGCACCTTTGAAGAGTGCAGAGAAAAATTCAAAGAAATTTTGCCATAAGAGGTAGACTTCTAAGTTAAAAGGATATATAATAATACTATGTTAAACGCAAAATTGTTACCAGGTAATACAGGACCAGCCACAGAGGATACTCCGAGGCCGTAACTCTACGCATAGTGAGATTACAGGCCCTGGAAATAAAAACTCCGGGGCTTTTTTATTGTGCGGGTGTAGCTCAGTTGGTAGAGCACTTGCTTGCCAAGCAAGATGTCGTCAGTTCGAACCTGATCACCCGCTCCAGGCTTGTTGTAGAAATACAACAAGATAAAGACAGATAGTTGTTGACAGGAATCAGTAGATAGCATATACTAGTGGCATGCTGTAGCAATGCAGTAGAAACAGTTTGAAAGTTGTTGTAGAAATACAACAAAAGAAAGTTAGAAAACGGTTGACATTACGGCATTGTCCGTATATAATAACCAAACACTACAGCGAAAGTTGAAGTGATTGTTCTTTAAAAATTTGGTGGCATTTGTGCTCGATTCGTCTATCGGTTAGGACATCTGGTTTTCATCCAGGCAAGAGCGGTTCGACTCCGCTATCGAGTACCATATGTAAAGTTATAAAGGTTACTAGTACTGCTAGGTACCTGTATTGAGTATATCCAGCTGACGGGCTGGCTCAATGTAGTGTACATGAAAGCTGAGGGATGGCAACATCACCAAATGGCACGGTAGGATTTACTAGAGCGTAATGACGAAGCAGAAGTAGCAGGAGACGGTCCTGCAAGGTAAGTGGAGTTCCTTTGTAATTTTACATATGGTATTGCGACTGTGGTGAAATCGGTAGACACAAGAGACTTAAAATCTCTCGCTTAACAGCATGCCGGTTCGATTCCGGCCAGTCGCACCAGAAATTAGGTCTGTTCGTATAGAGGTTATTACTGTGGATTGTCTATCCACTTACGGGGGTTCGATTCCCCCACAGACCGCCAAGTTTTGTAAGTGTTAGCAAGAGAAAGTCACGCTGTCTAGGTTTCTTCGAAGGACCGAAACAGTAGAAGGTCATGGGTTCGACACCCACTAGGTCCATTGAGGCGACTAAACTGGACCGGTATCCCAAGTAACTTACCGAATCCCGTCCGGATTTATTACACGGGTGAATGGTTGCTATAATGATGGGGCAACTACTTACAGATTCAATTATTTTCCGCCTTAGCTCAGTTGGTAGAGTAGATGACTGTTAATCATTTGGTCCCTGGTTCGAGCCCAGGAGGTGGAGCCAAGAAAACGCTAGTTTCTTTCACTTTTACAAAGGCAATTATGACATACATCAGTCGAGGAGTTGACATTGATACAGATCAATGTGTACAAAATGTTGGAGGCAATCGATTTGACTTGGTTTTAATTGCCGCGGCCAGAGCAAGAGAAATTAGTCAAAACAATAGAGAAAGTGTTCGCACAGAACATCTTCATACACCAGTAACTGCATTGCTTGAAGTACAAAATGGCAAGTTAGGTTACGAAGGAATACGAAAAGTTCGATAGTATATCGCGGGGTACGTCAGTGGCCAGACTACTAGGCTCATAACCTAGGAGACGGAGGTTCGAATCCTTCCCCCGCAACCAGACGTTCCGAGTGTCGTCGGATAGTGTGACCCACACGATGAGAAGTACTGTGACAAGTACGGGTGGTAGTCTTCGAACCAAAAGGCCGCTGGCAATGCGTTAACGGAACCTGTCGGGAAGTGGGTGGAAGCCGTGTGTGATGGTGTTGGGGGTTCCTGGCGCTTGATACGGTACAATTACCACCGAGGTTCGCAGAGCATATTAAAACACATTACGGCATAGGTCCAGAGATAACTTCATACTCGGCCGTAACAGGATACAGAAGCAGACCTAAACCTGTTGTATAGTGTGTTTCAATATGCTAACCATAGATAAACACACTAGGCCTGGTCATAGACCATCGCGGGTATAGTGCCTTCCGTGCCGCGGACTTGAGTGTGTTTTTCTATGGTGCAAATCATAAAATTTTTGGGGGTGTAGCTCAGTTGGGAGAGCGCCAGCTTTGCAAGCTGGATGTCGCAAGTTCGATCCTTGTCACCTCCACCATTATTATAAAGGAAAGTTAGTATGCACGAAGCTGGTAAGGGCGATAACCCAAGGCCTTACAGCGTTGATTCAAAAACTTACTCAGACAATTGGGATAAAATTTTTGATAAAAAATCAAACAACGCCGAAGACCAAAAAGAAATTGACAAGCCTCCAGGCAATTTGCCTGCCGACAGTGACCAAGGCGGCTAAGTAAGATTATGTTGCACTTGATTCAAACACTTGGAGAAAATATACTGGACTTGATCAGTCAAGACCCAGTACGCCCACACATCCCTGCAAATGACCGCGTGGGTGACAACAGAGAAATTTTTGTACTAAAAAATGATGACGACTCAGTCCGTGCAATCACATGTGTAAGTTATCAAAACAGTATTCCTGAATCAGAATCTGATTTGTTTACTTCAAGTGAAGAACCAGACACAGCAGTTTTTTATACAATTTGGAGTTATAAACCTGGCGCAGGCCGTCAGTTAATCTTTGATGCAGTTGACTACATCAAGGAGAATAAACCAAGTATAACAAAGTTTGTTACACTGAGTCCTAAAACAGAAATGGCCAAGCGGTTCCATACCAAGAACGGTGCTATTATTTTTAGAGAGAATGAAGAAACAACAAACTACGAATATTTGCATCGTTAACTCAGTTGGTAGAGTTCCTGCTTTACACGCAGGCTGTCGGCGGTTCGAGCCCGTCACGATGTACCAAATAATGTAAGTAAGATCAACGCCCTTATAGCTCAGCTGGTAGAGCACCGCACTTGTAATGCGGTTGTCCCGTGTTCGATTCATGGTGGGGGCACCAATTTAAGTTAGTAAGTTATCGCGGGGTAGAGAAGTGGCAACTCGTCAGTCTCATAAGCTGAAGATCGGTGGTTCGAATCCATCCCCTGCAACCAGTTATCGGAGTGTAGCGCAGTCTGGTTAGCGCACCGCGTTTGGGACGCGGGGGTCCTAGGTTCGAATCCTAGTACTCCGACCAAGTACCCCGGGCGCCCTTGCCCGTTATACAAAGGGGGTGGGGCAGTCACCATAAAGAGTGCTTGGCGTGTAGTGCATTGGCCATCCGTCATCCGTAGAGGAGTGGCGGAGACGCATTAGGTGAGGTTTAACACCTTCCCATAAGAATAAATGTTACGGACAGAGTAACCGCTCAGTCCGGGGCTCATGTGGTGTGAGTAGCCGGACACTTTATAAAAGCCGTTTGAGTAGCTACAGTGGAACACCGAAAAACTTCTCAATACTAGTCAATAGAAGGACCGGCCATGAAGAGCAGGGCTACCGCGAATTCAAGCGTCACAGACGGCCTCTATAAAGTGCGGGATTAGTTTAATGGTAAAACTACAGATTTCCAATCTGTTGTCGTCAGTTCGATTCTGACATTCCGCTCCAAAAGTTTAACATAAGTATTGGTATGAATAGAGACTTTACCAATCTAGCCTATGCCAAAGTCAATTTAAACTTTGATTCTGAATTATTTGCCACCGAATACGACCAGCACATACTGCCACATGGAATTCCCATTTGCAATAGTGCCAATACTTTAAAGACAACTGCCACACTTAATAATTACTGGGGCATGGTTCCTCCAGACGAATACATTAAAGCAGATGTGTGGGTTCAACCGGGCCCTGCACCAACCTTAAAATACATAAAACAACAACGCCCGCAGTGGATGATGGTACAATTGATGGGATTGGATATAACAGAAATAACTGACCCATTGTTATTACGATTTTCCAAGCAAGGAGGCCCCAGTCTCCGCAATGAAACACTCGATCCAAAATATAAATTTTTAATCAAACCATACTTTGCTGACTTGCAAATATACAAATGGATTATTGAGAATATTCCTTTGCAGGAAATTAAAAGTATACATTGTGTCAGTATCGAACCAGGTGGTCTTGCAACAATACATCGAGATGTAAAAGGGTTATACAGTGGTGGCAACCAGGGCCTGGGAAGCAACCAGGATAATCGCGTCTATAAAAATGGATATGTCATTATTACTCTGAATATTAGCAATGGTGGCGGTCCATTGTGGTGGTGCTTGGATGGCCCAGGAGTATTAGATCCGCAACAATCAGACGATCAAGTTTATTTGACAAACGATTACTTTTTACATGCAGTTCCATTAATGACCAGCCGACGCCGCCAGGTCCGAGTCATGGGTAAACCAAAGCCAGAGCTATGGAATCTACTAGAATCATCTGGCATGATTACACTGCCAGACAACTATCAATATAACGGTGGCTTTGGCATTGAGTTTTTACCAAAAAATGACAACAAATAAATTTTCAAACATTGCGTATGCCAGGTTAAACCTTGAATATGATCGTGAACTCTTTGTCAAAGAGTATGACGAGTTAATATTACCGCACGGACTTGAAATTACCAATAACTTAACGTCTGTTGGGCCTACCGCTGCCTTAAACAAAGTATGGGGGATGATACCGCCGGAATTGTACAATAGAGGTGACATATACATGCAACAAGGTGATGCTGAATCTATGCAATACTTCAAAAGAGATCACCCAGGATGGTCAATGGTACAGTTGATGGCTTGCACTGAAGTAGCAAATGAAACTGTTGTTGATCCACTGTTGGTCAAGTTTGGCATTCACGGTGGCCCAAGTTTCAGAAATGAAACTTTAGATCTAAACTTTCATTGTAAAGAACAATTTCGAGACATGCAACTATGGAAGTGGATTCAAACACTTCCATTTAAAAAGATTAATAGCATACATTGTGTAAGCATTGAACCAGGCGGGTTTTCTATCATTCACCGAGATATGAAAGGCTTATATAATTCATTCCCAAGCGGCGATGGCAGTAGGCTATTTAAGAAGGGATTTATTGTGTTAGTACTAAACATCAGTGACGGCGGCTCACCGTTGTATTGGTCACTGGATGGAAAAGATGCAGTCAATTGTTATAAAGCAAACGATGCCGCATACCTTTCCAATGATTATTTTATGCACGGTGTTGGTATCTGTACCAGTCGACGCCGACAAGTACGAGTGGCAGGAATTCCAACCAACGAATTATGGAATCTAATAGATAAAACAAATGTGGTGGCAATTGATGATGACTATCAATTTGATGCAGGGTACTCGAGAGAACATGCTGAGAAAGCATTGCTGGCCAAGTCTAGGAAAAAATGGTATGACCAATAGGAGATTGCAATGCAAGTAGTATTATTAAACACAGGCCCAAGAATCAATGACTTTACAGTTTATAGAACGCTGGGTCCTTATAAGTTAGCACATGCACTCAGAGAAATTGGTATATCTACACAGGTAATTGATCATATCAGATGGATCGACGATGAAGCTTTGACAAAACTACTTGATAAGTTTATAACCAGTGAAACACTTTGTCTTGGAATCAGTACCACATTTTTATACAAAGATCCTACACCCGGAGTTCCACCGGTCCCTTCACATTTGCTTTTAACAGTTGAAAGAATTGCAAAGAAATATCCCAAGGTAAAGATTGTACTAGGCGGATCGTACACTCGACAATTTAGACAATCAGTACCAGGTCACTTTCTCAATGAGATTGACGCAATATTTGAAGAATATTCTGAAGACACCTTTGTAGATTACATACGCTCAATAAAAGAATCTAACATTGCATTAATGCCACCTTTTAGTCACGAAATATGGTCAGGAAAAGGCATTCTATGTTTTAAAAAGCCCAAGATAGAACGATTTAACATTGAAACCAATGTGTTTAAATTTGATGACACTGATGCAATTATGCCCCATGAGACATTGCCATTGGAGGTCAGCCGAGGCTGTATTTTTAAATGCAAATTTTGTAACCACTTGCTGTTAGGCCGAGGCAAACTTGATTATCTGCGAGATTTTGAATTAATAAAAGACGAACTAATGCACAATTATGAAAAGTGGCAGACAACAAACTACTACATCATTTGTGACACATTTAACGATACTGAATTTAAAATGAAAGCATGGCACGACATGGTTGTCAGCCTGCCCTTTAAGATTAAATTTACCAGTTACCTCAGAGCAGATTTATTAGATAGATACCCGGATGTTCCATACATGCTACAAGAATCAGGACTGCTGACTGGTTTTCACGGAATAGAAAGCCTGGGCGAATCGGCATCAATGACCATTGGCAAAGGCTGGAGCGGCAAGCAAGCCCGGACCTATATTCCAGAGTTATATCATAATATCTGGAAACAACAAGTAAAACAAACAATTAGTATGATTGTTGGGTTACCTGGGGACACAAGAGAATCATTGACAGATTCTGCAAAATGGTTCATTGACAATGATCTTTATAACATAGCCTGGCATCCATTGGGTCTTCGATATGGAACACCTGGTCGAAATTCAAGCGAATTTGAAAAAGATGCACCTAAATATGGATATAAATTTGTCCCAAATGGGCAAGCTGTCATTGGTGGCTACCATTGGAAAACTGATTATTGGACTGAGCCTGAGGCCGAAGCATTTACAGCACAGGTGTTGCGCCCAATGACAGATCCAAGCAACGCACGGCATGGATCTTGGACATTGTTAGGACTTTTACAGTATGAAGGTGTAACCGAACAAAGCTTTTCCAGCAAAGAAAATTCTAAAAAGATGGTAGATGATTTAGATTTAATTCAGAAAGCAGAATTATGGGTCAAAGCGTATGTAGAAAAAATGCTTGCTCTATAACTTAAAATCGTATATAATATACACATGCCTTGGATTGAAAACATACCTTTAGAAAATGTAGCAACGGGCCGCCATCATGATTGCGGCGTCAACAGCATGTTGATTCAAATATCTGACCATGACATGGCGTTTCCTGCGCCCCGTCATGCGTTCAAAGAAGTACATAAATTTACATTTTTGGACATTGAAGAAGATGGCATGACCAACACAGGTGATGGTAGAACCATTGACATGAGTGAGTTTGCCATCACGGATGAACAGGCCGCAGAGCTTGTGCGCTTGTTGCAACATGCCTGGGAAAATCGAATGAATGTTGTTGTACATTGCCATGCCGGTGTTTGCCGTAGTGGAGCAGTAGCAGAAGTTGGTGTCATGATGGGCTTTGCAGATTGCGAGCGTTTTCGTATCCCTAACTTATTGGTCAAGCATAAAATGATGCGAAAGCTGGGCTGGACTTACGACAGCGAAGAAAAGTCCTACGATGTACACGGAACTGTCAATGAATGGGGCTTTATAATGCCCAGGCAAGAAGGGGACATTTAATGGATTGGTTCAGATACAGTGGCATATGGATAACACTAATTTTCAACCCATTCCATTGGCGCATTTCGTACTGCGTTGATCCAACCAAGTCTGAATGGCCGTGCCCCAGTCGTCGAGAAGTTGTAGTACAAATACTCATGCTGTCAGTCAGGCTAGTTGTTGACAACGGTGACTGGTAAGTAAGTGCATGATATATGGTCTAGACGAAAACAGCAAGTATTGGATTGAATACACCAGTTTACCCAGACCCATTGGAAACATGCGGCAGGAACTAGATTTGGCCTGTCAGCGTATTGCCGGCGAGAGAAAAACAATTATCAGTTTGAGCAGTGGATTGGACAGTCAAGTTGTACTGCACAGCTTTGTGCAACAGGGCTTGCCACATGAATGTGCATTTATGTATCATCCTGGATTTAACGATTCTGAATTTGAAAACATCAAAATCCTGGAGAAAAAATACAATTTTAAATGCAACATCATTGACATTGACCCAATGGCAATAAAAGACGAAATAGAACAGCTGGCATCGGCAACAAAGATACCACCACAACACCATATCAAAACTGTATTTTTGGATCAGCTTGATTCAAGTTGCCATGTGTTAGAAGGTCCAGAAAATCCTGACCTATTTGTAAAAGATCAAGCATGGCAAATGATGGAAAGCTACAATGCAATTGACATGACATCTGCTTGGTTCCATGCCAATCGTAAAAATCCAACAGTGCATTTAGATAGAAGAAGTAAGCATCAGGAATTTGCTATCAGCATGTTGATTGACGACATTGCAGTGGCATATAGACATGCATTTCCATACATCAAAGAGAACGGGCAAGTTGACGCCAAGACTGGTAAGGTACCCAGATGGATCATCTGGGGCTGGGGCTTGTATATCAAGCCCATACAATTTGGCAAGTACTGGGGCAACGAATTGGAATATTTTCCAAAATTTGCTGTGCAAAAAGAAATTGAATATGTGTTTAACCCCAAGGTAGTACACGACTATTTGTCTCAAGTTCTTTTCATTGATCTGGACCAACACCTAGAGCTGATGTGCGATTATGGCGCTGGCCGAAACATTAAACATACGCAGACATATATACAAAATGCAAAAAACATTTAATAAAAAATTAGGATACTATACCAGCAATGGCATAGACTTTCATTCTAAAATACAAGCATGTATCTACGGTACTCAAGTTGGACAGCCCGTGCGCTGGGTATTCAACAATGATGTATTTGGTGCCTACAATTGGACTGTAGAACCTGAAGAAACATTGGATCAATTGTACGATGCTCGTGCAAGACAGCTTCGTGAAAAGTATGACTATGTTATATTAAGCTACAGCGGTGGAGCAGACAGCAACAACATTTACGAAAGCTTTCGTAGGCAAGGTCTATTGCTTGATGAAATTGTAGTCAATACAATGACCAAGGCCAGCGAAAAGTTTATTAAAGTTGATGCCAACAGTACAAATCCCTACAATGGGCCAGAAAGTGAACATCAACTGCATCTGTTGCCACGCCTACGCACCATTGGAAACGAAATGCCACGCACCAAGATTCGTATTTTTGACCTTAGCGACACATTGTTTGAAAGTCTCGGAGCCGCAGATGAAAGCTGGGTATTAAATCAAAAGGAAGGTCTCAACCCCATTGGTATTACCCGTTTTAATTACCTAAGTTTTGATGAGGTAAAGCGTGATTTTGACAAGGGCAAAAATATTTGTTTAATTACAGGTGTCGAAAAGCCCAGAGTTGTTATTCGAGAAAACAATTTATTAATGCGATTCAATGATCGTAGTGCCAATATCAACACAGTGGCAGAGCATATTAAAGAATATGAAAACTGTACTGTAGAATATTTCTATTGGGCACCAGAAAGTGTGCGTATGCTGGCCAAGCAAGGACATATTATTAGACGCTACCTCGAAGCGTTTCCGGAAAAACAGGAATTTTGGATTGAGCATCGCGTGACCGCTACCATAACCCGATTGATGCACGAACGCATACTGCGAAATCTGTTGTACACAACTTGGAATGATTCGTGGTATCAAGCAGACAAGAGCATCAGTGATTGGTACAGCGAGTTTGATCGTTGGTTCATTGATCATTACAAAGACACAGCGGCCTGGCGCAATTGGCATGCTGGCATTGACTATGTTAAAAATAATTTAAAGCCATTTTTAAAGGCAACCGCGGGTATGAATCATGCCGACGGACTGCGACCAGTGGCACATACCTACAATCTTGGACCAATTAAATTGGCAGCCAACACATGGCTGATTGGAGAAGCTGGGCAGAATGTCAAATAAAAACTATCACATTCCAATGCCTTCTTTTGAGCCAACATCAGCAGATTTAGAATGGGTAAAAAATAACATTGTACCAAAATTAATGCCGGCTTTGAATACCTTTAAAGGTGCATTTGAACGAGTTGACCTATTGCAAGATTCCTTTTCTGATTGGCCGCAACGACAAGCAGTGGTAGATCATTTTGACAGCCTTGGACTCAGTGTCAGACGCTTTTCTGGATTCATTGGACATAAGAATCAAAATACAAAAACAGCCCATCTTGATGCATTTGTGCGCGGCATCCCGTGCGTTGCTCGCTTTAACATTCCTTACTTTGGGCGTAGTCCTGTCAAATTAGAATGGTGGAATGATGGAGTTGATAGTGATAAAATAAAAGAAAGAGTTTTTACCGAACTTCGATATGGCCAACCACGCATTGCCTACAGTTATAAATCTACAATAGATGATTGGGGTACAGATTCTGCATTTGCAATTGATGATCCTGGACCATGCTGGAATCGGACCGAACTTGCACATAGAGTACAAGGACCAGATTGCTCGGTCAATAGAATTCAAATTACAGTAGAAGTTAAAGATCAAATACCCTGGACTGAATTGGTTGCCAGACTAGAACGCCTAGGCTACTGCTAACCCATTGACAATCTATGGCGATTGCTGTATACTAACAGTAATCGCTTTTCTTTTGGAGAAATTATGTTAGAATGTTTGATCTTAGGTGACAGTATTGCAGTAGGCACACATCAATTCCGACAAGAATGTGCGCTGGTAGGCAAAGGTGGAATCAACACAGCACAATGGAATCGTATGTATCCTGGTCGAGATCTAACTGCCCGCAATGTAATCATCAGCCTGGGCACAAACGATCATACCGGTGTCAATACCTTTCGGGAATTGATGGCCATGCGACAGCGTGTGGATGCTGATCATGTATTTTGGATCATGCCGCCCTGCAATGACAAATTCTGCAAACCAGCTGTGAATGAAATAGTTGAAATCATTGCTCGAAACTTTAATGACACAATCATTGGCACTAAAAAACTACAAACAGATGCCATACACCCCAGCTGGTCGGGGTACCAAGAACTGGGTCAAAAGACAAAATAATAGCGGTCCAAAATAAATAGTCCATATAACTTAGAGTTGAATTTAAGTTAACATGGGTTATTTATATGACAATCAGATCGTCAGGTGCGCTACCAGCGTCAGAAATTAATACAGAACTTGGGCTATCTTCAACTGCACAAATTGCCATTGGTGGAGCAGTACCTAGAGGCCTAGCTGGCGTTGCATCTGGTGCTATTGCATTCAGCAACTTTTATGGCAAAAGCAACATACCCGCCAGAACAGCCGTGAGTTACGCATATTCAACAAACACAACAAATGCTTCGTTGAACATAGCCGCTTTGGGCGGGTATGTTGCCGGTGCGACAGATGTGACTATTACAGTCAACTCCGGCATATATGTTTATTCAACCGGGACAGGAACTCCGGGTCTAACATTAACAGGTGGCTCCACTGGTGATACAGTTACACTTGTAAATAATGGATTTATTATAGGCAAAGGTGGTAATGGTAATGGTGGTGCAGGAGGTATAGCACTTCAACTTGGCTTTAATACAACTGTTAACAATACCAATGGATCTGCCTATATTGCGGGTGGTGGAGGTGCTGGTAGCAATCCAGGGACAGGCGGCGGCGGTGGTGGTGGAGCAGGCGGTGGTGATGGTGGCGCTGGCTCAGGCGGGAATACAAATGGTGCAGGTGGTGGTGGTGGCGGGCCAGGCGCTGCTGGTTCTGCTGGTGGCAACGGGGCTGTTCCTCGTGGTGGCGCTGACGGTGGCGCAGGTGGAGGTGCTGGTGGTGGTGGAGGCTCAACCACGGCTGGTGGTTTTTGCCCAAGTATGACAGTAACAGGTAGAGGCGGTGGTGGAGGTGGTGGCCGAATACTTCCAGGATCTGGTGGTGCTGGCGGTGTTGCATCTGCTCCATATATGAGAATGAACGGCGGTGCTGGCGGCGGGGGTGGTAGTGCTGGTAGTGCTGGTACATCATATGCTGGTGGTGGCGGCGGTGGTTGGGGTGCTTCGGGTGGTGGTGGTGGCGCAGGTGGTAAAGCGGTCAACCTCAATGGTAAAACAATTACTTGGGTCTCTGGTGACACATCTAGAGTTTATGGAGCAGTCTCGTAATGTATAGATTATATAAACCTCTTTCAGAAGAAATTTTTGAATTCGTTACTTTAACAGAAGCAGAAGAAAAAATAATACCGCTTAAAGAACAAGTACTACTAGAACAAGCAGATAGATTTACAATTGTAAAAGCAATTGTTGATGATGAAAATAATGAAACATGGGTTAAAGCAGATTTAGAAAATGATGTAGAGCATAATAAATTTTATGTGTTTAATACATTGACTGGCCATCATGAAATGTTTAATTCTTTAAGTACTGCATTAGATAGACAAAATGAAATTAAACTAGAGTATATAAACTCACTAGAGTTCTATATAAAAGATGCATATCAACCCATTGTTAGTGGAGCAGAGAATTTATGACAAATCTAATAGATGTAGGACCCGTACACATTGTTCATTATGATAATTCAATCTTAACAATATACCACCTTAATAAGGGTGAGGGCGTTATGAAACACACACATGACTATGCACATCTAACCTTGTGTCAAGCAGGTCTCTTAGTTATAAGAAAAGAAAATATTGAAAAGGTAATAGATAAAAATAGTACACCTATTAACCTTAAAGGAAATGAGTGGCATGAGTTTGAAGCTCTAGAAGATGGAACTGTGCTAATAAACCTATTTACAAAAGACAAGTATTAAATTATGGCATTACCAACATCCGGAGCAATCAGTCTGAGTGAAGTCAACACAGAACTGGGCCTGTCTGCCACTGGCCACCCCTTAAAATATACCGTGGATCTACTTCACATAATGTTGTAAAAATACAACATTGGTTGACAATGCCGGCATTGAGTGTTATACTTGATGCTTGTTAAATAAAAAGAGTTTTTTTGCCTATAAGTCAAACAGAGGTTGACAACCAGGCTAAGTAAGTGTATAATGATTACTATGACGAACACATTCATATCAAGACTATCGCAGTGGTGCTCAAAACAGAGCATGTCATTCTGTGACTCCTTTAGTATGAGCTATCGTGTTCGCCATATTCTAGGAGCATGTCCAGGA
>Ga0209354_10000059_pt1 | contig 54109 bp, 91 predicted proteins | sample LauGreSpBDMM15DD_2_FD_187562 | JGI IMG/M metagenome (GOLD analysis project Ga0209354, IMG submission 187562) | Freshwater lake microbial communities from Lake Michigan, USA - Sp13.BD.MM15.DD (SPAdes) (version 2) | ecosystem: Environmental > Aquatic > Freshwater > Lake | place: Lake Michigan...
GCCGCCTTCGGGCACGCCTGGTTCGATCCCAGGATACTCCACCAAGTTTATGCGACTTTAGCTCATCGGTTAGAGCAGGGTACTCATAATGCCTTGGCGGTTGGTTCAACTCCAACAAGTCGCACCAAAATTTAATATCTCTCTGATGTAATGGCAGCATGTCGGTCTCCAAAACCGTTCGTGGGGGTTCGAGTCCCTCGGGGGATGCCAGTCAATAAGGAAGCGTGGCAGAGCCCGGTTTATTGCAACAGTCTTGAAAACTGTCGGACTTTAAAAGGTCCCGTGAGTTCGAATCTCACCGCTTCCGCCAAGTTTATGCACCGGTACCAGAGCGACTAATGGCGCGGATTGCAAATCCGTTGATTCGTGGGTTTGAGTCCCACCCGGTGTTCCAGTTTTGTTTATGTGTGTACGGTTACCCTTATGTGATACGTGAGCCAACCAAGCCGCTTATGTATGTACTCGAAGCCCGTAGCAAGCGTAGTCGATACGTTCAGCGCATGCCTTGGACAGTGTGTGACGATAAACAAATTCAATATAGTGAGTTGACAGAGTTCGGCTAAATGTACCTCCCTGCTAAGGAGTGTGTCGGAAACGGCACGTGGGTTCGAATCCCACACTCACTGCCAATTTTTATTTTAGACTTATTAGGTGTGACCTTAGTGTAGCGGCAGCACCCCAGATTGTGATTCTGTTAGTACGGGTTCGACCCCCGTAGGTCACCCCTAATAAGTTTTTGTTCCTTTAGCTGATGTGGTCATAGCAGCGGTCTGAAAAGCCGATGAAGCAGGTTCGATCCCTGCAGGGAGCACCAAGTATATTCCTCTGTAGTTAAATGGTATAACAGTCGACCGATAATCGACTATCACAAGTTCGATTCTTGTTGGAGGAACCAAGTTTTGTTAAAGTGTCAGCAAGAGAAAGTCACGCTATAAAGGTTTCTTCGAAGGACTGATATAGTAGAAGGTAATGGGTTCAACTCCCAACCACTCGCAAGGGTGGTGTCTGTAACGGAGACTACGCTGGACCGGTATCCCAAGTGACGTACCGAGTCCCGCTCGAGCTTGTTAATTCGGGTGAATGGTGCTTATAATTATGGTAGCACTACTTTAACAAATTCAATCAGCGTCTGTAGTATAATGGAGAATACACTGGTCTACGAAGCCGGGGATTGTGGTTCGATTCCATACAGACGCACCAATTTTTATCACTGTGTTAAGCGGGGCTGTATACACCCTTGCCAATAGTCGGGAATGTCAACATCGGCGTTGACCACAGTGGCCAATTTTATCTCGCATTCGGTTAGTGGCTATACCACTCCGTTTGGGGCGGAGACATCGTAGGTTCGAGTCCTACATGCGAGACCAATTTTTTATGCCTTGGTAGTTTAATGGTAGAACTGCGGTGTTACATACCGCTGACGGGAGTTCGATTCTCCAACAAGGTACCACTTTAATCTGTGTGTAATGTCAATCTGGTAGACGGCCTTGTTTGGAACGAGGAGGCTGTAGGTTCAAATCCTACCATGCAGACCAATTTTTGTTCGGGTGTTATGTAATGGTAGCATATCAGACTTTGACTCTGAGAGTGTAGGTTCGATCCCTACCACCCGTACCAGTTAAGATTTAAACTTAATTAATTTTTCGTGCAATAATTTTGCAGCAAGTATATTTGAGTCAATTCCGGGGTGCCGACAATCTCTGGCAAGATCTCGAATTGGTAATAACATCATGGGAAAATTTGGATATTTTAGATTTTGCTCATCCCACATTTTATTAAAATGTGTAGCATGTATCACAGGGATATCAGTATACAGTGAGTTAGTTATCATTCTATTAAACATTGCAGAAATTGCTCCTGACTTAGATTTACCAAATATCTCGTCGAGTACTTCTATAGAAACGTCATTTGAAAATCCAAAGTTATTCCAAGGTCCGTTGAATTGTATATTATAATTTTTGTCTACAGAAAATGGTCTATTAGAATCGGCCCAGAGATGAATTACTGCCCGGGGCCTAATATTATTATTTTTTAATATCATCATATTGTAAAGACTAATTTGTTGGCAACTGGCCACCACACCCAGATTAACTACATTGCAACCTGTAAGTTCTTTAAGTCTGGAAGAGATCGTATCAGCATCATCAACACCAACACCAAAGGCGTTACTGCACCCAAACATTACAATAGAATTAGACCAATCTATGTTTTCAAAAGGCTCGCAACGATAATACTGTCCATTGAGCGTGTATTGAATAGATTTGGTTCTGTAAATCCAAGTGTCGTGCAGCCTAGCAAGATTAATTTTGAAATTTGATTCAGAATCTGCTGCCACAAAGGGCGAATCCATTGGGTGAAAATTATCAACATACACTTGTGACGAGCTTGTGTCAAAATTGATAAGTTGTCTTTGTAATGTGTCAGAGTGCATACCCTATTTATTATGCCAGCGAGACTTGGAAGTCAGAGAGGTCTTATATACCTTTTAGCGCCAGATTAGCGTTCTTGAGAGAGTTCGATCCTCTCCGCTGGTACCATTATGCCCCGATAGCCCAATTGGTATGAGGCGTCTCTCTCAAAAGGAGAATCGTGTCGGTTCGAGTCCGACTCGGGGTACCATTGAATTTATAGTACTAACGTATTAGCGTACTAAAGTATTATAAATATACGATGTATAAAATCATCGAAAATAACAGTCCGTACTACATAAAGTTCAAAATGCCAAATGCAATTGAGATTGCTAATGTATGTAGAGCCAGGTGTGATCGTGTTTTTAAAAGATTCTTTGTGTCTGAACCGTTGCAACGCATTGAAGTGGAAAGTATAATTGAATTATTTCCAAGTTTTAATCAATTGCAGTTATTAGATTCCCGCGTAAATATCTTTGTTAGTGAGCCGGGACTATACTCGCCACCACATAAAGATGGCGCAGATATGCAATTTGGTATCAATATACCAATTGAAATTGCCGACGACGAATGTATTACAAATTGGTATTCAGATGAAAGTTTAAGCAATTATGAATACTATGCTGGAGTGGATAATTTATTAGGTATGAAACGATATGTTCGCCAGATACAAAATTATCAGGTTGACGCATGCTCGCCAATCGCTTCAACTACAATGAAACCAGATGAATGTATGCTGTTCAATGTAAATTGCTTTCATGATTGGGACAATCGACGGTCTACTAACCGTCGAATTATACTAACTCTCCGACCGACACCGGGCATTGGAAACTTGTCGTTTAACGATGTCGCTCAGATATTGTTTGGAAAATCAAACAAATTAGATTCGACGGCCGTCACGTGATCGTTGTTGCGCAATCATAACACGTTTTGGAACTACACTAGCGATTTCTTCGTAGTCGTCCATATCAATAGCATCTTGATCGGCACCTACTTCGATAATCTTCTCTACAACAAAATGTAGAATATCATCACTTACAACATCTTCTCGAATCATTTCTAATACACGAATAAGTGTTGGAATGTTAAATGATACGCATGGCTGTGTTGATTCGGTGGCATCGTCATCTGTTTCAACTTCAACTTCGTTGTTGGTAGTGTCAGACTGATAAAGTCCATTGCGACCTCTGACCATTGACTGACGTGATTTGTAATATGACATAATGTGTCTCCTTGTATTATTAGACACACTTACTTAAAATGAAACTTTAGATATCGGCTACGGCTTTTGCAGTAGCATCAACTTCATGTTGACAACATGGTTGACAACAGTCAAGAATGGCTGTATAATTAGAACTTAAACAAAAGAGGTAATGACATGAAACGTACAGGTAAACTGTAGTGTCCCTTAGATCCCCGTATGGTCTAAGGTGGCACGTAAAAGACAAAGTCAATACGAACACCCATGCTAAACTTTAGTGGTGAAGTACCCGGCTCTTAACCGGAATAACCGAGTTCGATTCTCGGAGCATGGACCATACGGGGTATAATTCAATGGTTAGAATAGCCGGCTTTTAACCGGTCTATCACGGTTCGAGTCCGTGTGCCCCGACCATATCTAAACACATTACCCACTGATAGCGGCGTACCCGTGAGTCTTTGGGAGTCTTGCAAGCTAGTGTGTTTAGATATGGTCGATGCTATCTGCAGATAGCATTCATAATCGGAAGTAATTACTCCGATGAACTCGTAGTCTTCTAATGGTAGGAAAGGCCCGTTATGGGGCTTAATGCAGGTTCGAATCCTGCCTACAATGAGTTTGCATATTGAAGTATATTCATCATTGGTAGTAGACTTCGATCAACTTGGTTAATAGTTGAGTCTCATTATGAAGCAGCCTAACCAGCGCGATGAAAAGACCCTTTACGTCGAGAGTATATTTCAATATGTAATAGCTTGCAAGGTCGCTCCTTGCCGCAAACGGCAGCGTCAGTCGTGACATCCCGGGAGAGACCGGGGCCATGGTAACGTAGCATTAAGGCAATGCGCCACCTTCATACGGTGTCAAAAGTGAGTTCGATTCTCACCGTTACCACCAGTTTTTATTCCATCTTAGTATTCTCGGTGAGTGCCCCTGGCTGTTAACCAGGTGAGGTTGGTTCGAATCCAACAGATGGAGCCAGTATTTCGGTCCTTGGTGAAATGGATATCATCTCTGTCTTCGAAACAGAGGGTAGAGGTTCGATTCCTCTAGGACCGGCCAAGTTATGGGAAGTAATGCAGGGGTGTTGGTACCCCGACCAGCCTTGAAAACTGGGTCCTGGTGATGAGCCGGGTGGGGTTCGACTCCTCTGCTTCCCGCCAAGTTTTGTGTGTTTCGTATAAATGTTAGGGCGCCATTACATGAGGCTAATGACCTCCGGATACAGGTTCGAATCCTGTAACACACATTCAAATTTCGAGATAGACGTAGAAGTTGAGTCCCCGATGCGCTAGGGCCCTGTTCTTGTGCCTGACACACCAGTAGCAACATCGGGTAGTTTAAACTCCTTTATACGAGACAAGCCTGTGAGTCCTTGAGAAAGATAGCGGGTCTCTTGAAAACCTATTGTACCTTGCCCCAGTTAGACTTTGCACGAACAGCAAAGGCAAGTTCATGCATCTTACTATATTGGGGCGTACCTTTTGGGTGCGGCCCTGTTTTTTTGAGTGCGTTATACTGTGCTAGCAATTCTTCTTTAGTTTTGCCTTCATACTTGCCGCGTTCATTGGGGTTAACCTGAGTAGCAGTGTCCCAACCTTCTTCAATATCCTTGGCAATGGCTTTTCGTCTGCGTGATAGATATTGGTCAGACTTGTCACTGTCGCCATCATTGTCAACATCACTATCTTCTTTGCCAACTGGATCAAGTGCTTCGTTAATGATGTCGATGTATTTTCTAAGTAAGTTACCGCTCATAGTATATTCTCCTAACAATATTTAGAATAAAATATACAACAGCGCATTGTACTTTAGTACTAATCTTAAATTGGTTGACACCCATTCGAAATAGTGTTACAATAGCATAAACAGGAGAACCAATATGCCATGGATTGAAAACGTAGCAGCCGCAGACATCCCAACCCGCTTTCATCACGAAGCTGGCCCAAACAGTATGCTAATCAGTATTGTTGATCCAGCCAGCTGGAGGCCAGAAGCGGCCCATGAATTCAAAGAGCGCCATAACTTTGAGTTCCTAGACATTGAAAAGAACGACTTTGCGCTAGACGAAGCAATGCGTTGCAGCCAAGAACAAGCAGACGAACTGGTCCGCCTGTTGCAACATGCATTGGCGAACAAAATGAATGTTGTCGTTCATTGCTTTGCAGGCATTTGCCGTTCAGGTGCAGTGTGTGAAGTTGGTGTAATGATGGGATTTGAAGACACAGGTCGATTCCGTAGCCCTAACTTGTTGGTTAAGCATCGCATGATGAAGGCCCTGGGCTGGACTTATGATGAAAACGAAAAGCCCAATATTGATGACTGGCGCACCTTTAAAAGTGTTGACTAAGTGTTGTAAAAATACAACAATAAAACGGTTGCTCAACTTGGAATTTTGTGTTATACTACATGTATTAAACAACGAAAGGCATTATATGGCTGGCAAAGCAAAATCAATTTATTTGACAATCACAGTAAAAGGACAGTTCAAAACTGTTTTTAGCAGAGTCTTTTTTGATGCTAAGGCATATAACGAATATGTTAAGTCAGACGAGTTTAAAGCCCAATGGCCCGTTGAAGAATTTGATGTTATCAAGGAAGTATATTAAGGAATAAATGTATAAGGTAATAGGAAAAGAAGAACTATTTCGAGTTCTTACTCTTGCAGAAGCAATGAATGTTGCCAAGAGTATGAATGAATTCGTTACTATCAAAGGACCCGACTTTGAAGTATGCGGAATGTTTGGAGTAGATAGCATTAAGGACGGATTATGCCCCGACGGTGTTAAATACGATTGGAACAAGGCCAGTAGAATTGGTCGTGTTAAAAAGGAGCGAGTATGAAACGTGTAATTGAAGTCCGTGCCGCAGAAGGTGGCGAAGACAGTAAACTATTTGCAAAAGATCTTGCACAAGCCTACATTAAATTTGCCCACAGCAAAGGCTGAGCTACCCGCCTAATAGGTGAGTATCTTGGTGAACTTCATATTGAAGTAAAGGGTACTGATTTATCAGGCTTGTATAATGAAAGCGGTGGACACAGAATACAACGTGTTCCGCCAACAGAGCGTAAAGGTAGAGTTCATACCAGCACCGTAACAGTTGCTATTACAGACCCAACTGAAGTTGCCATAAAGGTTGCAGACAGTGATTTACGTATCGAATGGTATAGTGGTACTGGAGCTGGCGGCCAGCACCGAAACAAGCACCAAAACAGTTGCCGTATTACTCACATACCCTCTGGCACAGTTGCAACAGCACAATGTCGCAGTCGTCAAAATAGCCTTGATCAAGCCATGGGTACTATTCACAAAACGGTTGACAAACAGGTTCAAAACCAGTATAATAACGGCATAGCAAGTGATAGAAAGCAACAAGTTGGATCGGGTATGCGAGGAGACAAAATCCGTACATACCGTTTCCAAGATGATGTTGTTAAGGATCACGTAACAAATAAATCAAACAGCGTTAAACGAGTGCTAAGTGGCAATTTTGACCTGCTGTGGTAATAAGGAATTGAAATGAAAACATGGATCACAAGCGACTTGCACTTTGGGCACAAGAACATTATGAGCTTCTGCCCCGAGACGCGAGCACGTTTTAATAACGATGTTGCTTACATGAACAACGCAATGGCAGAGGAATGGAACGCCAAAGTGCAACCAGAAGACACAGTTTACATCTTGGGTGATGTGGCGTTCATGTCGGGCAGTGTTGCTGGTAGAACAATTGCCCGTTTGAATGGCACCAAGATTTTGATCGAAGGCAATCACGATCGCAAGACATTACAGGATGCAACATTCCGTAGAGCTTTTGCAGAGGTACACAAGTATTTGGACATCACATATGACGGCCACAAGTGCGTTATGTTTCATTATCCAATTGCCGAGTGGGATCAAATGCATCGTGGAGCATTGCACTTTCATGGTCACTTGCACGGAGGTGTAAGCGGCTTGGAAAAGTACCGTGCATTGGACGTGGGTATGGACTCAACCGGTGAAATTGTAGTTTCTATGGAACGTGCAATTAATTTGATCAAGGACAACGAAATTAAAGGTCATCATGTTTAAGGACAAGTTGAAAGAGTATGTAGAATCGTCTAAGCTGGTTGGCATGCGCGAAGCCGGTGAAGGCATCTATGTACTCAAATATAAGAAGCGTGTGTTTTACGACAACCTGTGGAACGAATATATTGCTGAATGTCGTGGAAGTATTGTGGATGCAGATTTCAACCTAGTTGCTTATCCATTCACAAAAATCTACAACTATGGCATTGAAAATGAAGCACCTGTATTGGCAGACGATACTGAAGTTACCGCGTTCCGTAAAATCAACGGCTTTATGGTTGCAATGACTTGGTACAACGGCGATATCCTGGTGTCTACTACAGGTTCAACTGACAGCCCATACGTTGCTATGGCAAAGGAAATGATGTTGACTCATCAAAGCTGGGCCGACTGGCAGTTGGCATTCAATCGCGCAGACATGGACGGGATGACGTTTATGTTTGAATGTGTACATCCCAACGATCCACATATTGTGCCTGAAAAGCCAGGTATGTATATCTTGGGTTATCGTGAAAACACTTGGTGTAGCCGTGTAGGTCATGATCCTGCTGTACTACAAGATTTAGCAAATGCATTTAACTGCTATGAGACAGAAAGCTATACCACTAATATGGTTCGCTTGAAAGAAATGGCAAAGGAATGTAAGCATGAAGGTTTTGTATTCTATACTGAAGATGGTGTAAGTGCTAAAATCAAGAGTCCATACTACTTGACTTCAAAGTGGGTTGCTCGTAATCCACGTACAGACAAGTTGGTGAACATGCAAGCAGACATCAAGCATCAACTAGACGAAGAATACTACCCTCTAGTGGATGCTATTCGTGCTAACATTGTCGAGTACACTGCTATGGACGAGCAAGCTCGTTTAGCTTGGGTGCGCAACTACATGGAGACAGTATGAAAGAAGAAAAGTTTCAAAAGATAGTAGAAGAGATTAGTGAGTTTCTTGGAGACCATATGCAGAAGAATCCTCACTACTTGTTCGACGAGGACATTATCAAAATCTTTTCTCACTATAAAAAGAAGCACATTAAACGAGCATTAGAGGAAATACGATGAAACAACTTACTTGCCCACATTGTGCAGACACTTATCCAGATTTTGATGTTGCTCACGTCTGTAGTAAAGGTCAGTATGCCCCCAAACTCAACCCTAAAATGAATGATGAAAGTCACCTACCTGTAGCAGAACAAAGTCTGGTGTTCCGTTTGCGTAAACGAGCAGAGATCCGTAGGCAAATCAGTTCACGTAAAAGTGTAGAAGAAGGTAAACCAGACCGTATTGCTGACTTGTTAGAAGAAGCCGCTGCCGAAATTGATCGGCTTAATTTGTCCGTTAAAGATGTTTCAGTTGACAGCAAGTGATAACTATGTTATAATAACTGCATAGCAAGAAATTAGGAACGGTGGCTGAGTGGCCGAAGGCAGCAGGTTGCTAACCTGTCGAGTGTTTTATTATGCTCCGTGAGTTCGAATCTCACCCGTTCCGCCAAGTTAATTAACCAAAGAAAGAAAAGTATGAAGCCAGGTAAGACATTTAAGTTGAGTAAGCAGACAAAGCGTTTGATGTGCAGCATTGTAGATGCCAAAGAACGTAATGCATTTAAAAGTGCAATGATCCAAGCAGAGTTGGCTGCTGGTGTAGTTATTAAACGCGAGCCACGTGAAGCTCGTAAGTAATCGCCAAATTCTCTGGCGTTAGTATAATGGATAATACAGCAAGCTTCTACCTTGCGAATGTGGGTTCGATTCCTGCACGCCGGACCATATAAAGAAAATAGGACCCAATGGGTCCTATTTTTTTGGCTGTACGAAGCTTAAATTATGCTTCGAGTACTTCAACTACATAATCATTTGTGATGTTATGTGTTGTGTTGTATGCATCACGCTCGGCTACAACAGAAGCTAAACTTGCATCTGCTACAAATTCATCAAGGGCGTCAACGCTAGCGAATACATATTCAACAACTTGTGTCAATGCACCAACTGCTGGTACAGTTCTAGTCACTGAAAGTAATTTGCCAGTGACTACATAAGCTGCATCGATTGCAGATTTTGTGCCGGCTGCGGCTGCCCAAAATGACACTTCAGTGTCTGGACGGGTAAAGGTGCGAGTTAATTTAACTGGGTTTGTCATTTGAATGGACTCCGTATTTTCATGAACGCTTCATGCGTTGTCTAAAAGTATTTATCATTTACTTAGTGTTAGGCTATTCGTTCAGCAACTTATTAGTAATTTATGATGCTGTCTGCATTGATGTATTTACTCAATTCTGCTGTTGGCCGCCCCGTTATACGGATTTGGCGCCGCCTGCTGGTAGTTAACGGCACGCCATGATAAAAGAAGTCGTTAAACAAATAAACAGGGTAGTTAATAGCCTTATATGAATCACCTAGCTCGCTGGTGTCACTATAGAACATTGGCACGCCACCATCGCTTAGATTAATAGTTATTTGTACAAATCCCTGTTTCCACAAATAATTGTCAATCATGCGCTGAACTCCTAGACTACGTTGGCTACTAGGTAAGAAATTGCTATTATCCCTGTGAATTATTGCGAAGGTATCTTCTCGTAAACTAACACAGCGTACACCAATAATTGTAGTTAACGGAAGAGCTTTAATGTATTTGGTTATCATTAAATCCTCGTACTGCGGAAAGAACTTGAATTCACCGTGACGATCAAGTACATAGTTACGAATCGAAACACTACCGTTTTTGCTATTTTCAGAAAGCTCGGGCTCGGTTGAATCTAAATAAACCAATGAAGCCCCTTTCCAACTTGGGTAACCGTTGTCAATTGGTTCTCCGGTGCGGCTTCGTACGTCAGCTTTTACGTACTTGTCTGGGTCAACCATGTTCCATTTTAAATTGGCATTGATAGTATTGAATAACACATCTTGTCCATTGCGGACATTGTTGCTTGCCGTCAGAATACAACGATCATACTCGTTTATAAATGCATCTTGATCATAATCCAAGTTAATTAACTCGGCTGCGACCATTGAATCAAACTCCATCATATTGTTTCTCCCCTAAGATTTCGTATCATTGTTTCATATTCAACTGCATGTTCTGCAAGATGAAAAGGAAATCGTTCAAACAGTTTGTTTCTACTGGCAGAGTCGGCCAATGCTAATTTTTCAAATCCAGTGTACTTCTTTCTGTTCAATAAATCAGATTCTGGATAATGAGTTTGATAGATCAAATGTTTAATGTCTGCATTATTTGCCAAGTCTTCACCTGCTGGTGCATTAGCTTGTATCATGTCTAATGCAATCGGGTCAGTTAAGTATGCAAGCATTTGGTCGGGTGTATATTGATGAAATCCAGCAGCACCTTTGACTCCGGAAAACACCCAGTACTTGTACCAAGAACAAATCATTTCGCGTTCACGAAACCACCACTTGCCAAACTGTCTATACAGGTAAGGCTCGCCTTGACCAAGAACTACGTAACCTGGTATTTGTTTCGCACCCCACATTGTGCAAGCAAGTTGCCCGCTTCTTGTTTGGCTAATTGAAGTGATGGTTTCAAACTCGTCACTTTCAAAAAATGCATTAGGGTCAAGTTTGATTTCCAACTTGGGAATGTTATATGCTCGACACAATGCGTCAGCAAATACAGATTCGTGTTCATTGGCCTTGTTTTTATATTTTAAAATGGCAGCAGTAAATGGAACGCCAGCGTCCAAGAAAGCACGGGCCGCAACTTCACTATCAGCACCACCGCTTAACAGCAAATACACATCAAGCCCGTGACGTTGTGCTTCAGCTTGAATTTTTAGTGCAGCCCTACGATTGGCTTCTTTGACAGTTAATGTTGTATCTTCTGCAACACCATAATCGCATACCCAAGTTTGATATCTGCTGGTTCGCGGAACATACCATGTGTTGTCGTATCCGAATTTAAAATGATTTTTATGGGTGTAATCTACAGTGGGATTCATAATAAGTATAGTTATAGCGATATTTATGATTCAACTATTCGCAGGAAAGCTCAATGAAAAAGTTCTTTATTAAAGATTGCCCCGCAGACATTACAGTTAGTCGCTGGCTCAAAAATAACTCAGACTGGGAAAGTTTGATGCAGACGGTCAAACCAAAGACTGTACTTGATGAAGTTATATGTTTGCGTGTAGCAGACTTTGATCCAGTTGCAATCAGCAACAGCATCACCGAAGCACTGGGCATTTATGGTGACCATGGTTGGAAGTCAAGCGAAGGTGAGGACGCAGGCTACACTGGATTTAGCTTGGTATATAACCCAGATCACCAAGATGGTTTAGACCCGCATAGCTCTACATTAGGTACACCTAAGAATTCTAATAGCCAATTCTTTTGGAATTCTAAGCAACAGCACTCGCAATTGAAAAACAGTTACTTTGATGGTTATGGCTTTAATACGCCAACACCAGCGAGTCAGCATGGCGAGTTTGGTAAGTTCATGGAGCGATGCAAGCGCACACGAGTCAGAAGCAGACTAAGCATTTTAAATGGCCGAGACTTTGAATTAACTCGTGGCTGGCACAAAGATGAAATGATTTTTGAAAACATCAGGATTAATATTCCAATTACAACAACACCACAGTACATGTTTCAAATTGAAAATCATGAGCCCACTCATTTAAAAATTGGCTGGGCATACTCGTGGGATACATACATTCCGCATAGAGTGTTTTGTGAAAACGTAGTAGACGATAGTCGACGTATTCATGCAGTGCTTGGATTTAGTCCTTGGTGGGATTACAATGCAGAAGAACAATGCTGGACTCAGAATGAATTCTATGGAAGCAAGCACCCATTTGATATGTTAGTAGATGGCGACATATTTGAAGGACTTGAACTTGACACAAATTTAAAGGTATACAATGATTGATTTTAACAAATTTTACACAGCATGGTTTTATAACAACGAGATGAATTTAATTCCCGTTGCCAACATTACTCGCGAACTTGCAACCACGGCTGGATTTACAGTAAAGTTTAATTTTGAAGATGTGCCCGACTTGCCATTAGCAGAGTTGGCCACAGTTCTGTTACAGCAGTTACCGCAGAACTTTGTTTTTGTACGCCCGGGTATGCGATTAACAAGTGATGCCCTGGAAGCACTTTGCACACAGATTGGCCGCACTGACATTGTGTTTGTCACCCCCGATGCAGACATTGATGCCGACTGGTTTGAAATGGCAAAAGAAAAGTACTTTTTCAATAGCCAATTTACTGCACACGAGTTATACACAGTAGAACGATTGTCTAGAGAAGGAATTAAAAGTGGCCTTGTTGGTGCTATTCCGTCTTTTCAAGATTGTAGCATTGTAGTTAAATCCCCAACGACCTTTCACGCTGCTGGTCCACAGTGGCAAGCATTATTGCCATATTCTGATATTCCAGCAAGTTTAATGTACAACGATTGTGAAAACTTTTTAGTTCCAAACTTTTGCTTACTGTTAGTTGGTGCGTTTGTTAAGCAACTTAACTTTAAACAAAATGATATCTTATTAAGAGCATTGACTATTAATCGCATGGGGCCAATGACATTGGCTATTTCTCTAATGCCGACCAAATCACACAATCTTGAACTTATTGGGTATACACTAAACTATCCATTTTACAAAGGACTTATTGCTAGAGAATATGCAAATACACTAATGCCAGTGGAGAGTCTTGATGTTAATTAAGGAAAGTTCATACGCCGAATGCCTGCCATTGATGCAGGAACTGTGGCCCGACAAAGAGCCAGTGCCACCAATTGACAATACACTGGGCAAGATTAAATTCTGGGGCTCAGATTATCAACAGATGAAGCCACGATACATTATTGCGCTTGATGATGAAGGAACTCCATTTGGATGCACACATGCATACAAGACTGCACCTGATGAATTGCGAATCAGAGGAACTTACTGCAAGCCTGACAATCGTTATTCGGGTGTGGCCAGTGCAATGGTAAATCAAGCAATTGCGTTATTTCCTGAGTGCAAGCTAATTTACACATTCCCACGCACTGGTGTCGAAGGCTTTTATGCAAAGTTAGGATTTACAATTTCAGAACATCGCTGGCCAGGCATTTACAAGGGAGTATCTTATGCTTCCAAACAATTATAACAAGGAAACATTATGGCAATGACACGTTGGGACTACTCTAAAAACTTGAGTAACTATCATTTTGACAGTACTATTAACGAAGACAACAATCCGCACTATCGAGTAATTGGTAGAGTTGAAGGTGATTTGGCTGCATTATATGAAGCACAATTGCAAGTGTATAAGCCAGAAGCCAATGGCTTTTTAAACAGATTACAAGTACAAAACAACCAAGTCGATCCTCCATTTACAATGGAATATGATCGTGCTGAATTAGAATACTTAAACTTAGATCCAAACCATACCTTCTTTTATAATTTACGCCGCACTGGCAATGATGGTATTCAGAAAATAATTGATTCGTTTAAATTTAAGAAAGCAGGTGCCAGCTTTCACATTCAAAAGCCTGGCGGCCTATTTCCTTGCCACGTTGATGAACTCCCTGGTACTAAGGGGAATGATCCCAACAGTTGGCTAGACCAAGACCCACAGTGGGCTGCACGTTTTGAAATTCAAGTATTTGATTGGCAACCAGGCCATGTGTGGGCAGTAGGAAATTCATACTGGAAGCAATGGCGTGCCGGCGATATTGTTTGGCATAATTGGCGTGACACTCCGCATGGTACTTGTAATATTGGGCGCAGTGACCGCGTGACCCTTCAAGTTACTGGATTGTGCTCCGAAGAGACAATTGAAATTATTAATAACGCCAACCACATTTTCCAACTATGAACCAATTTGAACGTTTGACCCTGTTAATTGATTTACAATCAGATTGCATACTATGCATGGCATCAACTCGATCTAGCATTGCAGTCCCGACATTTAATGCATTAAAGCAAACAATGTTAGATACTGAAGTTAGATTGTTGTCAGCTAACTCTGCGGTCCTTAAAGATATTTCATTTGAAGCTGTTAGGACTAAATGCCTTTACCTGGGGTTTGCAAATGGATCATATCAACTTAAATCCTTGGAACTAGAAGGAGACGCATTGTCCAGACAGATTGCCCGCAAGAAGATAGCAGTGCGCAAATTACATTCAATTGAACGGTTACTCTGGCTAGAATTGCAAAATCTCAAAGAATGCATCAGCTATCAGGGTCTTGATTACGAACATTGTATTGCCCGTGGTGTTGCAGGAGATTCTAGCATCAATGAATATGCTGCAATTAATAGCCTAACTAACGAGCAAGCTCTTCGAGAACTTGAGTTTGATTTGAATGAGATACAAAATAAAAAAATGCGTATCTATGCTTGGCACAAGCATTTTGTAAGTAAAATTTCAGCTTGCCAATCTGACGAGGAACTTGACAACGTGGATGCTAATATAAATGCACAGCTTTGGAGAGACGCACTAATATGATTTCCTTATATGCGTACAATCCAAGTCGTGTGCAATTAGAATCAACCCCAGATGTGCTTCGATGGAAAAATATTAACAAGATTATCAATGACAATATTAGTTTCATTGATCGTACAGGATACATTAAACTACCTGTCAACACAAGCGCACCTGCAGAAGCTGCATTGCCAAAATTTGACAACCGGTTTAGTTTAAGTTATACAGATTGCTGTCAACTTCAAGTACAACGTATTCTTAAACTACAAGAGCGTTTAGACAAGCCAATTCGACTAATGTATTCCGGCGGCATTGATTCGAGTATGGTACTGCTGAGTTTTATCAACGAGTTGGGAGTTGAACGCCTTGGCACCAGATTAGAAATTGTTATGAGTTCAATTTCCATTGACGAAAACCCTGCTATGTGGGAAAAGATTATTCGCCGCAGTGATATTCGATTGATCAACTCATTGGATTTTAATTCAGGCATCAGTTCTGATTACATACTTGTTGGTGGAGAGTTTAACGACCAACTGTTTGGCTCAGCAATGATCAAAACATTGCTCAAATGGAAAACAGCACAAGAGCTGTTGGCACCACGATCACTTTCTATGCTTGTGGAATACTTTACATGGGTTGGTCTTGATGTTCGCGAAGCAGAACGTTGGGCCGCTTTACTTGATGGATTAGCCAACAATGCTGAGTGTGAAATTTATTCGACGTGGGATGTTTTTTGGTGGCTGAACTTTACCTGCAAGTGGACCAGCGTGTACTTTAGATTTCTAATCTTTAATCCACAACAGCAACTTGATGCAAAATACCTGCAGGATAACTACATACAGTTCTTTGGCACAACAGAGTTTCAACAGTGGAGCATGAACGATCGAGATCACAAGCATCACGGCACCTGGAACTCTTACAAATGGTACCCACGTCAACTGATTGCCAACTTTTTAGGCGACACGTCTTATTTGGAAAAAGCCAAACGCGGCAGTTTGTATCACGTGGTGAGGGCTCGCAAAAGCAATGATGCAATTGATAGCAATTATAATTTTGTAAATTTGTCAACTGTCAATAGTGAACTAATTTACAACGACACAAATAGTTTTGTACAGGATTAACATGAAAAAATATTACGTAAAAGATGTTCCAGATGAATCAACAGTTATATCTTGGCTGTACAGCCAAAGTGACTGGAAGAAAGCAAACAACAGTTGTCAGCCACGTACGACTTATGATGAGTTAATGTGCTTTAATATTGACAACTTTGATGTTGACCAATTGCATACTGACATTGTTGATGCAACTACAGTTTATGGCGACCACGGTTGGGTGTCAAGTGAAGGCATTACGCCTTACTATACTGGATTTAGTTTGGTGTACAATCCATTCCACGTTGACAACTTGAACCCACACAGCTCTACACTAGGCACTCCAGTAAACAGTATCCAGAAAGATGAATTCTTTTGGAACAGTACACAAAAGCACAGTGTACTAAAAAACAGCTACTTTGATGGATATGGATTCAATCAACCAACACCGGCCAGTGGACACAAAAGTCTAGGTACATTTATGGATCGTTGCAAGCGCACTCGTGTACGCAGCCGAATGAGTATCCTAAATGGCGAAGTGTTTGATGAAAAGCGCAAAGCAAAACGCGGCTGGCACAAGGACGAATTAGTGTTTGAAAACCTACGCATTAACATTCCAATCACTACAACATCAGATTATTTGTTTCAAATTGAAAAGCATGAACCTGCACACTTGGATGTGGGCTGGGCATACTCGTGGGACACTAATGTTTCGCATCGTGTGTTTACCAATGCACAAAACGATAGTCGCAGGATTCACTTGGTCCTTGGATTTAGTCCATGGTGGGACTACTTACCCGAAGAACAAGCATGGGTTCAAAATGAATTTTACGGAGTCAAGCATCCATTTGATATGTTGGTGGATGGCGACATTATGGACGGACTACATCTTGACACAACCAAAAAGATATATTAAAATACAATATGACAACACTTTTTGCAAATTTACCAATTCCAAGAGCACCACACTTCATTGGCGGATGTGATGAAGTTGTTGGCTCCGAAACTGACTCAACTGGTCGCCAGTTGAGTATTTCATTTACTGATGTTGTGGCAGGCAGCCCTGCTATGTCGCTTTTCTTAAAGACCTACGCAGAAATTATTGACACTGGCTTTGCTGCGCCACTAGTGGTATGGGCCGACGTCAACAAGTCACACTGCATCTATGCTACTGATGCCAACAATACAGTAGTTGGTGGTATTGTGTTTGAATTTAGGCAGTTTGCCCGCGGCGGATGGATTACATTGTCATTCACGCACCCAGACAACCGTGGTCGCCGCATTAACCAACTATTACACAAATACGTGGTTGAATTTGTTAAACTACGCGGTGGTGATCATATTGCTTCACATGTACACGTAGACAATGCGTCTCGTTTAAAAAGTAGCGAGCGTGTTGGATTGAAGCCACAGTTTTATAGAATGCATCAGTCATTTAATGACTAAGTTTGTGGTTCTGGTAGCTTTGTTGCTGACCTCAGTTGGAGCTTGGTCAAAGAAGCCTTTGCAAATTGCTGCGGTTGATGAAGCCCAGGCAATATTGGTATTTGATAGATCGGCAAATCGTGTAGTTGAAGGATTCAATACTAACTCTCAATTACCAATTGCATCTATTACAAAGATAATGACAGTGTATGTTGTATTAGAAAGCAATGCTGACTTAGACGAACTGATTACCGTTAAACGGCAGAAGATTGAAAGTAGTCGTAGTTTATCGCACGGCATGCGTGTAAGCCGTAGGGAATTGATTACGCTGAGCTTGGTAGCGTCGGACAACTTGGCTGCAAAGACTCTAGCAGTGGCGCACCCTGCGGGCTACGATAATTTTATTGACACAATGAACTTGACAGCCAAGACGATTGGCATGCTCAATACTGTATACGTAGAACCAACTGGACTACTATTAAACAAGAGCACTGCCTGGGATTTACATTTGTTAAACAGTGCAGTCAAGAAACATCGAGAATTCACAGCAGCCGCAATGACTGCACAAACAACTGCAAATACTGTCAACTTAAAAGGAATCATCAAACATATTATGATTCGCAATACCAGTATGTTTGCAGGCAAGTATGATATCGCTGTGGGCAAAACTGGTTTTACAAATCCAGCTGGTTGGTGCATTTCAATGCTGGTAACTCACAAAGGAAAAGAGTTTGATATCATTGTGCTGGGTAGTCCCAATAAGAAAACCAGAAACAACTTGGTCTCGGCAAAGCTAAAAGATTACATGAATGCATTTACAGCAAGTGCAGTGATCAAAGACATGGATGTCATTGACAACACAAATTAAATACTAAATTGGTCTACTAGATTGGCCCAAGGCATAGTTGATCTGACACTTAATATAAGTCTCGGCCTTGCCCCGGTCCAATTAAGCGCATGGAGTATATCAGTTCTAACAAAACTGGCGTACTCCTGTTTTCTTAATAAGGAAGTAGATTTAACCGATGGATCACCTAATGCTTGCCATCGTTCGGCAGGATTAGAACCAACTACTTGGAGTCGCCCAACTGCCTGGCCAGCAGGATTAGTAAACTTTTCGTTTGTTATTCTTGAGTCGTAACGATCAACATCCCACCAAACCATTTCAGTATCCTCGTCACCTGCCATAAGAATGTTAAAGCGAATAGGAATGTTTGTTTCAGTACCATCACCACCTGTTGTATCGATGTGCGGATTGCTCAGAACTGCATTGTGAGTCCTTGGTAATCGCTTGTAAATGAATAGCTGAGGATATGGATCTGTTATGGCGTAGGTTTGTAAGAATTCTGTAAGTTCTGCCCACGCAGTACTAGAGATGAACCGTTCATAATCCTGGTCCTTGAACTTAACCAAGGCACTTGGTGCTGGTGCATGTTGTTGGTAGTCTGCCACAATTGGTTCAAAAAACTCAGCCAGCCAGGCCCAGGATTGATCCGAAAATTTAAAGTTTACAGTAAGATAGCGATTCATACGATATTTATAAATAGGTTGACAGCATGATAAAGTTAGTATATAATAGTAAAACATAAGGAGTAGTTATGATTGTTCACATTAAAGTAGGCGTAGCAAAAGAGAACGGCAAGTGGGTTGGGCGCTGGCAGTCTACTAAGTGCGTAAGAGACGGATTCGTATGCGACAACTGCACTGATTTTCCCAGCGAAATTCTAGCAAATCGTAGAGAAGAACTTGAGCGCAAAATGGATAAGGCCCTGCGCCTGGCATTCCCTAAAGCCAGTTACATTGTTCAACACCGCGAGGCAATTGATGCGTGATTTGCAAGCTGAAGTAAAATCCACCAAGACGTTATTTGCATTTAGTGGATTGATGTTTTTGTTTGGGTTAGTAGCACTGGCCATTGGCACGGAAATGATGGTGCTGGAATATTGGACAACCGATCCAACACATTTTTGGATTTGGCAAGGTGTGTGGTTTGTTGCAGTATCTTTTATTTTAGGTATAATTGTTAATCTTTCACAACGGAAGTAATTATGAAAAGATCCCTACTTGCTGCCTTACTGGCAACCAGCTTCGGCTTTGCACATGCAGCCATTCCCGAAGTTAGCGCGGCCCGGCATACTGGCGGAATAGCAAGCGATCGAAACAATCGTGTATTTGCTCCGGCTAAAACAGTTGTACCATTGCCACAAAAAGAAAACTTGTCCTGGACTGATAAGCGTATTGCTGCCGAAGCAGAACGTTTAATTGATAACAACAAGACCACAGCAATCATTCTTATTGAACGTGGCAAGATTGTTTTTGAAAAATATAAAGAGCCTGCAAATCAAAACTCTCCATTGTTTTCACAATCAATGAGCAAAAGTCTAACAGCATACACCATTGGCAATATGTTGTGCGATGGTAAACTTCAATCGCTTAACGACCCAGCCAAGAAGTATGTTTCAGTGCTTGACGGAACTGCACCAGGCGATGCAAAGCTGAAGCATGTACTTTCAATGAGCAGCGGCACAGTAGACGCAAAGTATGCCGGCGAGCACGAAGATAATCAATGGAACAAAGTTCGCACAGGAATATTATCAATCAAAGAAGTTATTGCCAAGCACGGTACAAAAAATATTGAACCTGGTAAGGAATTAAGGTACAGTGCATTAGATACATATACCTTGTCTCTAGTTGCGAATGAAACTGGTGGCTTCTTTGAAAGTTTTGAGAAACATATTTGGGAAGCCGCTGGCACCGAAGCATCGGGTTACTGGTTATATGATAAGAACGGTGATGCAATGTCGGCGTCGGGATTTAGTGCTACTGGACGTGATTGGGGCCGCCTGGCAATGTTCTCTATCAAGCAAGCCAAAGCCAGTGGCTGTATTGGTGACTTTATGCGAGACGCAACACGAGCACAAGTACCAAATAATTCACGCCGTATAGGTGCCGCGTTTCCCAGTTATGGTTACCAAACTTGGATTGGAAACTTTCGAGGCAAAGCCTCTTATTGGTGGGTTGGTTACGGTGGACAGCGTGTAGGCATTGACCCCGAATCAGAACGTATTATTGTGCTGACCAGTTATCGAGAAGATTACATGGCCGAAGTATACAAGCTGTGGGGCAATTGGAACTGATGGCAGCCGCAAACTTTAAGGGATTACCAGTTGGTCCCTGGCGTACAAACGTAAAAACAAGTCATTGGCTACCTGTCAAAACATTTGTCACTTACGATGATGATACTGGGAATGAACGGATATTACTAATGCAACACATGCAAGCAGTTCTACAACAAGTAGCAACTGATCTTAAAGAGCATAAAATTGAAATTGTCAACGCCCAATGTGGCGATATGTTTGATCCACGATCATTTGAAACAGTATATAAGTTAGCGGTTGGCTTCGGCAGTCAAGAAGATTTAGTGATGGCAAAATTGGTGTTAAAATGCGAAGAGTACGATTAACAAATCTTGCCCTAGGCGATCCAGATGATGTGGAAATTTATGCTGGCGCCGCGGTCTGGGACTGGATGCAGAAACCCGAGTTCGAAAGACTAAAAGTATTTAATATCACCGCTGACAAAATGACTTGGACACGTGGTCCTATGTTGCCGCACAGTATTACCGTTGACGTTTGGACCGAAGTAGAAGAAGAAACAGCTATTTTACTCAAGTTGTCCGGATTGTGTCAACTATAACGCAGGCTACGGCGTTATATATGTATACAGACAATAATGTGTGTATATAACTTAAAAGGTATTTTATGAAAATTGTATCCGCCCTAATTGCAACATTGTTCGCCGCTTCTGCATTTGCTCAAGCACCTGCTGCCAAGAAAGAAGAAGTTAAGCCTGCTGCTCCGGCTGCAAGTGCCCCGGCTGCTAAACCAGCTGATGCTAAACCTGCTGCCAAACCAGCTGCCAAGAAAGAAGAAAAGAAAGCTACGGCAACGCCTGCAAAAAGTGCTCCTGCCAAGGTCGAAGCTGCACCAGCACCGGCTACTCCAGCAGTCAAGCCAGCAGCCAAGTAATTTAAGCGCAGATGACAACGATGAAGATTATGGCCCAGATGAGCTTGATCTTCATCGTAGTTACTCGAGACCTCAGTTAGTTAAGAAGTTTGAAGACTTAGACGATGACGAAGAACTATCTGATTACGTGCTTGGAAGGCTAGCATCTATACGTGCTTTAGCAATGGAGAAGTATAGACAAAAGTGGGGCTGAGAAGTCCCATTTTTTCTGGTAAGTACTGTACAGGAGAATTATATGGCATACAGCGACAAAGTAATTGATCATTATGAGAACCCACGCAATGTTGGATCATTTGACAAAGGTGACGACTCAGTGGGCACCGGTATGGTCGGAGCACCTGCCTGCGGCGATGTAATGAAACTACAAATCAAAGTTGAAGATGGTATCATTACAGATGCAAAATTTAAAACGTACGGATGTGGTAGTGCTATTGCAAGCAGTTCGCTTATCACTGAAATGGTCAAAGGAATGAGCCTCGATCAAGCTGGTAGTATTAAGAACTCGGAAATTGCCGAAGAGCTGGCACTGCCTCCGGTTAAAATCCATTGCAGTATTTTGGCCGAAGATGCTATCAAAGCCGCAGTGGCTGACTATAAAGCAAAGCACATCGGCACATGATTGCTATAACCGAACTTGCAGCCCAGAAGATAAAGAGAAACTTGGCCCGACGTGGTAAGGGTGTAGGTATTCGAATTGGAGTCAGGACCACAGGTTGCTCTGGGCTTGCTTATGTGTTAGAATACGTAGACAGTATTGAATACGAAGTTGGTGTAACAAATTATGCGCAGTCTGATTTTGCAGTACTGGTTGGCGCAAAGGACGAACCATACTTGAATGGTTTAACAATGGATTGGGTCCGTAACGGACTTAACGAGGGTTTTGAATTTATCAACCCAAACGAACGCGACCGTTGTGGTTGCGGGGAAAGTTTTAGAGTCTAAGGAGACTGTATGAAAAAGTTAGTTGCAATTTTATTGTTAGCAGTAGCATCCACTTCAGCAATGGCCCAGCATCATGGGCACGGTGGTCATCGACACAGCGGTCACTATCGTGGAAACAATTGGGTTGCACCTGCAATCATTGGCGGTGTTATTGGTTACGGATTGACTCGTCAGTATTACGAGCCTTACTATGCTCCTCAGGTTATAGTCCAACCACCAGTGTACGTACAACCTGCGCCAGTGTGTACTCGCTACATTTATCAAGACCAATACGGAAACACATTACGGGAAGAGACTCGTTGTAATTAAATTTTAGTTGTGTTACAATTCACTTATGAAAATGAATGAACTTACCCAACTTGATCGACTGCTCAAGCATGTTGATCCAAAATTTGCAGATGACTTTTGCCAAACTTGGTACGTGGATCTTGACCAATACAAAGAGCACCCAGATACTCTTTTGCTAATGGCCAATGCAGTGTTGTATCACTGGGGCATTCCTTTATACACTACCGGTGTATCGTGGCACGATAAAGACGAATGTTTCATTTGGCACTTTGGTAAAAATACTTCTCCGGACTACAATAACTACAAGCAACAGGAGAACTAAATGAGTTTGAATTTTAACGGCAACTTTTCTGCAATAGCAGATCCACAGTGGACACTACCCGACGGCGAGCAACTCTCTCCATTAGTTATCCCAGATCGTCAAGGACCTTGGGCAGTACGTTACATTTGGGTCAAACACCGCGATCAGAATGATGAGTTTGTTGCCAATTACTTTAACAAAGGCAACAATGCAACAGGCACTGGCCTAAACTTACGCAAGCAAACTACACACATGCAAACAGCATGGAACCCACATAATCAAATCTTTGAAACAAGCCGTGATAACGGTAACCTAGTCTGGCGGGTAAAGGTACATAATCCTGTTGCCAACAGTATTGACTATGTTGAAGTTTGGCGCAGTCCCGAAATTATCAGTTCAATGTTCCGCTACATTAAAGAAGGCGAAGCAGTCAAAGTAACTGATGGAGTAGTGCGAACATCTGCTGATCAAAAGACTCTTCGTAATGGATTGTACGATGCAGGCTTTGAAGTTCGTCGTTGGAGAGATTCGGAAACAAACTGGCCCACAGTAACTCCACAAGTTGCTATGATGTGGTACCGTCATTTTGTAAAGAAGCATCTTGCTCAAGATAACTGTATCATCAACACCAAGTACAACGCAGAACTAAATCCAATTTAATCATGGACTTGGACCTACACGGCATACGACACTCTGAAGTGGATCGATTGGTAGAGAACTTTATCTATCTGAATCAATCGAGTATGCCCCTTAAAATCATCTGCGGTAACAGCAATACAATGATTAATTTGGTCCAGGAAGTAATTGAACGTATTGGGTGTGAAACATCGGCCCTGCAATTTGGTACAATCGTAGTTGACAAATTTCGTTGACTACTGTATAATTTAATTTTAGACAAAGGAAGAAGAATGAGTTTAGTCCCAATGGTTATCGAAAAGACCGGTACAGGTGAACGTGCTTATGACATTTACAGTCGCTTACTCAAAGAGCGTATCGTTATGTTAGAAGGCGAAGTGCATGACCAAATGAGCAACCTAATCGTTGCACAATTACTTTTCCTTGAAGCAGAAAATCCCGAACGTGACATTACCCTGTTCATCAACAGTCCCGGTGGTAGTGTAACAGCAGGCCTTGCGATTTACGATACAATGCAATTTATCAAATGCGATGTCGCAACCTATGTGATGGGACAAGCTGCAAGCATGGGGTCATTCTTAGCACAGGCAGGAGCACCGGGCAAGCGTAATGTATTGCCCGAAGCTCGTACAATGATTCACCGTGTTAGTTCAGGCACACGTGGCACAAGCGGAAGTGTACACGTACAAGATCTACAGTTTGAAGATGCTAAACGTAGTTTTGAAGAAAGCGTTCGTATCAACAAGCGTCTGACAGAACTTTATGTGCGTCACAACACAGCAGGCAAGACATACGACGAATTGTTCAACACAATGAAGTTTGACACGTTCTTGAGTTCCGACGAGGCAGTTGCATATGGTCTTGCTGATAAGGTAGTTAGCAAGCGTGTCTAATACTCAAGTGTAATATATCTGTAACACTATACCATGTAAATAACATACTCGCTTGCCAGTAGCGTATAATAGGATAAGTCATTGGTGCTAAGGACCTTCGGGTCCTTTTCTATTGAATAAGTATTGCAATGAAGATACAGTTTACTTTTAGCAATGACTTAAAGTTGGTATACAATTTATTTGATACAGATTCTGCTAAATTCTTTACTGATGCAGTTCAGCTTCTTACTCCAGCAGATATAAACCCAACTTCTTTTAAAAACGGTTTTGACTCCGAAACGTTTATCCCCGAACGCATTGCTCGACTATACGCAGTTGCCGATACTATCAATTCACTGTACCCGGGACAAATAAACATTGTTCCATTGGGTTCCAATTGGAGGCAAGCATTACAGCAAATGCACACGCACTTTCCTGACCTTACGCACAATCTTCCCGGAGAAGAATTACAACGTGCAACTCCGTTACTGGGCGAGTTCAACGATCTGATACATTGGTTGGAAAAGGAATTGAATAGAAAGCACAATGGCTCACTATTAGACAAGTCGTGGGCAACCATATGCTTAGATTTTAACCGTGCGCCTGACTGCTGTCATGTTCCAATTCCTGAAAGTGATTACCAACACTTTACACATCAACTGTACTTTGGAAACCTACACTTACATTATGACAATGTAGGACGTCACCCTTGGGAATTGTTTGGTAGTAAAGATTATGTTTGCCCTCAAGACCAGGTCATTAGTCAAACACAAATGAGTCCAAGTTGCAATATGTATTTTAACGATTGGGATATTCTACGTAATAATCAGCAAGCACTTAGTCTAGATAAGTACACAGCCAGATTTGATAAGTTTTATCACGAGCGAGGCGGCCAAAACTTTTTTAAGTATGCACAAGATGATCCTCGACTTGCTGTTGGGTATTTGAAAATTGGGAAATTAGTAAATATCAATGACTTTAATTCTATTCTTGCTCGCGAACAATTGCGAACTCAACTAGCTGCTAGCTCACTAATAGGATGGACTATCTTTGAATAACATACGCTGGAACGACGTCAAAATCCTGCACTTAGAAATAACTGCATTATGCAACGCAGCCTGCCCTGCTTGTAGTAGATATCCAACATCTAGCTATTTTGTCCATCCTTACATTTCAACCAACGACACTTGGTCAATTGAGCAAGTCAAACAACGTTTACCGCCAGAAGATATTGCGGGCATTGAACTATTCTTTATTAACGGAACATTAGGTGACTTTATTGCAAACTTTCATGCACTAGAGATTATTGAGTATTTTCGAGCTTGCTCTCCGTACGCAAAGATACTTATAAACACAAACGGATCTGCTCGAACTCCCGAATGGTGGGCACGTCTTGGTAGTATTCCAAAGCTGCATGTATCATTTGCAATCGACGGCTTACGGGATACGCATGAATTATATAGAAGAAATACAAACTGGGATAAGATTATAGAAAATGCACAGGCATTTATTCAAGCGGGTGGAAGTGCCGAATGGATAATGACTATATTCAAACATAACGAGCACCAAGTTGATGATTGCAATTCGCTAGCAGTACACTACGGATTTAAAAACTTTACAACTCGATTTAATAATCGAGCTCATGTACCAGTTCGTGATCGGTCAGGTAAAACAATTTATAAACTAGAGTCAGCAGCCAATACTCCATTAACAATGTTGCAAGATATGAGTGAAGGCGACATGGTACGTAAAGAAGAAATGTACCAAGAACAAAAAATACTAGTAATCAAACAAGAAAAAATAAGCAAACCACTTAGTGGTGGTAGGCAAGATTGCGGAAGTTTAATCCGAGGTGAAATTTACATTAGCGCACAATGGGCAGTGGTGCCTTGTTGCTTTCTTGGCAATGCAATGTTTTACAAAGAGTCTGAACGATATTTTGCAGACATAGTCGATCTTGCAAAAGAGCACGGCGTAGACGTTTCTGATTTGGTCGCCACAGATAATAGAACAGTTGCAAGCATAGTAGATGCTGGCTTTGACTGGGTATACGAAAGTTTACACACTGATAAGGCACTGTCTGTTTGTTACAATAATTGTAATTCTAAAACAGCACCTTTTGCCGTGGGCCAAACACATAGGACCTTTAAGAAACTACAGTAAACGGACAAATTTCTTTTAAAAGACTTGACAAACTGCTAACATTGTCGTATAATAGAACTAAGTAAACACAGCAGAGGGATAGACCCCGAGCACATTTATTGTAAGGATTTTACAATGTCAAAACTAACTCTCTTCGCAATCGAAGAACAAATCAAACAACACGAGCAAGGTCTCAAAGACTTGCAGGCCCAATTAATTGAGGCCAAACTCGAAAGCCCCGATCACCAACTTGCAACAGAATTGCATAGCATGCTCTGCACTCATAACCATACTGACGGTTGCGGTTGGCACTATGAATTCAAAAACAAAAAGGATGACTGGACTGGGTATGCACATACCGAGTACTTGAAAAAGGCTCAAAAACTGATCGGGCACTGTGATCACAATGGTATGGACGTTACTGCCACACTTGGTGCATTCAAATTGGTAAGGGGTTATTAAAATGAAAAAATACGATACACTGGTTTTGATTGGCCGCTTTCAGCCATTCCACAATGCTCACCTTGAGATTGTAAAACGTGCGACCGCATTGTGCGATAAGTTGGTTATTGTAGTTGGTAGTTCGCGCCAACCACGCACTTACAAGAACCCGTTTACATTTGAAGAACGCCGTGCAATGATTCGATCTGCTACAGCAGGCTTGAGTCTGCAGATTATGATCGAATCCAACACAGATACCATTTACAACGACCAGGCCTGGGCAGTCCGTGTTCAGCAAATTGTTGCCCAACACACAGTAGCAGGCGATCGCGTAGGCATCATTGGTCACAAGAAAGATGATTCAAGTTTCTACCTTGATATGTTCCCGCAGTGGGGTTACGAAGATGTTGAACTGGTTGAGTTCTTGAGCGCAGTTGATGTGCGTGACTTGTATTTCAAATACACATTCAACAGCAACTTTATCAAGAACGTTGTACCAGACAGCACTTACGATTCACTCATGGAGTTTCGCAAAACAGAAGACTTTGCACAAATTGTTCGTGAACGCGAGTTCATTGCCGAACACAATAAGCAGTATGCCGGACTCAAGTATCCTCCGATCTTTAGCACAGCAGACGCAGTTGTTATCTGTTCAGGCCATGTGCTAATGATCAAACGCAGAGCCGAGCCAGGTAAAGGTTTGTGGGCACTGCCTGGCGGTTATGTAAACGCCCGCACTGACAAGAGTGTAGAAGATGCGGCTATACGTGAGCTACGCGAAGAAACACAAATCAAAGTGCCTGCTCCTGTGTTGCGGGGCAGTATTAAACGCAGTAAGGTATTTGATGCAATTGATCGTAGCCCCCGTGGACGAATTATTACTCATGCTTTCCATATTGAATTGCCCGACGGCGAACTGCCAAAGGTAAAGGGAAGTGATGACGCAGAAAAGGCACGGTGGGTGCCTATTGCAGAAGTTCTTAGTGAACAATGCTTTGAAGACCACTACGAAATCCTACAGCATTTTGTAGGTGCCTAAGCGATAGACGCAAAGGTTAATTTACTTTAAAGGAACTTTAAAATGAAACTCGCAAAAAACTTAATCTTAAACACTGACAGCTACAAAGTCAGCATGTTCAAACAATACCCAGCAGGAACTACAGGTGTATACAGTTACATTGAATCCCGGGGTGGGCGTTACGATAGAACAGTGGTCTTTGGACTCCAGGCTTTTATCAAAGAATACTTACTTGAACCCATTACCCAAGCAGACATTGATATCGCAGATGAAATCCTTACCGCCCACGGTGAGCCATTTAACCGAGCAGGATGGCAATACATTCTTGACCAGCACGATGGATACCTCCCAGTTGTTATTAGGGCAGTCCCTGAAGGAACGGTTGTGCCTGTTAAAAATGTCTTGGCCACCATTGAAAACACAGACCCAGAATGCTTCTGGTTGACTACTTGGTTGGAAACTGCTTTGCTTCGTGCAGTGTGGTACGGTACTACTGTGGCAACACAAAGTTACACAATTAAACAAGTTATTCTTGACTACTTGGAGCGCACTGGTGACCCTACTACTATTGATTTTAAGTTACACGACTTTGGTGCTCGTGGTGTTAGTAGCATGGAGAGTGCTGGTATCGGCGGTGCCGCCCACCTTGTCAACTTTATGGGGACAGACACTATTTCGGGTGTGTTGTTTGCTCGTGAGTATTACAATGCTGGCATTGCTGGTTTTTCAATTCCTGCAATGGAACATAGTACCGTAACAAGCTGGGGTCGTGAAGGAGAAGTAGATGCTTATAGAAACATGCTCAATCAGTTTGCAAAGCCTGGCGCTGTTCTGGCTGTCGTATCTGATAGTTACGACATCTACAATGCCGCAGAAAAACTCTGGGGTGAAGAACTTCGTCAACAAGTCATTGATTCTGGGGCTACCGTTGTTATTCGTCCTGACAGTGGTGATCCTGTGGAAGTAAACCGCAAGTTGATCGAAATTCTTGGATCAAAGTTTGGATATACAAAAAACGCAAAAGGCTTTAAGGTACTCAACAATGTACGTCTTATTCAAGGTGATGGCATCAACGAACTTACTGTTCGCAGTATCCTTGGAGCGTTCATGGCCATGGGATGGAGTGCTGACAACATTGCTTTTGGTATGGGCGGCGCACTGCTTCAAATTGTGGACCGCGACACACAACGATTCGCAATGAAGTGCAGTGCCATGCAAATGAACGGTGAGTGGGTTGATGTTGTCAAAGACCCTGTCACTGACCCAGGTAAGAAGTCTAAAGCAGGTCGTGTGACTCTTTGGAAGAGTGGCGGCGAGTACGTGAGTGCAGTTGCTTGTCCAACTGGATGGCACGACAAGGCTATTGGTGACTTTGTTGACGTACTTGAAGAAGTTTACCGTGATGGTAAGTTGATCAAGGAAATTGACTTTGCTACAGTTCGGGCAAACGCTCGCAAATAAGTGACAAGATAGGTAGACAGAAATGTCTACCTGTTGTATAATAGTCGTATACTAACAAAGACATACATAAGGATTTTTTCATGTCTTACTTTCTGAAATCTGGCAATACCTTCCGCGTAAGCACTAAAGAAGCCATGGATCTGCATGATTCGTTGCCTGCTGGTAACTACGTGGTCAAAGAAGCGCCAATGGATGGTCCATTGTACCTGGAGCACATTGAAAGCTTCGAAGTCAAGGGCAAGCGTTACGGCGACCTTGATAAGAATACTGATCGTATTTTGCGCACATTCATGTCTCGCCCTGCATCAACTGGTGTAATGCTGGCAGGTGAAAAGGGTTCTGGTAAGAGTTTGCTGGCCAAGAACTTGGCAATCGAAGCTGCCAAGCGTATGGATATTCCTTGTATTGTGATCAACGCACCTTGGGTTGGTGACAAGTTCAATGCCTTTATGCAAATGATCGAACAGCCATGCATGGTGTTGTTTGATGAGTTTGAAAAGGTGTACGACGAAGAAGATCAGGAAAAAGCACTGACCTTGCTGGATGGTGTATTCCCAAGCAAGAAGTTGTTTGTTCTGACTTGTAACGACAAGTGGCGTGTGAACCAACACATGCGTAACCGTCCAGGTCGACTGTTCTACATGTTGGATTACAAAGGTCTGGACTCCAACTTCATTACCGAATACTGTAATGACAATCTGAAGCCCGAACTGCAAAAGCACACTGAAAAACTGTGCCAAATTGCCAGCTTGTTTAGCCAGTTCAACTTCGACATGTTGAAAGCAACCGTTGAAGAAATGAATCGTTACGATGAAGAACCACAGGACGCACTACGTATGTTGAACGTCAAGCCCGAGTTCGACAATGGCAACAAGTTTACGTTCAAGATGATTCGCGAAGGTGACGAAGTCAAACCCGAAGATATGGATCGTAGTGAATGGACTGGCAATCCACTGCAAACTCAAGTTGAGCTGAATGTCAAAGAATACGAAGATGAAAAAGACGAAGACGGTGACTTTGATTGGAACTGGAAACGTATTCGCTTCTCAGCGTCTGACCTGAAGAAGATTGACAGCCAATCTGGCAAGTTTGTTTTTGTCAACAACGATGGTGTCACACTAACACTTAACAAGGTTAACGAAAAGTCCTTTAGCTACTACGATGCGTTTTAAACTAAAGTAGTACAAAAGCGTTGTAGAAATACAACGCTTTTTTTTGACTAAAATGGTTGACAATCTGGGCCAGAACCAGTATAATAAACACATAACAACAAGGAGTAGCTGATGGCATACGTGGTAATGGATGCAATGCGCGAACAGTATTTCACTCGCAAAGGACTTGAAGGCCCTTTCAACTTTGGTGGACGTGTACTGTACTATGATCCCAAGGCAGGCCAATACTGGGATCCACGGTCTGACTTTTATGTTGAACAGGATGAGATGGATCAGTTGCAAGATCAAATTGTGAATCGGCTGAGCAAGTAAGGAAGCAAGATGAAGTTATCGGCTCACAGCAAAAATCGCTTAATGGAAACATTCAAGCTCTGGTCAGTGCCCAAGGAATTTGCTGATCCGATGTACAACTATCTTGTGTATGGATATGAGCCAGGTAGTTGTTTTACAGCAGTACTGGCAAATGATTTTGCCGGAGCAATACAGCGTAGTCATCCTGGTAATACCATTGAAGCTTTCAAAGCACTGACGGGATGGATCAATGATACAATCCCGCCGACTGCAAGGGGCAGTTACCAAGCAGTGGTAGCCTGGATCAATTTAGAGCCAGGCCAGCGTCGAGCTATATTAGAACGTGGACGTCTGGTGTTCACAGCAGAAGATGAAATGATGTTGGTACTGGCCGGGGAAAAAACAATAGAACCTGTATTATGGTAAGGAATTAAAATGAGATATTTGACAACAGAGCAAGCATTAAAGAACATGGTTGGATCAATCTTTCCTACCGTGACAGCGGCAGATGGTGAATTGATTTTTGAAAACTCCACCGACCGGTATGTGTTTTCGCATCACCAAGATTGTTGCGAGTCAGTGTACATTGAAAGCATTGTGGGAGATTTACAAGACTTGGTAAACACACCAATTTTGATTGCCGAGGAATCCACTGGAGACACACCAGCTGATTCGAACTTTCGTCCAAGTGAGTCTTACACATGGACTTTTTACAAGTTTGCAACCTTCAAAGGGTATGTAGACATTCGTTGGGTAGGTGAGTCAAATGGCTACTACTCTGAATCAGTTGATGTAGAGCATACATCTAAGGTGCCAGCATGAAGTTGGACTTTTACCTAAAGTGGTTGGCCACAGTGGCAATTGTCCTGGCTACACTTGCAAACGCCTTTGATGTTGTTCCGCTTAACAAAGTCCTATTCCTTATTGGATGCGGACTATGGGGTTGGGTTGGTGTACTGTGGCGCCAGCCTAGTCTTTGGGGTTTAAACGCCTTTTGTGGAGTGGTTTACGTAGTTGGTTTGTTAAGGTAGTACTTTAGTAGGTAATACTTTAGTTAAGTTTCGCGAATGTTGTAAAAATACAACAAAATAGGGTCAGAAAACGGTTGACCAAAGGCCCAGAGTGCAGTATAATAAACACTTAAACAGCAAAAAGGATCAAAGATGAAAGCACTTAGCACCTGGATTGAGCAACAAAACAAGTGGGCCAGTTTGTTCAAGGGACAGCGCACAGAGCCTTTGTATGAGATCCAGACAGCGGCTGGACGTAAGCGAGTAGCAGAAGCTATTGATTGTGCATTGAGTCCCGAGAATCTGTCGTGTGATGGCGAACTGCCCCGTAGTCAAGTCAACGCTCGTTATCGTGCATTGTCTGGGGCGGCCCGCGATTTGCTCAAGTTAGACCCATCTGTTCAAATCCACGAATACGCCTAAGGAGTAGTTATGATTCGATTTGCAATTGGTTTTTTGATGACGTTTGGTGCAGTTGGTACCCTTGAAGTTGACCCCAATGCCAGCCTGCTTACTACAGCAGTTCTGGCAATTGTGGGCCTGACAATTATGGCATTTGGTGTTGCAAAAATACAACAACAAAACGGTTGACAGTTCGGACAAATCGCAGTATAATAAACACTTAAACAACAAAAGGCTTACATGAAAAACACTTACCAAATCGCAACTGGCACAGTTACTATCACTCCTACAGGCCTTATCCACAAAGCGTCTAACGCATACAGCGGCAAGATTGCACAAAAAGAAGCCAAACAAAAACCCGCAAAAAAGTAAGGACATTGGTTGACGTTTAGATCAAACGGCGTTATAATTAACACATAGCAACAAGGAGTTCAAAATGGGTACACGTAGTCGAATTGGCGTTATGCATGGTGATGTTTGCAAAAGTGTTTACTGCCATTGGGACGGTTATATTGCACACAACGGTAAAATTCTGCAGGAACATTATGACTCAGCGAAAGCAAACCAACTTGTGGCCCTTGGGAACCTCAGTAGCCTTGGCAAACGCCTTGGCGAGAAGCACGCCTTTGACACTTACCACCTCACCCCAGAAGAACGTAAGCAACACGAGTTGGACCACGGAGATTCATGCACGTTCTACGAACGTGACCGAGAAGAAGAAGGACAAGCCTGGAAAGTAGACCACACGTTTGCAGACTTCCTGGATCGTGTGGATGGTTGTGGCGCAGAGTATTACTACATCATGCGGGACAATGTCTGGTATGTTGGATGCCCGGACAAAGGTAGTAAACTGGTAGAACTGGCAGAAGCATTGGCAGAGAAAGATGAGCCTGATTCAGAGATCCAGGCAGATTTAAATGAAACATTAGGTTTGGATCGAAATACACGACTGGAAGATTTGGTTGCACACATTGAAGAGTTAGACGATGACGAAGCATGACTGGATTTGCTAGTAAAAAGAAAATGTCAACAGATAAACTTAAAGGAAATATTATGGGCGAACTTGATTATGATATCCAGGAAATGTTTATTGAAGGATGGGAAGCTGAAGAAATTGCTGACAAACTAAAACTCAGTCTTGGCAAGGTAGTGTCAGTACTGAATAGCTTTGGAGTAACTGCATAATGTCAAACTACTCTGAACAATGGCCGCACCTGGCCCAAGTTACCAGCAATCTTGAAACACATCATGTTTCTTATGTTGGCGCACATTTAGAAGATTACAGTGTTGAGGTACAAATTGATTATGCAGACTATACCGCATTCATCATCGAATACAGTGATTGGAGCGAACGCCAAGGTGCGCTCCAAGATGCGCTCGAGCCAGGGTACGATTGGTAGACTGGAGTCGGCACTAACACGAAAGCGTCTAGAACGAGAAAGAAAAGAGAAAATGAAACTTACCATACGACAGCGGCTTCGAAACTGGTTACTGGCCACGCCCGAAGACGAACCAGATCTTGTTCTGAATAAATATGCCGAAGATGATGACGAAGATTTTCGAGTCGATCACGAGAGTGCAATCCACTTTGCTGTGATTCCGGCCGCAGGCGGAAAGATTGTGCAGATTAGGTACTACGATAAAGTCAAAGATCGTAACCTTACCAAGTTGCATATCATCACACCCGATGAGAAACTTGAAGAAGCACTTGCACACATCTTCCAAATTGAAGTCCTGAGCAGGTAACACTCAAGTACTACTTTTTTGTTGCAAAAATACAACACTTTTAAGCCAAAAAAACAGCCCAAAATGCCAGAAAACGGTTGACCATTTGGCTCTGATGCGCTATAATAAACACATAGACAGCAACAAACAGGAGTTTAAAATGGTAACAGACGTTAAAGAGTTAGTTGAAGCCGCAGTGAACCAGGGCAAGGTAGAAGCCGCTCGCAAGACGCAAAACTTTTTGACCCAACACGGTGATCGTGATTGTTGCGGTTTTGCTTGGGTTACTGTATTTGAAAAAGGCTCAACCAAATTGGGCAAGGCGCTGATTGCTAACGGCTTCAGCAAAAGTTACGATGGTGGACTTCAACTTTGGAATCCTAGCGGTAATTCAACTCAGTGCATTACAGCCAAAGAAGAAGGTGCCGAAGCGTTTGTGGTTGTGATGCGTAACACATTCCCGGGCATGAAAGTGTATGCTGGCTCGCGCATGGACTAAGGGCAGATATGGCAATCCTAACACGTGAACAAAAGTCAGAAGAGATTATGCGTCTTGAGATTGAAGCCAGCAAGCTCGAACACCAAGCAGGTGGCAGCATCTACGGTAGCAATCTGTTTCCCGAGTATCTTAAAATCATCCGCAAAGTACAAAAGCTAAGGGACGCACTATGATTGCAGTCCGCGAAACAACAGTTTGGAAAGATGTAGCAGTGCAGGCCAACCATGTGTATCTGATGGATGGTGACAAGGCTGTAGCATACATCAAGTGGGGCGAAGGTGAAGCATTTTACTTTAAAAAGCCCATGCGCCTTGACAAGCGTGGTCGCAAGTTTGAAACATTAAAGTCTAATCCGTTCAAGGCTAAAATTGTTTCTAACATGATTCGAGTTGAAGGTAGCAAAGGTGCAGTGTACGAAGTTGATCCTGATGCACGAACTTGCACCTGCCCTGGTTTTACATTTCGTGGTAACTGCAAACACATTGAAGGAATCGCAGTATGAAAGTTTTTTATTTCGTTGCATGGCTTGTTCGTAAGCTGGCCAAATCAATCTCCGCTTCGCAGGACAACTTTAAAGAGCGATTGAGATACCGGCCAGGCGAAGGCGTGTTTATGTTTATCAGCATTTCAGTATTGACGTTCATTGCAATGTTACTGCCTGTTATAGCATACGCCGACACGTGGCCACAAGTTGCTAGCTTTTTTGCAGGCTATTGGACCGCATCTGGTTGTTATTTTGTTTATAGTATCTTTAGTGTACTGTACGATAAGTTTTCACAAGAACAAGAAGAATTTGTCAACAAGCTCAAGCGTTGAAGTTACCATGATTGCACTATATCACTTTAAAGACGGCACATCAGATAAGATCTGGGGTTGGACCAAAACAGATGACGGAGCACTTAGCTTCTGGGGCAGAGCCAAAGGTTCATTAAGCTTCAAGCATTATGACCGAGTTTGGGATGCCGAAGACCAAGCACACAAGAAAGAGCGTAAGGGCTATGAATACGTGAGCCATTACAATCAAGAAATTGGTCCACGTGGACAAGCCCTATTGCCCGACGACTTTAAGGGTCAATTGATGCTGGCCAAATTAGGACAAATAAAATTTTAAATTTTTGCCAAAAAACGGTTGACAACGTGACCGTTTTGTGGTATAATAAGAACATGGACAAGAAGTTCATGCCCGACAGCAAGCGGTTTACTTGCTAAATTTGACACACACAGGAGTATTTTAAATGACTGACAAACTTTTTACAGTGACTGGCTATTCTACTAAAGATGGCAAAACTAAGCCCCGTTTCGCAACGGACATGACACGTATCAAGACGCTTATCAAAACTGGTAGCACTGATATTCAACTTTACGAGCTGGCCAAGCCTGCTACCAAGGTTGAGGCACTGGAGTTCTTGCACGCCAAGCACATCCCGGGTGTTGCTGGCATTGCTATTGCAGAAGAACTTGCAAAGCGTACCAAGCGCAAGGTGGCCGATCTTATCAAGAATGGTCCTGCAACTAAAGCAGCCTGAGCATGACGCCTGTCGAGGGGCAGGCCTAAAAACCCCTTAACTAATTTTAAAGGACGCACATGACAGCACAGACCACTTTCGTTATTCATGCACTTGAAACACATCCCAGTCGCTTGAATAAAGAAGCCATTGTACTGGCTGAAGCTGAAGCAGGGAACGATGTGTTCTTTGAAGGTGTGCGTCTTGCCCTTGACCCTATGGTTACATTTGGTGTCAAGAAGATTCCCAAGCACAGTGGTCCCGATGGTCAAGGTCTTCCTTGGGCTGCCTTTCGAGCACTGGCAGACAATTTGGCACAACGCAAGCTGACTGGTGATGCGGCACGTGACGCTATTGAACTTTGCCTTAAGACTGCAAAGCAAAGCGAGTGGAACGACTGGTACATGCGTATCCTGCAAAAGGATCTACGTGCTGGCTTTGGTGAGAATACAATTAACAAGGTTGTTTCAAAGAAATATGCAAAATATAGTATTCCTATCTTTAGCTGTCAACTTGCTCACGATAGTGCTAATCACGAAGCTAAAGTTATCGGCCCTAAGATCATTGAAGTCAAACTTGATGGGGTTCGTGTCATCACTATTGTTTATCCAGATGGCCGTGTTGATCAGTATAGCCGTAATGGCAAAGAGCTTGTAAACTTTCCACACGTTAAAGAGCAGTTTGCACGAACTGTTACAGGAGTTACCGAGCCCGTGGTTTTCGACGGTGAGATCATGAGTGGCTCATTCCAAGACTTGATGAAGCAGATCCATCGTAAAAGCGATGCACAAGCACAAGACGCAGTTCTTAATGTGTTTGACATTCTGAGTCTCAAAGACTTTGAATCTGGCAAGAGCAAGCGGACTCAAACAGAACGCAGTGCTAAATTGGTTGCTTGGAAAGACTTGTGGACAGAAGAAACACCCAACATCACTGTAGTGGGTCAAGAACTTGTTGACTTGGATACTGTGGCTGGACAAGCTCGCTACAAAGAAATCAATGCATTGGCAATTGATGGCGGATATGAAGGCATTATGCTCAAAGATCCTAACGCAGGTTACGAGTGCAAACGCACAGTGGCCTGGATGAAACTCAAGCCTTTTATTGAAGTTACCTTAAAAGCAGTTGCAGTCGAAGAAGGCACAGGCAAGAATGCAGGCCGGATGGGTGCAGTGTTGTTTGAAGGTACAGACGATGGCAAATTTATCCGTGTAAGCGTTGGTGGTGGTTGGAGCGACAAGGATCGTGACGACATTTGGGCCAACAAAGACAAGGTGCTGGGCGAGCTTGGTGAAATTCGTGCAGATGCACTTACTAAGAATCAGGACAGCGATGATGTTTGGAGCATGCGTTTCCCTCGCTTTAAGACCTGGCGCGGCTTTGCTGCCGGCGAAAAGCTGTGAAAACAATGTTAGCAATCATTGGTGCTTTTACTATATTCCTTGGCCTATTAGGAGCATTTGGGATTGGTAATTTTGTAATGATGTACAGCCCCGATAAGATCTCTTGCACAAAAGGTTCAGCATGAACGATACTATTGTTAAAGTTGCAGTACTGTTATATGACTTTGCCTTGTTGGCAGGCACAGCATATCTGGTAGCAGTTCACAATTGGTCTATGTGGACTTTTTTGTTGGCTGCTATCTTTTTTATTACTACTAAAAAATCAAATGACTAAATTTGAATACTCTGCAAGTGGATTGTGGTACACACAAAGCCACAAAGGTGAACAGGTAAATCACTTGTTCAGGCTTGGTACTACAACTCGCGACGGTGTAAAGATTTATGAAATCATCATTGGCAGATTTAGATTAGCTTGGACTTGATATGACTAACCAACATTACAAACGATTAGAAGATGGTGCCATGGACGAGATTGATGCCGCTATTTGGTCAGGTGACTTGTTTCACAATCGTGAGAACATTGCAGCCTTTCGTGAGATGATGGCTCGGTGGGAACGTGGGTTGCAATCGTGCGAAGATATTTTAAATGAGGTACCAGAAAATGATTTTATTTGATAAAGAATACACAGGCGAAAGCATTGTGGACATGGATCGTGATGTCAATGAGTTCTTCTCGGACTCATTAATCGACGACTTTGAGATTCCACAAGACGACAACGGTATTATGCAAGGTAGCTTTCGTGTAACTGTGGATTGGGTGCCAGCATGAACGAGCTATTGTTGATTTTTATTTACTTTGTGGGCATTGCACAAGGTCTTGTTTTTGGCTTTATTCAGTGGGCACCCGACAGCGCCTTCAAGCAGGGTTTCGTTGATGGGATTACCTTTAAATTTCTATGGCGCCGCAAATGATTAACGAGCCCATTGGCTATACGGAACAAGCCGGAGTATATACTCCACTGTATGCTGCACCACCGGGTAGTATTGTAACGCAAGCATTTATTTTATGTAAAGAATGCGGCGGCGCTATTAGTCCTTGTATGGGGCCGCAGTACGATACAGTGTGTTTGACATGTTATGCAAAGGCTCAAGATGATTCTAATATGCGATGACTACAATGAGATTTATGTTTGGGTTGATGATAACGATCACAATCACGAACTAAGCCCGCATTTTGATTATGAAGAAGATGCTCATGTATGGAAAGAGCGCATGAAAAAAGAAATGCTAAAATGACAAAGGCACTGCACCCCGGGCACCCGCACTTTACAATTGTTGACAGATTTACAGTCACATCACGTGCTGCATTTGAAATTAGCAATTGCTGCCCAGCCGAATACAAAAGCATTTTTATTACTGCAATCAACGCAGGCTGGATCAAGCCAGTCGCCTATGTGACCGATGAAGAATACATGGTAATGCAATTATCCAAATAACACCAGGAGATATTATGACAAAGATTGTAAGTATTGCACCAAACGACCGCGAGCGAGAACGTGTCAAAGCAGACTTATTAGAAGTTCTTGACAATATGCGAGAACAAATTGAAAGCGGGGACATTGTAGAATTTGTAGCAACCAGCATCTGTACCGATGGAGTGCCTCAGATTCACAGTTATGTTAGTGATCTACCCGCAGGAGTTGGGCTTTATGAACTTGGCAAGCACATGTTTATTCAGCAAGAGGCTTACGAATGATTGAGTTCAGCTTTGACTTTTCGCTGCTGACCCGTGAGTTTAAAAACTACTGGAGCCGAGCCTGGGCCACTCCATTCCGGCACAAGTTTGTTGAGTTAGAAGTACACACAACCGAGTCCGTAATTGGCTTCAACTTTCTTTGGACTACTCGTCGCGATCACGCCGGATTAGATATCCAATTGTCCTTGCTTGGACTATGTGTTCACTTTAACTTTTACGACAATCGTCATTGGAACTACCGTGATGGTCGCCCTTTTAAAGACGGAGAAGTTTAATCTCCAAGTGCCCAACTCTCTATAACAATCTCTCCCATGTTACTGTCAATTGCCCATTGATATAGATTGCCAATGTCAGACTCATGTGGTAATGCAAGTACACATTCTTTTGTAATATGAATTGGGTCGTATGGATCATAACCAAATTGTTTCACATTGTGTTTCTCGCACCAGAGATAGTGATTTGATATCATTCGGTCCGCTGATTGATCAACTTCCGACAATGATAATTTCACTTCGCATGATAGCGTTATTTTTGGTCGCACCATTTTATTTTGAACCAATTGTAAATCATTGTCGCCGCTACAGTTGAGAAGTGATTTTCCAATGGTAGAATAACTAATTGTCAATGAACCTGCTGGAATAATGTTTGAATCAAATTCTAAGTAGTCATTGGGTACCAATAGTTGCTTGTTAAATGAGTTTAGAGTAAAAATAGCGTAATTGTCACGATTTGGCCATCTCAAATTTCTTTCAGTGGTTTCTGCATTATGCACTAATCTATTAAGCTGGTCCAGATCATCAATGGATCTTATTAAATTTTCTGCTACTTCGTGAAATTTTAGATGCAGGATATTTAAATTTTCTCGCGTCAAATTGTAACATAGTTCTAACGGGATATCGAACCCATGAAGCTGATTCAACTTCTCGGATATTTTAATGATACTGTTTTTTATAGTTTCATAATGAGCAGGCGTATGCCCCACCGCCCAGAAATCCCACGGGTGATCGTATCTATCTTTTGTGCCGCGGAGCAACTGTAACCATTTTTGTGTAATAGGTTTGTCGTTCACTAACCAACGAAACTCTTTGCGCTCGTTTTTATTATTTCTAAATGTTATTGTCAGTATTGTCATGTCGTATTTAACTTTAATTTTTGGTAGTGTTGCTATTTTCAGCTTTGCTAAGTAGCAGTATGGACTATAACAACTTACCTAAATCATTTTGTATCCTCCCGTGGATACATTCTGCAATTAATCCTGACGGCACTGTCAGACAGTGCTGTGTTTCACAACCATGGAGTGCAACAGTTGGAAGTCTGAGCAATAACACATTGGAAGAAATTTTCAATGATGCACCATTAAGAGAACTTAGAAAGCAACTACTCACAGGCGAACGTTTACCTGAATCTTGTTTAAGTTGCAGGTTGCGTGAAGACGCAGATACAAAAGTCTTCTCTTACAGACAAGGAACAAACGCAAAATATCGTGATGTAATTGAGACTCTTCAACCAGACCCTGACGGGTATGCTGAATTCCAACAGTTATACATTGATTATAGATTTTCTAATAAGTGCAATTTTAAGTGTGTCAGCTGTGGACCTTCACTGAGTAGCTCTATCGGGCAGGAAAGAATCAAAGTAGAACAGCTTAAAAACCCACACGTTGATCCAGCTCGCATCAAGCAATCAATGCCGCCAGCATTCATTGAAGTTGACACACAAAAGTTTTATAAAGAATTTTTAAAGTTTAGCACTACAATTAGAGAAATTTATTTTGCTGGTGGCGAACCATTGATTAACGACCACCACTACGAGTTACTTGAGCATTTCATTGAGACACAGCAACCTGTTAGTATTTTCTATAACACTAACTTCTCTGAATTAAATTACAAAGGTAAAAATGTAATTGAAATGTGGCGTAAGATCAATGGGCCAGTCAATATCTATGCCAGCATTGACGGGTACGGTGAAACTGGGGAAACAATCAGAGATGGCTTTAGTACAGCAGTGTTTGAGGAAAATGTTAAAAAATATATCTCAGCAAAACTTACCAAGGTGCTTCCGGCAGTTACTGTCAACAAACAACACCAAATTGGATTCTGTATAACATTTGGTTTAACAAATTACGATAAAGTTATTGACACTGCAAGATGGTTATTGACAATGGTACATGCTTCAATGGACGCCAATGGAATAATGCCAACCAAACCGTCAGCTGAATTGGATAACCTTTATTATCCAGCAATTAACTTTAATCCCATCATCGAACCAGCCCCAATGAGTGTTACATTCCTCAATGAGGAACAACGTGCGCAAGTGGTAAACAAGATAGAACAACAGCTACTAGAGCTCCGCAATGATAGTCAATTTGGTGCCGTGTTTGGGCATGATAGGCTACTACAGGAGATACATGACAATTTCTTAGGGTATATTAAACGAGTTGAACTTCGCCCAACTATTAACTATCAAATATTGTCTAGTACGATTGAAATATTAGATAGCGCAGAAGAATTACGTGAATCAAATTGGCGTAAAACCCTAGCACCAATGTACAAAATTTGGTCAGACGCATTAAACAACGAAGGTAAACAATGAGCACACCGCAAATGAAAAAAATGGATCAATTTACAAAAAACATTGTTGAAACAGAACAAAAGATAAACGACATCAGCCCCTCGATGTGCATGGCCAAATGGTATCAAGTCACGATCCATTTACAAAACGGTCATACACACAGTTGCCATCACCCGGGTACGCACCAAGTTCCGTTAGAAGAACTTGCAGTGAATCCCAGTGCGCTACACAATACACTGCACAAGAAGAAGTTGCGTGAAGAAATGGTAACAGGCGTGCGTCCTAAAGAGTGCGACTACTGTTGGAAAATTGAAGACGTGGGTGAGCGTTCAGATCGTACTTACAAGAGTGCTGATTCATGGGCCCGGTCTTATATTCCCATTGTAGAAGAAGCAAAGAAGCAGGGCACGTTAATGGACTTTGCTAATGCAGATGTGAACCCAACGTATGTTGAGGTAGTATTTGATCACACTTGTAACTTTAAATGTGCATATTGTGCTCCAAACATTAGTAGTTCTTGGATGGAAGAAATTGAACAGCACGGCCCATACTTGACTGCTCCGTACTTCAACGACCTACGTTGGATTGAAAAGCAAGGACAAATGCCTATTCCCAAGCGTGAAGAGAATCCTTATGTGGAAGCATTTTGGAAGTGGTGGCCAAGTTTAGTTCCGGGTCTACACACATTCCGCATCACTGGTGGCGAACCAATCCTGAGCAAGAACACGTTCCGTGTTATGGATGACATCATTGAAAACAATCCTAACCCTAACCTGCATCTTGCCATCAACTCAAACATGTGTGTGCCGGACAAGTTGTTTGATGATTTTGTTGTTAAACTTAATAAGGTGCGCAACAACGTACAAAAGGTTACAATTTATACTTCCATTGACACTTTCATCCCTAAGCACAATGAATACATCCGCTTTGGTATGGAGCACGACAAGTTCTGCGCCAGCGTAGAAAAGCTATTAGACACAGTTGAGCAGGAAATCACACTCAGCTTTATGATTACCATCAGTGCATTAAGTGTATATGGTACACGTGAACTGGTTGAGTGGATCTACAAAATGAAGGAAAAGTACAAGGGCAAGCACCGCCTAATGCCCGACTTCCCGTATCTGCGCCATCCTGAGTTCTTGTGTGTTGACGTTAATCCAGAGGACGCAGTTGTTGAATTAGAACGTGCGCTGGAGTTTGTTAAAGAGAAATCTGTCACTGAGATAAGCAAGAACTGGGAACAAGAAGAAAAAGACAAGTATGCATTTAATTGGAAGAACTATGCGTTTTTCGATGACTTTGCAGTACAGCGTTTGGGTCGGGTAATTGAGTTTGCTCGCAGTAAGATTGAAAATCCAAATCCCAAGTTGAACACGCATATGGAAGACTTTGCACTGTATGTTGACGAGTATGATTATCGTCGTGGTACTAACTTCTTAGAGCTGTTCCCGCAAATGGCCAAGTTTTACAATCGTTCCAAGACAATGTTGATTGCGTCTGGCCGCCAGCGTAATGCACGGGAAAAGTCAACAGTTGTTGTCATTCCAGTAAGCAGCATCAAGCGTCTTAACAAAGCTAAATCTCTATTTGATCAATGACAATATTTGTAGCGCATTTTGAAAACTCTGATGGGACCGAAGCCGCAAGCCATAAGTTCCGCTTAGAAGATAATGAATTAGCACGATCTTGGCTCAAAGCAGTATCAGCAGGAGTAATACACATTGCTTCTGCTGGCGCTCCAACTGACGTAAGAAAGTTGCGCCAATGGCAAGTGATTCGATATCACATCAATCAAGCCAACTCTGACCACTTGTTAGACGAATGGATTCATTTCCCATTGGAAATACCAGACAGCCCACAAACATTATTGAATCGCATACGATTGCGGGCGCATGCTTTTGAATTGTACGCAAATTCCAATGACCAACAAAGTCAGACTCGAACCAGCTTGCTACGAGTAATACAAGCAATTGATGCATTTGAAGCCACAGTTGACCCAGCAGGCTATCAAGCGTATCTGCGTTTTCAACATCATACAGTAGAGTTTACACAAGCAGAAAAAACTAATACTGTGACACCGGGCACTATAGTATTGGTACAGCCGCCACCTCAGCGTACAGCATATCAAATGTATCGTGCAAATGATACCACGCTATTAGACAAACGTCTGATGCGTCCATGGATCAGCACAATGACCAATTATTCAATGATTGTATTAAATGAACACGTTGAATTAATTGACACAGAAACAATGCCCCTATGCACAGATAACTATAGTATGAACAATACGATTCCTGTAGCAACAATTGTTGATACGACTAGCATGGAATCTATCTCATTGACTAAGGTGCTGAGAATAGAAAATGAAGACTAAAGTAATTATAATCGACAATCAAAATTTAAGTGACATTGATTTTGCATTTTTAAGTAAACCGTTTGAAATCCAATTTAAAGATGCCAGTATCGTTAAATTAAAAGGAATTCATACTGGGTGGTTGGGCCAAGAATTAGCTTTAGCTCTGTCAGATGGATTTGATGAAGTACTATGTATTCCCATTGGCGCATTGGGCATTGATCTGGCGAGTATTCGACAGTCTGCCAAAGACAACGATGCAGCACTATCATTGAGCGAATTTAACAGTGGTCCCAATGGCAATTTTTTTGCAATCGACAATTTTTTTGCATATCTAAATTTAGATTTTTACCGCTCAAACAATGTTAATATAGATTGGGGAACTGTTTGGCATTGCGACATTGGAATTTTAACACCAAACTTCATACTAACAAATGAAACATTATGTCACACTGAAGGCTTCACTGTTGCGCATGATTTCGGACCAGGGTGGATCTTATTAATAAACACCCTTCGTAACAATGGAAAGATTTTAAATTATCCAGTTGAAATTGAAAATAACATGACAATTGTTACTGATGTAACGATTCGAATGCAATCTCCAGCTGCTGATCACTTGCCTGTGATTGCCAAATGGATGAAACAAATAGAAGATGTACATGTTGGCGTAACCGCAGTCAGTCTACTAGACATACAATCCACCTTTGCCAATGTGTTAACTCCTGTGGAAAATTTATATACCACAGCCGATAGTTTATCTGTATTAGAAATCCCATTGGCATATAGCAATGATTGTCGTGTTGTATTTTTCTCAGAATCAACTGAAAACATCGAGTTAGTTAAGTTAATAATTGCAAACTGGAACGGGGAAAATACCAATGAACTTCCAATTCCAGAATCTTACAAAACAACTTTAAATAATCTAGCGGCACAGCCTGACTATTTTGAAACAGTGTGGACTAAACTAATCAGCGGATATGTTGCATATTTTGATTTTAATCAGAATGATCTACTAGATGATTTGGCAACGCAAAAGCATGTCAACAACTTTATTTTTCTAGGCAACTACTCAAGCTCTATTAGATCTTTCTTGATATCAAGTATTGATACTGCAAGTTGTGAAATATGCTATACATACGAAAATGGTCACAATGTTGAACCGCGATTTAGTACAGGTCCTTATGTTCAAGACTTGTATTCTAGATTCAGAATTACATATAGAAATACACAGTCGGGTTTAGAAGTCCCAACCGAATATGCAATTCAGCCGCATTTTCTAGCGCAAAAATGGGCCAGAGCATTACGACATGATTACTTAGAACATGCAGTAAACAAAGTAGAAAAAAATTACATGCTTCAGCATTGGGAATACGATGATACAAACCCCAATGGTAGATCATTGAATCAATTGTGCATAGAGATGAATCGTTATGTTGCGCATATAAACAATTATTTCGATGGTAGTTCAGCCAGACGAATCGACTATCATATTACTCAAATTTTTGATCCGGTCACAATAGGTCAACCCATTCTGAATCAGATTCATCATCATTTTGAATTATTGATTGGCCAAGTTTGGAGTGTAAGCGAGTACTATAAGCTAGCCGACACTGCAACATGTTTTGCAATTAGGCAATTGAACAACTTATGTCATGAAATGGAAAGTTTGCTTCGACCAAACTTTAGAGTCGCAGACAGCTGGTCTGCGGCAGTGTACTTTCCATTCATTAGAGTAGTACGTTATAAATTTGTCGACAGTGATTATGACCACTTTACTCAAATACAAGATTTTGGCGACTTGGTATTACATTATTCACAATTGGGAAAAACTCCACTTGAGGCATTTGCAGGGAACGATAGCGAAGTATTTGACGAAAACATAACAGGTCTAAGATACCTAAGTGGTGAATTTGATATTACATTTAGAACTGACGTATCATATGAAAGACAACGACTGGCTATTGCTAAACACAGTGCCCGAGCGTTTCCGTGGATCAGAGCACGTGGTCAGGACCCTGAAAGTAAATATACCGGAATTGGATATGTAACAATTGGAAAATTTGATCGTACGTTATTTCCTAATATGTCAGCTGAGGAGATTATGGCGGAATTGGTCAAGTGCGACGATATTTACAAGTTAGAATTGATCGACAGTGACAATAATATAGTTAAAGAAGCTGTATTAGATTATACTTGGAAAGACGTACTGAAAGTGACTGATCCAACACATCCAGATTATACAGGAGAATTCCAATGGTAAACTCAATGAGACGACTATTAAATTTTTTATCGAAACCTTATCACAAGTACCAAGAATGGAAACGTCTTCGTGCTCGTCGTAAGATGATTGAAGAAATGAAAAAACGCGACCCATTCATTTACTAATATGATACTGGGCATTACAGCACATAACCATGACGCTAGTATGGCGTTAATTGATGGGGACCGTATAGTATGGGCAGCTCATAGTGAACGATACAGTCGTGTCAAAAACGATTCGTTAATTCATCCGGATATGATAGATGAAATGTTTGAACACGGTTTCCCGTCGGAAGCAGTTTGGTTTGAACGGCCCTTATTAAAAAGTCTGCGTAGAATCTACAGTGGTGAGCGACCCTGGTACACTAACCCAGCACAGCATTTAGCTGATCACGATTTATTTCATATGCCCATCAAGTACGTGGGGCATCATCATAGTCATGCTGCCGCTGGTTATTACACGTCGGGCTTTGACCATGCAGCCGTTGTGGTAGTTGATGCTATTGGTGAATGGGACACAGTAAGTATTTGGGAAGGCCGTGGTACTGAACTTAAAAAGCGTTGGGGAGTTCGTTATCCCAATTCAATTGGATTGTTTTATAGTGCTATTACACAATGGTGCGGTCTCAAGCCCAATGAAGAAGAATATATTTTAATGGGCATGGCTGCTTATGGTGAACCCCGTTATGTAAATGAATTACGCGAAACATTCTTTAGTGCCTGGAACTTGCCTGACTTTAAACTGCGACATAATTTACATCGTGGATGCCGCTGGTGGACTCCTACTGATCCCAACGCAAGCAAATACGATATTGCAGCTTCTGCGCAAGCACTGGTAGAAGATTATTTGGTAGCCGTGACATCATACGCCCGACTGTTGGTAGGAAGTTCTAATTTGGTATTTCAAGGTGGTGTAGCACTCAATTGTGTTGCCAATACTCTGGTTGCTAACTCGGGCGCATTCAAGCAGATGTGGGTCATGCCCAATCCCGGTGATGCTGGCAGTGCCATTGGCGCAGTGGCAGCATATACCAAGACACATTTAAAATGGACAACACCATTCCTGGGTACCAATATTGATCGTGAGTTAGATATTGATGCTGTTGTAAAAGAACTGCTGGCTGGCCGAGTAGTTGGCGTTGCAAATGGTCGTGCAGAGTTTGGACCACGTGCTTTAGGCAATCGCAGTTTGCTATGCGATCCCCGCGGAGTCGAAGCCAAAGACCGTATGAATGAGATCAAGAAGCGAGAAAAGTTTCGGCCGTTTGCACCAGCTATACTAGAAGAACACGCAGAAGCCTACTTTGAAATGCCAAGTATTGTACCATCAAGTCCTTATATGAGCTATGTTGTTCGCTGCCGCACGCCGGACTTGATTCCGGGCGTGGTGCATCACGATGGAACAAGTCGTGTGCAAACTGTGTCAGCAGAAGATAACCCACAATTTCGACAGCTATTAGAAGCGTGGTATGCGGCTTCAGGTTGCCCAATATTAATGAACACCAGCTTAAATATCAAAGGTGAACCGCTTGTTAACACATGGGCAGATGCAGTACGGTTTCAACAACGCCATAATATTCAAATATTTTAATGGAAAAACTTTTAGTAATAGGTGACAGTTTTTGTAAAGATCGAAACAAGGAATCTGATTGGCCAGTTGCATTATCAAAGTTGCTTGGCTGTAAAATGTACGGTAGAGGCAGAGGCGGCTGCTCGTGGTGGGCAAGTAGAAATGATCTCAATGAGTATATAGAAGATCGATCTTCTACAATTTTAATAGTAATACACACAGAAGCGGCCCGACTTCCAAATGACTTTAATTTTGCAGTTAATCCAGGTATTGCATTTACTACTGCTGGCTCAGCTGGCGACGACTTAAAACGCAACCCCGAAATCAGGCAAGTTGCATCTGACTTTTATACTAGCAAATTATTTTCTCCAGGATTTTACCATTGGGCTCAACAGTCCTGGATTAATGAATTGGATTCAAGTAAAGACTTTTATGCTACACTGCACATCCCTGCTTTCAACAATGTTGACTTGACTAGAGTTAAGAACGGTGTTGTTATAACTCCTGGCAACGGATTTAAATCATTAAGAGATATTAGCAACACTGAAGTAGGGGATGTTAAATGGGCAGGGCCCGATTCCAGAAGTAATCACTTTAAGGACTTTAACAATCTTAAATTTGCAGAAGCATTGTTTAACAATATCAATAATTTACCATCAGACCGGGTTGGTACTCAAACACTTGACAATATGTCAGACTGGGATCTGACTCCTACGGCATTTAAACACTCTGCTGCATATTTGAATAAATAAACTTATGAAAAAACTACTAATTTTAATCACAGCACTGATGGTGAGTGTGAGTGCTGTGGCACAAAAGAAGACTCCAGAAATGAAGGTATACGACTTTCCTGTAACTCGCGTAATTGACGGCGATACAGTTGAATTCGCAGCCACCTTTCTCCCAGCACCACTTAAACCCAAATTGGCTGTACGAGTATTTGGAGTTGACACCCCGGAAAAGGGATTTAGAGCCAAATGCGATTCAGAAGCTAAACGAGGAGAAGCTGCCTCAGCCTTTACAAAGAAAGTTATTACTGAAAGTAAAACGGCTCGAATTGCGATCATTGACTGGGATAAATTCGGTGGTCGTGTGCTTGGAGATATTATTTTAGATAATAATGTAAGCCTAAGAGCATTGCTTATTCAAAATGGCTTTGCCCGCGAATACTACGGCGAAGCAAAACAAAGCTGGTGTAACTAAAATACAACACTAAAACACCAAAAAAAGCCCGTTTTGACGGGCTTTTTGGTTGACAACAGGTCCAAAAAGCTGTATAATACATACATATTAAGCAAAAAGGACCGGTATGTTGACATTTTCTCTAGACACTAAAGAATCTAATAACAAGTTTTTTGCATTACAAGATCGCCGTATGCGCAATCATGCAAATAAAACACTGTATACTCAAGCTCAACAAATTCGTTTAGACCGAATCAAGCTGGCACTTGAGATGGTGTTGCGTGGCACTATTTACGATCCAGCTTACGGTAAAAAGAGTGCCAGCGTCAAAGTGCAAGACGGCGCAGTAATTGCAGATCGTAAGACTTTGCGTTTGCTTGAACAAGACTGGGCCGCAGAGGGTATCTTTAAGAAAGTATCTGCACAGGGCTTTCAGTACCACATGCCTCTTTAATCTAAGGAACCATTATGCCTTTACATAAATCTATTCTCCCTTCAATTCTTTTATTGGGTCTGCTGACTGCATGTGGTGGCGGCGGTGCAAGCACTGGCATCGTAGAACCTCCAACTGTGCCAGTTGTCCCAATTGTGATATCGCAATTGGCATATGAAAATCGTCACCAGTTGTATTCATATAGTGCAACAGTTCCGGTTGACGCAAATGCTCGTTCATATTTTAAATACTCAGACGGTACATTAGGCCTTATTACTGTTAAGTTGGTGTCGTGGACAGGCAATGCCACATTAGAAACTGCACTACCTTCAGTTACAACATTTTACAAATGGGTAAGCGGGAAATGGGTGGCAAATACTGAAGCAGTGTTTGATTCAATAACAAGCGTACCTGGTTGCTTGCATCCACGAAAATCTATTGCAGCCGACTATAACCAAGATGGTGTTATTGACTTTGCTATTGCATGTCATGGCTGGGATGCTCCTCCTTTTGCTGGTGAGCGTAGTCGTGTAATATTGAGTCAGCCCTCGGGAAAGTATCAGATGGACTATCTATCTACTGTGATTGATTTTCAGCATAGCGGCACGTCAGCTGATCTAAACAGTGATGGTTACCCAGATTTAATTATGACAAGTATCACTGGGGTTGACGTATTACTCAATGATAAAACTGGCCACTTTGTTCGCTCAACTGATTTGGCAATTACACAGCAACAGCGTCCGTCACACGTTGAGCTAGTAGATTTAAACGGGGACGGAAAATTTGACTTTGTGCAAGGAGGACATGAATGGAACACCAGTACTCGCATTACTATAAATCCAGGCAATAACAATTTCAACAGCTCATTGTTTAGTCGTCCAACTGAGATAGTAATTCCACCTGTACCAGGCGGCGGAGTTATTACTGACTTCTTGTTTGTTAAATCAGTCAATGCGCTTTACATACTACGTACTGGTGACGGCCAGTCCAATGGCACTACATTTTACGAAGGTGTTTGGGTACAAAAGTTTGCATTAGATACTCGTATCAGTACAGTGGTATACGCAAATCCATCATGGATCGACACCGCAAATCCTTGGAAAAAGTGGATCGACTGGATTGTGGAAAAGGATGGTTTCGTTACCAGTGACGTTGGAGCATTGATTCAAATTCCAATCCAATAACAGTAATTTGGACAGTTAACACTACACTTAAAGCGTAAAAATATGGTACCGTTTTAAAAATTGCTTCGTATGGTACCGCTAAACAGGGCACATTGGTTGCCCTGTTTTGTTGACTTCTTATAAGTATTTTGCTATAATAAGAAGATGAAAGTTATCAATGTTATTGCAGGCCCGGGAACAGGCAAAAGCACACTGGCGTCAGGCTTATATCATGAAGCCAAACGTCGAGGGTGGAATGTAGAGTTAGTTACCGAAGTAGCTAAGGACCTGGTTTGGGAAGGCAGACATTGTGCGCTGAGTAATCAAGCCTATGTGTTTGGACGTCAAGTTCAGCGTATACATAGACTGGAGGGACAGGTAGATTTTGTAATCACCGACAGTCCATTTTTATTGAGTGCCATCTATGCTCCAGCAGATTATCCCCCAGAGTGGGAGCAGGTGGTAGTGGAACTTTGGAAACGTTACAACAATGTTGTGGCATTTTTAGAGCGTGGCCCTTGGTTTAACGATCGTGGCCGTGTACATAATCTTCAGCAGAGTTTGGAGATCGATCAACGGATCGCAGTGCTCTTGAACAAGCATAACATAGCCCATACTCAGGTTAGTTATGGATATCAGAGTCCAGGTGAAGTTTTAGATGCTATTATGGCATCCGAGATGTGACTGAAAGTGATCATTATGAAAGGAGGACTTATGGAAAAGTCAATTAAATTTATAGCCTGTGCTTTGGGCTTATTCGCAGTACTGTCGCTAGTACAAACAGTTACGGCAAACAAGTTTGCTGATCTTAAACAGCGCAGTGGGCAATTCAGCAATGATGTTGTCAGTATTAAAACTATAGAAAAACAGTTGGACTGTTTGGCTATCAACATCTACAGAGAAGCAGGGCACGAGCCATTTGAAGGCAAAGTAGGGGTGGCTCAGGTCACTATGAACCGTGTCAAAGACGGCCGCTTTGGCACAGACGTGTGCGGAGTTGTGTATCAAAAGAACGTGGTTATGGAACGTGTGATCTGTCAATTCTCATGGGCTTGTGATTCAGTACACAAAAATCGACCCATCAATCGAGCTGCTTATGACGAAAGTTATGCAGTGGCCAAAAAGGTTCTGTTAGAACATTTCAGATTAGATGTTCTTAAAGAAGCCTTGTACTACCATGCAGTGTATGTGAATCCACAATGGAACCTGGACAAGATAGGCAAAATTGGACAACACGTTTTTTACAAACCTAAGGGAAATTAATTATGATCCACAACATCAATCAAATCAAAGAGTTTTTCAGAACTAAAATCAGTCATATTTCAGCAGAAACATTTGGTTGGTTAGCAATAATTGTAATGCATGCTGCCACAGTGCCTAGCTTATTGGCTGTGATGGCAGGACTAACCGACCGCTTGCCTGGGGTTGACCTGGTGCTATTGGTCTGGTCCGGACTGAGCTTGCTGTTTATCAAGGCAGCAGTGCAAAAAGACATGTTGAATATTGTCACAATTGGATTTGGATTTATCATCCAAGCAGTGTTGTTGGCCTTGATCTTCTTTAAATAAATACTGGTAAGAAAATTTAATGCTACATATATAGTGACAGCCATTTTGGCAATCACTTGTAACATATAACTAAACCAAAGAGAGATTAAAATGCGAAGATTATATCCAGCCAGGCTACTAGAAGTACGAGGTACCGATACCTTAGAAGTAGAACTAGACCTTGGCTTTAACGTGTACAGTCGCCAGAAGATTCGCCTATTCGGCGTTTCGTCTTGCGGCAAAGATAACGAAGTAAAAATAGTCTTAACTGAACTATGTAAAGATGGCTTTATTGTTGAGCCTATTATTACTAAACGTGCCAAACTTGGCCGCGTACTGGGTTGGGCATGGTTGGCAAATGATCTAGGCGACCCTACTCTTAACATTAACGAAGCATTAGTCGACCAGGAACTTGCTACTAGTTTCCAGGTTGATGATGAGGAAGAGTAATGTATGAAGCGGGACTAACTGCTCGAAAGATAGCACAATTTGATACAGCTATCTTTGATCAGTATCGTGCGTGGGAAGCTGAATTTAATTGGGATAATCCCAATTGCTTCCTACGTCGAGTTCCACCAGGCAAACGTCCTGACCATACTTACATAATTTATTTGCCAGTTAACACAGCACGTAGCGCAAGCTACGGCAGAGAAATGTCAATGTATCCACCAGCAATTGATCTATTATGGGCCAACATTTTAAAACCCTGTTGTGACCATTTAATGGGCTTAACTGGAATAGACAATCCTGTCCTAGTGCAAGCAGATATTGCACGTATGAAACCACGCGATGGTGATACATTACTGCATACTGACACACGATACAATCAACGTTATGCTCGCCGATACAATATTGCCATTAACACTAATACTGAATGCTGGCTTTACCATCACAGCTATGATTTAAATAATGGTGGTGTACGTGATCACATTGCTAAAGGCGAGATATGGGAATTAAACAACAAGATTCCACATACCGCAGTGAATGGTGGTGACACTTGGCGTACCCATTTAATTATTGACGTTATGCCGCAAAACTATTACGACCGTATGTGTGAACTATACAACCCATACGACAAAGTACCAAACCCACAATCATTAAATACCACCTACGATTATGATATCGCAGGCAATTTGATACATGAACCTCTATTTGAGGATCTACCACACTGCTTCCCAGCAAGGACACACATATAATGAAATTTACATTCACAGACAAGCTAATAGCATATCTGGCTTTATTAAGCGGACTAAGCATCAGCACAGTTGCCATTTACTACAGTGTAGCAGGCTTGGTCAGTATCTTCTCGGCCGCAGTAATTCCTATTATCGTGATGGGCGTGGTGCTAGAAGTCAGTAAGCTGATTGCCACAATGTGGTTAAAGATCAATTGGACTCGTGCCCCGTACTTTATCAAAGCCTACATGTCAGCAGCCATTGTAATACTGATGATTATCACGTCAATGGGTATCTTTGGCTTCCTATCTAAAGCACACAGTGATCAAAGTTTAGTAAGTGGTGATGTACAAAGTAAAATTGCAATATATGATGAAAAAATTAAAACCGCAAAAGAGAATATTGA